>Ga0068864_100000656_pt1 | contig 28875 bp, 28 predicted proteins | sample KBSSwiS72_FD_66586 | JGI IMG/M metagenome (GOLD analysis project Ga0068864, IMG submission 66586) | Switchgrass rhizosphere microbial communities from Kellogg Biological Station, Michigan, USA - KBS Switchgrass S7-2 | ecosystem: Host-associated > Plants > Roots > Rhizosphere > Soil ...
AGCAGCTCGCCGTGCTGGGCAAGCAGGTCGGCGTCGACGTCTTTCCGTCCAGGACGGGGGAAGCGCCCGAAGCGATCGCGCGCGGCGCGCTCGACTGGGCGAAGCGTCACTACCACGACGTGCTGATCGTCGACACGGCGGGACGCCTCGCCATCGACGAGGCGATGATGCAGGAAATCCGCAATCTGCACGCGGCGGTCAAGCCCGTCGAAACGCTGTTCGTCGTCGACGCCATGCAGGGCCAGGACGCAGTCAACACCGCGCGTGCGTTCCGCGACGCGCTGCCCCTCACCGGCGTCGTTCTCACGAAGCTCGACGGCGATGCGCGCGGCGGCGCCGCGCTGTCGGTGCGCCATGTCACCGGCGCGCCGATCAAGTTCGCCGGCGTGTCCGAGAAGATCGATGGCCTGGAGCTCTTCCACCCGGAGCGAATGGCCTCGCGGATCCTCGGAATGGGCGACGTGCTGTCGCTCATCGAGGGCGCGCAGAAGAACATCGACGTCGCCGAGGCGAACAAGCTCGCCCGCAAGGTCAAATCCGGCAAGGGGTTCGATCTCGACGACTACAAGGCCCAGATCGGCCAGATGCGCAAGATGGGCGGCCTGTCGGCGATGCTCGACAAGCTGCCGGCGGAGCTTGCCCGCGCGGCGCAGGGCACCCAGATCGACGACCGCAAGATCGCGCGCGTCGAAGGCATCATCAATTCGATGACGCCCGGCGAGCGCGCGAAGCCCGAGATTCTGAAGGCGTCGCGCAAGCGGCGCATCGCCGCCGGCGCCGGGGTCTCCGTGCAGGAGGTCAATCAGCTGCTGAGCCAGTTCGAGCAGGCTCAGAAGATGATGAAAATGATGGCCAAGGGCGGAATGCAGAAGATGATGCGCGGAATGAAGGGTTTCCTGCCGCGCGCGCACTAAAGCGCCGCCGCGTCGAGGGCGGAGTGGCAGGTTGGCGCAGGCCAGCCCAGGCGCCGTCGGCCGTCGCGGGTGGCGCGAGGGGTAAGTGTGTTCCCCACCCATCGATCCGCGCTCCGCTCGCCGGCCGGCCGCCCGTCCCTTGCCGAGCCTCCCCGATCCGCCGTATAATCAAAAGCTTTCCATCGCTTTCAGCCGACAAAGAGAATCGTTCATGGTCGTCATCAGATTAGCCCGGGGCGGCGCCAAGAAGCGCCCGTTCTTCAACGTTGTGGTTGCCGATTCGCGCAATCGCCGCGACGGTCGTTTCATCGAGCGGGTTGGTTTCTACAACCCGATCGCGGCGCAAGGCGAAGAGGCCCTCCGGCTGTCGGTCGACCGGATCAGCTTCTGGCAGCAGCGCGGCGCCCGGCTGTCGGACACCGTGGCCGGCCTCGTGAAGCGCTCGTCGAAGAGCGCCGCGACCGCGGCGTCAGCGGCCGCTGCCTCCCCGGTCGAACCCGCTGCCTGATCGCGGTCCTGCGGCGCCCGACAGGCGCCAGGCGGTTCTCGGGATGGCGCAAGATCCGGATCCGATTGTCGTCATGGGCGAGGTCGCCGGCACGTACGGCGTGCGCGGCTGGTTGAAGGTGAGGGCGTTCTCGGAGTCGCCGGAGACGCTGCTCGGCTTTGCCGAGTGGTGGATGAGGCCGAAGCGGGGTCCGGGATGGAAGCGGTTTTCACGCGTCGAAGGGCGGATGCATTCCGGTTCGCTGATCGTCGCCCTCGCCGGAGTGGAATCGCGCGAGTCGGCGCTCGCGATGAAGGGATTCGAAGTTGGCGTTCCGCGCACCGCGCTCCCTGCCGTGCACGGCGCGATTTACTGGGAAGATCTCAAGGGGCTCGCGGTCGTGAATCGCGCAGGGGTCCCGCTGGGTGAGGTTTGCGGCGTCGTCGAGCACGGAGCGCACCCGCTCCTGCGGGTGGCGGCGCCAGGAGGCGGGACGAGCCGGAAGGACGAGCGGTTGATCCCCTACGTGCCCGCGATCGTCGACCGGGTCGACATCGGCGCGCGCAGGATCGACGTGGATTGGGAGGCCGATTACTAGCCGGGGGGTTGTCGGGGCAAAGCATGCGAATCGACGTCGTCACGATCTTCCCGGAGATGGTCGAGCATGCCGCGAAGTTCGGCGTGACCGGACGCGCGCTTCAACGCGGGTTATGGCGCTTGGGGGTGTGGAATCCGCGCGATTTCGTGAGTGACCGGCATCGCACGGTCGATGACCGACCGTACGGTGGCGGACCGGGCATGGTGATGATGGCGGAGCCTCTCGCGTCGGCAATGGCCGCCGCGAGGCAGGCGCAGGCGAAGGACGGTCGCGCCGCGACGCGCACGCTGTGCCTGTCGCCGGCAGGCACGCCGCTGACGCATGACCAGGTCGCGCAGCTGGCGGCGGAAGGCGACACGACGGGGCTGGTGCTGCTTGCGGGACGCTACGAGGGTATCGACGAGCGGCTGTTCGAGCGCGAGAAGGTCGAGGAAGTTGCCGTCGGCGATTTCGTGGTTTCGGGGGGCGAGTTGCCGGCGCTGATGTTGATCGATGCGGTACTGCGGTTGCGGCCCGGCGTGCTGAACGACGCGGAATCGGCGGCGCAGGATTCGTTTGCCGACGGGTTGCTCGATTGTCCGCATTACACGCGGCCCGAGGTCTACGACGGCACGCGCGTGCCGGATGTGCTGTTGTCCGGGCACCACGAGGCGATACGCGGGTGGCGCCTGCAGCAGGCGCTGGGCCGCACGTGGGAGCGCCGACCCGATCTGCTTGCGGCACGGGTGCTGTCCGACGACGAGCGAAAGCTTCTCGCGGCGTACCGGGCGGAACGGAGGAAAGGCGAAGGCGACCGCGTCGCTGCGAGCGAGCGCGAAAACGACGCGGTTGCTTTACGTAACGTAGGTGCAGTCAACGGCGAAGCGACCGGTTAGCGCGAGCATCGCCGCACAAGAAGCCGCGCGCATCAGGGGGCGCCCTGCGCTGCGCGCGAGGTCAATGACCCGCAACAGGGTAAAATCAGCAGGGAACCATGGAGAACGCAGCATGAACATCATCGCTACAATCGAAAAGGAAGAGATCGAGCGCTTGGGCAAGAAGATCCCGGCGTTCGCGCCCGGCGATACCGTGATCGTCAACGTCAGCGTGGTCGAAGGGGAGCGCAAGCGCGTCCAGGCCTACGAGGGCGTGGTGATCGCCAAGCGCAACCGCGGTCTCAATTCGTCGTTCGTCGTGCGCAAGATCTCGAGCGGCGAAGGCGTCGAGCGGACGTTCCAGACGTACTCGCCGCTCATCGCGAGCATCGATGTCAAGCGCAAGGGCGACGTCCGCCGCGCCAAGCTCTACTACCTCCGCGATCGCTCCGGCAAGTCGGCGCGCATCCGCGAGAAGCTCGCGCACGTGCACCGGGAGAAGCAGGAGAAGCAGACGCAGTCGTAAGCCGTCTGCCGCGCAATTTCCGGCTTCGGAAAACGGGCAGCCCGTGCGGCTGCCCGTTTCGTTTTATGCGGCACAACGCTGCGCAACGGCGGAATTTGACGGGATTCGCACATGTTTCCGAAATGCTCCAGAGGGAAACGCATTGGCGCGATTCTTGCACCGGAACCTTGCCTCGCGTCCTGATTTCCCCGAATATTCCAGCGTCACCGCGCCAAACAGGCCTTAGATGAGAGCTTCGCTCTACGAAGCGTTGGGTATCCCGCCAACCGCCTCCGACGAAGAGGTGCGCGCGGCGCTTCGAAGGCTCATCCGGAAGTATTACGCGAAGACGCGCGACGGCCAGGGCAACGTCGAGGAAGCGCTGCGCTTCATCAATCATGCCAGCCGCATACTGAGCGATCCGGATCGCCGTGTCCGTTACAACGGGGAGCTCGCGCGATCGGGCGACTCGGTGCCAGCGGAAATCCAGCAGGCCGCGCTGAGCGCGCTCGCCGCGACCGGCGAAGGCACCGATGTCGCCCAGCCCGTCGACGACTCGGGGGCCGAGCACGCCGCGACCGCGAATCCCGCCGAGCCCGCGGCCGACCCTGCGCGCAACATCCACCATCCTGGATTGACCGAGCCCGTCGCGTCGTTCGGCCGTCCGGGCATCGTGACGTTCGCGCTGTGCGCGCTCTTCGGCGGCTTCATCGCGGGCGCCATCGTGCTCGTGATGCCGATGGACACGGTGGCGGTGGCGAAACAGGTCCTCGTCTGGCTCACCCTGACGCTGCTCGCGCTGACCTTCGTCTACGGCATCGTGCACAGCCTCGCGTGGGCGCGCCGCCGTGGCGCGCCGCCCGTGCAGCTGCTGATGCCGCAGACCGACATCGCGATTCTCAACTGGCGGCGCGAGAAAAGCGTGTTCCTGGGGACGAATCAGCCCCAGGAGGACGCGAGCTGGATCTTCCAGCTGCGCATGGCGGAGCTCGAGCGCGCGAAGACGGGACGAACGAGCGAGCCCCGCCCGTGGAATCGCCTCGGCGCGCGGATGTTCGATTACGCGTTCTGGGGGATCGTGCTCGCGCTGCTGCTCTCCGAGCTGCGCAGGGCCGGCATCGTCCCCGAGACAGTCAACTACTGGCTCTCGCATCCGCTGTTGGCGCCGGTGATCATCACCGGCACATGGGTCGGCGTCGAGACGCTGCTGATGGCTTCGGTGGGCACTACACCGGGCAAGTGGCTGTTCGGCTGCTATGTCCAGTATTCGATCTCCGACGCGTACGCGCGGCGCGAGATGAAGTCGCAGATCTGGCGAAGCTTCAAGCGCGCGTTTCGCGTGTGGTGGGAAGGGCTCGGTTGCGGCTTCCCGCTCATCGCCCCCATCCTGATTGCCATCGCGTACGAGCGGCTCGCGCAGAACCACGAGAGCGACTGGGACTTCGCGCAGGATTGCCTCACGACCCACGCGCCGGCCGGCGCGGTCAACATGGCGACGGGCCTGTGCGGACTCGCGGCCATGCTGTGGCTGTACGGCGTGGCGTGGCACAAGCCGCTGGCCGATACGATCGCCAAGGTCGGCAATTCCGTCGTGACGTCACTGCCTTCCATGCAGACCATCGTTCCCAAGGGACTGTCGGACAGCGCCGATGTAATCACCGGTGTCGCGGGCGGCATCCGTTCTGCCGAGACCCGCACGACGGCGATCCCGCCGGGAGCGGCATCCGCGCCGCCCCTCGATTCCGATGTCGCGGCGATCTTTGCCGACCGCCGCGCGAAGGTCGCCGCGTACAAGGCCGACGGGGTGCGAAGCTTGCGGTCGGGCAATTATCGGCGCGCCGTCGAGCAATGCCGCGCGTGGACGGATCTCGAGCTCTCGAATGCCGAGGCGTGGCGGTGCCTGGGCGAAGGGCTGCAAGGGCTGGGAAACTACCAGGAAGCGCTCAATGCGCTGCGCAAGGCGAAGCAGTACGATCCTTCCGACCGCACGATCGACGTCGCGATCGAGCGCAGCCAGAAGGGCATCGTCGGCGATTTCCTCAACCGCTACCGCAAGTAGCGGCGGGCGCGGGCTAGCTTCGAATCTTCGCGATGAGCGCCGACGTCGAGTGCGGCGTTGCGAACGGGATGGCCACGAATTTTCCGCCTGCGGCAATGACTTCTGCGGCGCCCGCAGTCGTGTCCGCTGAATAGTCGCCGCCCTTGACGAGCACGTCGGGCAAGCATGCGGCGATCAGGTCGCGCGGCGTGTCGTCGTCGAAGGGAACCACGAGATCGACCGCCGCGAGCGCCGCAAGGACTGCCATCCGGTCCGAGAGCGTGTTGAGCGGACGGTCGCCGTCCTTGCCCAGCCGGCGCACGGAGTCATCGGTATTGACGGCGACCACGAGCGACGCGCCGAGCGCGCGCGCCTGCTCGAGGCACGTCACGTGCCCGCGGTGCAGCACGTCGAAGACGCCGTTGGTGAACACGAGCGGCTTTGGCAAGCGGCGGATCCGCTCGAGCGCGTCCGCCGCGGTTGCCATCTTGGCCGGATAGCGCGGCGCGGGGATCTTCACCGGCGACGGCATCGGCGCCTTTCCCATCGGCAAGAACGTCCTACGTGCGGTACTCGAACAGCTTGACCACGCGAAGGACGTCCGACGTCGATGCGGCGACCTCCGCCGCGGCATCTCCCTGCGACGGCGAGACGAGCCCCATCAGGTAGACGACACCCCGCTCGGTCACGACGACGACGTCTTTCGCGTCCAGGTGCTTCGCTTCGATCAGTCGCGCCTTCACTTTCGACGTGATGTACGTGTCGCGCGTCCTTGCGGTCATCAGCGTTTCGGGCCCGACGAGAATTTCATTCGTCACGCCCTGCACGTACTGCGTCGACGACGCGATCTTCTCGATCTGCTCCCGAATCGCTGCCGTCGGCACTTCGCCGGTCAGCAGCACCTTGCCCGAGTAGCTCGTCACATTGACGTGGACGCCGCTCGCGGGCGGCCAGCGGTCGCTCACCGCCTTGCCTACTTTCTGCTCGACGGTCTGGTCGCTCTGCACCACGCTCGCCGACCGGCGATCCATGGCGACGAGCGTGCCCGCCCCGACCGTGGCGCCGACGACCACGGCCGCGCACCCGCCGAGCGTCGCCAACGCCACGAGCGAAAGGCCGGCGATGCCGAGCGTCCGTCCATGTTCCAGCACCGGCCGGGTGCTCCTCATTCTTCGTCTCCGAGCAGCGTCGCGTCGACGGCGTCGCACAGGCAGTGGATCATCAGGAGATGCACCTCCTGGATCCGCGCGGTCCGCTCGTGCGGCACGCACAGGTGCACATCGCCGGGAAGGAGCATTCCGCCGATGCGGCCGCCGCCCTTGCCAGTGAACGCGACGACGTTCATCTCACGTTCGTGCGCGGCAGCGATCGCAGCGACGACATTGCCCGAGTTGCCGGATGTCGACAGCGCGATCAGCGCGTCGCCCTTGGCGCCGAGCGCGCGCACCTGTTTCGCGAAGACCTGCTCGAACGAGTAGTCGTTCGCCACGGCGCTTAGGATCGATGTGTCGGTGACGAGCGAAATCGCGGGAAGCTCGGGACGCTCGCGCTCGAAGCGGCCGATCATCTCGGCGGCGAAGTGCTGGGCGTCGGCCGCCGACCCGCCGTTGCCGCAGGCGAGGATCTTGCCGTCGGACAGGAGGCACGTGGCGAGCAGGTCCGCGGCGCGGGCAAGCTGCGGCGCGAGCCCCTCGACTGCGTCGAGCTTGAGCTGCGCGCTGTCGGCGAAATGCGCGCGGATGCGCGGGATGTGATCCATGGCGTGAACGGATCGAATTGTAGCAAGCGCGCAATGGAGTCAGGTCGACTTCCGGGAAATCGGACCTCGTCCCATTGCGGGAGGTCAGGCGCTGATGACGTCCTTGAGCCACTCGATGCGGCCGGCCTCCAGGCGGTCGAGCAGCAGTGCGTCGAAGCGACAGGGAGGTAGCGTGTGCGATCGCCGGCCGAGATAGTAGAGCGCGGCCGCCGTCATTCGGGCGCGCTTCCTCGCGGTGATGCTCGCTGCGGCACCGCCATAGTCGCTGCGCGTGCGCAGCCGCACTTCGGCGAACACGAGCGTGTCGCCGTCGCGCGCGATGATGTCGATCTCGCCGCGGCGGCAGCGAAAGTTGCGCTCGATGATGGCGAGCCCCTGCGCAATCAGGAAGTCCGCCGCCATCGCCTCGGCGCGGCCCCCGGATGCGGCGCGCCCGTCAGCGGGCACCGGCAGGGACGACGCGACCGCCCCGGAACTGCATCAGCTTGCCTTCGCGCGCGAACTGCCGCGTCGACTCGAGCGACAGATGGCCCGTGGCGCCGTCGAACTCGAGCTGCGCAGGCTGGTTGCCGGCCGCAAATGCCTGGGCGACCCGGAAGGCGTCCATGCCGAGCGCGTACAGCCGCTCGAGTGCCGGATTCGGATACTCGGCGCGCTTGGGGTCGGGGGACGCGCCGGCGTCCGCGTTCGCGAGCCATGGAATCTCGACGAAGCGGAGGTTGTCGAGGTCACGCAACACGTCGGGGGGCTGGCGCTCGTTGACCTCGCTGCTCGTGTAGCTCGGAATCGAGCCGACGTACGGCTTCGCTCGCGCGGCATCGGCGGCGTCCACGGCGAGCAGCGCCATGTCCACGCGCGCCGTGCCGAGCTCGCGCTTCATGAGGCGCAGCACATCGGGCGAGGGATCGAAGCGAAGCATCACCGGCGCGTCGCCGCCGGCGAGGATCCACTCGGCGTTGAACGCGCTAGCAAAGCGCTGCTGCCGGGGCGTGTCGCTCGCGATCACGGCAACGGTCGCCGCGCCTTCGTCGCGCGCGACGCGTGCGAGCTGGCGCGCCTCGCCATCGATCGTGAGCGTCAGGATGTAGACGTTGCGGGGCAGCGACGCGCCTTCGTCGAGCTGGTTGAGCGCGATCGTCGGCGGCAGCTCCGCTCCGGACTGGGCGAGCATCTTCATGTCGTCGCGAACGAGCGGCCCCACGATGACGCTCGCGCCCGCGGCCTTCGCCTTGGCGAACGCCGTCATCACATCGCCGTCGCCGTGCTCGATGACGAGAGGCGTAGCCTTCGCGGCATCGGCGGCGGCGAGAAAGCCCGCGCGCACGGCCTCTGCAGCCCGGCGAAAGCTCTCCGACCCGAGCGGCAGCACAAGGACGATGGGGCCGGGCTTGCCGGCTGTTGCATTCGCGGGCGGAGATTCGATGTCCGACGCGAATTCCACGCCTTCGATCCGCTGGGGTGCGGCGGTCGCACCCTGAACCACCACGGGTGCTTCGCTTGCAGCGGCGGTTGGCGCAACGGACAATGCGGAGAGTGAAAACACAAATGCCGCCAACGCCGCCGCCGGGTGCCTGCGCGACGTCCTGCACACGGCCCCGATTCCGCTGCCGTTCGCGCCGCGACTTGCCTTCCCCATGCGGCGGAAAGCGATCATACGAACAGGGTCGAATTTCGCATGGTTGAAAGCGCCGATGCGGAGACTGCGAAGAGCGCGGAATCCGAACGCTTCGCGGCAGCGCGGGGCACATTATATGTCGTCGCCACTCCGCTCGGAAATTTGCGCGACCTGACGTTTCGCGCCATCGACGTCCTCGCGAGCGTCGATACGATCGCGGCGGAGGACACGCGCGTGACCTCGGTGCTGCTGCGTCATTACGGCATCGTCGCGCGCCCGTTGTCGCTCCACGAGCACAACGAAGCGGCCCGTGCGGAGCGGATCGTGGAAGCACTGCGGCAAGGCAAGAGCGTCGCACTCGTCAGCGACGCCGGCACACCGGCAATCAGCGACCCGGGCGCACGCCTCGTGCGCGCCGTGCGCGAGGCGGGTCTCGCGGTAGTGCCGATCCCTGGCGCATGCGCGGCGGTGGCCGCCTTGTCGGCCGCCGGTCTCGCGGCCGAGCGGTGGCTGTTCCTCGGGTTTCTGCCATCGACGGCGAAAGCCCGGCGCGAGCTGCTCGCCGACACAGCGAAGTTCGATGGGGCGCTCGTCATCTACGAGGCGCCGCACCGCGTGCGTGCGACCGTCGAGGAGTTGCGGGAGACATTGGGCGGAAACCGCTCGCTCGTCGTCGCGCGCGAGATCACGAAGAAGTTCGAGACGATCAGCGTCACGAAGCTCTCGGAAGCGTCCCAGTGGCTCGCCGAGGATCCGAACCGCGAGCGGGGCGAATTCGTGCTTATCGTCGACGCGCCCGTCGAACGTGTGCCGGCGACGGCCATCGACGCTCGCGAGCTCATGATGGCGCTCGTCGACGAGCTTCCTGCGGCCCGTGCAGCGCGGGTTGCGGCGGCAGTGACGGGATTGCCGCGCGACGCGCTCTACGCCCAGGCGGTGGAGCTCAAGGCGGGACGCTCCTGATCGAACGCGAAAGGATCGACGTGCCGCGGTCTTCCGTCGACGTGCCGCGCGCCGCGGCTGCTTTGGAGCCGGCTGCGCTGTCGGCCGCATCCGCAGGCTGGCACGCGCGGCTTCACCTCGCATTCGAGCGCACCGGCGCGCGAACGATGCTCGCGGCCCGCTCGCACGTGGGTCCGCTGCGCGTCCAGAAGGCGCTCTATCCCGAGGGACCGGAGGTCTGCCAGGCGATCGTCGTCCACCCCCCCGGCGGCATAGTCGGTGGCGACACCCTCGCCATCGATGTCGACGCGGGGCCCGCTGCGCTCGCGCAGCTGACGACACCCGGCGCTTCGAAGTGGTATCGGACGGCGGCAGCCCGCGCGACGGCGGTGACGACGTTGCGCGCAGGTGCGGGCGCGCTGATCGAGTGGCTGCCGCAGGAGTCGATCGTGTTCGACGGTGCCCGCGCGACGATCGCGCTGCGGGTCGAGCTTGCACGCGACGCCCGATTCTTCGGCTGGGAGGTCGCGTGCCTCGGTCGGACTGCGTCGAGCGAGCGGTTCACGCACGGAAGCGTGCGGCAGTCGCTCCAGCTTTTCCGAGACGGGGCGCTTGTTTTTTGCGAGCGCGCGGCGATCGACGGCGGCGATCGCGCGCTCCAATCCGGTGCAATCCTGAACGGTGCGCCCGTATTTGGAACGATGTTTGCGGCCGGCCCGACGATCTCCACCGAGCTTCTCGCCGCGTGTCGAGCCGTCGCCTGCGCGGGCGACGGCGCGATCACACGCCTGCCCGACGTGCTCGTAGCACGTTATCGCGGCGACTCGGCGCGCGCGGCGCGCACGTATTTTGCTAATCTGTGGCGTTTGCTGCGGCCGCTCCTCGCCGGCCGCGACGCCGTGCTCCCGCGCATCTTCAGCACCTGACGCATTCCCGAAGAGATTCGATGGAACTGACGCCGAGAGAAAAGGACAAGCTGCTGCTGTTCACCGCCGCGCTCCTGGCCGAGCGCCGGCTCGCGCGCGGCGTCAAGCTCAACTATCCCGAAGCCGTGGCGTTCATATCGGCGGCGATTCTCGAGGGCGCGCGCGACGGCAGACCCGTCGCCGAGCTCATGAGCCACGGCGCGACGCTCTTGTCGCGGCAGCAGGTCATGGAAGGCGTGCCCGAAATGATTCCCGAGATCCAGGTCGAGGCGACGTTTCCCGACGGCACGAAGCTCGTCACCGTCCATCATCCCATTCCATGAATCGGGCTACGTTGCGCGTCGAAAGCGAGGGCATTGAATGATTCCCGGCGAGCTCTTCGTCGACGACGGCGAGATCGAGCTGAATCGCGGCCGGGCGACACTCTCGGTCAGCGTCGCGAACACCGGCGACCGTCCCATCCAGGTCGGCTCGCACTATCACTTCGCCGAGACCAACGCGGCGCTCGCGTTCGATCGCGCCGCGACGCGAGGCTTCCGTCTCAACATCGCGGCCGGGACCGCGGTTCGCTTCGAGCCGGGCCAGGCGCGTCGCGTCGAGCTCGTTGCGCTCGGCGGCGACCGCATCGTCTACGGATTCGCGGGTCAGGTGATGGGTCCGCTCGACGTGCGCAAGAAGACAAGCGGCGCGCGGCGGAAACCGCCGGCCAAAAAGCGCGCGCGCAAATCGAGCGCGAAGACCAAGGCTCGGCGATGAAGATCGGCAAGCGCGCCTACGCGGAGATGTTCGGGCCCACGGTCGGCGATCGCGTGCGCCTCGCCGATACGGATCTCATCGTCGAGGTGGAGCGCGATCTCACCGTGTACGGCGAGGAGGTGAAGTTCGGCGGCGGCAAGGTCATTCGCGACGGCATGGGCCAAAGCCAGCGCGTCGCCAGCGACTGCGCCGACACGGTGGTTACCAACGCGCTCGTGATCGACTGGTGGGGCGTGGTCAAGTGCGACCTCGCGATCAAGGACGGACGGATCGCGAAGCTCGGCAAGGCGGGAAATCCGGACATTCAGCCCGGTGTCGACATCGTGATCGGGGCCGGGACGGAGATCATCGCCGGCGAGGGCATGATCGTCACCGCCGGCGGCGTCGATTCGCACATCCACTTCATCTGTCCGCAGCAGATCGACGAGGCGCTGGTGTCGGGCGTGACGACGATGCTGGGCGGCGGCACGGGCCCGGCGACGGGGACGTTTGCGACCACGTGCACGCCCGGGCCGTGGCACATGCACCGGATGCTCGAAGCGGCCGAAGCGTTCCCGATGAACCTCGGCTTTCTCGGCAAGGGCAATGCGAGCCTTCTTCCGCCGCTCACGGAACAGGTCGAGGCCGGCGCCATCGGCCTCAAGCTGCACGAGGACTGGGGAACGACCCCCGCGGCGATCGACGCGGCGCTCAAGGTCGCCGACCGGATGGACGTGCAGGTGGCCATCCACACCGACACCCTGAACGAGTCGGGCTTCGTCGAGACGACGCTTCAGGCCATCGGCGGCCGCACGATCCACACGTATCACACCGAAGGCGCGGGCGGCGGCCACGCCCCGGACATCATCAAGGCGTGCGGCGAGCCGAACGTGCTGCCGTCGTCGACCAATCCCACGCGGCCCTACACCGTCAACACCATCGACGAGCACCTCGACATGCTGATGGTGTGCCATCACCTCGATCCTTCGATTGCCGAGGACATCGCGTTCGCGGAGTCGCGGATCCGCCGTGAGACGATCGCGGCCGAGGACATCCTGCACGACCTCGGCGCGTTCTCGATGCTGTCGTCCGACTCGCAGGCCATGGGCCGGGTGGGCGAGGTGATCATCCGCACGTGGCAGACCGCGCACAAGATGAAGCAGCAGCGGGGCAAGCTCGCCGCCGATCCGACGGCGCACGACAACGCGCGCGTCAAGCGCTACGTCGCCAAGTACACGATCAATCCGGCCATTGCGCACGGCATCGCCCACGTTGTGGGCTCGATCGAGCCGGGAAAGCTCGCGGACCTCGTGCTCTGGAAGCCAGCGTTCTTCGGCGTGAAGCCATCGCTGATATTGAAGGGCGGCGCGATCGCCGCGGCCGCGATGGGCGATCCGAACGCATCGATTCCTACTCCGCAACCCGTTCACTATCGCCCGATGTTCGCGGCGTTCGGCAAGGCGCTCGCGACGTCCGTCACGTTCGTCTCGAAGGCCGCGCTTAAGAACGCACGCGTGCGCAAGCTCGATCTCGCGAAGCCGCTCGTCGCCGTGACCAACACCCGCAAGATCGGCAAGCGCGACATGAAGAACAACGATCTCCTCCCGCGAATCGACGTCGATCCGGAGACGTACGAAGTCCGTGCGGACGGCGAGCTGCTGGCGTGCGAGCCGGCGCGCGTGCTGCCGATGGCGCAGCGTTATTTCCTGTTCTAGCCGGATAGTCGAGCGCAACGAAGCAATGCTCGTCGTGCAGCGACGGTTGGACGCCCCCGCGCCGCATGACGCGCTTCTGGTGCTGCCGTTCGAGCTCCGGCAGAAGAGCCGGCTGCGCACGACGGTCGAAAGCGGCGAGGAGGTGGGGCTCTTCCTCGACCGCGGCACGGTGCTGCGCGACGGTGATTGTCTCCAGGCCGACGACGGCCGCGTCGTGCGGATATCCGCCGCACAGGAAAGTCTGCTCGAGGCGCGCTGCCCGGACGCTCGCTCGCTCGCTCGCGCCGCCTACCATCTCGGGAACCGCCACACGCCGGTGCAGGTCGGCGCAGGGTGGTTGCGACTCGCCGCAGACGACGTTCTCGCCGGAATGTTGCGCGGACTCGGCGCCACCGTGACGCCGATACGGGCGCCGTTCGAGCCCGAGGCAGGCGCCTATGCGGCAGGCCATCACGCGCATTCGGCCGACGCGAAGCACGCGGGGATCATTCACGATTTCGCCGCGCGGCGTGGCGATGGGCGTTGACGTGCCCGCGCCTTCGGTCGCCGGCCCGACCTTCGCGGAGGCAACGTCGTTGTTGCCGCTCGTCCGCCTGCTGCAGCTCGCAAGTCCCGCGTTGCCGATCGGCGCCTACAGCTATTCGCAGGGTCTCGAATGGGTTGTCGAGGTCGGGGAAGTGCGCGACGCAGCGACTGCGGGCGTGTGGATCGGTGACGTGCTGGAGTTCGTAGTGGCTCCGGGTGAAGCGGCGCTCGTGTTCCGGCTTCTCGCTGCCGCGGAGCAAGGCGACTGGCCTCGCTTTGCGACCTGGAACGCGTGGTTCCGTGCATCGCGGGAAACAGCCGAGCTGCGCGCCGAAACGGAGCAGACGGGTGGGTCGCTCGCGAAGCTGTTGATCGAGCTCGGCCGCCTCGATGCGAAAGGGTTGGAAATGATGAACGAGCTCCGGCCGATCACGCTGCCTGCGGCATTCGCGATGGCCGCGCGTGCGTTCGCCGTCCCTGTCGATGCCGCGCTCACGGGCTACGTCTGGTCCTGGCTCGAGAACCAGGTGCTGGCGGCGATCAAGCTGGTGCCGCTGGGCCAAGTGGCGGGGCAGCGACTGCTCACCGACCTGGGGGAAAGGATTCCGCGCGTCGTCGCGACGGCCATGACGATCGACAATGCGGACCTGTCGACCTTCGCGCCAGGACTCTGCCTTGCGAGCGCGCGGCACGAGACGCAGTACTCGCGGCTGTTCCGTTCGTGAGGCGGCGAGGGGACACCATGCGCATGCGAACCTGAGGCCCTCCACGTGATGAACATCCAGCAACCCTTGCGCGTCGGCATCGGCGGCCCTGTCGGCTCCGGCAAGACAGCGTTGACGCTCGCGCTGTGCCGCGCGCTGCGCGACCGCTATCAGATCGCCGTCGTGACCAATGACATCTATACGGAAGAGGATGCGCAGTTCCTCGTCCGCAACGATGCGCTCTCGCCTGATCGCATCATCGGCGTGGAAACCGGCGGCTGCCCGCACACGGCGATACGAGAGGACGCGTCCATCAATCTGGAAGCGGTCGACCGGCTTGCGGCGCGCTTCGGCAATCTCGACATCGTCTTCGTCGAGAGCGGCGGCGACAACCTCGCGGCGACGTTTTCGCCCGAGCTCTCCGACCTCACGCTGTATGTGATCGACGTCGCTGCCGGCGACAAGATTCCACGCAAGGGCGGCCCCGGCATCACCCGCTCCGATCTTCTGATCATCAACAAGATCGATCTCGCGCCGATGGTCGGTGCATCGCTCGACGTGATGGAGCGCGACGCGCGGAAGATGCGCGCCGAGCGGCCGTTCGTGTTCACCAATCTCAAATCAGGCAAGGGACTCGACACGGTCATCCGCTTCGTCGTCGAGCAGGGCATGGTGAGCGCGTCGCGCTCCGCCGCGGGCTAGTCCCGCGACCGCAACACCGCTGCGGCCCAATCCGGTGCGGCGCCAAGTCCGGCGCACCGTTTTGGATCGGCGCACGGCGCTCGTCTTGGCCTGCTGGTGCGGCTTGGAGACTAATTCTCCTTTGCAAACAGGCGATTATTTCATGCTGCGACGCATGGCATGGATCGTGCGATGACATTCCCCGGGGCCGGCGCAAAAGGTGAGGCGAGCGCCCGGTGTCAATCGTCAATCCATTGAAACGGGGAAAACATGCAACGCAGAACGGTTCTGAAACGATTGGCTGTGTCCGCAGCGCTCGCGCTGTCCGGCCTCGCGGTCGGAACGCAAGCACAAGCCGCTGAAGGCACGATCAAGGTCGGCGTCCTTCATTCGCTGTCCGGCACGATGGCCATCAGCGAAACGGTGCTGAAGGACGTGACGCTGATGGCGATCGACGAGATCAACGCCAAGGGTGGCGTGATGGGCAAGAAGCTCGAGGCGGTCGTCGTCGATCCGGCTTCGAACTGGCCCCTGTTCGCCGAGAAGGCGCGCCAGCTGATCTCGCAGGACAAAGTGGCCGTCGTCTTCGGATGCTGGACCAGCGTGTCGCGGAAGTCGGTGCTGCCGGTGTTCGAGGAGCTCAACGGGCTGCTCTTCTACCCGGTGCAGTACGAAGGCGAGGAACTTTCGAAGAACGTGTTCTACACCGGCGCCGCGCCCAACCAGCAGGCCATTCCGGCCGTCGAATACCTGATGAGCAAGGAAGGCGGCGGCGCCAAGCGCTGGGTGCTGCTCGGAACCGACTACGTCTATCCACGCACGACGAACAAGATCCTGCGCGCGTTCCTGAAGTCGAAGGGGGTCAAGGACACGGACATCGACGAGAAGTACACGCCGTTCGGCCACAGCGATTATCAGACGATCGTTGCCGACATCAAGAAGTTCTCGGCGGGCGGCAAGACGGCGGTCGTCTCGACGATCAACGGCGACTCGAACGTGCCGTTCTACAAGGAGCTCGGCAACCAGGGCCTCAAGGCGACCGACGTGCCCGTTGTCGCGTTCTCGGTGGGGGAGGAGGAGCTGCGGGGTGTCGACACGAACCCTCTCGTCGGCCACCTCGCAGCGTGGAACTACTTCATGACGCTCAAGAACCCGTCGAATGACTCGTTCAAGAAGCAATGGGCCGCGTACGCGAAGGAGAAGAAGCTGCCCGGCGCCGACAAGCCGCTGACGAATGACCCGATGGAAGCGGCGTACGTCGGCATCCACATGTGGAAGCAGGCCGTGGAGAAGGCCAAGTCGACCGACACCGACAAGGTGGTCGCGGCAATGGCGGGCCAGACCTTTGCCGCGCCGGACGGTTACACGATCAAGATGGACGAGAAGAACCACCATCTGTGGAAGCCCGTGTTCATCGGCGAGGTGCAGAAGGACGGCCAGTTCAACGTCGTCTGGAAGACCAAGGGCCCGATCCGCGCGCAACCGTGGAGCCAGTACATCGAGGGCAACGACAAGAAGAAGGACGAGCCAGAGAAGAAGTAACCGGGCGCTCGTTGCAGTCCATTCCACGGCGGTGGCGGTTGTTCCTTCTGACCGCTGCCGCCGTTTTGCGCTTTTGGTTCCCCACCGGATGTCCTGTGTTCCGAACATGACCCATTTCCTCGCCTGCCTTCGCCGCGTCGTCGCCCCTCTTGCGCTCTTGGGCGTCGCGACGCTCCTTGCGTCGGTTTCTCCATCTCCCGCCTACGCCATCGCGCCGGAACTGATCCACGATCTCGCGCTCGGCGAAAACGAGGAGAAGGTCAAGGCGATCAGCGCGCTCGTCGCATCCGGCGATCCGCAGGCGCTGCCCGTGTTGCAATCGCTGCTGGCGGGCGAGGTGCAGACGGTCGGGGAGACCACCGTGCTGCGCGTGAAGGAAGGCATCGCGACCGATCTCGCGACCGGTGCCAAGGTCGAGCCGCTCCCCGAATCGCGCGACGACGTCGTGCTGAACAACCGGGTGCGGCGCGAGCTTGCGACCGCCATCGCGGCGCTCCAGCTCGAGGCCCCGGAACGGGCGACGAGATTCGCGGCGGCCCACGCGCTGCAGCGCGGCGCTGACGAAGACATCCTGCCGGTGATCCAGCGTGCGCTCGCCAAGGAGCAGGACGCGGAGATCCGTACGTTGCTGAGCCTGACGCAGGCGACGCTGCAGCTTGCGAGCACCGACAAGCCGACGCGGCTCGCCGCGATCCACTCGCTCGCGGAGTCGCGCGATCCGAACACCAAGACGCTGCTCCTGCCGCTGCTCGAGAAACGAGGCGCCGATTTCGTGGAGACCGACAGCGACATCCGCGCCGAAGCCGAGCTGTCGCTGCGCGCGATCGAAGGCCGCCTCTCGAAGGGCGAGATGGTCGGCCGCGTGTTCAGCGGCATAAGCCTCGGCAGCATCCTGCTGCTCGCGGCGCTGGGGCTCGCGATCACGTACGGGCTGATGGGCGTCATCAACATGGCGCACGGCGAGCTCATCATGATCGGCGCCTACGCGACGTACGTCGTGCAGAACCTGTTCCGCGCGTACCTTCCGGGCGCGTTCGACTTCTACCTTCTCGCGGCGCTGCCGGCGGCGTTCGCGGCGTCCGCGGTCGCCGGGATGGTGATGGAGCGCACCGTGATTCGGTTTCTCTATGGGCGGCCGCTCGAGACGCTGCTCGCGACGTGGGGCTTGAGCCTCATCCTGATCCAGGCCGTGCGCACGGTCTTCGGCGCCCAGAACGTGCAGGTCGAGAACCCCGCGTGGATGTCGGGCGGCGTCCAGCTCTTCTCGAACGTCGTGCTGCCCTACAGCCGCATCGTGATCATCGGCTTCGCCGCCGCCGTGGTCGCGCTGATCGCGCTGCTGCTGACTCGCACGCGTCTCGGTCTCTTCGTCCGCGGCGTCACGCAGAACCGCTCGATGGCCGATGCGCTGGGCGTTCCGACCGGGCGCGTCGACACGTACGCATTCGGGCTGGGCTCCGGCATCGCGGGCCTTGCGGGATGCGCGTTGTCGCAGATCGGCAACGTCGGCCCCGATCTCGGGCAAAGCTACATCGTCGACTCGTTCATGGTCGTCGTGCTCGGCGGTGTCGGCCAGCTCGCCGGCACGGTCTATGCGGCAATGGGCCTCGGCATCGCGAACAAGTTCCTCGAAGCCTGGTCCGGCGCCGTGCTCGCGAAGATCGCGCTGCTCGTGTTCATCATCGTGTTCATCCAGAAGCGCCCGCAGGGGCTGTTCGCGATCAAAGGGCGGATGGCGGACGCATGAACGCGTCCCTGCCTCCCCAAGTTGCCGCGCAGCTGGAACGGCGACGCCTGGTTGCGCCGCAGCATCGGCTGTTGACCCGCGGCGGGTGGATCGCGTTCGCGCTCGTTGCGTACGTGCTGCTCGTGCTCGTGCCGGGGCTCAATCTGCTGCTGCCGGCCGGTCACCCGCTGCATCTCGCCGACTACTGGGTGACGCTCGGCGGCAAGATCATGTGCTATGCGATGGTCGCGCTCGCGATGGACCTGATCTGGGGTTATGCCGGCATCCTGTCGCTCGGACATGGGCTCTTTTTCGCGCTCGGCGGCTACGCGATGGGAATGTATCTGATGCGCTCCATCGGCCGCGAGGGCGTCTACCACAGCGACCTGCCGGACTTCATGGTGTTCCTCGATTGGAAGACCTATCCCTGGTACTGGAGCTTCACCGATCACTTCTGGTATGCGGCACTGCTCGTCGTGCTCGTGCCGGGCCTGCTCGCGTTCGCATTCGGCTACTTCGCGTTCCGCTCGCGGATCAAGGGCGTGTACTTCTCGATCATCACGCAGGCGCTCACTTACGCCTTCATGTTGCTGTTCTTCCGCAACGACACGGGCTTCGGCGGCAACAACGGCTTCACCGATTTCAAGCGCATCCTGGGCTATCCGATCGCAGCGCCCGGGACGCGGGTCGGGCTTTTCATTGCGACGGGCGTCGCGCTGCTCGGCGCGCTGCTGCTCGCGCGCTACGTCGTCACCTCGAAGCTCGGTCGGGTGCTGACGGCGATCCGCGATGCGGAGAGCCGCGTGATGTTCTGCGGCTACAGTCCGCTGCACTACAAGCTCTTCGTGTGGACGCTGTCGGCGGTGCTGTGCGGGATCGCCGGCGCGCTGTACGTTCCGCAGGTCGGCATCATCAACCCGAGCGAGATGTCGCCGGCAAACTCGATCGAGATCGCGATCTGGGCGGCAGTCGGCGGACGCGGCACGCTCATCGGCCCGATCGTCGGCGCCTTCGTCGTCAATGGCGCGAAGAGCTGGTTCACCCAGGCATTCCCCGAGTATTGGCTGTTCTTCCTCGGCCTCCTGTTCATTCTCGTGACGCTGTTCCTGCCGCACGGCGTCATCGGCCTTCTCCGCCGCCGCCGCGCGACAACCGCGACGAGCCCGCGATGAGCGAAGCCACCGTTCACAGCGTCGACAGCGGCTCGGCCGGCCTCGCGCAGGCCGGCATGCGCGTCGTCGGCGAAGGCGTCGACACGACGCACGGCCCGATCCTGTACCTCGACGGCATCACGGTCAGCTTCGACGGCTTCAAGGCGCTCAACGACTTGTCGCTCACGATCGAGGACGGCGAGCTCCGCTGCATCATCGGCCCCAACGGCGCCGGCAAGACGACGATGATGGACGTGATCACCGGCAAGACGCGGCCGGACGCCGGCACTGCGTTCTTCGGCCAGACGATCGATCTCACGACATTGACCGAAGCCGAGATCGCGCACGCGGGAATCGGCCGCAAATTTCAGAAGCCCACGGTGTTCGAACGTCACTCGGTGTTCGAGAACCTCGAGCTCGCGATGAAGGCCGACAAGCGCGCGCGCAAGGCGCTCGGTGCGCGGCTCGCGAGAGCCGACGTCGACCGGATCGCCGAAACCCTGGAGCTCGTTCAGCTCGCCGACGCCCATGAGCGGCCGGCCGGGCTCTTATCGCATGGAGAGAAGCAATGGCTGGAGATCGGGATGCTGTTGATGCAGGAGCCGCGGCTCCTGCTGCTAGACGAGCCCGTTGCAGGCATGACAGACGAGGAGACGATGCGCACCGCGGAGCTCTGCCTCTCGCTCGCCGGGCGGCATTCCGTGGTGGTCGTCGAGCACGACATGGATTTCATCGCGAAGATTGCCCGTACGGTTACGGTGCTTCACGAGGGGAGCGTACTTGCCGAAGGATCGATGGACGTCGTCCAGGCCGATCCGCGTGTCATCGAGGTCTACCTCGGTAGGTGAACCATGCTCAAGGTCGATGCGCTCAATCAGTATTACGGGGGCAGTCACACGCTGCGCAACGTCGCGTTCGAGGCGCCGTCCGGCGCGGTCACGGCCATTCTCGGCCGCAACGGCGTGGGCAAGACTACGCTCCTGAAGTGCATCGCCGGTTTGCTTCCATCGCGCTCCGGCGGAATCGGATTCAACGGCGCCGACGTGACGAAGCTGCCGCCCCACGCGCGGGCGCGTCTCGGGCTTGGTTACGTTCCGCAGGGCCGCGAGATCTTTCCGCGACTGACGGTCGAGGAAAACCTGAAGCTCGGGCTCGCGACCAGGCCGCCGGGCACGCCGATCCCTCGACGGATCTTCGAGATGTTCCCCGTTCTTTCGGACATGCTCGGTCGCCGTGGCGGCGATCTGTCCGGCGGACAGCAGCAGCAACTCGCGATCGGCCGCGCGCTCGCGATGGAGCCGAAGCTCCTCGTGCTGGACGAGCCGACCGAAGGCATCCAGCCGTCGATCATCAAGGACATCGAGCGCGCAATCCGTCGCCTCGCGGCGGAGGGCGGGATGGCGATTCTTCTCGTCGAGCAGTACTACGACTTCGCCCGCTCCCTCGCGGATCGCTACGTCGTGCTGTCGCGCGGCGAAGTGATCAAGGCGGGGAAAGGCGCCGACATGGAAGCCGACGGCGTTCGCGCCTGTCTCACCGTCTGAGCGATGTAGCGCTGCACGGCGACGGCTGCGGCGGCGGATTTCCGGCCGCTTGTTGAGCGTCGTCAAACATTCCGATTCGCCGTCGGGGCAACATCGGATCGTATCGCGCGATCGCGGTGCGTTCCGGTGTTGTGAATGATGACATTCCACGGACGCACGCGCAGGCCCTGCCGGGCGTACGCGGCGGCGTCCCTTCTCGATGGCCGGGTGTCTTCCCGGCCCGGCACCAGTCCTGGCGCCGACGCCCGCGATCAATCCGCCGACCCCGTCCCGCCGTTCGTTCACGCCGCTGTCGGCGCGATCGAAGCAAGGGGCTCCGCACCATTTCACTGCCGGATGCGCGCGCGGCCGTCGTGGCTCGTGCTTAGGCTCCGGCAAGCTCCGCTGGGAGGCTATCAATGGCCATCACCGTAACCCATGACCACCGACCGTCTGTCGGGGCGCCGCGGGCCGCAGTCACTCTCCGCCCGCCGCACGTTTCGTGGAAGGCGTTCGCGCCCGTCATCCTCGCGCTGGTGCTGGCGCTTATTCCGGTCCCAGAGGGCCTAGCGCCTCACGGGTGGTACTTCTTTGCGATCTTCGCCGGCGTCATCCTGGGCCTGATGCTCGAGCCGCTGCCAGGCGGCGCCATCGGGCTCATCGGCGTCACCGCCGTCACCGTGCTCTCGCAATTCGTGCTGTTCGCGCCCGCCGAGCTCGCGAAGCCGGGCTTCAAAGCGTACAACGCGGCGCTGACCTGGGCGCTGTCCGGCTTTGCCAACACCACGGTATGGCTCATCTTCGCGGCGTTCATGTTCGCGCTCGGATACGAGAAGACGGGGCTCGGCAAGCGGATCTCGCTCATGCTGGTGAAAAAGATGGGCCGCCGCACGCTGACGCTCGGCTACGCCGTGGCGGTGGCGGACACGCTCCTCGCCCCGTTCACGCCGTCTAACACCGCGCGCTCGGGCGGAACCATCTATCCCGTGCTCCGCAACCTCCCCGCGCTGTACGACAGCAAGCCCAACGATCCATCGTCGCGCCGCATCGGCTCGTACATCATGTGGGTCGCCATCGCCACCACGTGCGTCACGAGCTCGATGTTCCTGACCGGTCTCGCGCCCAACCTGCTCGCGATCGAGATGGTCAGCAGGACCGCTCACGTGGGCCTCACCTGGACGCAATGGTTCATGGCGTTCCTGCCGATCGGCGTCCTGCTGCTCGCGCTGATCCCGCTCGTCACTTACTGGGTGTATCCGCCGGAAGTGAAGTCAGGCGATGCGGTACCGAAGTGGGCCGGCGAGGAGCTTGCCAAGATGGGCAGCTTCACCAACCGCGAGATCGTGCTCGGCGTGCTGGTATTGCTGGCGCTCGGCATGTGGATCCTCGGCGGCGACTACATCAACGCCACCACGGCGGCGCTGGTCGTCATTTCGCTGATGCTGGTGCTGGGTGTGGTGACCTGGGACGACATCGTCAGGAATTCGGCTGCGTGGAACACGCTGGCGTGGTTCGCGACCCTGGTAGCGCTGGCCGATGGCCTCAACCGGGTGGGCTTCGTCAAGTGGTTCGCCGACACCATCGGTGCGCAGATGGGCGCGTTCTCGCCGTTCACCGCGATGATCCTGCTCGTGCTCGTCTTCTACTTCACGCACTACCTGTTCGCGAGCGTTACCGCGCACGTCACGGCGATGCTGCCGGTCATGCTGGCGGTGGGCATGGCCATTCCCGGCATCAACGTGCAGGAGTTCGCATTGCTGCTCTGCCTCACGCTCGGGATCATGGGCGTGCTGACGCCGTTCGCGACCGGCCCAAGCCCCGTCTATTACGGATCGGGTTACCTGCCGTCGAAGGACTACTGGAGGCTCGGAGCGATCTTCGGCATGCTGTTCATCGCGGTGATGCTGATCATTGCCGTGCCGTGGCTCGCAATGATTCTCTGAGGTGCGTCGCGGCGCCGCCCGCTGTGCCGGCCGGCGCTGGCGAGCGCCATTGGCCCGCCTTCGGGCAATACAGGAGCATCGCTGATGGGAACCCAACCCTTCGTCTATCAGGACCCCTACCCCCTCGGCGAGGACAGGACGCCATACCGCAAGCTAGCGGGCTCCGAGAAATACGTCGGCGTCGCCTGCTTCGAAGGTCGAGAAGTCGTGAAGGTCGATCCCCAGGCGTTGACGATTCTCGCGAACGAGGCGATGCGCGACGCATCCTTTTTGCTTCGCGGCGAACACAACGAATCCGTGGCCAGGATACTGCACGACGAGGAGGCATCGGACAACGACAAGGGTGTCGCAGTCGCATTCCTTCGCAACGCCGAAATCTCCGCCCAATTCGAGCTCCCCGTGTGCCAGGACACCGGCACCGCGACCATCATCGCGAAGAAGGGGCAACGCGTGTGGACCGGCGGCAGGGACGAGGAAGCGCTCGCCAGGGGCGTGCACAAGACGTATGCCGAAGAAAATCTGCGGTACTCGCAGACGGTGGCGCTCGACATGTACCGCGAGATGAACACGGGCACCAATCTGCCGGCCCAGATCGACATACAGGCGGTCGACGGCGAGAGCTACAGCTTCCTCTTCATGGCAAAGGGTGGCGGCTCCGCCAACAAGACATCGCTTTTCCAGGAGACGAAGGCGCTGCTGACGCCGGAGCGCCTGCTGCAATTCCTGGCCGACAAGATGAAGCACCTCGGCACCGCGGCCTGCCCGCCGTATCACATCGCCTTCGTAGTCGGCGGTACCAGTGCCGACGCCTGTCTCAAGGCCGTCAAGCTCGCCTCCGCGAAGTATTACGACGAGCTTCCCACGCAAGGGAACGAACACGGCCAGGCATTCCGCGATCCGGAGCTGGAGCAGAACCTGCTGCATGAGGCTTACAAGCTGGGCATCGGCGCGCAGTTCGGCGGCAAGTATTTTGCCCATGACGTGCGGGTCATCCGTCTGCCCCGGCACGGTGCGTCATGCCCGCTTGCAATGGCCGTATCGTGCTCGGCGGACCGCAACGTCAAGGCGAAGATCACCCGAGAGGGCATTTTCATCGAAGAGCTCGACCACAATCCGGGTCGCCTCTTGCCGGAGGAGTTTCGCAGCAGGGGGGCGCACGGTGTCAGCATCGACCTCGATCAGCCGATGCCGGCCATTCTGGCGCAGCTTTCGAGGCATCCGGTGTCGACGCCGCTTGTGCTCAATGGCACGATCATCGTAGGGCGCGACATTGCGCACGCGAAATTCAAGGAGCTCATCGACGCCGGCAAGCCGGTGCCCCAGTATCTGCTGAAGCATCCGATCTACTACGCCGGTCCAGCCAAGACGCCGAAAGGGAAGGCGTCCGGCTCTTTCGGTCCGACGACCGCGGGCCGGATGGATTCCTATGTGGATCTGCTGCAGAGCAGGGGCGCGAGCATGATCATGATCGCCAAGGGCAACCGCTCGCAGCAGGTGACCGATGCCTGCAAGAAATACGGCGGCTTCTACCTGGGTTCCATCGGCGGTCCCGCCGCGGTGCTGGCGGAAGAAAACATCAGGAAGGTCGAATGCATCGACTTTCCGGAACTGGGAATGGAAGCGGTCTGGAAGATCGAAGTGCAGAACTTCCCGGCCTTCATCCTGGTGGACGACAAGGGAAACGATTTCTTCAGGCAGCTCGGGCTGTAGCTCACGGACCAGGCGCCAGCCATCGCCCGATTCGCCGATATACTGCGGTCGATCCCATCAGATCGAGGTGACCGCATCCGCGGGCGATCCACGTGCGGGATTTCGGAATGTTCAAAGCCAGCTCCGGCCTTGCGTGCTCGCCGAGCGCGCTCGCGACCGGGACGAGACCGTCGCCGGGCAGCTTGTGTGGGGACAGCCGCGAATCCCGCGCGGTCGTCGCCGCGATGGCGTAGCAGCGCACGCCCTCCGGCAGCGGCACGAAGCGACGCCGGTCTCCGCGAGCGAAGCGGTCGCGGCCGAGCCAATCCTCGTGGACAAGGTTGCCATAGCGGAGATCGGTAATGCCCGCGCTGCGGATTTTCCCGAGTCGCGCGAACGGCGCCGAGTAGGCGCTGACGCCGAGCAGCGCATCGATGGCGTTGCCGCCGCGCTCCATCGGTGCGCCATGCTGCGGAGTTCCAAGGAAAACGAGCGCGCGGAGCTGCTGGCGCCATGCATGGCCACTCTCGGCGCCATAGTGGCACGCGCTGCGGGCCACGAGGCCGCCCATGCTGTGCGCGACGATCGCGAAATCCAGAATCGGCACGGGCCACTGGCGTACGAGGGCGTCGAGAGCATTTGCAAGCTCCACGCCATTCCTCGAGATGTGAAGTCCCGTGTTGTAGTTGAGGTAAACCGGGGTGAAGCCGAGATCGCGCGCGAGTGCTGCGCCATGGTCGTGACCTCGACGATTCCACTGGAGGTCGTTGAGGCACAGGCCGTGCACGAGCACGAGGAGCTTGCCGGAACACGAGGGGATTGCCTTCCCGAGCGCGTCTCGCTCCATCGGCAGTTGCACGCCATCGCGGCGGAATTGCAGCGGAATGGCGAGCGGGTTGTCCGTGTCAGCGAGGAAATCGCCGAGCACTCCGTTGAGTGCGGCGATCAGCGCTTCGCGCCGTGGCGACGGCTTGGTTGCGCGGAACAGGGGTACGAGGCGGCCGAGGATCGCATCGATGCCGCCGCCGACGAGGCCGGTGACGCCGCGGACGCTCCGGTAAACAAGGCCCGTGATGCCACGCGTGCGCCCGAGCGGCGGCGTGCCCAGCACGCCGGGTGCGCGCCCGATCGTGTGGTGCATCGCCTCGACGAGGTCGGCAAGACCGCGTGTGGCGTCGACGGCAAGCCGGCTCGCGCCGCGCAGATCGGACAGATGGTTGCGGTGCGGCGCGGGCCGACCGCGCGGTGATTCGGCAGCTTTGGAGGCGATAGGGATCCCGCGCGAATCGACTATCGCCGGCGGACGGCTTTCCGCGCGGTTCCCGGCTTGCGCTTCGCGGGCGCCGCTTTCTGCTTCGTCGTGCTCGCTTTCTTCGCGGTTTTCTTCGCGATGCCGGCCGCCTTCTTGGCCGTCTTCCGCGCGGTCTTCTTGGCGACTCTCTTCCCCGCCTTCGGCGCCGCAAGTCTTGCGACAGCTTCACCGGAAACGGGATCGGTGATCCCGAGCTCGCCGCCCAGGTCTTCGAGCATGTCGCGGTAAGCGTCCAGGATCGCGATCATCTGCGGCCGAGCCGCGACGATGCTCGGAAAGCTTCGCCACTCGCCGATAAGGCAAAACGTCTGCTCGCCCGTCCTGATCAGGCTGCCGCCGAGAAAGCCCTCGAACTCGGGTCGCAGCTTGCGATGCGATTCCACGAACTCGTCCTCCATCCCGGGTTTCACCCTGAAGCGCACTACGTTGAATGCAGTCATGTGATCCCTCCGTTCGTTCACTTCTACCCGCCCTCGCGCCTAATACGTCTCGAGATGCAGCCGGCCGTCCCGCTTGAGGCCCGCGGCGACGGTGGCCCACGCGAGACCCGCCTGTTCGGCAATGTCGCGCAGCGCAAGCACGACCCCTTCCTCCATGGCCTTGAGTCCGCACACGTAGAAGTACGCGTCCGGATCGGACAGCAGCGGCGCGAGATCCGGCGCCCGGTCGCGCATCGCATCCTGCACATAGCGCTTCGGCGCGCCGGGCGTGCGGCTGAAGGCAAAATTGATGTCGATGAAATCTTCGGGCAGGCTCCTGAGCGGACCGAAATACGGAAGCTCCTCTTTCGATCGCGCGCCGAAGAACAGCAGCAGCTTGCCGCCTTCGAATTTGCCGGATGCGCGAAGCCGCCGCCGCCACTCCGTCATGGCGCGCATCGGAGCGGAACCGGTTCCCGTGCAGATCATGATGATGTGGCTCTTCGGATGGTTCGGCATCAGGAAGCTGGCTCCGAACGGCCCGATCACCTCCACCTTGTCGCCGAGCTGGAGATCGCACATGTAATTGCTGGCAACACCGCGGACGGGTTTGCCCTGGTGATCCTCGAGCACGCGCTTTATCGTCAACGACAGGTTGTTGTAGCCGGGCCGCTCGCCGTTGCGCGGGCTCGCGACGGAATATTGGCGAGCAAAGTGCGGTCGGCCATAGGCGTCCGCACCCGGCGGAATGATTCCGATGCTTTGGCCCTCCAGCACCGGGAACGGCGTGGAGCCGAACGCGAGGACGATGTGGTGCGTGTCGTACTCCTTGCCGACTTCGGTGACGCGCACGTTGCCTGCAACGGTGGCCACCACCGCCTTCTCCGCAGCGCCCGGTCCGTACAGATTCGTGTACGGCCGCGCGGCCGACCACGGCGGAACCGTGGAGCCGAATGCCGAGCTTGGCTGCGGCGTCTGCCCGTCAAGCGGTGAAGCGGTGTCGGGAGCCGTGCGCGCCGCCGCCGATTCCGCGCCGAGCTCCGCCTGCATCAGGTCCTCGTCCGGAAGCTTCGGGGGAAGCACGTCCCAGCCGAATTGCGCATCGACGCTGTACAGTCCGACGCGCGGCACCGTCCGCCAGTTGTCGATGCTGCCGGTCGGGCACGGCGAGATGCAATCCATGCAGAAATTGCACTTGCTCGCGTCGACGACGTAATTGCGCGAGTCGTGCGTGATCGCGCCGACGGGGCACGTCGCCTCGCACGTATTGCAGCGAATGCAGATCTCGGGGTCGATCAGGTGCTGCTTGACGAACCTGATTTCGGATGGGTTCATCGTAAGCTCCAAAGCCGACTACGCCGGACCGCCGGCCGTTCGCGCCGCGCCGTGATCAGTTGAACCGGACGTACTGGAAGTCGATCGGCTGCCGGTTGACGCCCATGGCCGGCGGCGCGATCCAGTTGGCGAACTTGCCCGGCTCCACGACGCGGCCCATCAAGCTCGCCACGAAGGCGCGATCGCCGGCACTCGGTAGCCATTCGTCGACCCTCGCGCTCCACTCGGCGTCGCTGAATACGGCGCCCTCCGGCGAAACCTTCACCCCGGCAAGCGAGCCGATGTTGCGATGAAACGCCTTGTGCGGAGCCTTGAGGCGGAACGGGATGCCGGCCTTCTCGATCACCTTGTTCCACCTTCCGACGCCGCCGATGCTGTCGCGGATGAAGTCGTCGCGGAGGACTTCGTTCAACGCATTGCGCATCGGCACCTGCTTCTCCACCAGACGTCCGTCGACCACGTGCAGCACGGTGTAGGTCTCGTTCTTCAGCACGTGGTCGTCGGTGCGCTTTCCTTCCTCGAAGCGACCCTTGAGCCCCGTGCCGTAGAACGTGGCGGCATTGCTGCTTTCGTCGGCGCCGAAGAGATCGATCGTCACGCTGAAGTGGAAGTTGAGATAGCGCTGGAGGGTCGGCAAGTCGATGACCCCCGCTGCGCGAAGCTTCGCGGGGTCGTCGGTCTTCAGGTCGTTCATCACCCGGCACGTCCGCTGGATGACGCGGCTCACGCCGGATTCGCCGACGAACATGTGGTGCGCTTCTTCCGTCAGCATGAACTTGGTCGTGCGCGCGAGCGGGTCGAAGCTTGACTCAGCCAATGCGCAAAGCTGGAACTTTCCGTCGCGGTCGGTGAAGTACGTGAACATGAAGAACGACAGCCAATCGGGCGTCGGCTCGTTGAACGCCTGGAGGATGCGCGGATTGTCGGTTTGGCCGCTGCGCCGCTCGAGCAACGCCTCCGCCTCCTCGCGGCCGTCGCGGCCGAAGTAGCGATGGAGGAGGTACACCATCGCCCACAGGTGCCGCCCCTCCTCGACATTGACCTGGAACAGGTTCCGCAGATCGTACTGGCTTGGGCACGTGAGGCCCAGTTGGCGCTGCTGCTCGACCGATGCGGGCTCGGTGTCGCCTTGCGTGACGATGATACGGCGAAGGTTTGCGCGATATTCGCCCGGGACATCCTGCCACGCGTCCTCGCCTTTGTGGTCACCGAAATGAATCTTGCGATCCTTTTCCGC
>Ga0068864_100000657_pt1 | contig 28873 bp, 29 predicted proteins | sample KBSSwiS72_FD_66586 | JGI IMG/M metagenome (GOLD analysis project Ga0068864, IMG submission 66586) | Switchgrass rhizosphere microbial communities from Kellogg Biological Station, Michigan, USA - KBS Switchgrass S7-2 | ecosystem: Host-associated > Plants > Roots > Rhizosphere > Soil ...
CAGCGCCTGCGCAGCGCCGACCGGCAGATCGAGTCGCTCGCCCTGCTCGACGTCTACGGCCGCGTCGCCCGCACCCTGCTCGACATGTCGGAGATGGAGGGCGAGGTCAAGATCATCCGCAACAAGGTCTCGCGCCAGGACCTGGCCAAGGTGGTCGGCGCCTCGCGCGAGATGGTGAGCCGGGTGATGAAGGACCTGGAAGGCCGCGGCATGGTCCAGACCCAGGAAAACGGCTGGGTCATCATCAAGGAACAGCTCACGGGATGAGCCTCTTTCGGATGCGAAAGCGTCCGGATCGCGCAACGGACCGGGCAGGCGCTTCCCGCACAATTCGCGGATGACCTTCCCCCTCGGATCGCTCCGCTACGACGGCGGCTCCGACGCCCCCGCGCCCCTGGCCGGCAAGCCGCCCGGCTGGCGCGACCAGATGGTTCTCCTGGCCGGCGCCGTCGCCTGGCTGCTGGTGGTCATCGCCCTGGCGACGCACAGCGCCGGCGACCCGGGCTTCTCCACCTCCGGCGCCGGCGGCCCGGTGCACAACAAGGCCGGCATCGTCGGCGCCTGGGTCTCCGACGTCGCCTTCTTCCTGGTCGGCTATTCGGTCTGGTGGGCGGTGCTGGTCGGCGCGCGCGCCTGGCTCGGCGGCCTGGCGCGGGTGCTGCGCGCGCATTCCGGGGCGCCCGCCGTGGCCGAGACGCCGGCCTGGCATCTCTGGCTCGGTCTCGCCGTCCTGCTCGCGGCCAGCGCCGCGCTCGAATGGACCCGGCTCTATCAATGGGAGCCGCTGATCGCCGGCGGCAATGCCGGCGGCGTGCTCGGCTACAGCCTCGGCAAGCTGAGCCAGTCGCTGCTCGGCTTCGCCGGCTCGGGCGTGCTCTGGATCGCGGTGCTGGTGGCCGGCGTCTCGCTCGGGCTCGGCTTTTCCTGGCTGGGCGCGGCCGAGCGGATCGGCCGGGGCATCGAGTCGCTGCGCTCGCGCCGGGTCTCGCGCCTCGAGCTCGCCGAAGACGTGCGCCTGGGCGAGGAGGCGATGCGCCAGCGCGAGGAGATCGTCGAGGTCGAGCACGAGCTGCAGGAGCATCACCTGCCGATCGTCATCGAGCCGACTCTCATCGACGTGCCGAAGAGCACCCGCGTCGTCAAGGAACGGCAAAAGCCCCTCTTCAGCGAGCTGGTCGACACCAAGCTGCCGCAGGTCGACCTGCTGGACTCGGCGCCGCAGCGCCAGGAGACGGTGAGCGGCGAGACGCTGGAGATGACCTCGCGCCTGATCGAGAAGAAGCTCAAGGACTTCGGCGTCGAGGTCCGGGTCGTCGCCGCCTCGCCCGGGCCGGTGATCACCCGCTACGAGATCGAGCCGGCAGTCGGCGTGAAGGGCGCGCAGGTCGTCAACCTCGCCAAGGACCTGGCGCGAAGCCTGAGCCTGGTCTCGATCCGCGTCGTCGAGACCATTCCCGGCAAGACGACGATGGCGCTCGAGCTGCCCAATGCCAAGCGGCAGACGATCCGCCTCTCGGAAGTGCTGGGCTCGCAGGCCTATGCCGACTCCGGCTCGCAGCTGACGATCGGCCTCGGCAAGGACATCGTCGGCCTGCCGATCGTCGCCGACCTGGTGAAGATGCCGCACTGCCTGGTGGCGGGCACCACCGGTGCCGGCAAGTCGGTCGGCATCAACGCGATGATCCTCAGCCTGCTCTACAAGGCCGAGGCGCGCGACGTCCGCCTGATCCTGATCGACCCGAAGATGCTCGAGATGAGCGTCTACGAGGGCATCCCGCACCTGCTCTGTCCGGTGGTCACCGACATGAAGCAGGCCGCCAACGCGCTCAACTGGGGCGTGGGCGAGATGGAGCGGCGCTACAAGCTGATGAGCAAGCTCGGCGTGAGGAACGTCGCCGGCTACAACAAGAAGCTGGCCGAAGCCGCGGAGAGGGGCGAGTCGATCCCCAATCCGTTCAGCCTGACGCCGGAATCGCCCGAGCCGCTGGAGCGACTGCCCTACATCGTCGTCGTCATCGACGAGCTGGCCGACCTGATGATGGTCGTCGGCAAGAAGATCGAGGAGCTGATCGCCCGGCTGGCGCAGAAAGCGCGCGCCTCGGGCGTGCACCTGATCCTGGCGACGCAGCGGCCGAGCGTCGATGTCATCACCGGCCTGATCAAGGCCAACATCCCGACCCGGCTGTCGTTCCAGGTATCGAGCAAGATCGATTCGCGCACCATCCTCGACCAGTCGGGCGCCGAGGCGCTGCTCGGCATGGGCGACATGCTCTACCTGCCTTCGGGCAGCGGCATGCCGATCCGCGTCCACGGCGCCTTCGTCAGCGACGACGAGGTGCATCGCGTCGTCGCCTACCTCAAGACCCAGGGCGAGCCGAACTACATCGAAGGCATCCTCGAGGGCGGCACGCTCGATGGCGACGGCGACGCGGCCGGCGGCGAGGCCGGCGCCGCGAGCGGCGAGAACGATCCGATGTACGACCAGGCGGTGGGCGTCGTCCTGCAGCATCGCCGCGCCTCGATCTCGCTGGTGCAGCGGCACCTGCGGATCGGCTACAACCGGGCCGCCCGATTGCTGGAACAAATGGAGAAATCAGGCCTCGTATCCGGCATGGCGACCAACGGCAACCGGGACCTGCTCGTTCCCGCGCGAGCGGAATGACGGCGGTGCGGCGCGCGTTCGCCGCGGGTGTCGCGCTCTTTGCCCTGGCTATCTCGGCCGTGGTTTCGGCCGCGCCGGTCGATACCCTGCGCGAGTTCGTGCGCGACGTGAAGACCGGCCACGCGCAGTTCACCCAGACCGTGACCTCGCCCGACGGCGTGAAGAAGAAGACCTCGAGCGGGAGCTTCGATTTCGCCCGGCCGAACCGCTTCCGCTTCGCCTATGCCAAGCCGTTCGAGCAGACCATCGTCGCCGATGGCGAGAAGGTCTGGATCTACGACCGCGACCTGAACCAGGCGAGCTCGCGCCGCATCGGCCAGGCCCTCGGCGCGACTCCCGCCGCATTGCTCGCCGGCGGCTCGCTCGACAAGGACTTCGAGCTCGCCAACCTGCCGGCCAAGGACGGCCTGGAATGGGCCGAGGCCAAGCCCAGGGCGAAGGAGGGCACCTTCCAGTCGGTCCGCGTGGGCTTTCGCGGCAAGGATCTGGCGGCGCTCGAGATCGTCGACAGCTTCGGCCAGAAATCGCTGCTGCGCTTCGAGGCGTTCGCCGCCAATGCGCCGGTCGCCGCGGAAACGTTCCGCTTCACGGTACCGCCCGGTGCCGACCTGATCGAGCAGTAGGTTTGCCTTCCATCGGTTGAGGGCGCTCCCTCGCGGAGCCGGTCGATAAGATCGCGGCAAAACCATTCGAAGGGAGCCGCGCATGGGAGTGCTGCTGGAAAAACTGGGCCTGCCCGCGCTTCCCGGCGGGCCGCCGGCGGCAGCCAAGACCTCGCTCCCGCCACCCCCCGAGCTCTCCCGGCGGCTGAGCGCCGTCGTCGCCAAGGCCGCCCTGGCCGCTGCGGCCGGCGGGAAGTCGGGCGACGAGATCAAGCAGCGGGTCGCCGATGCCACGGCGCTGGTGGCTGCCGCCGCCGGCGGCGACAAGGCCGCGGTGGCCAAGGCCGAGCGGGCGATCGACGTGGTGCAGATGGTGGTCGAGACGGCCGCCGCGAAGAAGTACGTGCCTTCGCCCGAGGCGGTCAAGTTCACCAAGCACGTCAAGGCCACGCTCGCGAAGATCGTCGCGCTCGAGGCGAAGAAGGTGCCGCAGGCCCGGGCGCTGAAGCAGTCCGCCGTCGCAGCGGCCAAGCTCGGCCAGAGCTCCAAGACGCGCGCGGCCGCGACCGCGCAGCTCGAGGAGCTCGACCGCGAGATCGTCCAGCTCTCGGCCGAAGGCGAGAAGGCCGCCAAGGCCGGCGCCGGGGCTGCCGCCGCAAAGGAACAGCTCTTCACGATGAAGGTGGGCGGCAGGCAGCTCACCGACGTCACGAAGGAGCAGGCCTGCGTCGAGCTGGGCAAGGCGCTGGGCAGGATGGAGGGCGAGCTGCAGAACGCCTTCGAGGCCCATTGCGAAGAGCTGAAGATCCAGCGCGAGGAGCCGTTCGCCGCGTGGGTGTCCAGCGGCATCAGCTCGCTCAAGGCGACGATGAAGGGCGAAAAGGCGGTCGACATCAACGACCTCAACATCTGGGACGGCGCCCGCGACATGGTCATCAAGGCCCGCACCGCGCTCAAGCGGCAGGACGTCGAGGGCGTCAGCAGGTTGCTGCCGGAGATCGGCAAGGCCACTCGCAAGGGCGCGGCGACGATCAAGAAATACAACACCGACAGCATCGAATCGGCCGAAACGGCGGTCGAGATCGCCCGCAAGACCGAGGACGTTGCCGCCGAGGTGATCGCCAAGGGCGCGGAGAAATACGGCGGCGAGAAGGCGGGGGTCGCTGCCAAGGCCGGCGCCAAGTCGGTCTTCCAGCTGGTCGAGCAGCTGAGCGGCAAATACATCGCCGGGACGCAGAAGGAGCTCGACTGGACGGCGGTGGCGAAGGAGGGCGCTGCCAGCGTCGCCTCCGACCTCGTCGGCATGATGCTCAAGGGAGCCATGGCCGAGAGGTTCTCGAAGATGTTCGGTCCCTACCTGTCGAAGGCGAACTTCAGCGAGAAGGAACTGGAGGAGATGGCGAAGCTGGTCAACGTGCCGCCGCCGATCAACCGCGACTTCCTGATGACCAAGCTGCAGCGCTACGTGAAGGACTTCATCCTCGACAAGGCCAAGGGGCTGGTCACCGACGCCGTCAGCGACCTGATCAAGGGCAAGAAGGCGAGCGAGCCCGACATGAGCCTCGAGGAGCTGATGGAGAGCACCGTGAAGAAGGTGGTCGAGGGCAAGTTCTCCGAGATGTTCGTCGAGTTCGTCGTCCATCACGCCAAGAAGTAGCGCCGCCGGGCGCCTGCGCTTGCCGGCTCAGGCGCGCGAGGCGATCAGCACCGCGTTGGTACCGCCGAAGGCGAACGAGCTGCACAGGGCGTGGCGAAGGTCGGGGCTCGGCCGCGACGCGCGGGAGATGAGGTCGAGGTCGAACGCAGGGTCGGCTTCGATCGTGTTCGCGTTCATCGGCAGGCAGCCGGCCGCCAGCGCCCGCAGGCTGGCCAGCAGCTCGACCGCGCCGCCCGCGCCCAGCAGGTGACCGTGGATCGCCTTGGTCGAGCTCACCGGCACGCCGCCGGGGCCGAAGACGCGGGCGATCGATTCGGCTTCGGCGGCGTCGCCCGCGGTCGTCGCCGTGCCGTGGGCGTTGAGGTAGCCGATGTCGCTCGCCGCCAGGCCGGCGTCGGCAAGCGCCGCGATCATCGCCCGCGCCTGCCCCGAGGCGTCGGGCTGGGTGATGTGCACGCCGTCGCAGTTGCTCGCATAGCCGGCGAGGATGGCGTCGGTGCGTGCCCCGCGCGCCGCGGCGTGCGCCGGCGATTCGAGCACGTACGCCGCCGCCGCCTCGCCGAGGGCGAAGCCGTTGCGCTCGGCGGCAAACGGCCGGCAGCAGGCCGCCACCGCGGCGGCGTCGCTCGCCGCTGCGCCCAGCGGCACCAGCACCCGCATCGCCTGCCAGCTCGCCAGCACGCCGGGCGTCAGCATCGACTCGCTGCCGCCGGCGATGGCGACGTCGATCCAGCCGGCGCGGATCGCCCGCATCGCCTCGCCGATCGCCACCGCCGACGAGGCGCAGGCGCAGGCGTAGGCCAGGGCGGCACCGCGGGCGGCGAAGGCGAGCGCGATCTCGGCGACGGGCGCGTTCGGCATGGTCGTGACCACGCTGGTCGGCCGCATCCGCCGGCGATCGGCGTAGACCGTGCGGCAGGTCGCCTCGAAGGTCGCCGCCCCGGCCATGCCGCTGCCCCAGAAGATGCCGAGCCGCTCCGGATCGAAGCCGCCGGGCGCAAGCCCCGCGGCCCGGGCGGCGTCGCGCGCTGCCGCCAGGGCCATCGCCGTCGCCCGGTCGAGCGGCACGCGCGAGGGTGCCTCGACCGCCGCGGCGTCGAAATCGGCGCTCGCCACCGGCACCGGCGGCAGCTCGATGCCCGGCAGGTCGAGGATCCGGGCGTGGACCGCCGAACGGCCGGCGAAGAGGGCGGCGTCGAACGCGGCCAGCGAATTGCCGATCGGGCTCACCACGCCGGCGCCGGTGACGGCAATCGGCCCGCCCGGCCGCACGCTACGGCCCGCTGGCGCCATGGTCACGCGAGGCCTCCCATGGCGTCAGCAGGCCCTAGGCGGCCGCGGCATCGCTCCCCGGCCGGACCGCGACCGCCTCGTCGATCAGGAGCGCGAGCTGCTCGAGCGTGACGCCGGCCTGGCGCGGGTCGAGCCGCTCTTCGGGGATGCGGACGTCGAAGCGGTCCTCGACCGCGAACACGAACTCCATCAGCGCCAGGGAATCGAGCCCGAGCTGCTCGAGCGACGTCGCGGGTTCGATCTTCGCTGCGTCGACCTTGAACTTCTCGACCAGGACGGAGGAAATGGCGGCGAAGGTCGGACGCGTCATGCGGGGGGCCGGGTGGCGAGGAGGAGGAGAGGGCGCATCTTATGTCCCGCGGCCGATGCGGCGCTGGCGCCGAGGGCAGAATCGAAGCCGCCGCCTTGGCCGCTTTCCGGCCGTGGGCGCGCCGCCTTGCCGCCCAGCTCGCTCGAACTCCCCTTCTCCGACCCGTCCGGCGCCGCGCCCCTGGCCGAGCGGCTGCGGCCGAAGACGCTCGACGAGGTGATCGGCCAGAAGCACCTGCTCGGCCCGGGCAAGCCCTTGCGGGTCGCCTTCGAGTCGGGTCGGCTGCACTCGATGATCCTCTGGGGCCCGCCCGGCACCGGCAAGACGACCCTGGCGCGGCTGATGGCCGAGGCCTTCGACGCCCAGTTCATCGCCATGTCGGCGGTGCTCGGCGGTGTCAAGGACATCCGCGAGGCGGTCGAGCGCGCGCTCGCGGCGCAGGCGCAAGGCCGAAGGACCGTGGTCTTCGTCGACGAGGTGCACCGCTTCAACAAGAGCCAGCAGGATGCGTTCCTGCCGCATGTCGAATCGGGCCTCCTGACCTTCATCGGCGCGACCACCGAGAACCCGTCGTTCGAGGTCAACTCGGCGCTGCTCTCGCGTGCGACGGTGCACGTGCTGCGCAGCCTGGAGGACGCCGATCTCGCCGTGCTGCTCGAGCGGGCGCGGGCGTTGCTCGCCGCGCCGCCGCTCACCGAGGCCGCCGCCACCCGCCTGATCGCCTACGCCGACGGCGACGCCCGGCGCCTGCTCAATGCCTACGAAAACCTGGTCACGACCGCGCGCGACGTGGCCGAAATCGACGAGCGCCTGCTCGAGCAGGCGCTCGGCGAGCAGCTGCGCCGCTACGACAAGGGCGGCGAGCAGTTCTACGACACCATCTCCGCCCTGCACAAGGCGGTGCGCGGCAGCGATCCGGACGCCTCGCTCTACTGGTTCGTGCGCATGATCGACGGCGGCGTCGACCCGCGCTACGCCGCGCGCCGGCTGGTGCGGATGGCGAGCGAGGACATCGGCCTGGCCGATCCGCGCGCCCTGCGCCTGGCTCTCGATGCGGCCGAGACCTACGAGCGGCTCGGCTCGCCGGAGGGCGAGCTGGCCTTGGCCGAGGCGGTGGTCTACCTGGCGATGGCGCCGAAAAGCAACGCCGTCTACACCGCCTTCAACGCCGCCCGCGCCTTCGTCAAGGGCGACCGCACCCGCCCGGTGCCGCTGCGCCTGCGCAACGCGCCGACTTCCCTGATGAAGACGCTCGACTACGGCAAGGGCTATCGCTACGCGCACGACGAGGCCGGCGGCTTCGCCGCGGGCGAGCGCTACTGGCCCGACGACCTCGAGCCGCCCCGGTTCTATGAGCCGGTCGACCGCGGTCTCGAGATCCGCATCGGCGAGCGCCTGGCCGAGCTGCGCGCCCTGAACGAGGCCGCCCGCGAGCCGGAATGAACGCCGCCGGCCGGCACGCCGGGCGCCGCCGCCCCGCCTAGCGCCGCCGCGGTCTAAGTGAACTAGGCTGATTCCCCAAGGCGCTGGCCAGGGTTTTGCTACTAGAGTCGGGCAGCCTCAGCGGAGAGCCCCACCGGCCGTCCATGGACACCTTCATCCAGCAGATCATCAACGGCCTGGTGCTAGGCAGCGTGTACGCGCTGGTCGCCCTCGGCTACACGATGGTCTACGGCATCATCAACCTCATCAACTTCGCCCACGGCGAGGTGCTGATGGTGGGCGCGCTCACCAGCTGGACGGTGGTCACCGTGCTCGCCGGCCTCGGCCTGCCGGGCTGGGCGCTGCTGCTGATCGGCCTGGCGGCCGCGGTCGTCGTCTGCTCGCTGCTCAACTTCACCATCGAGAAGATCGCTTACCGGCCGCTGCGCAATGCGCCCCGGCTGGCGCCGCTGATCACGGCGATGGGCATGAGCCTCTTGCTGCAGACGCTGGCGATGATCATCTGGAAGCCGAACTACAAGTCGTTCCCGATCCTGCTGCCGGGCGATCCGCATGTGATCGGCGGCGCGGTCATCAACAACGTGCAGATCCTGATCCTGGTCTCGACCGCGATCACGCTGGCCGGCCTGATGTACCTGGTCAACCGCACCAAGCTCGGCCGGGCGATGCGCGCCACGGCCGAAAACCCGCGCGTCGCCGCCCTCATGGGCGTACGCCCGGACACGGTGATCTCGGCCACCTTCGTCATCGGCGCCGCGCTGGCCGCGCTCGCCGGCGTGATGTACGCCGCCAACTACGGCTCGGTGCAGCACACCATGGGCTTCCTGCCGGGGCTGAAGGCGTTCACCGCGGCCGTCTTCGGCGGCATCGGCAACCTCGCCGGGGCGATGGTCGGCGGGGTGCTGCTCGGCCTGATCGAGTCGCTCGGCGCCGGCTACATCGGCGATTTCACCGGCGGCGTCCTCGGCAGCCACTACCAGGACATCTTCGCCTTCGTCGTCCTCATCCTGGTGCTGACGCTCAGGCCGCAGGGCCTGCTGGGCGAACGCGTCGCCGACCGCGCATGAGCCCCGCTCGGCCGTCCGAAGGGGCTCACTCCCGCTTGGCGGGACCGGCCGAAGGCCGTAGGGTGCACCCATGATCGACCTCGCCAAGCGCAACCAGCTCGCCGCCTGGATCATCGGCGCGATCCTCCTGTTCGCCCTGCCGTTCGTGGTGCAGATGGCGGGCAACGCCTGGGTCCGCATCATCGACATCGCGCTGCTGTACGTCCTGCTCGCGCTCGGCCTCAACATCGTCGTCGGCTACGCCGGCCTGCTCGACCTCGGCTACGTCGCTTTCTATGCGGTCGGCGCCTACATGCTGGGCCTGCTCGCCTCGCCGCAGCTGACCGATGCCTTCCCGGCGATCGCTGCCGCCTTTCCGAACGGCCTGCACGTGCCCTGGTGGCTGCTGATCCCGCTCGGTGCGGCGGTGGCCGGCTTCTTCGGCGTGCTGCTCGGGGCGCCGACGCTGAAGCTGCGCGGCGACTACCTGGCGATCGTCACCCTCGGCTTCGGCGAGATCGTGCGCGTGTTCCTCAACAACCTCGACGCGCCGATCAACATCACCAACGGCCCCAAGGGCATCACCGGGATCGACGAGATCACGATCTTCGAGCACCCCCTCGGCAAGACCGGCCACTGGTTCGGCCTCGAGTGGCCGAAGGTCACCAACTACTACTTCCTTTTCCTGATCCTGGTCGTGCTGGCGGTGATCATCTGCCATCGCCTCCAGCGCAGCCGCATCGGCCGCGCCTGGATGGCCATTCGCGAGGACGAGATCGCCGCCAAGGCGATGGGCATCAACACCCGCAACCTGAAGCTGCTGGCCTTCGGCATGGGCGCCACCTTCGGCGGCGTCTCGGGAACGATGTTCGCGAGCTTCCAGGGCTTCATCTCGCCCGAGTCGTTCAGCCTGCCCGAGTCGGTGATGATCGTCGCCATGGTGGTGCTCGGCGGCATCGGCCACCTGCCGGGGGTGATCGTCGGCGCGCTGCTGCTGGCCGCCCTGCCGGAGGTGCTGCGCTACGTCGCCGGGCCGCTCCAGGCCTGGAGCGACGGCCGGCTCGACGCCTCGATCCTGCGCCAGCTGCTGATCGCCCTGGCCATGATCGGCATCATGCTGGCGCGACCGCGGGGCCTGTGGCCTTCGCCCGAGCACGGCAAGCTGGCGCCGACGGCGGCGCCGCTGAAGACCCGCGACGATCCCTCGGTGCCGCAGCCGGTCGGCCCGAACGTCAGCGAGGCCACCAACGAGTCGCATCCGAGCGGAACCCGGCATGTCTGAACACGAGATCGTCCTCAAGGTCGGCGGCGTCTCCAAGCGCTTCGGCGGCCTGCAGGCGCTGTCGGACGTCGGCATCACGATCGAGCGCGGCCAGATCTACGGCCTGATCGGTCCCAACGGGGCCGGAAAGACCACGTTCTTCAACGTCCTCACGGGCCTCTACACGCCCGACGCCGGCAGCTTCGAGCTCGGCGGCAAGCCCTACAAGCCGAGCGCGGTGCACGAGGTCGCCAAGTCCGGCATCGCCCGCACCTTCCAGAACATCCGCCTGTTCGCCGACATGACCGCGCTGGAGAACGTCATGGTCGGCCGGCACGTGCGCACCCATTCCGGGCTGATCGGCGCGGTGTTTCGCACCCCCGCCTTCAAGGCCGAGGAAGCGGCGATCGCCGCCCGCGCCCAGGAACTGCTCGACTACGTCGGCATCGGCGGCTTCGCCGAGTACAAGGCGCGGACCCTGAGCTACGGCGACCAGCGCCGCCTCGAGGTGGCGCGCGCCCTGGCGACCGACCCCAAGCTGATCGCCCTCGACGAGCCCGCGGCCGGCATGAACACGACCGAGAAGGTGACGCTGCGCGAGCTGATCGACCGGATCCGCCGCGACGGCCGCACCATCCTCCTGATCGAGCACGACGTCAAGCTGGTCATGGGCCTGTGCGACCGGGTGACCGTGCTCGACTACGGCAAGCAGATCGCCGAGGGCACGCCGGCCGAGGTGCAGCGCAACGAGAAGGTGATCGAAGCCTATCTCGGCGCCGGCCACGCGGTGCACTAGCCGGTACCGGAAACGCCGATGTCATCCGCACCCACCGGGAAGGTCCTGCTCCGCGTCAGCAACCTGCGCGTCGCCTACGGCGGCATCCAGGCGGTGAAGGGGGTGTCGTTCGAGGTCCGCGAGGGCGAGCTGGTCAGCCTGATCGGCGCCAACGGCGCCGGCAAGACGACGACGCTGAAGGCGATCACCGGCACCCAGCCGGCGGCCGGCGGCGAGATCGAGTTCATGGGCAAGAGCACGCGCGGCCAGGGGCCCTGGCTGCTGGTCGAGCAGGGCCTGGTGATGGTTCCGGAAGGGCGCGGCGTTTTCTCGCGCATGACCATCACCGAGAACCTGCAGATGGGTGCCTTTGTGCGCAACGACGTCAAGGACATCGCCGCCGACGTCGAGCGCGTGTTCGGCATCTTTCCCCGGCTGAAGGAGCGGCGCAACCAGCTCGCGGGAACGATGAGCGGCGGCGAGCAACAGATGCTGGCGATGGGCCGGGCGCTGATGGCGCGGCCGAAGGTGCTGCTGATGGACGAGCCGTCGATGGGGCTGTCGCCGATCATGGTCGACAAGATCTTCGAGGTGGTCAGCGACATCCACCAGCAAGGCACGACCATCCTCCTGGTCGAGCAGAACGCGAGCCGGGCCCTGCAGCTCGCCCAGCGCGGCTACGTCATGGATTCCGGCGAGGTGACGATGACCGGCGCGGCCCAGCAGCTGCTCGCCGATCCGAGGGTGCGGGCGGCCTACCTCGGCGAGTGATCGCATCGGTCGAAGTCAGGAGGCCGGGGTGCAGCTCATCGGCATGCTCGATTCGCCGTACGTGCGCCGCACGGCGATCTCGCTTCGCCTCCTCGGCCTGCCCTTCGAGCATCGCTCGATCTCGGTCTTTCGCCAGTTCGACGAGTTCGCGGCGATCAATCCGGTGGTCAAGGCGCCGACGCTGGTCTGCGACGACGGCGAGGTGCTGATGGACTCCAGCCTGATCCTCGACTACGCCGAGCGCCTGGCGGCGCCGCGAGCCAGCCTGATGCCGAAAGGCCTGCGCGAGGCGCAGCACGACCTGCGCCTGACCGGCCTGGCGCTGGCCGGCTGCGAGAAGGCCGTGCAGATCGTCTACGAGACCACCTTGCGGCCGGCGGAGAAGCAGCATGCGTGGTGGCTGGATCGGGTGCGCGGCCAGATGGGCGCGGCGCTGGCGACGCTCGAGGCCGAGCTCGCCCGGGCGCCGCTCGCGGCCGGCCGGGAAGCGATCACGCAGGCCGGGGTCACCGTCGCCGTGGTCTGGGAGTTCACCCAGTCGATGCTGGGCGAGGTCGTCGCCGCGAGCGCGCATCCGGCCTTGGTGGCCCACACGGCCGCGGCCGAAGGGCTGCCCGAGTTCCGCGCCCTGCCGCCGCGCTGAGGTGCCCGCCCCAGGGTCCATGGGGCACGCGGGATGCCGAGGACCCCGACGATAGAATTCGCCCCATCCAACCCTGGGCCGGACGGTGGCCGCGGCCGCCACTGAATCGCACCGAACCATGTCCCTGCCGCCCGCGACCCCAGCGCCTGCTTCGGCCTCTCCGGCGGCGTTCGATTGCGAGGTTCTCGTGGTCGGCGGCGGCCCGTCGGGCTCCAGCATCGCCGCGCTGCTCGCCGAAGGCGGGCGCGACGTGATCCTGGCGGAGAAGGGCCGCCATCCGCGCTTTCACATCGGCGAGTCGCTGCTGCCCGCCAACGTCGCCCTCTTCGACCGGCTCGGGGTGCGCGAGGAGGTCGAGCGCATCGGCATGATCAAGTACGGTGCCGAGTTCGTCTCGCCCGATCACGATCATCGGACGATGATCGATTTCGCCGAGGCCTGGGACACCTCGATGCCCTACGCCTGGCAGGTGCGGCGTTCCGAGCTCGACGAGCTGCTGTTCCGCAACGCCGCGAGGAAGGGTGCGCGTGCCCTCGAAGGCTGCCGCGTGCGCAAGGTCGAGTTCGACGCCGAGGGCGCGACGGTCGAGGCCGAGCTCGACGGCGGCGTGAAGCAGACCTTGCGGACGCGGTTTCTCGTCGACGCCACCGGCCGCGACACCCTGCTGGCGAACCAGCTCGGCTGCAAGCAGAAGAATCGCAAGCACAACAGCTCGGCGCTTTACGGCCACTTCCGCGGCGCCAGGCGTCTGGAGGGCCGGCTCGAAGGCAACATCACGATCTTCTGGTTCGACCATGGCTGGTTCTGGCAGATCCCGCTGGCCGACGGCGTCACCAGCATCGGCGTGGTCTGCTGGCCGTACTACCTCAAGTCGCGAACCAGGCCGCTGCCCGAGTTCTTCCGCGACACGATCGCGCTCTGTCCGGCGCTGGCGGAACGGCTCGCCGAGGCCGAGCTCGTCTCCGAGGTCCACGCCACCGGCAACTACTCCTACAGCAGCCGCATCTCGAGCGGCGAGCGCTACCTGCTGATCGGCGACGCCTATGCCTTCGTCGACCCGGTGTTCTCGTCGGGCGTCTACCTGGCGATGCACAGCGCCTTCGACGGCGCCGAGGTGGTGGAGACGACGCTGGCCCGGCCGCGCCAGGCCGCGACCGCGCGACGGCGCTTCGACCGGAAGATGCGGCACGGACCACGCGAGTTCTCGTGGTTCATCTTCCGCGTCTCGAGCCCGACGATGCGCGAGTTCCTGATGTCGCCGGAGAACCCGTTCCGGGTGAAGGAGGCGCTGATCTCGCTGCTCGCCGGCGACATCTTCGGCAAGACGCCGATCTGGACCTCGATCTTCGCCCTCAAGGCGCTGTACTACCTGGTCTCGCTCGGCCATCTCCGGCGCAGCCTGGCGTTCTGGAAACGCCGCCGCATCAACATCAGAGACGCCGAGGTGCCGGCGTCGTGAGCTCGCCCCTGCGGGCGCGCCGAGCCGGTCTCGTGGCCATCGTCCTGATCTCGGCCGCGGGCCTCGGCGCGTCGGCCGAGGCCGAGGAAATGCCGATGCCGGGGCCGTCGATCGAAGGCCCGGTCTACAAGCCCGGCGACCCGGCGGCGCCCGCGGGCCTGACCGAGAAGCCCCTCTGGGAGCTCGGCATCGGCGCTGCCGGCGTGCGCTTTCCCGACTACCGCGGCTCGGACCAGTCGAACTTCTTCCTCCTGCCGCTGCCCTACATCGCCTACCGCGGCAAGCTGCTGCGCGCCGACAGCGACGGCGCCCGGGCGATCCTGTTCGCCGGCAAGCGGGTGACGGTCGACATCAGCCTCTCCGCGTCGGTGCCGACGCGCAGCCAGAACAACGACGCCCGCCAGGGCATGCCGGATCTCGCTGCCACCTTCGAGATCGGCCCGAACCTCAACGTCGAGCTCTGGCAGTCCGCGAACAAGCGGATGAAGGTCGAGTTCCGCATGCCGCTGCGTCAGGCGATCACGCTCGAGAGCCATCCGCACAATGCCGGCCTCACCCTCTCGCCGAACATCAACCTCGACGCCCGGGAATTCATCGGCGGCTGGAAGCTCGGCGCGCTGCTCGGGCCGCTGTTCGGCAACAAGCGCCAGCATCAGTACTTCTACGGCGTGGACCCGGAGTTCGCGACGCCGGAGCGGCCGGCCTACGACGCGCCGGGCGGCTATTCCGGCTGGCGGACGATCGCCGCCCTCTCGCGCCGCTTCGGCAACCTCTACGTCGGCGGCTTCGTCCGCTTCGACAATCTTCACGGCGCGGCCTACGCGCCCAGCCCGCTGGTCCGCACCGACCACGCTTTCACCGCCGGCTTCGGCATGTCATGGATCTTCGCGGCATCGAGTCAGCGCGTCGTGGCGGAAGATTGACCCCCGCGGACCGGCTCCCGGCCCCCGGCCTGCGTCATCGGCTGCTGTTCGCGCTCGTGATCGCCCAGCTCGGGCTGGTGTCGCTCGTCTGGGCCGGGGTCGCGCCGCTGCTGTCGCTGCTGCTGCCGCGGCGCACGCGCGAGCGGATCGGCCGCAGCGCGATCTCCTGGATCTACCGCGCGGGCTGGGCGACGGCCGAGCGGCTCGGCATGATGGAAGTCGATTCGAGCGCCCTCGATCCGCTTCGCGACGAGCCCGGCGGCCTGATCGTCGCCGCCAACCATCCGGCGATGTACGACGCGATGGTGGTCGTGGCGCGGCTGCCGCGCGGCGTCTGCGTCATGAAGGCCGAGCTCGTGCGCAATGTCTTCCTCGGCGGCGGGGCGCGCCTGGCCGGGTACATCCGCAACGACTCCGGCCGCGGCATGGTGCGCGACTCGGTCGCGTGCCTGAAGGAGGGCGGCCAGCTGGTCATGTTTCCCGAGGGCACGCGCACCGTCCGGCCGCCGATCAACCCGTTCAAGCCGGGCATGACCCTGATCGCCCAGCTGGCCCAGGTGCCGATCCAGACGGTGATCATCGAAAGCGATTCGCCGTACCTGTGCAAGGGCTGGCCGCTGCTCAGGCCACCACCGGCGCCGGTCGTGATCCGGGTGCGCCTGGGCCGGCGGTTCGAGCCGCAGGCCGACCATCGCGGCCTGCTGCGCGTGGTGGAGCAGTACTTCGCCCGGGAACTCGGCGGATGAGCGCCTCGGCCACGCATCTGGTCGTCATTCCCAGCTACAACACCGGATCGACCGTGTACGCGACCGTCGCGGCCGCGCGTGCCGCGTGGTCGCCGGTGTGGGTGGTGGTCGACGGCAGCGACGACGGCACCGCCGAGGGCCTGCGCGCGCTGGCCGCGGCCGATCCGGGCCTGCGCGTGGACGTTCTGCCGCGCAATGCCGGCAAGGGCGCGGCGGTGTTGCATGCCCTCGAGGCGGCACGGGCGGCCGGCTTCACCCATGCCCTGACGATGGACTCCGACGGCCAGCATCCGGCCGACCTGATCCCCGCATTCATGCGCGAATCGATCGCCGCTCCGGACGCGATGGTCCTCGGCCGGCCGGTGTTCGATGCCTCGGCGCCGCTGCTCCGGGTACGCGGCCGCCGGATCTCGAACTGGTGGACCAATCTCGAGACCCTCGGCGCCGGCATCGACGATTCGCTCTACGGCTTTCGCGTCTACCCGCTGGCACCCCTGGTCGAGGTGATGCGCGGCCAGCGCTGGATGCGCCGCTTCGACTTCGACACCGAGGCGGTGGTGCGGCTCGCCTGGCGCGGCGTCCGGCCGATCAACCTGGCGGCGCCGGTGAAGTACCTGCGGCCCGAGGAAGGCGGCGTCTCGCATTTTCGCTACGGCCGCGACAACACGCTTCTGACCTGGATGCATCTGCGCCTGATGGCCGGCTTTCTCCTTCGCCTGCCGTCGCTGCTGGCGCGGCGGCTGGCCGGTCGGCCGCCGTTCGGCCGCTCTCCGGGCTAGGAAGCCGCTGCACCTTTGGCCGGCTTGCCGTTGCCCCGTCCGGCGGCGAAACTCGCGGTGCGAGCAGGTGCCCGCGCATTCGATCAGGTAGTTCCGATGGCTTTCAAATTCATTCTCGTGGCGACGCTGGCGACCGCGGCGACGCTCGCCTGGCAATCGGCCGCCGCCCAGCAGGCATCGGCCCCGGTGTCGCGCGAGCAGCGCAAGGCCGAGACCGCAGCGGCGAACAAGGCGGGTCAGCTGACCCCGGCCGGACAGGGCGGGGCGCCGGTCTCGAAATCGGCCGCCCCGGCCGGCTCGGCAGTGTCGCGCGACCAACGCAAGGCGGAGACCGCGGCCGCGAACAAGGCCGGCCAGCTGGCGCCAGCCGGCTCGACCCAGAAGGCCGACCAGGCCGATGCGGCCCGCAAGCCGACCAAGACGCGCGAGCAGCGCAAGGCCGAGACGGTGGAAGCGAAGAAGAAGGGCGAGCTCGTGCCCGCCGGCGAGGGCGGCCCCACCAAGTAGCGCTCGCTTGCGGTGCGCTAGATCATCGCGCCGTTGATCGAGACGACCTGGCCGCTGATGTAGCCGGCCTCGTCGGAGACGAGGAAGGCGACCAGCGCCGCCACTTCGGCGGCGCTGCCGGCGCGCTTCATCGGCACCATCTTCTCGATCAACGCCGGATCGATCCCTGCCGCCATGCCCGCGGCGATCAACCCGGGCGCGACCGCGTTGACGGTGATGCCGCGACTGGCGAGCTCGAGCGCCAGCGCCTTGGTGGCGCTGTTGAGCGCGCCCTTGGCGGCGGCGTAGTTCACCTGGCCGCGGTTGCCGGCGATCGCCGCCACCGAGGAGAGGTTGACGATCCGGCCCCAGCGGGTGCGGATCATCGGCATCACCAGCGGCTGGGTGACGTTGAAGAAGCCGTTCAGCGAGACGTCGATGACGCGTTGCCATTGCGCCTCGCGCAGCGCCGGGAAGGCGGCGTCGTCGTGGATGCCGGCGTTGTTGACGACGATCTGGATCGCGCCCCCCGCCAGCAGCCGCTCGCAGGCGGCCTGCGCCGCGGCGCGATCGGTGACGTCGAAGGCGATCGCCTCGGCGCTGCCGCCGTCGGCGACGATGCCCGCGGCGATCGCCTGCGCCGCTTCGAGCCGGGTATTGGCATGGACGACGACGTGGGCGCCGTCGCGCGCCAGCCGTTCGGCGATCGCCTGGCCGATGCCGCCGCTGGCGCCGGTGACGAGGGCGCGCCGACCGAGGGTGGGCTCGGTGCTCATCTCGGAAGGCCGACGTCGAGGACGACGGCGAGGCGCCCGGAAGCGATTTCCCGCCCCGCGTGCTCGATGCGAAAGGCGTAGAGAAGGCGCGCGGCATCGCCCGCCTGGCGCTCGGCGACGATGCGCAGCGCGTCGGTCGCGGCCGGGGGCAGGTCGTCGAGCCGCCAGGTGTCGAGGCGCACCTCGCGGGCGCTCGCCAGGTAGCCCGGCGACGCCGTCGCACCCGACGCCTGGGCCACGAGGCCGCCGTGCAGGGCCGCGGCCTGGGCGGCGTACTCGATCGCCGTGCCGGCCATCAGGCCGCTGCGGCTGCGCAAGGGATGCGCCGGGTCGCGATGGCCGGTGGCGAGGCATTCGATCCGGCTCTCGTCCCACGAAACCATGCGATCGAGCAGGCACATCGCGCCGCGATGCGGCACCAGCGCCTCGATCCCGGCGTGGTCGAGCTGGGCCGGGCTCACGGCACTCTCCGCGGCGGGCCGAGGGTGGCGACCAGGAGCACGTTCGCGAACGGCGTGCCCTGCGACATCGGCTGCTCCGAGACCTGGAAGCCGAGGCTGACGAGCTGCGCGATCCACTCGGAGACCGTCCGCCCGTTCTCCGGCCGGGCGCGACAGCCGCGCAGCAGCAGGACCAGGCGATCGACCCACTGACTGACGGCGAAGCGGCGCCGCGCCGCGGCATCGCCGACCCGCAGCAGCAGGGTGCCGCGCTCGTGCAGCGCGGCCCGCACCCGGGCCAGCACCTCGTCCTGCTCGCGCCGCTCGACGTAATGCAGCACGTCGAGGATGACGACCGTATCGGCCGGGGGAAAGGCGACGCTGCGCATGTCGCCGCAGACGAATTCGGCACCGTCGCCGATGGCGTCGCGGGCGCGGGCGACTTCGCGCGCGCTGAGCTCGATGCCGGTGAGGCGCACGCCGCGCGGCGGCGGTGCCCAGCCGTCGGGCCAGCGGCCGCGACGTGCTTCGTCCGCGGCGGCCTCGAGCAGGCTGGCGAGCAGGCCCTGGCCGCAGCCGATGTCGAGCACACGCGCCTCGGGCGCGATCAGGCCCTGGACGAGGAGATGGCGAAAGACCGGATCCCAGCGCAGCTTGCCGCGGGCGAAGTTGAGGGCGAAGCGGCCCGCGGGCCGGTACGAGGCGCTCGCCCGCGCGACCAGTTGCGGCCAGGCCGGGGCAGCGGCCGCGGAGCTCATTGCGTCGCCGTGGCGAAGGTGCCGGTCGCGGCCTCGCTCGGCTCGGGCAAGGCGTCCACCAGGGTGGCGGGATGCAGCCCGGCCGCGCTCACGCGATCGAGCAGCGCCGGCAGGACGGCGAGGACCACCGGCTGCCCGGCATCGGTCCGCGCCGCATGGCCGTCGTGCAGCAGCAGGATGTCGCCGGCGCCCAGGCCGTCGCAGAGCCGTGCCAGCACGCCGGCCGGCTCGCGCCGCACCGTGTCGAAGCCGCGCCGGGTCCAGCTCACCAGCTCGAGGCCGAGCCGGTCGAGCACCGGCGCGAGGAACGGGTTGCGCAGGCCGGCCGGGGCGCGGAAGAAGCGCGGCGCGACGCCGGCGAGCTCGCCGATCCTGGCCTGCGCCGCGCCGATCTCGCGCGCCAGGCCACGCGGCCCGAGCAGCGAGAAGGCGTGCGTGTGCCGGTCGCTGTGGTTCTGCACGCTGTGGCCGCGGTGCACGATCTCGCGGCAGAGCGCAGGGTGCCGGGCCGCGGCCGAGGCGATGACGAAGAAGGTCGCGCGCGCCTTGTGCGCGTCGAGCAGGTCCAGCACGGCCGGCGTGACCTCCGGGTCGGGCCCGTCGTCGATCGTGATCGCCATCTCCTGCCTCGCCGTCGCCGCTGCGGGCAGGCGGGTCCAGTTGCGGCCGAGCCAGCGTGAGCGCGGCCAGAGTCCGCCGCCGGTCAGCACCAGGTGGTTGGCGGCCACGGCGCCGAGGGCCCAGGGCCAGGCCGGTGGCGACAGCAGCACGGCAGCACCGGCAGCGGCGTGCACCGCGGCACTGGCCTTGACGTAGGCGGGCAGCGTCATGCGGCGATTTTCCCACGCCCCCCGACGGGCTCCGGGCGGCCGAGGAAGCTTGCCGAGAACACCAGGCAGAGCAGGGCGCCCGGCGCGACCGCCGCGCCGACCGCCCGCAGGACCGGGATCGGCGAGCTGGCGAGAAGGGCGAACGAGATCACCGTCGTCAGGTTGGCGAGCAGCAGCGAGGCGAGGGTGTCCTCGTCGACCTCGGGCGCGCGCCGCAGGTGGTCGAAGAACAGCGCGTAGTTCGAGCCGATGGCCACCGTCAGCAGCAGCCCGACCAGATGCAGGATGCCGAGCGCCGCGCCGCTCGCCGCCAGGCCGGCGAGGACGACGACGGTGGCGGCAGCGATCGGCAGCAGCACCCCGACCAGGCGGCGGGCGTTGCGCAGGGTCAGCGCCAGCAGCGCCACCACCGCGGCCGCGCCGAGGGCCGCCTGCCACTCGGCCTGGCGCAGGTAGCGGGCATAGAGGGCATCGAGCTCGGGCTTGATCGAGACGAGTTGCGCTCCCGGGATGCCGGCGATCGCGGCCCGGACACGCTCGGCCTCGACCGTTCGCCCCGGCGCGGCCTGCAGGTTGAGCAGGGCGCGCCAGGGCCGACTCGCGTCGCCGCGCAGCAGGAGCGCATCGACGGCGGTGGCGAGCGGCGTGCCCTCGAGCGCCCGGCGATCGAAGGGCGGGTCCTTGCGCGCTGCCTGGACCTCGTCGACGAAGGCGCCGAGGCGCGTTGCCGGCAGCGGCCCGCCTTCGGTCGCCTCCGCCAGCCGCGCCGACAGCGTGGCCGCGTCGGGCAGGGCGGCGAGGCGAGCGCGCTGCGTCGCCGGGCTCGGCAGGAAGCGCGCGGGCGAGGCATAGCCCTGCAGCACGCCCTCCTTTACCAGGGTGTCGAGCCGGGCACCGACCGCTTCGGCGGCGGCGAGCGCGCCGGCCTCGTCGGCCGCGGACAGCGCCACCAGGGTGCCGGCGTCGGGGGCGCCGACGTCGGCGCGCAGGGCAGCGTCGCGCTCCAGGTCGACGGCATCGATCGGGCTCAGGTCCGAGAGCTGGCCGCGCCAGGGCGAAGGCAGGACGAGGAGCACGACCGTCGCTGCTGCCGCCAGCGCGACCACGCCCCAGCGCAGCCGCGGCAGGGCCGCCGCAGCGCGACGCATCAGCCGGCCGAGCTGCTGGCGCAGGCCGGCGCCGGGCGCGCCGTCGGGCGCGATCAGCGGAAAGACGAAGCGCGTCGTCGTCGCCGCCGCCAGCAGGCCGGCGATCGAGAACACGCCGAGCTGGGCGAGCCCGGGAAAGCCGGCGAAGACGAGCGCGGCGAAGCCGATCAGGGAGGTGACGAGGCCGAGCCGCACCGTCGGCCAGCTCTCGCGCAGCCAGCGGCCGGCATGCGAGGTGTCGCTACCCGGGGTCGCGGCGCCGGCCGAAGCGCGCGCCTGGATCAGGTAGTAGATCGCGTAGTCGACGGCCTCGCCGATCAGGGTGGTGCCGAAGCCGAGCGTCATGCCGTGCACCTGGCCGAAGCCGAGCGAGACGGCGGCGATGCCGGCGAGCACGCCGGTTGCGACCGGCAGCAGGGCGACGGCAAGGGCACGCAGCGAGGCGAACGCGAGCCAGAGGAGGACGACCACGATCGCCCCGCCCCAGACCGCGAGCCGCTCGACCTCGCTCTTGATCCGCTCGCGCGCGGCGACGCCGAAGCTGCCGGCGCCCGAGAGCTCGAGGCGCAGCGCCGCCTCGGCCGCGACGTTGGCGCCCGGGCGCTGCGCCTGCTCGCCGAACGCGTTGCGGACCGCGTTCAGGGCCTGCTGCTGGCCGTCGAGGTCGGCGCCGTCGGCGCGCGTGGTCAGCACCAGCACGGCGCGCGGCGCGCTGCGCGAGACCCAGACGCCGTCCTCGACCTTCGGCGCTTGCGCCGGGGTCAGCGCCTCGGCGATGCGCACCGTCTCGCCGGTCGGGTCGCGCAGCAGGATCGGCTTGATGAGCGCGCCCGCCGGCGTGCCGAGCAGCGACAGCGTCTCGTCGATCGCCGCGCGCAGGCCCTCGACCTGGAAGCGGGCCGCGTCGACCGCCGGGCTGAGGGCGTAGCGATGGCCGAGGACGAAGCGGCCGGCCTGCTGCCAGGGCGCGCTGTCGCCGTTGTCGACCGAAGCGAAGTGCGGCGTCTCGCGCAGCCGGGCGCCGAGCCGCTGCGAGGCGGCGTTGCGGGTGGCGGCGTCGCCGCCTTCGATGCCGACGAGGATCAGGCGCGAGGCGCTGCCGCTCTTCAGCTGGTCGAGCAGGACCGCCTGCCCCGGCGTCGGCGCCGACGGCAGGAACGCCGACAGGTCGGCGACGTAGCGGGTGCGCAGCGCGACGCCCAAGGCGAGTGCCAGCGCCAGCAGCCAGATCGCGATGGCGACGGCGCCGCCGCGCCGCCGGCCGGGCACCGAAGCGCCGACGTCGCTCACCGTGCGCTCATGAAGCTCATGGCGTGGCGCCGCCGGGCAGCGGCTCGATCGTCATCGTCGAGCGGTCGCCGTCGGCGAGCAGCACCTGGACTTCGTGCACCGCCGGCCCGCGGCCGCTGACCCGCACCGATGCGACCTGGCCGCGCAGGCGCAGGTCGCGCGGCACCAGCTCCAGCGCCCAGCGCTCGGCGCTGCCGGAGACGCTGGCGTCGAACAGCCGCTCGAGCGATTCGCGGTTGCCGGTGAGCGTGCCGCGCACCGCCTCGACGATGACCGCGGCCTCGGGCGCGCTGTCGAGCTGGAGGGTACGGCTGCGCTCGCCCAGGCTCATCGTCAGCACGTTGCCCGTGACCTCGAGCTTCTCGCGCCGCGGCTTCAGGGTCTCGCGGATGAAGGTGTCGGGGGCGCGGAACGCGAGGCGGCCCGAGGATTCGAGGGTGCGGTCGAGCATCTCGACGCGGCGCTTCTCGGTGAAGGTCGCCTCGCCCGACTTGATGCGGGCCAACTGGGTGGTGAGCTGCGCCAGGTCGAAGCCCGCGGCTGAAGTGGCCGCCGCTGCGGCGGCCGCGGCCAGGCCGACGAGCAGCACCGCGAACCGGCGCGCGAGGCGATCAGGCCCGGGCTTGCCCATCGGCCTCGTCCTCGCCCCAGAAGTCGAAGAAGTTGAACCAGTTGTAGGGCGCCTCGCGGCACAGCGCCTCGAGGGTCGCCACATAGCGCGCCAGCGCTGCGCCGATCAGCGCGTCCCGTTCGCCGGCCGAGGTGGCGGTCGAGAAGTCGGCCAGCTCGCTGAAGCGCAGGTCGTAGCGATTGCCGCCGCGATACAGGCCCGCCATGAACACGACCTTGCGGCGCAGCAGCGCGGCGAGGCGGAACGGCCCGTCGGCGAAGCGCGCCGGCACGCCGAGAAAGGGCAGGACCACCGTCTTCGAGCGCTGCGGGTTGTTGCCGGGCAGGGTGCGGTCGGCGAGCATGCCGCCGAGGCCGCCGTCCTCGAGCCAGCGGCGCAGCGCCAGCATGGCATCGACCCGGCCGAGCGGGATGGTGTGCAGCTCGGCGTTCGGCGCGATCGCTGCCAGGGTGTCGTTGATCAGCCGGGCGTTGTCCTCGTACATGATCATCGCCACCTTGAGGCCCTTGTCGACGCCGACCATGCGCAGCGCCTCGAAGCTGCCGAGGTGGGCGCCGCAGGCGAGCAGGCCTTCGCCGCGGGCCGCCGGCTCGAGGATCACCTCCCTGCCGCTGGCCTCGAACGTGAACTCGTCGAACTGCTCGCGCAGTAGGTAGACGCGATCGAGCACGGTCGCGCAGAAGGTGTGGACGTGCCGGTAGCCGTCGCGCCAGGTCGGCGGCCGGCCGAGGGCGCGCTCGAGGTAGCGGCGTGAATGGCGGCGCGGCCCGCGGCTCGCGAGGAAGAAATAGAAGGCGATCGGATGCAGCAGCCATCGCGTCGCGCGGCGGCCGGCGGCGACGGCGATCCAGCGCATCGCCCGCAAGGCAGGCAGGTTGCTGCGCTCGCGCTGGCCGGCCCAGCTCGCGGCGGTGGCGCTGCCTTCGCTCTTCATCGCGCCGTCGCGGGGTCGAGGTCGGCGCGCGCGAACTGGCCGCTGGCGACGATCCGTCCGCCTCCGCCGATGCTGAAGGCGACCATTCGTGCCTCCAGCCGCAGGGTGATCTCGAGCGACGCGCCGGGCCCGACCGGCTCGAGGAACTTGACCACCGAAAGGCGCGGTGCCGGACCGATCGCCCGGGCCAGTGCCGGATCGGCGGCGGCGGCCTCCATCGCTTCGGCGACGAGGGCGACGCCGGGAAGCATCGGCCGGCCGGGAAAGTGGCCCGCGAACGCCGGATGGTCGACGCCGATGTCGATCCGCTGCCTGACCTGCACGTCCATGTCGCCTGGCACCATCAGGGGCGATGGCCGCCGATGCCGTGCGCCGCGGCGAGCTCCGCGAGCCGGGTGGCAGTGAGCTTGCCGGTCGCTTCGCGCGGCAGGGCCTCGACCGGGACGATCCGGCGCGGCAGGAAGGCGGCGTCGACGCGGCTGCGCAGCGCCGCCAGGATCCGCTCGCGGCCGAGGCCGGGGGCGACGACGAACGCCACCAGGCGGGTGACGCCGGCGGCGTCGGCGGCATTCGGCGGGCTCCAGAACGCGCCGTCGACCACGCCCTCGATCGCGTTGAGATGGAAATTCAGATGGCTGAGCGAGCTGCGCTTGCCGGCGATGTTGACCAGGTCGTTGGAGCGGCCGAGCAGGCGGAAGCGATCCGGAGCCAGCACCTCGAGCACGTCGGCCAGCGGCGTCGGCTCGGGCACGTGGCCACCGCTCACCCGCGCGTGATCGTCGTTGCCGTCGAGCGTCAGGCCGGCGAAGGCGTGCCACTCGGCGCCGGCCGTGGTGCGCCGGGTCGCCACCTGGCCGGCCTCGGTGCAGCCGTAGATCTCGATCAGCGGCGCGGCGAAGGCCGCCTCGGAGCGTGCCGCGAGCTGCGGCGACAGCGGCGCGGTGGCGCAGAGGACCAGCTCGACCTTCGGCATGGCCAGGCCGGAATCGAGCAGGGCCTTGAGATGGAACGGCGTCGTCACCAGCCCCCGCGGCGCCGGCGTGGCGGCGAGCGCGGCGACGACATCGGCCGGATAGAAGGGCCGACCCGCGTCGAACGCCGCGCCGCCGTGCAGGGCGAGCAGCACGCTCGACTCGAAGCCGAACATGTGCTGCGGCGGCACGGTCGCGACCAGGGTGAAGCCGGCGAGCGACTCGCGGCCGGTCGCTTCGGCCAGGCGCGCCGCTTCGGCGCGGGCGCCGGCGGCGAGCAGGCCCCAGGGCTTGGCATGCGGCACCGGCTCGCCGGTCGATCCCGAGGTGAGCACGTAGGCGGCGACGCGATCGGCGTCCAGACGCGGGTTGGGCAATGGGATCGTGCCCGCCACCGCCGAGGGTCCGTGGACGATGCTCGGCAGGCCGTCGCCTTCGCCCTCGGCTTCGACCAGCGCATAGGCACCGGCGAAGCGCGAGCGCAGCCGCTCGACCGTGTGCGGCGTGTGGTTCGGCGGCAGCAGGCAGGCGTGGCCGCGCAGCAGCGCCGCGCCGAGGCCGACGGCGAAGCGGTAGCGATCGGCCGAGAGATTGAGCATCGCCCCGCACGGCGGCAGCCGCTCGGCCAGCGCGGCCGCGTCGGCGAGGTACTGACGCCGGCTGATCGCGACGCCGTCGCGGCGCGCGATCGCCGCTTCGAGCGGGCCGGCGCCGAGCAGGGTTTCGCTCGTCATGGCGCGCGGTCGGGCGCCGCATGGCGGCGCGAGTAGGCATTCATCGCGTCGGCCAGCGTCGCCCGCTCGAACTCCGGATGCAGCCGGTAGCGGAGCAGGAACTCGCCGACGAACAGGAGCACCATCGCCAGCGGCGTCAGCAGGTTGGCGAACAGCGCCCAGGCGTCGAACGGGGCGAACAGGAACAGGCCGATCGAGAGCATCGCCATCAGCACGAAATAGGCGCTCCAGACGACCGTGACCTTGCGGCCGTAGGCGGCCACGCCCGGTGCCAGCCCGCCGTGGACGCGCCGTGCCAGTGCCGTCACCAGCGGCTCCTGTCCGGGCCGGAGGGTCAGCGCGAACATGACCGCCAGCGCCGCGTGGATGACGACGTGCTGGGCGAGATAGAGCGTGGTCGGGGCCAGGCCGCCGCCGCGCCAGGCCTGCAGCACCAGCCCGGCGAGGCCGAGGAAGGCGACGCCGGTGACGAGACGCTGGCCGCGCCTCGCGGCGAAAAGGCCGAGCAGGCCGAGCATCGGCCCGACCACGATCACGGCGTTCCAGCGCGAGTCCGGGGCGCTCGTCATCAGCCAGTGGCAGCCGGCGAGGTAGGCCGCGCCGACCAGCCCGACCAGCACGCTACGGGCGCGCATCGCTCCTTATGCCGGCTGGCGGTTGGCGGCGATGTGCTCGGCGAGGCTCGCCAGCGACCGGAAGATGCGCACGTTGTCCTCGTCGTCGGAGCGGAGCTGGAAGCCGTAGCGCTGCGAGACGACGAGCGCCACTTCGAGAATGTCGATCGAGTCGAGGCCGAGGCCTTCGCCGTAGAGGGGCGCCTCGGGATCGATCGCGTCGGCCGCAACCTCGAGGTTGAGCGCTTCGACCAGAATCGTCGCGACCTCGCGCTGCAGATCGGTTTGTACGAAAGCCATGGGTGGGATTGTCCTACTCGATCCGCGCTCCGGAGGCCTTGACGACCTTCTCGTATTTGCCGAGCTCGCTTTTCACGAACGCTGCGAACCGGTCGGGCGAGCTCGCCATCGGTTCGGCGAACAGGCCGGCGAGCCGCGCCTTCAGCTCGCTCGAGCCGATCGCGTCGACGAACGCCTTGTTCAAGCGGGCGGTGACCTCGCCCGGGAGGTGGGCCGGGCCGAAGATGCCGAACCAGGTGTCGATGTCGAAGCTGCCGAGGCCGAGCGACTTGCCCGCCTCGCCGATCGTCGGCACGTCCGGCATGGCGCTGGAGCGCCGGGCGGTGGTGACGGCGAGCGCCTTGAGCTTGCCAGCCTTGATGTTGGCCGATGCGGCCGCGAGGTTGTCGAAGTTGAGGTCGACCTGGCCGGCGAGCAGCGCCAGCTGCGCCGGGTTGCCGCCGGCGTAAGGGATGTGGACCATGAACACGCCGGCCTGCGCCTTGAACATCTCGCCGGCGAGGTGGCCGGCGCTGCCGTTGCCGCCCGAGCCGTAGTTGAGCTTGCCCGGGTTCCTTCTCGCGTAGGCCACGAGGTCGGCGACGCTGGCGATGCCGAGCCGGCTCGCCACCTCCGGGCTCATCACCAGGACGTTCGGTACCTGGGCGACGCCGGTGATCGGCGTGAAGTCGCGGATCGGGTCGTAGGGCAGCTTCGCGTACAGCCAGGGGTTGATCGCGTGCGTCGCCACCGCGCCCATGACGACCGTGCTGCCGTCGGGCGGCGACTTGGCGACGGCGTCGGCGCCGAGGTTGCCGCCGGCGCCGGGCCGGTTCTCGACGATGACCACGCCGAGGCTGTCCTTCACCCGCTCGGCGAGCGCGCGGGCGACGATGTCGAGCGGGCCGCCCGGCGGATAAGGCACGACGAAACGCAGCGCACGCGACTGTGCCGTCGCGATGAGCGGCCAGGCGCTGGCCGCGGCGCCGGCCGCCAGGGTGGCGAGTGCGAGCCGGCGGGTGGGATGGGTCATGTATTGCTCGTCTCTCTCTCTTGTCCGCAGATCCTGTGGCGGCGGCAAGGCGCCTCGCGCCCACTCCGCGCCGCGAAGTCAGCCTACACCGCCTGCCGGGCCCTAGGGCCCGTGCTTGTCCGCCTCCGACGTGAACGAATCGGCGTAGAACTCGTCGTCCGGCAGGCCGCAGCGGGCGATGAAATCGCGCTTCGCCGACTCGACCATGATCGGCACGCCGCAGGCGTAGACCTGGTGCTCCAGCAGATTGGGCAGGTCGTGCATCACCGCCTGGTGGACCAGGCCGGTGCGGCCGGTCCACGCGTCCTCGGGTTTGGGCTCGGAGAGCACCGGCACGTAGCGCAGGTGGGCGAGCCGGCGGGTGGCTTCCTCGGCCCAGTCGTTCAGGTAGAGATCGGCGCGCGAGCGGCAGCCCCAGTAGAGAACGGCCTTCCTCTGGCTGTTCTTCTCGATCAGCTGCTCGATGATCGCCTTGATCGGCGCGAAGCCGGTGCCCGAGGCGAGCAGGATCATGTCCTTCTCGGAGTCCTCGCGCAGGAAGAAGCTGCCGAACGGCCCCTCGACCCGCAGGATCTCCTTTTCCTTCATCGCCCCGAAGACGTGCTCGGTGAACTTGCCGCCGGGCATGTGGCGCAGGTGCAGCTCGATCTGCGGCTTTTCGCCCTGGTTGTGGGGCGCGTTGGCCATCGAGTAGCTGCGCCGCGAGCCGTCGCGCAGGATGAACTCGACGTACTGCCCGGCGCGGTACTGCAGCGGGTCGTTGGCCGGCAGCTGCAGCGTCAGGATCGCCACGTCGGGCGCAGGCCGAGTGATCGAGAGGACGCGGCTCGGGAGCTTCCTCACCGGGAACTCGCCGGCGCCGGGGACGGTGCGCGCCTCGATGACGATGTCGGTCTGCGGCGCTGCCTGACAGCAGAGGATCAGGCCCGCGGCCTCCTCCTCGTGGCTGAGGGCTTTCTGCTGGTGGGCGCCGTGGATCACCCGGCCCTCGAGCATGCGGCACTTGCAGGAGCCGCAGGCACCGTCCTTGCAGCCGTAGGGCAGGCCGACGCCCTGGCGGATGGCGGCCTGGAGGATCGGCTCGTCGCGCTCGACGGAAAAGTTGCGCCCGCTGGGCTGGACGGTGACGGTGAAGGACATGAGGAGGGGAAAGCGCGAAGCGGGCGTCGCCTAGACTGAATCGCGGATTTTGCCTGCTTCGATGAACCCGACCGATCGCCCCCGCCGCTTCGCCCGTCCGACCCTCCTGATCGTCGGCTGCGGCGACGTCGGCCTGCGGGTCGCGGCCCTGCTGCGCGATCGCTGGCGGCTCCTGGCCCTGAGCTCCTCGCCGGAGCGACGAGCCACCCTGCGTGCCGCCGGCGTGCTGCCCCTGACCGGCGATCTCGACCGGCCGGAGACGCTCGCCCGCCTGGCCGGCCTGGCCGACGCGGTGCTGCATCTCGCGCCGCCGGCCGCGACCGGCGCCGAAGACCTTCGCACCGCCCGGCTGATCGAGGCTCTGGCCCGCTCGCCGCGGCTGCGCCGCCTGGTCTACGGCTCGACCAGCGGCGTCTACGGCGACTGCGGCGGCGAACTC
>Ga0068864_100000663_pt1 | contig 28719 bp, 27 predicted proteins | sample KBSSwiS72_FD_66586 | JGI IMG/M metagenome (GOLD analysis project Ga0068864, IMG submission 66586) | Switchgrass rhizosphere microbial communities from Kellogg Biological Station, Michigan, USA - KBS Switchgrass S7-2 | ecosystem: Host-associated > Plants > Roots > Rhizosphere > Soil ...
CCGGTCGTGCTGCCCGAGAACCTGGTGCCGGATGGCACGGGCAATCCGCTCAACAAGACGCCCGCGTTCTATGAGGTCAAGTGTCCGAAGTGCGGCGGCGCTGCGCGGCGCGAGACGGACACGATGGATACGTTCGTCGACTCGTCCTGGTACTTCCTGCGCTTCGCCTGCGTCGACGACGCCAAGGCGATGGTCGACGAGCGCGCCGACTACTGGATGGCGGTCGATCAATACATCGGCGGCATCGAGCACGCGATCCTGCACTTGCTGTATTCGCGCTTCTGGATGCGCGTGATGCGCGACATGGGCCTGATCAAGGACAAGGAACCGTTCACGCGGCTGCTGACGCAGGGCATGGTGCTCAACAACATCTACTCGCGTCACTACGGCGACGGGCGCATCGAGTACTTCCATCCGGACGACGTGGAGGCGCTGTGCGATGCGAACGGCGCACAGATCGGCGCGAAGCTGCGCAAAGACGGGCTTCCCGTGCAGTGGGAAGGCATGCGCACGATGTCGAAGTCGAAGAACAACGGCGTCGATCCCACCGACCTGGTCGCGCGCTACGGCGCGGACGCGATTCGCGTGTTCATGATGTTCAAGGCGCCGCCGGAGGACACGCTCGAGTGGTCCGACGACGGTGTCGAAGGCTCGGCGCGCTTCCTGCGGCGCTTGTGGCGCATGGTTTGGGAACATGTCGAGCGGGGTCCGATTGCCAGCGGGCCGCGTCAGGAGCTGATCGCACTGTCGCCGACGCAGCGGGAGATGCGTCGTTTGGCGCACGCGACGCTGGTAAAGGTGACGGATGACTACAGTCGTCGCCGCGTATTCAACACGGTGGTCGCCCACGTCATGGAGCTCATGAACGCGCTCAAGGACTTCGCAGACGGTTCTGAGCAGGGCCGCGCCGTGCGCCACGAGGGCATCGAGCTCATCGTCCAGATGCTCGCGCCGATCGCCCCGCATGTCTGTCACGCGCTGTGGCGAGAGCTGGGACACACGGATCCGCTGATCGATCACCCGTGGCCGCATGCCGATCCGCAGGCGCTGGTCCAGGACCGGATCGAGGTCGTCGTGCAGGTAAACGGGAAGTTGCGCGCGAAGGTGGAAGTGGGAGCGAGCGCGAGCAAGGACGAGATCAGCGCGGCGGCACTGGCCGACGCCACGATCCAGAAATGGATCGAAGGCAAGCCGGTGCGCAAGGTGATCGTTCCGCCCGGGGGCAAACTCGTCAACGTGGTCGTGTGAGCAGGCCGGCGCCTCCAGTCCGCGTCGTTCTGTTCGACGTCGGCGGCGTGCTCGTACAACTCAGCGGCGTCTCGACTGTGCTCGGGTGGGTCGCCGATCGGTGGACGCCGGCTGAGCTTTGGCATCGGTGGCTCCACTCGCCCGCGGTGCGTGCGTTCGAGACTGGCCGCTGTGACGCCGACACCTTCGCTGCGGAGTTGGTTGCGGAGCTGGAACTGGGCGTTGCTCCGACCGCCTTCCTCGAATCGTTCGCCGGCTGGCCGACCGGGTTGTACCCGGGCACGCACGAACTGATCGCGCGCATTCCCGGCCACGTCACCCGTGCGCTGCTTTCGAACAGCAATTCATTGCACTGGCCCCGGGTCGAAGACGAGTTCGGCCTCGGCGCGCTCTTCGAGCACCGCTTCGTCTCGCACCTGACCGGCCGGATCAAACCCGACCGCGACGCTTTCGAGCACGTCATCGACTCGCTCGGCTGCGACCCCGCCAGCGTCTTCTTCCTCGACGACAACCTGATGAACGTCGAAGCCGCCCACGCCGCCGGCCTGCAAGGCGCCGTCGTCCGCGGCATCGAGGAAGCCGAACACGCTTTGCGACATGCCGGTGTGATTTCCAACGAGGTGTTGTAGCGCGCTGTAGGTCGGGCTTCAGCCCGACTCCGCATCTGCCCAAACACAGTCCCACAACGAGTAGTCGCGCAGCGCTCGCACTAACCCTGCTCTGATCGGATTGCAGACTACGTATCGCGCAACCGCTCCCAGATGCTCATCGCTGCGAAGCGCGCGATCGTGAAATTTCGGCTGCCATACGCTGCCTCTGGCATCCCTGGCCCGATTGATCTCGAATGAAGTTCGGCCCTTGACGGCCCAAACAACCTCGCTGAGATTGCTTGCCGACTGAAGCTGCAGCAGCCAATGCAGGTGATCCGGCATGACGACGTAGGCCAGTGTTCTGGCGCATACGGTCGTCGCTGGCGCATGCAGCTCACGAACGACGATGCGACCCAGGTAAAGATTCGTGAACAGCCGGGCACGGTCGCGAGTGACGGTAGTGACTAGATAGATCTGTCCGCCTAACGATGCGCGTCCACGCAGCAGCTCCGAGTAGGGCATTGGCCACCTCCTTGTGTTGGGCGGTGGTTTAACTCGATTTCTTCACTCCTGCTCTGCGGATTTTTGCCCGGAAGTCGCGCTAAAGCCCGACCTACAGCCCGATAACCGGCCAAGTGCCAGGTCAGAGCGCCGGTCGATCCACCACAGCCGAGCTTGTTCCGGCCGCGCTGGCGCCGTACGCTTTGGGCGATTCCAGCGGTTTGGCCAATCGTCACAGGTGACTTATGCAAATGCGGGTCGTCGACAGCGAGCTCAGCAACGTTCGCAACCAGGTCACGGCGGAGGAGTGGGCGACGCGAGTCGACCTGGCAGCCTGCTATCGCATGGTGGCGCACTTCGGCTGGGACGATCTGATCTTCACGCACATCTCGGCGCGCGTGCCCGGCTCGCATGACTTCCTGATCAATCCTTACGGCTTCATGTTCGAGGAGATCACCGCGTCGAGCCTCGTGCGCGTCGATCTCGAAGGCAAGAAGACGCTGGACAGTCCGTACGACATCAACCCGGCCGGCTACACCATTCACAGCGCGATCCACGCTGCTCGCGAGGACGCGGGTTGTGTGCTCCACCTGCACACGATGGCCGGTGTCGCGGTGTCGGCGCAGAAGGGCGGACTGCTGCCGATCTCGCAGCAGGCAACGCTGGTGATGCTGAGCCTGTCGTATCACGACTACGAAGGTCTGGCGCTCAACCCGGACGAGAAGGGCCGGCTGCAGAAGGATCTCGGCGATACGCGCAACCTGATCCTGCGCAATCACGGTCTGCTGACCGTGGGCAAGAACGTCAGCGACGCGTTCCTCAACATGTTCACGCTGCAACGTGCCTGCGAGGCGCAGTTGCTCGCACAGGGCAATGGGGCGGAGCTGATCGAGATCCCGCAGACCGTGCTCGACACGGTGCCGGAGTTCTCGCGCATGGTGACGAAAGGCGCGGGCAGCGCGCTGGTGTGGCCGGCGTTGCTGAGGAAGATGGATCGGTTGGATACGAGCTTCAGGAACTAGAAGAAAAGCGTCAGGTGACTTGTGCAATGCGACCGACTAGGGGATTACCTGACGTGCGGGCGCCGGGCTGACTGATACTCACCGCAGCGCACTCTCCTGCAAACTCCGCGCGCGATTTCCTAGGAAGGACGAACGCGAAAGGAGAGTTCGGATGAAGGCGGAGCGAATAGCGACCCGGATGTCGGTCCTGGGGCGTGCCCTGCCATCACGCGTGCTGTTGGTCGATGACGATGAGCTCGAGCTGGAGCTGATGGCCGATCGGCTGTCAGCGGCCGGATTCGAAGTCGCGTGCGCTCCCAATGGCGAAGCGGCGCTGCAGCTCATCCAGCAGCAGTGGTATCCCCTCGTGATTACGGACTGGCTGATGCCAGTGATGGACGGCATCTCGTTCACCGAAGCGCTGCGCCACCGCGGTGCCACCGACACCTACATCATCATGCTGACGATGCGCGAAGCCAGCGTCGACTACGAGCGCGGCTACGTCGCAGGCGTCGACGACTATCTTTCCAAGCGCGTGCCCGATGCGGAACTGTGGGCACGCATCACGGCTGCGTTCAATACGCTCGCCCTGCGTCGCTCATTGAAGGAAGCGCAGGCCGCGCTCGAACAAGCGGCCGCGATCGATGCCGACTCGGGTGCCTTCGCGCTGCGCGAGCTGTTTACGCGATTGCATGGAGAGATCCGGCGCGCGCAGCGGTACGGGCGGAAACTGACACTACTGACGCTTGGGGTCTCGGCGGCAGAGCGCGCGACCGCGGTCGAAGTCGCCCCGTCGGCGGAGATGCTGCGTGGAATCGTGCAGACAATCGAAAGCGTCGTGCGCGTGCAGATCGACTGGACCGGCCGGCTCGACAGCGAGCGCGGTGCTGCATTCGTCGTCGTGTTGCCGGAATCCAGCATCAGCGAAGCACCGCGGATCAAGGAGCGGCTGCTGGCGGCATTGCGCCGTTACGCCGAGGACTTCGAAGCGCTGCAGCTGACGTTCGCGTTCGGCGTCGCCGCCTTGGAAGACACCGGCCAGCAGCAGAGTCCGGCCGTCGACACGGCAGAGATGCTGGAAATCGCGGGACTGTGCCGCAATTGCCCCGGCCGCACGGGCCCCGAACAACTCGGCGCCGTCCAGCGCAGCGTGGCCTGCCACGTCTCGATCGTGTGCCGGCACGGCTACGTCGTCGACAACGAATGCAGCCTGAAATCACGCTTGTCCGCGCAGCGCGCCGACGAGGAAGAGGCGCTGGCGGGGTAAAAGCTGCACCGGGTCGGCGCTGTTGACCGCCCGCCGTGACGCCGCGAACATGGCGGCCCATTTCCCGAGGGTTCGCCGTGCGTCACGCCATGCCGATTCGAGCAGCCATTGTGCTGGTTTGCGCTGTGTTATCCCTCAGCGCGTGCGGCTGGCGGTTGCAGGGAGCAACGAAGTTGTCGCCGACGATGACGCTGACGTACCTCGACGCCAAGGATCGCTACACCGAATTCAATCAGGCGCTGCGCGAGCGGCTGCGCGCTTCGGGCGCGAAAGTGACCGAGCATTCCAGCGACGCGACGGCGACAGTGAAGATCATCAAGGACCAGAGCGGGCAACGAGTGCTGTCGGTTTCGGCGCGCAACACGCCCGAGGAATATGAAGTGTTCTATGCAGTCGAGTATTCCGTCGTGAGCGGCGGCAACGAGCTGATACCGCCGCAGAAGCTGGAGCTGACGCGCGATTACAGTTACGACACCACGGCCGTGCTGGCGAAAGAGCGCGAGCAGGCGGTATTGCGCGAAGCGCTCGCGCAGGACCTCGCCGGCCTGGTGTTGAGGAGACTCGCCTCGCTGTGAGCCCTGCGACGTCCGTAGCGCCGTCCGCGGCGTCGCCGGCCAAGGTTGGCCAGGTTCTGTGGCTGACGGTCGGCGCCGCGTTGCTGCTCGTTCTGGCAGCGGCCGCAGCCCTGCTGCTGTTTTCGCGCGAGCTGAACGTGGGCCGCGTTGCCTACGTCGAGGCACGCCAGACGCGCGCGACTCTCGATCAGCTTCGCGCCGTCATTTCTTCGTTGAAGGATGCCGAAACCGGCGCACAGGGTTACGTGCTGACCGGCAGCGATGAAGCCCTCGAGCCTTACTACGACGCCGAGCGCTCGCTCGCAGATCAACTCGACCGCCTGACGAAGCTGGCGGGCGAGGGCGAGGCCGGACAGATCGCTCGCGAGCTCGCAACTCTCGCACGCACGCAACTCTCTTTCACGACTGATGTCGTCACGGCCCGCCGCTCGCAGAACGCCGCTGCAGCCGCGGACCTGCTGCGCACGGGGACCGGTCGGCGTCAGATGGATCGCATCCGCGAGCTGGCGGCTGCCTTCGAGACCCATGAGAGCGAGCTACTGGCGCTGCGCCGCACGGCCTTCGAGCATCGCTTCGAGCGCAACGAAAGCGTGGTTCGAGTCTCGCTCATCGCGGCTATTGTCGTGATGTTCGGCGCCGGCGTGCTGCTCGTGTGGCACACCCTGCGCCGCGTTCGTGCGGAACGCGCCGTCGAGAAGACGTTCTCGCTGCTGCGTTCGACGATGGAGAACGTGAGCCAGGGCGTCGCGGTCTTCAACTCCCGCCAGCAGTTGATTGCCTGGAATGCCCGCTACGCTGAGTTGCGCGGCTTGAATCCGCTGAAACTCCAGGCCGGCATGACGTGGAACGAAATCCTCGGGATGGGCGCCAGGCTCGTCGTGACTGATCAGACTGGCGTTCTCGATGGATCCAAGGTCCCCGGCATCATGGCGGCGGGCGAGCCCATCGAGGTCGAAGGAATCCGGGCCGACGGGGCCGTTTTACAGCTGCGCGGCCAGCGCATGCACGACGGCAAGTACATCGTCACGTACACCGATGTGACTGCGCTGAAGCTTTCCGAGACGGCGCATCGCGATCAAGCAGCGCGGTTGTCCGCCATCCTCGACGGTGCGCTCGATGCGATCGTGACGATCAACGAAAGCGGCAGCATCGAATCCTGGAGCCGCAGCGCGGAGCGCTTGTTCGGCTACACCGCCGCGGAGATCTTGCGGCGTAACGTGCGCGTGCTGATGCCCGAGCCGCACTCGTCGGCGCACGACGGCTACATCCGCCGCTATCTGCAGACCGGCGAGGGGCGGATCGTCGGGCAGCGCCGCGAGGTCGAAGCCTTGCACAAGGATGGCCGCCGGATTCCCGTCGACCTCGGTATCAGCGAGATGCGCATCGGCTCGCGCCGGTTGTTCATCGGCATCATCCGTGACTTGTCCTCGCGCCAGGAAATCGAGCAGCTCAAGAGTGGCTTCGTTTCCACAGTGAGCCACGAGTTGCGCACGCCGCTGACGTCGATCTCCGGCTCGCTCGGCCTGCTCGCGGGCGGTACCGCCGGTGCGCTGCCGGCCAAAGCAGCCCGGCTGATCGATATCGCGAAACTGAATTGCGAGCGGCTGGTTCGGCTCATCAACGACATTCTCGACCTGGAGCGTGCGGAGTCCGGCCGGCTGGAGCTGCGGCTCGCCGCGCAACCCCTGAAGTCGATCGTGCGGCAAGCGATCGAAGCGAATCGCGCGTATGCGCAGACGTTCGGCGCCTCGATCGAGCTTGCGGCCGACAGCGACGACGCCAGTGTGCTCGTCGATCGCGATCGCTTGATCCAGGTGCTGACCAACATCCTGTCGAACGCTGCAAAGTTCTCGCCGCGCGGAGCGATCGTAGCGGTAGCGATTCGCGCTGAGCTCGACAGCGTGCGGGTCAGTGTGCGCGATCGCGGTCCGGGCATCGCACCCGAGTTCCGCTCGCGGATCTTCCAGCGTTTCGCGCAGGCCGACAGCTCGGACTCGCGGGCCAAGGGTGGCACCGGCCTCGGATTGTCGATCGCCAAGACGATCGTGGAGCGACTCGGCGGGAGCATCGGCTTCGACAGCGTGCCGGGCGAGGACACGACGTTCCATATCACGCTGCCGGCGCGACACGAGGTCTCGACGCCCGTGCGCGCTGACGACGACGCGCTTCCAGCGCCGGCAGTGCTGCTCTGCGAAGACGATCCGGATCTCGCGCGCGCGGTCGCAGATGTGCTCGAATCTGCCGGCATGCGCGTTTCAGCGGTGCCGAGCGTGCGCCAGGCGAAGGTCGCGGTAACTCAGTCGCGGTATGACATTGCGCTGGTCGATCTGCATCTGGCTGACGCTGACGGCCTCGAGCTCGTCAGCGATCTACGCACGCATGACGCAACGCGAGCGCTGCCGGTGATAGTCATGACGGCCAAGCCGCGCACGAGCGCGGATGCCGATCGCCTCGGCACGCTGCAGCTTGCTGACTGGCTGCAGAAGCCGATCGATCCGAGCCGGTTGCTCGACGCGATCCACAACGTGCTGCTGGAGCTGCGCGATCGACGTGCCCGGATCCTGCACGTGGAGGATGATGAGTCGCTGACGCAGCTGGTCGAGGAATTGCTGTCGGACGAGGCGGAAGTGATACGCGCTCATTCGCTCGCGCAGGCGCGGGCTCACATCGAAACGGAGCGATTCGATCTGGTGATTCTGGATGCCGCGCTGGGCGACGGCTCCGGCCTGGATCTGCTGCCGGTCCTGCATCAGGCGGGCAGCGAGGCGCCGCCGATCATTCTCTACAGCGCGACCGAGCCCAGTCGCGAGCTCGCCGAGCGCGTGCAGGCGGCGTTGGTGAAGTCGCGAGACTCGGTGGAACACCTGCTCGCAACCGTGCGTCGGCTGGCGCGCCCGAGGAGTGAAGAGGAGGCCGCGGAATGAGCCGGGGCCCGCTGCGCACGGTGATGTACGTGGACGATGAGCCGGATATCCGCGAGATCGTGCAGCTCGCTCTCGGCCTGGTCGATGACCTGAAAGTGGAGGTCTGCGAGTCGGGCGAGCGGGCGCTGCAGCGGCTCCCTGACATGACGCCCGATCTGGTACTGCTCGACGTGATGATGCCCGGTACCGACGGTCCGACGACGCTGCAACGTATGCGTGCGGATCCGCGCTTCGTAGACATCCCGGTAGTATTCGTCACTGCGAAGGCCATGCCCGCCGAAGTGGCGCGCTTTCGCGAGCTGGGCGCGGTCGCGGTGATCGCCAAGCCGTTCGACCCGATGCAATTCGGCCAACAGATCGTGACGATCTGGGAGGGAATCGATCATGGACGAGCGTGACGAGCTGCAGCAGAAGATTGCCGACATCGCCGGGCGCTACATTCAGCGCACCGCCGGCGAACTCGGCGGCCTGCGCGAGCTGATCGCGAAGGTTCGCGCCGGCAATGCCGGCGCCGCGAAGGAAGTCGAGCAGCTCGCGCACAAGATCTACGGCAGCGGGTCGATGTTCGGCTTCGAGGCGGTCAGCGAGCAGGCGCGCGAGCTGGAGCTGGTCGCGAAGGAAGCGGTCAGTCCGCAAATGGTCGACAGACTGCAGACGCTGGCCGACGCGCTGGCGGCGCGGGTGCAAGCGGCCTTACAAGCGCGAGGAGTGAAGTGATCGAAGCCGGGGAACACTTCGCCGCCATCGCCCAGTTGCTCGCACGTTATCGCCTCGAACCCGTCACGCTCGAATCCGGCACCACGATTCCCGGTTCCTACTGGGGTGAGAGCGAAGCCGGTCTCATCGGCAATCGCATCTACTTCCGCTCCGACACTCCGCTGCATTCGGTGCTGCACGAGGCGTGTCACTTCATCTGCATGGAGGATGCCCGTCGCACGCAACTAGAGCGCGATGCTGGTGGCGACTACGACGAGGAGAACGCCGTCTGCTACCTGCAGATCCTGCTGGCCAACGAGATTGCCGGCGTGAGCTCGCAGCAGATGTGCCGCGACATGGACGCGTGGGGCTACACCTTCCGGCTCGGCTCCGCGCGCGCCTGGTTCGAGCGCGACGCTCAGGATGCGCGCCAGTGGTTGCTCACGCACCGGATCATCGACGAGGGCGGTCGGCCTACCGGAACTTGTCGGTCGCAGTGACGAGCTCGTGCGTGTTGCCGGGCTCGAAGGCCGAGTGACCGGCGTCCGGCACGACGCGGAACTCCGCTTCGGGCCACGCACGATGCAGGCTCCACGCCGTCTGCATCGGGCACACCACGTCGTAACGACCCTGCACGATCACCGCCGGGATCTTGCGAATCATCTTCACGTTACGCAGCAGCTCGTCCTCGGATTTCAGGAACCCGCGGTTGACGAAGTAGTGGCACTCGATGCGGGCAACCGCGATCGCAAACTCTTCTTCGCCCCACTTGTGCAACTGCTCTTCGTTCACGTGCAGGTAGCTGGTGGCCGCTTCCCAGATCGACCACGCGCGCGCTGCTGCCACCCGGGTGGCGCGATCGTCGCTGGTCAGGCGCTTGTAGAAGGCCTGGATCAGGTCGCCGCGTTCTTCCACCGGAATCGCGCCGATGTAGTTCTCCCAATGGTCAGGGAAGATCGCGCTCGCGCCGCCCTGATAGAACCACTGCAACTCGAACTGCGACAGCATGAAAATACCGCGTACGACCAGCTCGCTGACTCGCTCCGGATGCTTCTGCGCGTAAGCGAGCGCGAGCGTCGAGCCCCACGAGCCGCCGAACACCAGCCAGCGCTCGATGCCGAGATGCGCGCGCAGCTGTTCGATGTCCGACACCAGGTGCCAGGTGGTGTTGTCAACCAAGCTGGCATGCGGCCGGCTGCGCCCACAGCCGCGTTGATCGAACAGCACGATGCGATACGCATCGGGATCGAAGAAGCGCCGGGCGCGATTGTCGCAGCCGGCGCCGGGGCCACCGTGCACGAACAGAGCGGGCTTGCCGTTCGGATTGCCGCATTCCTCGTAGTAGATCTCGTGCACGCCGGAGACGCGCAGCATGCCGCTGTTGTACGGCTCGATCGCTGGATACAAGGTGCGACGTCCACCCGTGGACTGGGCGGGACGCTTGCGCTTCGCAAGCACGGCGTGGCGGGCACGGCTGCGTTGCTTGTTCGGCGTCGGCTTGCGCACGCTGCGACGGGGAGTTTTTCGCTTGCTCGCCATTTCGACTCTCCGAACTTATAACGCGGCGCGCATCGTACTTTACAATGCGCCCTTTCGGGAACACGGGCCGGAACACCGGATGCAGTCTCACTTCGCTTCAATAGTCATGCTGCTGATCACGATGGTGATCTGGGGCAGCACTTTCGTAGTGACCAAAGGCATCAACGACCAGGTACAGCCGTTCACGCTGGCGTTCGTGCGTGTGTCGATTGGCGCAGTGGTGCTGTTGGCTTGCGCGCTGGTCCGCCAGGCGCGGGGTGGAGCGCATTCACGCTGGTCGGCGCTGCCGTGGGGCACGATGATCACGATGGCGCTGATCGGCGTCGTGCTGTACTACGCGGTATTCAACTATTCGCTGGTGTACACGTCCGCCGCGCAGGGCGCGCTGGTTCAGAGCTGCATTCCTGCAATGACGGCGCTGGTCGCGGTCGTGTGGCTGCGCGAGCACGCGTCGGCATTGCGCTGGACCGGCATCGTGCTGTCGATGGTCGGCGTGTTGATCGTGTTCTCGGGCTCGGCCGCGCAGGCGGGCAGTGCGAGTCTGCTGGGTAACGTCCTGATGTTCGTGTCGTCAGTGCTGTGGGGCGTGTACACGTCGATGGCGAAGCGGGTCGCGACCCATGACGCGTTGCAGGTCACCGCGGGCATCATCTGCGCCGGTGCGGTGATGTTGCTGCCGCTGGCGGGATTTGAGATCTCAGCCGGCGGCGTGCCGAACGTGGACGTGCGTGGCTGGCTCGGTATGGCCTACCTCGGCGCGGGCGCCTCCGGCCTCGCTTACATGATGTACAGCGCAGCGCTGAAGCACTTGGATGCGAGCGAGGCGGGGGTCTACACGAACCTGATCCCGATCGTGGGCGTGATCACGGGCGTCGTGCTCGGCGAGCCGCTGTCACTGCGCGCGATCATCGGAGGCGCAGTGGTGCTGGCTGGCGTGTGGATGACGAGCCGGCAGCCGGCGGTCAGGCAGAGTCAGGCTGAAGCCTGACCCACACCCGGCCTGTGGGTCAGGGTTCAGCCTGACACCTTCTTGGCTGCAACATAGGTGGCGATCACCTTGATGTCGTCGATCTCGCTCTGCGGGATCTTGAAGTAATCGCGGTCGACGATGATGAAGTCGGCCCACATGCCCGGCTCCAACGACCCCGTCGCATGCTCCATGTGCGCGGCGTACGCAGCATCCGTGGTGAACAGCCGCAGCGCTTCCTCGCGCGTCAGTTTCTCCTCCGGATACCAGCCGCCCGGTGGCCGACCGTCGCGATCCTGACGGGTCACTGCGGCGTACAAGCCAAAGAACGGATTGGGCAGCTCGACCGGGAAATCGCTGCCGCCGGCGAGTCGCACGCCGGCATTGATCAGCTTGCGCCAGGCATAGGCGCCCTGGATGCGCTTCGGTCCGAGACGATCCTCGGCCATGTTCATGTCGGAAGTGGCATGAGTGGGCTGGATCGATGCGATTACTTCCAGTCGTGCGAATCGCTTGATGTCCTCGAGCGCGATCACCTGCGAATGCTCGATCCGCGGACGCAGCGCGTGACGCTGCTCCTTCGTCAGCATCGTTTCGAAGGTGTCGAGGACGAGACGATTGCCGGCATCGCCGATCGCGTGCACGTTCATTTGCCAGCCTTTCGAGGCGGTCAGCGTCGCGAGTTCCTGGATCTGCTCGCGCGTGTACATCAACAGGCCGCGGTTGTGCGGCTGATCACTGTAATCCTGCATCAGCGCAGCGCCGCGACTACCAAGCGCGCCGTCGGCTATTACTTTCACCGCGCGCATCTGCAGGCGGTCATCGAACTCAGGCATGCGCGGGCCGGACTGCATGACTTTGCGGGCTTCCGGGCTGTCGTGCAGCATCGCGTAGATGCGGATCGGCAATTGCCCGTGCTCAGCGAGGTCGCGATAGAGATCGTACGTGTGCGCCTGGATGCCGGCGTCGTGCACGCCGGTGATGCCGAGCGACGCGACCTCGTTCATCGCTGCCAGCAGCTGTTGCTTCACTTCCGCATCCGTGGCTGGCGGAATGCGCTTTTCGATCAGCGCCTGGGCCGTATCGACCAGCACCCCAGTCGCCTGCCCGGAGGCATCGCGTACGATCTGCCCGCCTTGCGGGTCCGGAGTCGATGCTGTGATGCCAGCGACCTTCAGGGCGGCCGTGTTCACCCAGCTGGCATGTCCGTCTACACGCGTCATGACAGCCGGTCGATCAGCAGCGACAGCGTCCAGCTCGCGCGCAGTCGGAAAGCGCTTCTCATTCCACAGGACCTGATTCCAGCCGTGGCCCATCACCCAGCGCGAGCTCGGATTCGCGGCCATGTGCTTGCGGATGCGTGCCTGCGCGTCGTCGATGCTGGTGCTGCCGCGAAGGTCTGCCTGCACCTTCAGTTCGCCGAGGTTGAGCACGTGGCCGTGTGCATCAGTGAGCCCCGGCAGCACGTACTTGCCGCCGCCGTCGATGACGGTGGCGCCGGCGGTCGTTGCCGCGGCGCTGCCGGTAATCAGGCTCTTCACTCGTCCGTCTTCGATGACGATCCCAGTGAACGATTGCATGCCCGTGCGTGTCGGCGTGACGCCGTGCACGTTGCGGAGTACGACTGTCTCGGCACTCACGGTGCCGACCACGCTCGCCGCGATAAGAACCGTGCAGATCTGCCTAAGCATGTGTTGCGTTCCTTTGTATTTCTTGGGGTCCAGCAAGGGCGCGTACCAGCTCCTGCGCGTGCAGTGGCAGGTCCGCGAGGCGGCGCACGCAGATGGTCAGATTGCGCAGCGCCCAGTCGTCGGTGAGATCGATCCGTCGCAGCGACATCGTCTTCATGCTGCGCACGGCAGTGGTTTCCGGAACGATGCCGACGCCGACGTTGCATTCGACGAGTCGGCAGACGGCGTCGAAGCTGCGCAGCTGCACGCGCAGCTTGAGCCGCCGTCCGGTGCGCTCCGCCTTCTCCGACAGGAATCGTTGCAGCGAGCTGGTGCGATCCAGGCCGACGAAGTCGCAATCGAGCGCGTCAGCGAACGCGATGCGCTCCTTGGCAGCGAGCGGATTGCCTGCGGCGGTCACCAGGACGAAGCGATCGACGCGAAACGCAAAGACTTCCAACCCGGTGACGTCTTCGGTGCCGGCGACGATGCCGATGTCGGCCTGGCCATCGGCGACCGCGGCGACGATCTCATCGCTCAGGCGCTCCTCGAGATCGATGTTGACCTGCGGATGCGAGGCGAGGAACTGGCTCAGCGGCTCCGGCAGGAATTCCGTGAGCGCGTTGGTGTTGGACATCAGCCGGATGTGGCCTTTCAAGCCGTCGGCGTACTCGCTCAGCTCGCCGCGCATGCGCTCGGCCTGTTGCAGCAACAGACGCGCGTGATGGATGAGAGTGCGGCCGGCAGGCGTCGGTTGCACGCCCTGGCGATCGCGGTTCAACAGCGCGGTGCCCAGTTCGATCTCCATGTTGCGGATCCGCGTGCTCGCCGCGGCCACCGCCAGGTGCATGCGATCGGCGCCGGCGGTGATGCTGCCGGCCTCGACGACGTGCAGGAAGAGTTTGAGATCGGTCAGGTCGAAGCGCATGGGGCGGCAGTTTACGACGGCCGGCGCAATGGCACGAACATCACCGGTGAGACGTTCCTGATCGTGATCTCGCCAGCGGCATCTTTCTCGATCAGCTGCAGCTGCTGGACGCTGAAGCGCGGGCCGACCGGTAGGATCAGCCGGCCGCCGCGCCGGAGCTGGTCGATCAGCGGTTGGGGAACGTGCTCGGGCGCAGCCGTCACGACGATGATGTCGAAGGGCGCCTGCTCGGGCCAGCCGGCGTAGCCGTCGCCGATGCGCACGGTGACGTTGTCGTACTTCTGCTCGCGCAGCACTTCCTCGGCGCGGCGTCCGAGCGTTCCCTCCAGCTCGATCGTGTAAACGTGCGCCACGAGGCGTGCGAGCACGGCCGTCTGATAGCCCGATCCCGTGCCGACTTCGAGCACGCGATCGCTCGACTGTGGCCTGACCAGCTCTGTCATCAAGGCGACGATATACGGCTGCGAGATCGTCTGGCCGTGGCCGATCGGGACTGGCGCATCGACATAGGCACGCTCGCGTTCGGCCTGGGGAACGAACAGATGGCGCTGCACGTAACGCATGGCTGCGGCGACGCCGGGGTGAGCCATGCCGCGTGTCACGATTTGCTCGCGGACCATCGTTTCGCGGGCGGTGTCGTACGGGAAGTCGGACATGCGCTTTCTATGGCCTCGCAGGGCGGCTTGGTCCATAATCGGCTCAGCTTTTACCTGGATCAACCTGGCCGCCTGCCCCACTTTCGAGTGTTCGAACGTCCTCTTCCGAAGTCTTCGCATCGCGTCGCGGCTCCGACGCCCGCGCTCCTGAAGTGAAGATTTCCGGCGACAACCTCGCAGCCAGCCTGGCCCGTCAGCTCCAGACGATCTACCTCGTGTCCGGAGACGAGCCGTTGCTCGTCAACGAAGCCGCGGATGCCATTCGTGCCACGGCTCGCAAGCAGGGTTTCGAGGAACGCGAGCTGCACGTCGTCGAGCGCGGCTTCGACTGGCAGGGCTTGATCGCGAACAGCCGTTCGATGTCGCTGTTCGCTCAGCGCAAGATCGTCGAGATTCGCATGGCGAATGCGGCCCCGGGCGAGCAGGGTGCCGACGCGATCGTCGAGCTGGCGGGGGAGCCGTCGCCGGATACGCTGGTGCTGATCATCACGGCGAAGCTCGATGGCCGCACGCAAAGCTCGCGCTGGGTCAGCGCGGTGGAGAAGAACGGCGTGCTGGTGCAGGTGTGGCCCATCGATCTGCCGCGCCTGCCTGCGTGGATTCGCGAGCGCTTGGGACGTCACAAGCTGCAGGCTGATCCCGCAGCGGCGTCGCTCCTCGCCGAGCGCGTCGAAGGCAACCTGCTGGCGGCGCACCAGGAGATCGAAAAGCTGGCGCTGCTGTTGCCGCCGGGACCGATCAGTGCTGAGACCGTACTCGATGCCGTCGCCGACAGCGCGCGCTTCGACGTGCTGCAGCTCGGCGAAGCTGCGATGCGCGGACAGACAGCCCGCGCACTGCGAATTCTCGAAGGCCTGCGAGGCGAGGACGTCGAGCCGACGCTCGTGCTGTGGGCGGTGAACAAAGACCTGCAGTGGATCGCGCGTGCGCGCGGCCTGATGCGCAGAGGTCAGAGCGCGGAGTCCGCGATGAATGCCCTGTATGTGTGGCGGCCGCGCCAGAACGCGATGGGGCAAGCGCTGAGCCGCATGAACGGACACACGCTGCGGAACCTGCTGCTCGACGCAGAGCGGGTCGATCGTACGATCAAGGGTGTGGAAAAGGGCGATCCGTGGCTCGCGCTGGAGCGGCTGGTAGCGAGACTCGCGGGCGTGAAGGTGGCAACCGTCGCATGACGAGCATCGGTATTTTCGGCGGCACGTTCGACCCGATTCACTTCGGTCACCTGCGCACCGCGTTCGAGCTGCTGCAGGCGCTGAAGCTCAACGAGATCCGCTTCATGCCCGCCGGCAATCCGCCGCATCGCGAAGTGACGATTGCGAGCCCGGCGGAGCGCTACGCGATGGTCAAGGCGGCGATCGCAGGTCAGCAGGGCTTCGTGGTCGACGACCGCGAGATCCGCCGCGAAGGATTGTCGTATTCGGTGGATACGATGCGCACGCTGCGCGCCGACTTCCCCGACCATTCGTTGTTGCTGATCGTCGGCATGGACGCGTTCCTCGGCCTGCCGAAGTGGCACCAGTGGCGCGAGCTGCTGGAGCTCGCGCATCTCGTGGTGGCGCACCGGCCGGGCTGGCGCGCGCCGAGCATGGGTCCGCTGGGCGAATTGCTGGTCGATCGCGGCACCGGTCGCAGCGGCGACCTGCACGAGCGACGCGCGGGATGTATCTACATCCACGCGGTGACGCAGCTGGAGATTTCTTCGACGGAAGTGCGCAAGCTGATCGCGGCAGGGCGCGACCCGCGCTACCTGATGCCGGACGGCGTGCGGGAGATCATCGAGCAAACGGGATGTTATCGATCCAAGAGGTGAGCATGGTTGTCAAGCGCGCAAAGACTTCACGACGTGCAGGTTCCCCCGCTCTGAAGGGCTCGAATACGAAGGCCCCGAAGAGCAAGAGCGCGGCTCGCAAAGCAGCGCCCAGGAAGGCCGCCTCGCCGCCGGCGAACGTGCAGAGGATCCGACCGCTCCTGCAGGTCGTCGAGGGCGCGCTCGACGAGATGAAAGCCGTGAACGTCAAGGTGCTGGACGTGCACAAGCTCACCGACATTGCCGATACGATGATCATCGCCAGCGGCAATTCCGATCGCCACGTGCGCTCGATCGCGGATCGCATCGTCGAGCACGCCAAGAAGGCCGGCTTCCGGCCGATGGGCATGGAAGGCGAGCGCGACGGCGAATGGGTGCTGGTCGACCTGCAGGACGTCATCGTGCACATCATGTTGCCGCGAGTGCGCGAGTTCTATCGTCTCGAGAATCTGTGGGACGTCAGCGCGGCGCGTCGCGAAGCGGCTAGCGTCTAGAGGCGCTCGTCTTGCGATTGCTGCTGCTCGCGGCGGGCACCAGGTTGCCCGACTGGGTCAATCGCGGCTTCGAGGAATACGCCGGCAGACTCGCCGGCGAATATCGACTGGAGTTGAAAGAAATCACGCTCGGTCAGCGCTCGGCGGGCGCTCCCCAACAGGCCATTGCACGTGAAGGCGAGCGCATGCTGGCGGCGATTCCTGCGGGGTCTTACGTCGTCGCGTTGCAGGTTGGTGGCCGCGCGATCTCGAGCGAGCAGCTCGCGAAGTTTCTGGAGAGCAGGGCGCAGGAAGGAAGAGATGTGGCGTTCTGCATCGGCGGGCCGGATGGGCTGGCGCCGGAGGTCGATGCGAGAGCGGAGATGAAGTGGTCGCTGTCAGCGCTGACGCTGCCGCACGCCTTGGCGCGAGTGGTAGTGGCCGAGGCGCTCTACCGCGCGGTCAGCATTATCAAACGGCATCCGTATCATCGAGCGTGATCTCAGAAGATTCTCTCGCCAAGATCGCCAAGACGCCAAGAAGAACCAGAGATTCAACTTCGAGAATTTTTACTATCCGGAGTTTTTAGGATCGACCTTCTCTTCCTCGGCGAGCTTGGCGCCTTGGCGAGAGAATTCTGTTGGTCGCCAACCTCAACTCCTACACCTTCATCCGCGCCAACTCTGCAATCGCGGTAACCGCACTCGGGAACCGATCACGCGGATCCTTCGCCAGCAGTGCATCGAGCAGACGTTGGAACTGACTCAGCTCCGCAGGCAGCACCGGAATCGGGTCGTTGCGGTGGGCCTGGATGATCGAAATCACAGTGCTGCCGCGGAACGGTCGCGTTCCGGTCAGCATCTCGTAAAGCATCACGCCGAGACTGTAGAGATCGCTGCGCGGATCGACTGCCGCGCCTTCCGCTTGCTCGGGGCTGATGTAATACGGCGAGCCGCGCACTTCGCCAGCGCTCGTGATGCCGCTGTCCAGGCGCTTCGCCAGGCCGAAGTCGATCAGCACGATGCGGCCGTCCTGCCGCATCATCACGTTCGCGGGCTTGAGATCGCGATGACACAGCCCGGCGCTGTGCACGACCACCAGCGCGCCGGCGATCTGCAGGAAGATGTCGACGGTGTCCTTCACCGTCATCAGATTGCGGATCCGCAGCTCGAGGCTGCCGCTAGGGAAGTACTCGGTGACGATGTAGCGGAAGTCTTCGGCGTGGCCCCAGTCGTACACGTCGACGATCGAGGGATGCTTCAGCCGCATCAGCAGGTCGCGCTCGCGCTCGAAGCGCTCTTCTTCACCTGCCGGCGATTCGGACAGCGGCCCGGTGCGTAGCACTTTGATGGCGACGTTGTGACCCAGCTCCATCGAGTGCGCGACGTGGATCTCCGACTTCGGCGAACGGGCGATCGTCTGCAGAAAGCGGTAGCCCTGGATGACGGGAAACGCCGCCGCCTGGGGGTGGCGGCCGCTGCTGGACTTCTTGTCGCCGAGGTTCTGCATGCCCTGTCGCTGAGTGGATCAAACCCGCCCAAGGTAGGGGGCGGGGCGGGCGGGCGCCGCGTACTGCGTCACGAAATGCCGCCCGTTTGTGATAGGGTCCCCGGCGGGGTCGGGGTGGCGGCGTAAGCGGGGGTACTGCCGGGCACTATGCAGACGAAGTACTTGATCGACCAGCAGGAAAACCTGCTGCGACTGCAGGCATGGGGTGAGCTGAGAGTTGAGGGACTGATCGATCTTTTGAATCGCGCCCAGGCGGATCCGCACTACCGCCCTGAAATGAACGCCATCGCCGACTATCGCGAAGCGAAGGGCGAGTGGGACTACTCAGAGATCCAGAAGCTGCGTGATTACATCCTGCAGGTCGAAGTGCCCTGCGAGGTGCGCTGGGCTGCCGTGCTCAAACCGGGCTCGCTTGCGGCCGCCGGCCACGTGCTGATCGTCATCAGCGAGGCGGTCGGCGTGCGCATCAAGATGCGCATGTTCGACGACCCGCAGCAGGCGATGCGCTGGATCCACCGCGAGGGCGAGTGACCTCGTTTCTCGACGGCCGCGTGCTCGTGACCACGGGCGATATCACGGTTGTCCGGGTCGATGTCATCGTGAATGCCGCTAATTCCTCGCTACTCGGCGGAGGCGGCGTGGACGGCGCAATCCATCGCCGCGGCGGTCCGGCGATCCTCGATGCGTGTCGCGAGCTGCGGCGAACCGAGTACCCGCAAGGATTGCCGACCGGCGAGGCCGTGCTGACGACGGCGGGCAACCTGCCTGCGCGCTTCGTAGCGCACACGGTCGGTCCGATCTGGGGCCAGACCGAGCCCGCGGCGCAGCTGCTCGCCGCCTGCTACCGCAATTGCCTCGGGTTGGCCGAGGAGCAAGGGCTCGAATCGGTCGCATTCCCGGCGATCTCGACCGGGGTCTATGGCTATCCGAAGGACCAGGCTGCCGAAGTCGCCTCGCAGGCGATCGCTGACGCCCTCGGCAAAACCCGCTCGATTCGCAGCGTCCAGCTGGTCTTTTTCAGCGCCGCCGACCGCGACACCTTCATTCGCAGCCACCGCTTCCCGTAAGGTTCATTGCGAGTTCATTTCGAGACTCGAACAATGTCACGGAGTCCTCGTGACCTTGTATCCTTCCGCGGATGAAAAGTGCCTCCAACCCTTTGATCTATCTGGCCTCGGCCTCCCCCCGGCGCAGTGCGCTGCTGGATCAGATCGGCGTACCCCATCGCGTCCAGGCGGTCGACGTCGACGAGACCGCGCGGGGCGGTGAAGCTCCCGAGCAATACGTCCGCAGACTGGCGGTGCTCAAGGCGGAAACGCTGTGGCAAAAGCTTGCCGCTCCGCAGCGTGCACCGGTGCTCGGTGCCGATACGGCAGTCGTGCTGGATGCCCAGATTCTCGGTAAGCCGCGTGACGAGACCGACTGCGTGCGAATGCTCCGTCTGCTGTCGGGTCGCACGCACCAAGTGTTCACTGCAGTCGCGCTGCAAGCGTCAACGTGTCAGGCACGAGTGAATGTCAGTGACGTGACGTTCCGGAAGCTGACCGACGAAGAGATCCGGCACTACTGGCGCTCGGGCGAGCCTGCAGACAAGGCAGGCGCGTACGCAGTGCAAGGTCGTGCGGCGTTGTTCATCGAGAGGATCGCCGGCAGCTACTCCGGGATCATGGGCCTGCCGCTGTTCGAAACCGGCGAGCTGCTGGCCGGGATCGGAGCGCGCGCATGACCGAGATCCTGGTCAATGTCAGCCCACGCGAAGTGCGCGCCGCGCTGGTCGAGAACGGCGTGCTGCAGGAAATCTTCCTGGAGCGCGCGAATCGCCGCGGGCTGATCAGCAATATCTACAAAGGCCGCGTGTCGCGAGTGCTACCCGGCATGCAGGCGGCGTTCGTCGACATCGGCCTGGAGCGCACTGCGTTCCTCCACGCCTCCGACATTGTGCATCCCGCGGTCGGCGAAAACGGTAAGCCCGATGAGCCCGTCGACCAGGCTCACACCCCTGACATCCAGCAACTGGTCAGCGAGGGCGGCGAGATCCTGGTTCAGGTGCTGAAAGATCCGCTCGGCACCAAGGGCGCGCGGCTGACGACGTTCATCACGATTCCGTCACGCTACCTGGTCTATATGCCGAAGGGCCGCGGCGTCGGCATCTCGGCGCGTATCGAGGACGAGGCGGAGCGGCTGCGGCTGCGCGACGCAGCGAACCTGTTCATGCGCAGCGATGAAACCGGTGGCTACATCGTGCGTACTGCTGCAGAGGGTGCCACGCCGGACGCGTTGCGGGCGGACATGATGTTCCTGCAGAAACTCTGGGCAGTGCTCGGCGAGAAGGGCGCGACGACCCGGCCCGGCAATCTGGTCTACGAGGACCTGCCGCTAGCCGTGCGCGTGATGCGCGACGTGGTTTCGAGCGGCGTCGACAAGGTCAGCGTCGATCACGCCGAGACGCACCAGCGCATGCTGGAGTTTGCGCGCACGTTCATGCCGGACATGGCGGAGCGCATCCAGCTGTACGACGGCGACCGGCCGATCTTCGACCTGTACGGCATCGAGGAAGAGATCCAGAAGTCGCTCGATCGCAAGGTGCCGCTGAAGTCCGGCGGCTATCTGATCTTCGACCAGACCGAATCGATGACGACGATCGACGTCAACACCGGCGCGTACGTCGGCCACCGCACGCTGGAGGAGACGATCTTCCGCACCAATCTCGAAGCCGCGGTCGCGATCGCGCGCCAGCTGCGGCTGCGCAACCTGGGCGGCATCATCATCGTCGACTTCATCGACATGCAGGAGGAGGAGCACCGCAAGCAGGTGCTGCAGGCGCTGGAGAAGTCCCTGGCCAGCGATCACGCCAAGAACCACATTTCCTCGGTGTCGCCGCTCGGCCTCGTGGAGATGACGCGCAAGCGCACTCGCGAGAGTTTGGAACACATGCTGTGTATGGCGTGTCCTACCTGCGAAGGCCGCGGCTTCGTCAAAACACCGGAAACAGTTTGTTACGAAATCTTCAGAGAGATCCTGCGGCAAGCGCGGCAGTTCGAGTTCCAGGAGCTGATGGTGCTGGCGCACCAGGACGTGATCGAGCGGCTGCTGGACGAGGAGTCCGCGGCGCTCGCCGAGCTCGAGGTGCACACCGGCAAGCCGATCCGGCTGCAGACCGAGGCGTTGTACAACCAGGACCAGTACGACGTCGTGTTGATGTGAGTCCACGCCTGCAATGACTGTCCACGTCCGCAAGCTCGCCAAATGGCTCCTGATCCTGTCAGGGGCTGCGTGCTTGCTGCTCGGGCTCACGTTCGCCGCTTTCGGTGTCGTCGTCAGCCGCGTGCCCGAGTATCGCGTCCAGCTGCAGAACTGGATCAACGAGCGCAGCGGTATCCGGGTGGAGTTCAAAAGGCTGAGCGCGCGGGTGCGGCTCTACGGGCCGGAGCTCGTGTTCGATCAGGCCGTCATGCGCACGTCGGACGGCACGCGTGTGCTCGCAACGGCGAAGCGCGGCAGCGTCGCTTTCGATTTGTGGAGCTCGATCAGTCACGCACGTCTCACTGCAGGACGCTTCTCGCTCGAATCGCCCGAGCTCGGCCTGATCCGCACGAAGGAGGGTCGCATTCAGTTGCTCGGCATGAGCGCGCTGCCGGACCGCGATACTCCGTTTGCTCTCGAGCAGCTGCCCATGGGTCGCTTCCATGTTCGCGACGCGGTGGTCACATTCCGCGACGCGATTACCGGTCGCGGTCCGTGGTCGCTGTCCGGCGTCAACTTCGACGTGACGCGCGATTCGCGGTTGCTGGAATTGCGTGGCGACGCGGAGCTGCCGCGCACGCTCGGTCACGAGCTGCGCTTCAGCGCGAGTGTCGCCGGTCCGCTGCAAGATGCGAACGCGCTCGTCTCGGCGTTCAGCGTCGAGGGCGAGGAGCTGGATCTCGCGGGCTGGGCCGATGTGTTCCCCGATGCATTTCCAGCTCCGGAAACCGGTCATGGCGGCATCGAGCTGCGCGGCGTGCTCAAGGGTGCGGAACTGGTGCAGGTGGGTGCCGATGTCGATCTGGCGCAGGTGGCCGCAGCACCGCCGCAGTGGCTGACCCGGTTGTCGGAGCCCGAGCGGAATCCCGAGGAGACCGATCCCGGTTCGGCCGGGCACGTCGCGTCCGTCGCAGTGCTCAGCTACCCGCGCCTCGCATTCGGAATGAGCGCGCAGAAGATTGGCGACACTTGGCGCGCGAGCGTATCGAATCTGAACATGGCGCGGCCGACTGCCGCGTGGCTGGCCGCGCGCATCGAGGGAGAGTGGACGCAAACGGCCGATGGCCTCACGAAAGCGAGCGGCAAGACGGACCGCATCGTGCTCGATGCATTGTGGCCGCTGCTCGCTTATCTGCCTGAGACCGACGCCATCGCGCGGCTCCGTGCGCTGAACGCGACAGGCACCCTCAGCGAGGTTTCGTTCCAGTTCGAGCGCGATGGCGCTGACAGTGCACCGAAGTACTCGCTGCAGACTCGCGTAGACGACTTGTCCTTCGCGGCGGTCCAGCGCACGCCTGGTGCCAGCGGGTTGAGCGGCGCCGTGCAGCTGACGCAAGACGCGGGCGAGTTGAAACTCGCTTCGGACGATGTGCGCGTCGAGTTGCCGCAGATATTTCGCGAGCCGCTCGCCGCGCAGGACTTGGCGGCCACCGTGAAGTGGCACAAGGCCGAGAGCGGCTGGACGATCGAGTCGAACGACATTCGCGTGACGAGCCCCGATGGGCGCGCCACCGCGCGCTTCAGCGCGACTGTTCCCGGAGATGGCTCATCGCCCGTGTTGGATCTCACCGCGCAGGGCTCGGACCTCAAGGTCAGCTCGACGCACAAGTACATTCCCGCCGGCAGGCTCGGCGAGAAAACGCTGGAGTGGTTCGATCGCGCGTTCCTCGGCGGTCGCGTGGTTGCCGCCGACCTGACGTACCAGGGCTCGGTGCGCGATTTCCCCTTCCGCAAGGACGAAGGCCTGTTCCTGGTCCGCGGTCACGTCGAGGACGCGCTGTTCGACTATCAGCCGGGCTGGCTGCCGGCGAGCAACGTCACGGCCGATCTCGAGTTCCGCAACGAAGGCATGCACATTCACGCGACGTCGGCCAACGTCGGCGGCTTGCACGTGACCGAAGCGACTGCCGACATTCCGGACCTCAAGGACACACATCTGCGGATCAAGGCGGCCGCGCGTGGCGATCTGCAGGAAGGGCTGACGTTGCTGACCGGCAGCCCGATCGGGCCGGCGCTGGGCGAGTCGTTCGCGCGCTTGAGCGGCCACGGTGCGATCGATGCTGCCATCGACCTGGATCTGCCGATCCGGCGGCTCGAGAATCGCAAGATCGAAGTCACCGCACGCTTCGCGGATGCGACTGCGTCGATGCGAGACATCGATGCGCCAGTGCGCTCGCTGCAAGGCAGCCTGACGGTGCGGAACACGTTGGTCGCCGCTGCCGATCTGCACGGGCAGTGGCTCGGCGGACCCGTCGAAGTCGTCATTCGACCTGATGGCAACAACGCTTCCAAACTCAACGCCACGGGCACAGCTGCCGCTCCGCAGCTCAAGCCGTTCCTGCCTGCGGCAGTGAAGGTCAGTGGCTCGACGCAGTGGCATCTCGCAACGAATTTCTACGCGGGTACAACTAAGGATGAGCGCAAGTCTGGCGTGCGCATCGATGCGGATCTGCGCGGCTTGGGCATCGCACTGCCGGAGCCTGTCGGCAAGAGTGAAAGCGAGGCCCGGCCGTTCCAGGTCACGCTCGAATCCGACGGCGATGACGCAGTGCTGGCGCGCAGCTGGCTCGGCGACGTTCGTGCAATCGTGCGTGTCGCACGGCCGGCCGATGGCGGCGCGTGGTCGTTGGATCGCGGTGGGATTCGCGCCGATGGCAATGCCCCGGCGTTGCCAAATCATCGCGGCCTGCGCATCGAGGGTACGGTCGAACATTTCGTGCTCGACGACTGGCTGGCGCTGCGCGGTGAAGACTCGGGCGATGCGGGCGGCGATAGCGGCAAAACGCTGTCGGATTATCTGCAGGCCGCAAACGTGCGCGTCGGCACGTTCGAGCTCGCGGGCTATCGCTGGTCTGACGTCCGCGGTGTGCTGCAAGCGACGACGGCCGGTTGGCGCGTCGATGTGGACGGTCCGGGTGCGGCAGGGCAGGTCTTGATTCCCGAGCAGTTCCGCGGCGCGCAAGTGCTGCGCGCGACGATGGAGCGGCTGGTGTTGGAGAAGCCCGAATCGACCGGCGGTCCCGAACAGCCCGATACCCGCGATCCGCGCAATCTGCCGAATCTGCTGGTTCACGTCGGCGAGCTGCGCTTCGCCAATCGCACTCTCGGTACGTTCGATCTGCAGGCGACGCGCCAGCCCGATGGCATTCGCTTCGAGAACGTTTCCATCCACGGCGCTTCCGCGCATGCCGAAGGGCAGGGCGACTGGCTCGTCACGCCGCAAGGCCAGCAGTCATCGCTGAAGGCGACAGTGACGAGTGACGATGTGGCCGCAACGCTGCGCGCGCTCGGTTACTCGGACGTGCTCGAGGCCAAGCACGGCGAAGTGAGCGGCGATCTCAAATGGTCCGGCGGTTTCGACGCCAACCTGCTCGATCGCGCCGCGGGCTCCATCAGCGTGAAGGCCGAGACCGGTCAGCTCACTGCGGTGCAGCCGGGTGCAGGTCGCGTGCTCGGGCTCTTCAGCGTTGCGGCGCTGCCGCGGCGACTCGCGCTCGACTTCAAAGACCTCACCGACAAGGGGCTCGCATTCGACAAAGTGCAGGGCGACTTCGAGCTGCGCGATGGCAACGCGTTTACCAGCAATCTCCTGCTGCGGGGCCCCGCGGCGGAAATCGGCATTGCCGGGCGCACCGGCATCGCGACGCACGACTACGATCAGACTGCGGTGATCACAGGCAATCTCGGAGCTTCGCTGCCCGTCGCGGGCGCGCTTGCAGGCGGTCCTGTGGTCGGTGCGGCCGTGCTGTTGTTCTCGCAGATTTTCAAGGAGCCGCTCAAGGGCGTCACGCGCGGCTATTATCGGATCACCGGACCCTGGGAGAATCCAACGGTCGAACGAGTCGATGCTTCAGCGATCAAAGTCTCAGAGCAGAAAGGCGCGAGTACAGGAAAGTAATGACGACGTCGGTAGCAGCTGTCATCCAGATGACCACCAGCCCGGACGTGGAGGCGAATCTCGCCGCTGCGCGCGGGCTACTCGAGCGCGCGCATGCGCAAGGGGCGGTGCTGGCCGCGCTGCCGGAGAACTTCGCGATCATGGGTCGTAAAGAGGCCGACAAGGTCGCGGTGGCTGAGATCGCGGGTGAAGGTCCGATCCAGGCGTTTCTCGGTCATACCGCGCGCGAGCTCGGCATGTGGATTGTCGGCGGTACGATTCCGCTCCGGGATGAAGCCGAACAAGGGCGAGTTGCTGCTGCGAGCCTGGTATTCGACGAGCGCGGCCGCAACGTTGCGCGCTACGACAAAATTCATCTGTTCGACGTCGATATCCCCGGACGCGAAGAGCGTTATCGCGAATCCGCGACCGTCGTGCCCGGCGTACAACCGATGGTTACCACGACGCCGCTGGGGCGTCTCGGCATGGCTGTGTGCTACGACGTGCGTTTTCCCGAACTGTTCCGCGTGCTGCAAGCGCAAGGCGCAGAGGTTTTCAGTTTGCCGTCGGCATTCACTGCACCGACCGGTCGTGCGCACTGGGAGCTGCTGGTCCGTGCACGCGCGGTCGAGAACCTCTGTTATGTGCTCGCGCCAGCGCAGAGCGGCACGCATGAAAATGGCCGTGAGACGTACGGCGATTCGATGATCGTCGATCCGTGGGGCCACGTGGTCGCGCGGGTCGCAGAGGCCGGGCCTGGCCTTGCAGTCGCGGAGATCGACCGCACATTGCAACATGAGCTGCGCGGGCGCTTCCCGGCGCTGGCCCATCGCAAATTCCAAGTGACGAGCGTGACGGAGTAACGAAGTGACGAGCCAGACGACGCACGATCCCATCGACCTGGCGCGCCGCGCAATCCTCGCGCCGTCGGGTCTCGACGAAGACCGCATCGCGCGCGTGCTCGGCAACGTCATGGGGCACAGCGTCGACTACGCCGACCTCTACTTCCAGCTCGTGCGCGAAGAGTCATGGTCGCTCGAAGACAGCATCGTCAAGGACGGCACGCATAGCATCGAGCAGGGCGTCGGTGTGCGTGCGTTGGCCGGTGAGAAGACGGGCTTCGCGTATTCCGACGAGATCGTCCTGCCTGCGCTGACTGAAGCGACGCAGGCCGCGCGCGCAATTGCACGCAGCGGCGCGACGGGCTCGCTGCAGGCGTGGCGTGCGTCGACCGGCCATCAGCTCTATCTGCCGAACGATCCGCTCGAAGGGCTGAGCGACGCCGAGAAAGTGAAGCTGCTCGAACGCGTCGATGCCGAGGCGCGTCGCATCGATCCGCGAGTCACACAAGTCATGGCGAGCCTTTCGGCCGCGCATGAAGTCGTGCTGGTGATGGCGAGCGACGGCACCTTCGCTGCCGACGTGCGACCGCTGGTGCGCATGAATGTTTCGGTGATCGTGCAGGACGGCGATCGTCGCGAGCAGGGCTATGCCGGCGGCGGCGGTCGCTACAACTTCACGCGCTTCACGGACAACGAGCGCTGGCGCGAGCTGGTGCACGAAGCAGTGCGCAGCGCGATCGTCAACCTGGACGCAGCACCGGCGCCTGCGGGCACGATGACGGTCGTACTCGGCCCGGGCTGGCCCGGCATTCTGTTGCACGAGGCGATCGGGCACGGCCTGGAAGGCGACTTCAATCGCAAGGGCACGTCTGCATTCTCGGGTCGCATCGGCGAGCAGGTCGCCGCGCCGGAATGCACAGTCGTCGATGACGGTACGCTGGGCGCGCGCCGCGGCTCGCTCAACGTCGACGACGAAGGCACGCCGACGCGATGCACGACGCTCATCGAGAACGGTGTGCTGCGCGGCTATCTGCAGGACAAGCTCAACGCGCGTCTGATGGGCGTCGCGCCCACCGGTAACGGCCGCCGCGAGTCGTTCGCGCACATGACGCTGCCGCGCATGACCAACACTTACATGCTCGCCGGCAAGCACGACCCGCAGGAGATCCTCGGCTCGGTGCAGAAGGGCCTGTACTGCAAGAATTTCGGCGGCGGCCAGGTCGACATCACGTCGGGCAAGTTCGTGTTCTCCGCGAGCGAGGCCTACCTGATCGAGAACGGCAAACTCGGCGCACCGGTGCGGGGCGCAACGCTGATCGGCAACGGCCCGGACGTGCTCCGCCGCGTCTCGATGGTCGGCAACGACCTGAAGCTGGACGAGGGCGTCGGCACTTGCGGCAAGGAAGGGCAGGACGTGCCGGTCGGCGTGGGCCAGCCGACCCTGCGCATCGACGGCATCACCGTCGGGGGAACGGCCACCTAACTCTGCTAGGATTGGGCCCCATGTGGCTCGCCCGTCCGATCTACGAGTTCCTGCCGTACCTGTACATGCTGGTCGGCGTCGCGCTGCTGGGCGCGGCCTGGTTCATCGAGATGAGCACGCTGCCGAGCGTTTTCATGGTGGTCGGCGTGCTGAGTCTGATGGCGGGATTGGTGCTGTGGCTGCGGCGCCGGGACTACCGCACGCGGCAATCCGAATACAACAGCCGCTCGCTCGAAGATTAGATCTATTTCCTGTCGGCCCGGATCGGCATCGGTGCCGGCGCCGCCGCTTCCTCGTCATCCTCGTCCGTGTCGGCAGTCGCGTGCTTGACATCCTGCGCCAGCGGCACCGCGTCGTCCTCGCCATCGGGTAGCACGCGCGTCCGCGACAACCGCTCGTCGAAGTACATGATCTCGTGCTGGCCGACCTGCACGACGTCGCCGTCGTTGAGCATGCGCCGGCGCACGCGTTTGGCGCGCACGTAGATGCCGTTGGTGCTGTTGAGGTCTTCCAGCACCGAGGTGCTGGCCGACGTGATGATCTGTGCGTGATGACGGCTGATGTACTTACTGTCGATCTGCAGATCGTTGTCGGGCGTGCGGCCGATGATGAAGCGCCCTGGCGTCAGCTCGCGCTCCGCGATCGTCTGGCCGTTGAAGCCGACCAGGATGCGGCCGAGCACGGTGCGGCGTTCGCCGGAAGCGTCGGTAGCGGCATGCCCATGCCCCGGTGCAGGTCCGTGCGCATGCCTGAGCGCTTGCAGCTTCACCGAGCGTTCTGCGTACTCCACCCACTGCAATTCGTCGATCGCCGCTTTCATGTCGTCGAGCTTGACGACATCGCGGTCCTGCGCGAACGCAGCCATCATCGAGGTGTCGCACAGTGTGTTCACCAGGCGTGGAATGCCGCCGGTGTAACGG
>Ga0068864_100000666_pt1 | contig 28646 bp, 23 predicted proteins | sample KBSSwiS72_FD_66586 | JGI IMG/M metagenome (GOLD analysis project Ga0068864, IMG submission 66586) | Switchgrass rhizosphere microbial communities from Kellogg Biological Station, Michigan, USA - KBS Switchgrass S7-2 | ecosystem: Host-associated > Plants > Roots > Rhizosphere > Soil ...
TCCGCCGACAGCCTGCGCGTCTCGCCGACGCTGCAGCGCAAGCTCGCCACCGACTTCAGCGAGCGCTGGGAGGCGATCCGCGGCGGCGAAGGCTCCACCCAGACCGACTACTCGCCCTCCGAGCAGGTGCTCGGCCTGCAGCGCTCGCTGCTGGCCGTGCTGATGAGCGACACCGTCGCCACGCGCCTCCTGGAAAGCAGCGAGAAGGCGCCGGTCGGCACCGGCCGCGCCCTGCGCATGCCCGAGCTCTACAGCCGCTTGTCGCAGGCCGTCTGGAGCGAGCTCGACGGCAGCGGCGACATCGCGCCGCTGCGCCGAGAGGTGCAGCGCGAGCACATCAACCGGATCTCGGCGATGCTGCTGCGGCCCGGCGCCTCGAGCCGCGCCGACACGCGCAGCATCGTCCGCGTCCAGGCCAAGGCGCTGCTCGAGCGGATCCGTACCGCCAGCCACCGCGGCGGCCTGAGCGAGGAAGCGCGCGCCCATCTCGCCGACAGCGCCGATTCGCTGGAGCAGGCGATGTCGGCCCGGCTGCAGCGCGCCGGAGCGTAGCCACACCGTCGCCCAGCCCCGGCTTCCGGTGCTTCGTCGCACCGGCATGCCGGCGGCGCCCGGCGGGGCTATCGTTCGGCGCATGACCTCCACCAGCGCTTCCGCCCCCGTCCTGCGTCCTGCCCTGCAGGAGATCGTCGGCGCCCTGACCTGGCGGCGCACCACCGTCGCGGCGGGGCTGGCGGTGCTCGTGGCCGCACTGCTGAACCCGGTCTTCACGATCCCGTTCTGGGTGCTGCTCGGGCGGACGGTGTTCATCGCCGTGCTGCTGCTGATCGCCTTCGCCGCTGCCGGCACCTGGCATCCGCGGCGGATCCCGCGCTGGCTGGCGCAGGTGCTCGCGGTCGTGATCGCCGCGCCGATCGCGACCCTGCTCGCCTACATGCCGAGCATCGACGGCAACCTGACCAACCTGCTCAGCTCCGAAGGCCGGGTGATGGGGTTCGTCTACATCACCACCACGGTGCTGATGATCGCCCCCTTGCTCGCGCTCGGCGCCCTCTACCGGGAGCGCGACGCGCAGGCGCGGGCGGCGCTGCTCGGCTTCGCCCTGGAGCGCAGCACCCTGGAGAAGGAAGCGCTCGACAGCCGCCTGAAGCTGCTCCAGGCGCAGATCGAGCCGCACTTCCTGTTCAACACCCTGGCCAACGTCCAGGCGCTGGTCGAATCGGGCTCGCCGCAGGCGGCGCCGGTGCTGAAGAGCCTGATCGCCTACCTGCGCGCGGCGATGCCGCGGCTGCATGCCGGGGCGTCGACCCTCGGCAACGAGATCGCCCTGGTGCGCTCCTACCTCGAGCTGATGCAGATGCGCATGCCCGACCGGCTGGCGTTCGCCGTCGATGTTCCCGCCGACATCGCCGCGCGCGAGTTCCTGCCGATGAGCGTGCTGACGCTGGTCGAGAACGCGGTCCGCCACGGCATCGACCCGAGCGAGAACGGCGGCCGGATCGACATCAGCGCCCGCCGCGAGGCCGACGGCAGCATCCGCGTGATCGTCGCCGACACCGGTGCCGGCATGAACCCTTCGGCGCTGCCCGGCACGGGCCTCACCAACCTCGAGAGCCGGCTGCGCGGCTTCTTCGGCGCCGCCGCCCGGCTGGAGCTGCACGAGGCCCGGCCGCACGGGCTGAGCGCCGAGATCGTCTTCCCGGCCCAGGCCCCGAGCGATGCGCCGACCGCGCCGCCGGGTGCCCGCCCATGACCGCGGCGACGGCGCTGATCGCCGACGACGAGCCGCTGCTGCGCGAGCGGCTGCGGGCGCACCTGGCACGGCTCTGGCCCGAGCTCGAGATCGTGGCGGAGGCGAGGAACGGCCGCGAGGCGATCGAGCTGTTCGAGACCCACCTGCCGCGGATCGCGTTCCTCGACGTCCACATGCCCGGACTGAACGGCATCGACGCGGCGCGGGCCATCGCCCGCCGCGCCGAGCTCGTGTTCGTCACCGCGCACGAGAACTACGCCGTGCAGGCGTTCGAGCACGGGGCGATCGACTATGTGATCAAGCCGTTCGAGGAAGCCCGCCTGGCCGATTCGGTGACGCGCCTGAAGTCGCGCCTGGCCGCGCCCCAGCCCCTGTCCGCCGACTTCGAGACCGTCCTCGACCGGCTGGCCGGCGAGCTGAAGGCGCGTGCCGGCGCCGAGGGCCGCAAGTACCTGCAATGGATCCGCGCTTCGGTGGCGGCGAGCGTGCGCCTGATTCCGGTCGAGCAGATCGCGTTCCTGCGTTCCGACGAGAAGTACACGCTGGTGGTCTGGGAAGGCGGCGAGGCGCTGATCCGCACGCCGATCCGCGAGCTCGTCGAACAACTGGACCCCGACACCTTCGCCCAGATTCATCGCTCGGTGATCGTCAACCTGCGCCAGGTGGCGCAGATCGATCGGGGTTTCAACGACACCGCGGAGGTCCGGCTGAAGAATCGGCGCGAGGTCCTTCCGGTCAGCCGCAGCTTCCTGCACGTCTTCCGGCAGATGTGAGGGGCGGGGGCCGACGGGCCCCGGGCGCCCCGAACCTCACTCGATGTGCGGGGTCTCGCTGGCGCGGTGGTCGACGGCAACCGTGACCGCCTCGCGCCGGCCGGTGACCACCACCAGCGGCATCGTGACCACGTCTTCCGGCTGGACCCGCTGCGCGGTGATCGTCACCTCGGGCATCGTCACGATCTGGTTCGCGGCGACCCGCTGGGCGGTGATCGTCACCTGCGGCAGGACGACGACGGGCGTCGCCGCCTTGGCAGGCTGGCGGCCGGCGAACATCTCCGACCCGATCACGGCCGAGCCGCCGGCCAGAAGGCTGAAGGTCAGGACTGCGGTGAGGATGTTGTCGGACATGATGGACTCCCGGTGAAGAGGCCGCTTCTTGCGTTGCGGTGAGTGCACTGTAGGGAGCTCGCGGGACGGTTGACAGCGCCTTGCGATGAAGCGGGTGTTTCCTGCGACGAGCCGCTCATTGCGGCGACGAAACGCGCTGCCCCGGGCGCCCTCGGGCCCGAGGGCGAGCCTCAGACCGGCTCCCCCTGCCTCGTTTCGTCGAACAGCGACGGCCTGAAGACGGCACTCTCCTGGCGGTCGTTGATCGCCCAGAGGAGCAGCGCCCGCCCCGACATCGGCTTGGCGAAGAGGAAGCCCTGCAGTTCGTCGCAGCCCAGTTGCACCAGGACCTGCTGCTGACGCTGGTTCTCCACCCCCTCGGCGACCACCTTCAGGCCGAGCGCGTGCGCCAGCTTGATGACGGCGTCGACCACCGCGCGGGCGTCGGCGCTGTGCTCCAGGTCCATGATGAATTGACGGTCGATCTTCAGCTCCTCGGCCGGGAGCTTGCGCAGGTAGGCCAGGCTCGAGTAGCCGGTGCCGAAGTCGTCGATCGAAAGGTGCGTGCCGAGCTCGCCGAGGCGGCGGAAGGTGGCCTGGGTGGTCTTGGTGTCCTCCATCGCCGCCGATTCGGTGATCTCGCAGGTCAGGAGCGACGGGTGAATCTTGTACTGCTGGAGCGCGCCGGTGATGCGCTCGACGATGTCGTCCTGGCGCATCTGGTGCGCCGAGAGGTTGATCGCCACCCGCATCCTGAGGCCCTTGTCGCGCCAGGCACGGCTTTGCCGGCAGGCGTCCTCGATCACCCAGTTGCCGAGTTGGCCGATCAGGCCGAAGCGCTCGGCGATCGGGATGAAGACGCTGGGCAGGAGCACGCCGCGGGTCGGATGCTTCCAGCGCAGCAGCGCCTCGACCGCGGTGACCTTGCCGCTCTTGGAATCGATCTTCGGCTGGTAGAAGAGCTCGAACTCCTTGGCCGCGACCGCCTTGCGCAGGTCGCGCAGCAGCGTGAACTGGGCCTCGGCGTCGGCGTCCATCGCCGTCGAATAGAAGCAGTGGTTGGAGCCGCCGGCGCGCTTGGAGGCGTACATCGCCGCGTCGGCGCGGGCGATCAGCTTGGCGTGGCTGCAGCCGTCGGGGTACATGGCGATGCCGACCGAGCAGGAGATCATGACCTCACGGCCCTCGACCGCGTAGGGATGGGAGAGGCCCTGGATCAGGCGCGATGCGACCTGCGCCACCGCCTCCTCGGTCTGCACGTTCGTCAGCAGGAGCAGGAACTCGTCGCCGCCGACCCGGGCGACCACGTCCTTGCCGCGCGACATCGCCTTCAGGCGCTGGCCAACCTGCTCGAGAACGAGGTCGCCGATCGAATGGCCGTAGGTGTCGTTGACCGGCTTGAAGCCGTCGAGGTCGATGAAGAGCAGCGCCAGGCGGCTGGCGTTGGCGTCGCACTTGGTGGCCGCGGCGGCGAGGCGGTCCTCGAAGTAGACGCGCGTCGGCAGCTGGGTCAGGCTGTCGACCAGGGGCACGGCGGCAGCGGCGGCGGCGCGCCGCGTCGGCTCGGGGTCGCGGCCCGAGGGCGTGCCGAGCGCCTCGAGCAGCACCGCGCCGGTCGCGACCAGAGCGGCGAGCAGCAGGGCCTCGGTCCAGGCGGGCAGCAGCGCCGCGGCGGCTTCGCCCGCCGGCCCGGCGGCGGCGAGCGTCAGCAGCAGCGCGCCGACCCCCGCGGCGAGAAAGCGGAGCGAACGGACCTTGCGGCTCGGCTTGAATTCCAGGCCCAGGCCGACCAGCACCGTCGCCAGCATCAGGATCGCCCAGGCCGGACCCCACGAGCCGAGCGCCGCGCTGGCGCGGAACAACCCGGGGGTGGCGAACAGCGAGTGCGCATAGGCCACGCCCAGCGTCAGCAGCGACAGGCCGGCGCAGGCGGGAAGGGTCTTGCGGGTCGCGACCATCGCGGTGGCACCGGCAAACCCGGCCAGTGCCACCGCCAGGCCAGCGGCGACGAGCGGGATGCCGCCGAGTCCGCCGCCGGACGCCTCGCCCGGCTCGAGGAAGTGCCCCGGCCACCACAGGCCGCAGCCGGCAATGAGCAGGGCGACCAGCGCCAGGCGGCGGCTGCTGCGCAGGGTGCGGGCGCGCGCCATGGCGAAGACGCCGGCTGCCAGCCACAACAAGGCGGCGCTGACCGCGAATCCTGCGACGAAGGGCAACAGCCGGTGGCTTTCCATGTAGGTTCTTGTGCGGGCGTGCCGGGCAGGATCGGTTCCGGCGCTCCCGCCATGGGAACGCCAACCCTTGTCATTTCGGTATCGGCCGGGATTCCTTGAGCGCCTTTCGCCAGGGATTTCACGCGGTTGCGGTGCCGCCGGGCAAAAGAAACGGGCCGCACGAGACAAGCTCGTGCGGCCCGGGAGCCGTGGGTCTGGCGCGGACGAACCGCGCCGATCGCGAATCTCAGCGGCTGCGGCGGCCGGTCACTTCGACCAGGGGGAGGACCACGATCCCGTGCGCCGAGGCGGCGGCGCGAGGTGTCTCGACGGCTTGCTGTTGCTGGGCCGCATCAGCGGCGTAAGCCAGGCTGACGGTGGCGACGGCGGCGAACACGGCGGCGAAGAAGGTGAGGCGGCTGATCATGGTGGGCTCCTTCGAAGACACTCGCGGGATGCGATGGAGCGAACTCTAGGGACCGGCGCGCCGCGGCGAAACCGGCTTGCGACGAAGCCGGTCCTGGAGCGGACGAATTGCGCTGGAGCGCGACGAAAGCCGTCAAGCCGAAGCGCCGAGGTCGCGCTCGACGACCTGAACGGGTGCGAAAGCTAGGCGAGCGGCGCAGTGCGCAGGGTCAGCCAGGCGAGCGCGTCGCCGCTGACGAGCGGTGCCAGACGCTCGCGGACCGTGACGTGGTACACATTCAGCCAGGCGATCTCGTCGGCGCGCAGCAGCGAGGGCTCGAGGCAGCGGGCATCGATCGGGCAGAGCGTGAGGGTCTCGAACTCGAGGAACTCGCCGAACTCGGCCGAGAGACCCGCCGCCGGCACCGACAGCACCAGGTTCTCGACCCGCACGCCCCACTGCCCCGGCCGGTAGAGCCCCGGCTCGACGCTGGTGATCATGCCGGGCTGCATCGCCATCGTCGCATCGGGAATGACGCGGGAGAAGCTCTGCGGCCCTTCGTGGACGTTGAGGAAATAGCCGACGCCGTGGCCGGTGCCGTGGCCGTAGTCGAGGCCGTGCTCCCACAACGGAACGCGGGCGATGCTGTCGAGCATCGGCGAGAGCGTGCCGCGCGGGAAGCGGGCGCGGGAGAGGGCGATCGTGCCGCGCAGCACCAGGGTCACGTCGCGCCGCTGCGCCGCGCTCAGGCTGCCCACCGGCCACATCCGGGTGATGTCGGTGGTGCCGCCGCGGTATTGCGCGCCGGAGTCGATCAGCAGCAGGCCGTCGCTCGCGAGCGAGGCATGCGACTCGGGCGTGGCGCGGTAGTGCGGCATCGCCCCGTTGGCGTTGAAGGCGGCGATCGTCGCGAAGCTCGGGCCGACGTAGCCGGGACGCCGGGCGCGCGCAGCGGTCAGCTTCTCGTCGATCGTCAGCTCGGTGAGCGATGCCCGGGTCGACGGGTCGGCCAGGGCCGCCTCGAACCAGGCGTAGAACTCGCACATGGCGGCGCCGTCCTCGGCCATCGCCCGGCGCACGTGCGCCGCTTCGGCGTCGCTCTTGCGGCTCTTGGCGAGAGTGCTCGGATTGATCGCCTCGACCACCCGCGCCCGGGTGCGTTCGCGCGTGCCGAGGGTCACCCGCTTGGGATCGAGCAGCAGGGTCGCGCTCTCGGGCAGGGCCGCGAGCGCGGCGCCGGCCTGCTCGTACGGCGCGAGGCGGACGCCGTCGGCGGCGAGGGTGGCGGCGAGCCGGGCGTCGACCTTGGCCGGGGCGATGAAGAGGGTCGCGCTGTCGCGAGTGATCAGCAGGTGGGCGAGGAACACCGGGTTGAAGCTGACGTCGGCGCCGCGCAGGTTGAGGATCCAGGCGAGGTCGTCGACGGTCGAGACGAAGTGATGCGTCGCTCCGGCCTCGCGCATCGCCGCCCGCACCCGGCGCAGCCGCTCGGCGCGCGACTCGGGCGCTTCCGGCGCGCTGTGCTCGTAGACCGCCGCGGCCGGCGTCGCCGGCCGCTCCGGCCAGGCGCCGGCGAGGACGTCGAGGTCGGTGCGCAGCTTGACGCCGCAGCGCTCGAGCTCGCTCTCGAGCTGGCGGGCAGCGCCGAGGCCGAGAACGTCGCCGTCGACGGCGACCGTCGCGCCCGGAGCGACCTGGCGGCAGAGCCACTCGATGTGATACGACGCCACCGGCGAGGGGGTCTTCACCAGTTCGATGCCGCTGCCGGCGAGCTCGCGCTCGGCCTGCACCCAGTAGCGGCTGTCGACGAAGAGCGCGGCCTTGTCGAGCGTGATCGTCAGCGTGGCGACCGAGCCGGTAAAGCCCGAGGCCCACTGCCGGCCCTGCCAGCGCTCGGGCAGGTATTCGGAGAGGTGCGGATCGCTCGAGGGGATCAGCGCCGCGGCGCAGCCCTCGGCTTGCAGCACCGCGCGGATGCGCTCGATGTTCAGGCGGGCCGGGGAGGTGCGTGTGTCCATGAATTCGATTCTAGGAGCGGCGTTTGACCGCGTTCGCGTCGGGCTCGGCCACCACCCGGGCGCTGCGCTCGTACGTGAAATAGGCCCAGGCCCAGTCGACCATGACGATCAGCCGGTTGCGAAAGCCGATCAGGAAATAGATGTGGGCGAACAGCCAGAACAGCCAGGCGGGGAAGCCGCTGAAGCGCAGCGCCCCCAGGCCGGGCACCGCCAGCTCGACGATCGCCGACTTGCGGCCGACGGTGGCCAGGTTGCCGTAGTCGATGTAGCGGAACGGCCGCGTCGGCTCGCCCTTCAGCCGGCGCAGGAGGTTGGCGGCGGCGGCGCGGCCCATCTGCTTGGCCCCCGGGCTGATGCCGGGAACGGGGGTGGGCTCGCCCTTGCCGTAGCTCTTCGCGGCGGCGAGGTCACCGACGACCGCGATCTCGGGGTGGCCGCCCAGGCTCAGGTCGGGCTCGACCGCGATCCGGCCGGCGCGGTCGAGCGTCGCGCCGGTGCCACGGGCGAGATCGGCGCCGAGCGGCGAGGCGGCGACGCCCGCCGCCCAGATCACGGTCCGGCAGGCCAGCCGGTGCTCGGTGGCCTCGCCGCCGGCGGCGGCCGCGGCCTTGTAAGTCACGCCGTCGGCATCGACGCCGGTGACCATCGAGCCGGTGCGGACGTCGACGCCGAGTCGGGCAAGCTGCTCGCGCGCCCGCTCCGACAGGCGCGGCACGAAGGCGCCGAGCACGCGCTCCGAGCCTTCGAGCAGGACCACCCGGGTGCGCTTCGAGTCGATGCGGCGGAACTCCTTCGACAGCGTGTGCTGCGCGATCTCGCTCATCGTTCCCGCCATCTCCACCCCGGTCGGGCCGCCGCCGATGACGGCGAAGGTCATCCAGGCATCGCGCTCGGCCGCGTCGTGCGCCCGCTCGGCCCGCTCGAACGCGCCGATGACGCGGGCGCGGATGTCGAAGGCGTCGGCCAGCGTCTTCAGGCCCGGGGCGTGCGCCGCCCACTCGTCGTGGCCGAAATAGCTGTGCGTCGCGCCGGCGGCGACGATCAGGTGGTCCCAGCCGATGCGCTCGCCGCCGTCGACGGTGACGCTCTTGCCGGCGACGTCGATCGCCTGCACCTCCGCCTTCAGGATCGTCAGGTTGCCGCGCTTCATCTGCCGCTGCAGCACGTGGCGGATCGGCGCGCTCACCGCCGGCGCGCTCAGGCCGGCCGTCGCCACCTGGTAGAGCAGCGGCTGGAACAGGTGGTGGTTGGTGCGGTCGACCAGGATGATCTCGATGTCGGCCTTCGACAGCGCCCGCACCGCCTCGATGCCACCGAAGCCGCAGCCGATGACCAGCACGCGCGGCCGCGTCATCGCCGCGTCTCCGCGACCGCGACGGCGATCGCCGGGCCGGGATCGATCAGCCGTTCGGCCACCATGTGGATGTGGGTGCGCAGCGCGTAGAGCTCCTCGGCGTAGCTGAGCGGCACCGTCACCTGCTCGACCCGCTGCTCGATCGCCTCGAGCTCGCGCAGCAGCTCGGCGTTCGGCCGCCGGCCGATGGCGCTTTCCACCTCGCGCAGCTGCCGGTACCAGCGGAACACCCGCGAGCGGATGCGGAAGGTGTAGAGCGGCGGCAGGACGCGCGACAGCGGCAGCAGCACGGCGACGATGGTGAGGATCGCCGGCCACATCCGGTCGACCAGGTTCGCCAGCCAGAACGGCAGGTAGCGCTGCAGCACGGGCACGCCGCTGGTGAAGAAGCGCTGCGCTTCCTTGGCGAGCGGCCGCTCGGCGTTGTGCGGGTTCGGGAAGTCGCCCCGCCGCTGGAACCAGCCGGCCCCGCCGTGCACCCGCTGCGCCGCCTGCACGAACAACTGGATCAGCGCCGGGTGCGTGCCGCCCCTGGCGACCAGCGTCGCGGTCGGGGCGACGAGGTGGACGTCGCGGGGCGGCAGGTCCTTCGCCAGGTCGACGACGCCGCGCGGCAGCGTCACCGCGCTGAGGAAGGGGAAGCGTCGCGCGTACGCTTCCGACTGGGCGAAATCGAACAGGCGGACGCCTGGCGTCTGCAGGAGCATCTGCACCATCAGCGCCTCCGGTGCCGAGGCGAACACGACCGCGTCGGCGCTGCCGTCGAGCAGCTTGACGACCGCCGGCGTCTGCGGGTCGCGCAGGAGCGTGACCGCGGAAGGGTCGAGCTGGTTGGCCCCGATCAGCCGCGCCATCAGGTTCGGCACGCCGCTGCCGGGCGCGCCGATGTTGACCCGCCAGCCGGCGAGCTGGGCCAGGCCGGTGAGCTCGGGGGCCTTGAGCAGGCGCTCGGCCGAGTCTTCGCGATAGAACAGCCAGACCGGTTCGTAGAACAGGCTCCCGAGCGAGACCAGGCCGTCGGGGTCGTCGTCGCCGCCGCGCGGCGTCGGCTCGGGGTCGGCGCCGCCCTGGACGAAGGCGATGTCGACGTCGCCGCCGGGCGCGCGCAGCAGGGCGATGTTCTCGGCCGCTCCCGCGGTCGCCTTGAGATGCACCGTGATCCCGTTCTCCTTCAGGATCTGCGCGTAGCGTCTTCCAAACTCGGCATACGCGCCCTGGTCCTGGCCGGTCGCCAGGGTCACCTGCCTCGGCGGCGCGGGGTCGAGCACCAGGTAGGCGAGCGCGAGCAGGGCGGCCGCGAGCACGACAAAGGGTGTCGCGGTCAGGGCCAGCTCGCGAAGGGCCGGCAGGGAATCGCCAAGGCGCAGGCGCATGGCGCATTGTCCCTTCGCGGGCTCGCAACCCCAGCGCACCGGCGTTGCCGGCCGCGCGCTATCCTGCTCCGGTTATGCGCCTTCTCCTCGTCGAAGATGACCGCATGATCGGCGAGAGCCTGCAGCGGGCGCTGCGCCTCGAGGGCTATGCGGTCGACTGGGTGCGCGACGCCGCGGCCGCCGACAGCACCCTGGCGAGCGAGCGCTTCGACCTGGTGCTGCTCGACCTCGGCCTGCCGCCCGGGCAGGGTGCCGGCGCCCGCCATGCCGACGGGCTCTCGGTGCTGCGCGCCGCCCGCGCCCGCCACGATGCGACGCCGGTGATCGTGCTCACCGCCCGCGACGCGCGCGGCGACCGGGTCGCCGGCCTCGACGCCGGCGCCGACGATTACCTGGTGAAGCCGTTCGAGCTCGACGAGCTCAACGCCCGGATCCGCGCGGTGCTGCGCCGCCATGCCGGCCGGGCCGACCCCTTGCTCTCGGCCGGCGGCGTGACGCTCGACCCGGCCAGCCGCCGGGTCGCCAGGGACGGCGTCGCGGTGCCGCTCTCGGCGCGCGAGTTCGCGGTGCTCGAAGCGCTGCTCGCCAAACCAGGCGCAGTGCTGTCGCGGGCCCAGCTCGAGGATCGCCTCTACGGCTGGGGCGAGGAGATCGAGAGCAACGCGGTCAGCGTCTACGTGCACCAGCTGCGCAGGAAGCTCGGCGCCGACTTCATCCGTACGGTCCGCGGCGTCGGCTATTTCGTCGATCCCGCCGCATGACATCCATCCGCGCCCGCCTGCTGGCATCGCTGCTGGGCCTGCTGGCGCTGGCGGCGCTGCTGATGGGCGCCGTCACCTACCGCAACGTCCTCGCCGAGACCGAGACCCTGTTCGACTACCAGCTGCAGCAGATGGCGCTGTCGCTGCGCGACCAGGGCGAGATCTCGGCGGCCCAGGCGGACAGCATCGCCGATGCGCAGCTCGACTTCGTGATCCAGATCTGGACCGTCGACGGCCGCAGCATTTACGCCTCGCGGCAGCATTCGTCGCTGCCGGCCCGGGCGCTGCTAGGCCTGGCGACGCTCCAGGTCGAGGGCCGGGCCTGGCGCACCTACAGCGTCGCCACCCGCGAGCGCGTGATCCAGGTCGCGCAGCCGGTGGAGATCCGCGAGCGCCTGGCGGCGAACGCGGCCTGGCGCAGTGTCGTGCCGCTCATCCTGATGGGGCCGCTCGCCGCGCTCCTGATCTGGTGGCTGGCGGCGACGCAGCTGGCGCCGCTCTCCCGCCTTGCCGGCGAGCTGCGCGCCCGCGACGCCCAGTCGCTGGCGCCGCTCGCCAGCGGCCGCCTGCCCGACGAGCTGGCGCCGCTGGCGGACTCGCTCAATGCGCTGCTCGGGCGCTTGCGCCAGTCGCTCGATGCGCAGCGGGCGTTCGTCGCCGATGCGGCGCACGAGCTGCGCTCGCCGCTCACTGCCCTGAAGCTGCAGCTCGAGCTGCTGCGTCGCGCCGACGCCGAGGTCGACCTCGAGGCGGCGCGCGCCGCCATCGGCGAAGGCATCGCCCGCGCCACCCGGCTGGTCGAGCAGCTGCTGGCGCTGGCGCGCAGCGAGCCGGGCGCCGCGCCGGCGGCGCGCGAGCGCGTCGACCTGGCTGAGATCGCCCGCCGGACGGCGGCCGAGACGGTGCCGTTCGCGGCCTCGCGCCGGGTCGAGCTCGAGCTGACTGCGCCGGCGCCCGCCTTCGTCGTCGGCGATCCGGTGGCGCTGGCGCTCCTCGTGCGCAACCTCGTCGACAACGCCGCCCGCTACTCGCCTCCGGGGTCGCGGGTCGAGCTCGCGGTCGCCGGTGGCGCCGGCGGCGTCACCCTCATCGTCGACGACGCCGGCCCCGGCATTCCCGAGGCCGAGCGGGAGCGCGTGTTCGACCGCTTCTACCGGCGCGCCGAGGGCGGCGAGTCCGGCTCGGGCCTCGGTCTGGCGATCGTCCGCAGCGTCGCGGCTTCGCACGGTGCGACGGTGGCGCTGGACCGCTCGCCCCAGGGCGGCCTGCGCGCGACGGTCCGCTTCGCCGCGGCTTCGTCCGAGGCCCCGTCTTAATCTTCGCCTAATCGATCCCTAACGAAGCGCTAACCGGTCGTCCCTATCTTCGGTGGCAACGCGGAATCCTTCCGCACTCACCGCAGCAGGAGACGACATGAACCTCAAACCCCTGAGCGCTGCCCTCGTCGGCGCCGGCATCGCCGTCGTCGGCACGGCCGGCGCGATCGACCTTCCGAAATGGTTCAAGCCCGACACCCAGGTCGCGGCCGCGCCGCAGCAGCTGGCGCCTGCGGACAAGGTGGTGCCGCCGGCGCCGCTCGCCGCCGTGCCGGGCCAGGTGCCGAACTACCGCGCCATCGTCAAGCAGGCGGCCCCGGCGGTCGTCGGCATCACCGTCGAAGGCATGCACAAGGTCAGCGCCGAGGACCAGGCCGGTGGCCTGCCCGACGGCATGGACGCCGACCCGTTCTTCAAGTTCTTCCGCGGCATGCCGGGGCTCTCGCAGCGCGGCCGGCAGAACCCGTCGACACCGTTCAAGGGCATGGGTTCGGGCTTCATCATCAGCTCCGACGGCCTGGTGCTGACCAACGCCCACGTCGTGCGCGAAGCCAAGGACGTGACCGTCAAGCTGAGCGACCGGCGAGAGTTCACGGCCAAGGTGATCGGCCTCGACACCAGCACCGACATCGCGGTGCTGCGCATCGATGCCAAGGGCCTGCCGGTGGTCCGCCTCGGCGACCCGAAGGAGCTCGAGGTCGGCGACCCGGTGCTGGCGATCGGCGCCCCCTACGGCCTGGAGCAGACCGCGACCCAGGGCATCGTCAGCGCCAAGGGCCGCTCGCTGCCGGGCGACGCGGTGGTGCCTTTCATCCAGACCGACGCCGCGGTCAATCCCGGCAACTCGGGCGGCCCGCTGTTCGACGGCAGCGGCTCGGTGGTCGGCATCAATGCCCAGATCTATTCGCGCAGCGGCGGCTTCCAGGGCCTCTCGTTCGCGATCCCGATCGACGTCGCGCTCAAGGTCAAGGAACAGATCGTCGCCACCGGCAAGGCCCGTCACGGCCGGCTCGGGGTGGCAGTGCAGGACCTGAACCAGTCGCTCGCCGATTCGTTCGGCCTGAAGGAGGTGGGCGGCGCGCTGATCTCGAGCGTTGCGCCGGGCAGCGCTGCGGCCGAAGCCGGCCTGAAGTCGGGCGACGTGATCACCGAGGTCAACGGCGAGCCGGTGCTGCGCTCCGGGAGCCTCTCGAGCCTGATCGGCATGGCGGCGCCGGGCGACAAGGTCAAGCTGAAGGTCTGGCGCGACCACGCCGAGAAGATGGTCGACGCTCGTCTCGGCAGTGCCGACGACAGCGCCGAGAAGGTGGTGGCCGAGGCCGGGCCGGCGGACGGCAGCCAGCTCGGGCTTTCGCTCCGGCCGCTGACCCGCGACGAGAAGCGCGAGGCCAAGCTCGACGCCGGCCTCGTGGTCGAGGATGTCGCTGGCGCCGCCGCCCGGGCCGGCATCCAGGCCGGCGACGTGCTGCTGGCGATCAACGGCAAGCCGGTGCAGTCGATCGAGCAGGTGAAGGGCGTGATCGCCGCGAAGCCGAAGAGCGTGGCGCTGCTCGTGCAGCGCGACGGCGAGAAGATCTTCGTGCCGGTGAAGGTCGGCTGAAGCGTACCGGGCGTCGCGCCGAAGCGACGCCTGTGACGTAGTTTTCGGGCGGATACCGGTCGCGGCCCCTCCGCTGTTCGGCGCAGCGCTAAGCTCCCGCGGGTTTTGCCCGAGGGAGCTGGCCATGCAAGCAGGCATCGTCGTTCGTTCTTTCGCTGCGCTCGCGCTCGCGGCGTCGGCGCTCGGCGGGGCAGAGGCGGCCAGCGACGTGCGCGTGCTGCTCGGCATCGACCCGGCCGAGTCGGCGGGCGACGTGCTGCTCAGCGCCTCGGTCGCGCCGTCGCAGTCGCTGACCCGGGTGACCGGCATGCGCACCACGATCACCCAGACCTCGAACATGGCCGAGGTGATGCGCGCCAGCCGCACCGTGGAGAACGAGGTGATCATCGCCCCGGCGCACGTCACCGCCTCGGCGATCCTCCATGCCTACCAGCTGCTCGCCACCAGCGGCCAGGAGCAGGTCTACGCGCTGGTCGCGAAGAGCAGCATCGACGCGGTCGACAAGCTGCCCGGCAAGCGGATCTACCTGCCGCAGCAGGATTCGCTGCGCAGCTACGTCGCCAAGGGCCTGCTCACCGAATCGGGCATCAAGCTCGCCCAGTTCGCCAAGGTCACCTACGGCAACACCAGCGGCGGCGGCCTGGTCGCGCTCGGCTACGACATGGCCGACGTGACCATCGCCGACGAGGGCCAGGCGAAGGAGTGGATCGCCGCTCATCCCGGCCAGGCCCGGATCCTGAAGACCACCCGGCCGGTGCCCGGCGGCATGAGCATGGTCGTGCGCAAGGACTTCTGCGCCACCGACTGCTCCCGCCTCAGCGACTGGGTGAGTTCCGGCGAAGCCTCGATTCCGGGCGTCGGCAAGCTCCGCCTCGCCTCCGCCGACGCCGGCAAGCAGTTCACCTATGTCGCCTCGCTCGGCATCACCACGCCCGATATGCTCAAGGGCGCCACCCGGGTGAGCGCCGAGGAGGTGGCCGAGCTCGCGAGGCAGAACGTCACCATCGTCGACACCCGCAGCCAAAAGGAATACGACAGCGAGCACGTGCGCGGCGCGATCCTCGCTTCCTACGTTGAGAAGAGCCTGAAGGAAGTCGACTTCGACGCCAGCAAGGACGACTTCTCGGCCCTGAAGGCGGTGCCCAAGGACAAGCCGGCGATCTTCTTCTGCAACGGCCCCGAGTGCTGGAAGTCGTACAAGGCCTCGCGGGCCGCGGTCGCCGCCGGCTATCCGAAGGTCTACTGGTTCCGGGGCGGCATGCCCGAGTGGCGCGACAAGCGCCTGCCGGTCGAAGGCAATGCCACGGCGGCGCTGGCCAAGATCCCGCCGCCGCCGCCGAAGCCCGCCGGCAAGGCGGTCGCCGCCGCGCACTGAGCGCCGGCCGGTCCGCCGGCCCCGGCCCTAGTCGCCGCGCCGCAGATCGACGACGCGCTCGGCCTGCTCGCTTTCGAGCCAGAGCCGGCCGTGGATGCGCTGGTCGCCGAGATCGACCACGCCGCGGAACAGCCCTTCGTCGATCTTCTCGCCGCCCGTTCCCGGCGCCGCGATGTGCACGTTGATGACCACCCGGCGCATGCCGAGCGTCGGGTCGACGCGCCGGGCGCGTTCCGAGTCGGCCCTGGGCGCGGCCGCGGAGTCGCCGGCGGACGCGGCGTCCATTGGCGCGCTCGCCGGCTTCGCCGCGGCCTCGCCTTCGTCGATGAACTCGCCTTCGCCGCGATAGACCACCTGTTTCAGCTCGCCGCCGGTGCGCTCCTTCCAGGCGTCGCGCACGCCTTCCCACTGCGGATCGGCCTCGATGCCGACAGTGCTCGAGAGGCCGACATTGCGATTCTTCTGCGACAGCGTCACCAGCATCAATCCGCCCTCGCGCGAGGTCGGTGCGCCGCGCAGGCCGATGCGCCCCTGCCAGATGCCGGTGAGGTTCGCGGCCCGGCGCTGCTGCCAGCGCCAGCCGGCCCAGCCGCCGACGAGCAAAAGTCCCACCGTCGCCATGCCGAGGATGCCCCTGCGCCCGCCGTCGGCGGCGACCTCCTTACCGGGCCCGCCACCATCGATCGGCATCGGCGTCGTCGTCGGCTCTTCGTCGTGCAGGGGCAGGGGCATGGTGCCGGGATGGGTGGCGACCTGGGGATGCACGCCGAGTATGCGCAGGCGCTCGGCGAGCCGGGCGACGTCGCCGGGCCATTCGGCGTTGCGCAGCCGCCGGCGCGGCAGGGCCGAGAGGCGCTCGAACGGCGCCGGCAGGTCCGCCTGCAGCGCCAGGTCGGCGACGCCCTCGCCGAGCAGGGGCAGGATCAGCGCGCCGCCGGTCAGGCCGGCCTCGAGCCGGGCTCGCAGCGCCGCGTCGGCCGCCGTGTCGCCGCCCGGTGGAGATCCCGGGGTGACGAGGGCGAGGAGGATGGGCGTGCCGACCAGGGTGCCGGCCAGGGCCTCGCGCCACTGTTCGTCCGCGGCCGCGTCGGCATCGAGGCGCACCACCTGGCCGTCGCTGAACATGGCGTCGAGCTCGCCGGCGAGCGCAGTCGCCACGCCCGCGGCGTCGCCTGGACGATGGCTGATGAAGACCCGCGCAACCATGGGAACCTCCTCGCTCCGCTCTTGACGGCTACCCCGAAGGGTGGCGCGGCGGGCATATTTGGCGGCGAGTCTCGCCGAGGCGATCGTGCGATACAAGCGGTTTGCACCGATGGATCGCCAGACGGCTTGCTGCACAGTTGTTTGTTTGCTGCAGTCGGAGAGCGCAAGTGAACGAACGGAAATCCGTGCTGGTGATCGGCGCCGGCGATTCCACCGGCGGCGCGATCGCCCGGCGTTTCGCCCGCGAGGGCTTCGTCGCCTGCGTCACCCGGCGCACCGCCGAGAAGCTCGAGCCGCTGGTGGCGGCGATCCGCAGCGAAGGCGGCGAGGCGCACGGCTTCGCCTCCGACGCGCGCAAGGAAGTCGACATGGAAACGCTCGTCGCCTACATCGAGCGCGAGGTCGCGCCGATCGAGGTGGCGGTGTTCAACGTCGGCGCCAACGTCCGCTTCTCGCTGACCGAAACCACCGAGCGGGTCTACCGCAAGGTCTGGGAGATGGGTGCGCTCGGCGGCTTCCTGATGGGTCGCGAGGTCGCCCGGGCGATGCTCGGCCGCGGCCGCGGCACCATCATCTTCACCGGCGCCACCGCCAGCATGCGCGGCAGTGCCGGCTTCTCGGCCTTCGCCGGCGCCAAGCACGCCCTGCGGGCGCTGGCGCAGAGCATGGCGCGCGAGCTCGGGCCCCAGGGCATCCATGTCGCCCACGTCGTCATCGACGGCTCGATCGACACGCCCTTCATCGCCGAGAACTTCCCCGAGCGCTACGCGACCAAGAGCGAGGACGGCATCCTCAACCCCGACGCCATCGCCGAGAACTACTGGAACCTCCATCGCCAGCCGCGAACCGCCTGGACCCACGAGCTCGATCTGCGGCCCTGGGCCGAAACCTGGTGAGGCGACGATGACGGAGCGGAAGCGGCTCGAATATTTCTTCGACTTCGGCAGCCCGACGTCGTACCTGGCGTGGACCCAGCTGCCCGGGCTCGTCGCCGAGACCGGCGCAGAGCTGGTCTGGCGGCCGATGCTGCTCGGCGGCGTGTTCAAGGCCACCGGCAACGCCAGCCCGGTGAACGTACCGGCCAAGGGCCGCTGGATGGGCAGCGACATCGCCCGCTGGGCCCGGCGCTATGGGGTGCCGTTCCGCTTCAACCCGCATTTCCCGATCAACACCCTGACCCTGATGCGCGGCGCCACCGGCCTGCAGCTGCGCGCGCCGGAACGCTTCGCGCGCTACTGCGAGGTGGTCAGCAAGGCGATGTGGGAGGAAGGCGCGAATCTCGGCGATCCCGGAGTGCTGGCGGCCACGCTGGCCGCCGCCGGCTTCGACGTCGAGGCCTTCACCGCGCTGGTCGCCGATCCGGAGGTGAAGGCGAGGCTGGTCGCCACCACCGAGGAGGCGGTCGCGCGCGGCGTCTTCGGGGCGCCGACCTTCTTCGTCGGCGAAGCGATGTTCTTCGGCCAGGACCGGCTCGACTTCGTGCGCGAGGCGCTGCTGCGCTGACCCTCGCGCCGTCGTGCGCCCGGGGTCACAGGTCGGTGCGCAGCTTCCAGATCTCCGGGAACAGCACCACGTCGAGCATCTTGCGCAGGTAGCTGACGCCGCTGGTGCCGCCGGTGCCGCGCTTGAAGCCGATCACCCGCTCGACGGTCGTGACGTGGCGAAAGCGCCAGAGGCGGAAGGTGTCCTCCAGGTCCATCAGCTCCTCGCCGAGCTGATAGAGGTCCCAGTACGCCTCCGGGTCGCGGTAGACGACGAGCCAGGCCTGCTCCAGGCCTTCGCTGAGCGGGCGCGGCACCGACCAGTCGCGCTCGACCTCGCCGGCAGGCACGGGCAGGCCGCGCCGCGCCAGCAGGCGGATCGCCTCGTCGTAGAGCGACGGCGCGTGCAGCGCTGCCTGCACCCGGGCAAGCAGGTCGGCGCGGTGCGCATGCGGCTTCAGCATCTCGGCGTTCTTGTTGCCGAGGCGGAACTCGATCATCCGGTACTGCCAGCTCTGGAAGCCGCTGCTCGAGGCGAGCGAGGGGCGCATCGCCGAGTACTCGGGCGGCGTCATCGTCGCCAGCACGTCCCAGGCGTGAACGAGCTGCTCCATGATCTTGCTCACCCGGGCGAGCATCTTGAAGGCGCGGTGCAGCTCGTCGGCCGAGACCGCGGCGATCGCCGCCTCGAGCTCGTGCAGGAGCAGCTTCATCCACAGCTCGCTCACCTGGTGCTGGACGATGAACAGCATCTCGTCGTGCGCGCCCGAGCGGCGTTGCTGCGCCCCGAGCACCTCGTCGAGGTGGAGGTAGTCGCCGTAACTCATGTCGCGGCTGAAATCGGTCTTGGCAGCGGCGGCGTCGTCGGTCGGCGGCCGCGGCTTCGGGTCGGCCATCAGGTCACCGCGGCGCGTTGCGCGAACCGCGGCTCGCGCCAGGTCTCGCGGGAGAGCACTTCCGCCAGCACGCCGGCCGCATCCCAGGCGTCGACGAAGCGGGTGTAGAGCGGCGTGAAGCCGAAGCGCAGCAGGTGGCCGTCGCCGCCTTCCTGGCCGGCCCGGAAGTCGCCGACGACGCCGCGCTCGATCAGCGCCTGCATCACCGGGTAGCCCTCGGCATGGGCGAAGCTCGCCTGGCTGCCGCGCTCGGCCGGGGCGCGCGGCGACGCCAGCGTCAGGCCGAGGCCGGGGCAGCTGGCCTCGACGCGCTCGATGAAGAGGCTGGTAAGGGCGATCGACTTGTCGCGCAGCGCCGGCATGCCGCCGAAGGCCTCGGCTTCGCCGAACACCTCGAGGCCGCACTCCAGCGCCCGCATCGCCAGGATCGGCGGCGTGCCGCAGACGAAGCGCTCGATGCCGGTGGCCGGCCGATAGGTCGGCGAGAACTCGAACGGCGCCGCATGTCCGAGCCATCCGGAGAGGGGCTGGCGCAGGCCTTCGCGGTCCATGCGCGCGGTGTGCCGCGGATGGACCCAGACGAAGGCCGGCGCGCCGGGCCCGCCGTTCAGGTACTTGTAGCCGCAGCCGACGGCGAAGTCGGCATTGGCGCCGTGCAGGTCGACCGGCACCGCACCTGCCGAGTGCGCCAGGTCCCAGACCGTCAGCGCGCCGGCCGCGTGGGCGATCCGCGTCAGCTCGGCCATGTCGTGGATGCGGCCGCTGCGGTAGTTGACATGGGTCAGCATCAGCAACGCGACGTCGTTCGTCAGGTGGGCGACGAGGTCCTCGGCCTCGACCAGGCGCAGCTTCAGCCCGGCGGCGATGGCCACGCTCTCGGCGATGTAGAGGTCGGTCGGAAAGTTGCTGCGCTCCGAGAGCAGGGTGGTGCGCGTCGGCGCATCCGCCTTCTGCAGGGCGGCGCAGGCGCTCAGCGCCTTGAACAGGTTGACCGAGGTCGAGTCGCCGGTGGAGACCTCGCCCGGCGCGGCGCCGATCAGGGCGGCGACCCGGTCGCCGATGCTGCCCGCGAGGTCGATCCAGCCGGCGCTGTTCCAGCTGCGGATCAGCCCTTCGCCCCACTCGCCGGCGATCGTCTGCTGCAGCCGGGCCGCGGTCCGGCGCGGCAGGGCGCCGAGCGAATTGCCGTCGAGGTAGATCAGCCCTTCGGGCAAGGTGAACTCGGCGCGCAGCGGCGCGAGCGGATCGGCGGCGTCGCGGGCGAGCGCCTGGTCGCGGGTGGCGATCATGGCGGCGAACTCGGCGACACTGGCGAGGACATGTTCACGATGGCGACGGTAGCAAAGCTTGCGCGGCCGCGGTGTCGGTTAAATCGCACAGGATGACGAGCGCAGGATATTCCGGAACGACGGCCGCCGCGACGCCGCTCTCGCCCGCCGCGGGCGTGCTGCTCAGCGCCTACTTCGTGACGATCTGGGGCAGCGGCTTCGTCGTCACCCGGGTCGCCCTTTCCTATGCCGCGCCCTTCACCTACATCGGCGTGCGCTACGCCATCGCCTTCGCCGTCGCGCTGCTCGCCTTCGGCCTGCGCGCGGCTTGGCCGCGCACGCGCGCCGCCTGGGGCCATGTCGCGATCGCCGGGCTGCTGAGCCATGCCGGCTACCTGGGCGGCAGCCATTACGCCCAGCGCTGGGGGCTCTCGGCCGGGGTGACGGCGCTGATCCTCGCCCTGCAGCCGATGCTGACCGCGCTGATCATGTCGCGCTGGCTGCACGAGCGGTTGTCGGCAATGCAGATGCTCGGGGTCGCGGTCGGCCTCGGCGGCGTGGCGCTGGTGGTCGGCCATCGGGTCGACGGCGCGGCGCTTTCCTGGGCGAGCCTCTTCGCCGTCGGCTGGGCGCTGGCCTGCGTCACCGGCGGCACGCTCTACCAGCGCCAGTTCTGCGCCACGGTCGACCTGCGGGCGGCGGTCTGCATCCACTTCGCGGTCACCGCGCTGGTGATGCTGCCGCTGGCCGGAGCCTTCGAAGGCTTCGCCATCCAGTGGAACTGGCAGATCGCGGGGACGCTGCTCTATCACGTCGTGCCGGCGTCGATCGGCGCCTACAGCATCCTCCACCTGCTGCTGCGCCGCGGCCAGGCGACCAGCGTCACCAGCCTGCTCTACCTCACGCCGCCGGTCGCGGCGCTGGTGGAATGGGCCGTCTACGGCGTGCCGCCGACGGCGACCATGTGGCTCGGCATGGCCGTGGCCTGCATCGGCGTGGCCATGGTCTCGACCAGCCGCGCGGCGCAGTCGAAGACGCCGATCGTCGAGGAGCCGTCGTAGCGGGCGGCGCCGGTCGGTCGGTTTGTCGGTCGGTTGGCCTCGGGCACGGGGCGGCCCCCTCCGCTCATGTCCCCCGAAGGCCGCCTCCGGCGGCCTTCTCCTCCTTTACTTCGCTGCGGGGGCCAACCCCATGCCCCAGGCCTTCGCCCGCCCGGTCGCCGAACCGGCATGCTGGTGGCGGATTGGGGAGGTGGGGTGCGCTGCGCAGCGAAGTCAAGGAGGAGAAGCGCGGCGCAGCCGCGCTTCGGGGGACACGAGCGGAGCAGCGCGCCCCACCTCCCCAATCCATCCGACCGAATGCTGACCGTCAGCCGATCCGGCCGAGCAGCAGGTACTCCATCAGCGCCTTCTGCACATGCATCCGGTTCTCCGCTTCGTCCCACACCACCGACTGCGGCCCGTCGATGACATCGGCATCGACTTCCTCGCCGCGGTGCGCCGGCAGGCAGTGCATGAAGAGGGCGTCGGGCTTGGCCGCGGCCATCATCTCGGCGTCGACGCGCCAGTCGGCGAAGGCGACCTTGCGCTCGGCGTTCTCCGCCTCGTAGCCCATGCTGGTCCAGACGTCGGTGGTGACGACGTCGGCGTTGCGACAGGCGTCGAGCGGGTGCTTGAACACCTTCAGGCAGTCGTCGCGGCGCAGGCCCACGGTCATCGGGTCGATCTCGTAGCCGTTCGGCGTGCTCACGTGCAGGGTGAAGCCGAGGATGTCGGCGGCCTGCAGCCAGGTCGTCGCCATGTTGTTGCCGTCGCCGACCCAGGCGACGACCTTGCCTTCCATGCTGCCGCGCTGCTCGATGCAGGTGAAGACGTCGGCGAGGATCTGGCAGGGGTGGTATTCGTTGGTCAGGCCGTTGATCACCGGCACCCGCGAGTGCGCGGCGAAGGCCTCGAGCTTCGTCTGCTCGAAGGTGCGGATCATGACGATGTCCACCATCCGGCTGATCACCCGCGCCGTGTCCTCCACCGGCTCGGCCCGGCCGAGCTGGCTGTCGGTGCTGGTGAGGTTCACCACCGAGCCGCCCATCTGGTACATGCCGGCCTCGAAGCTGACCCGGGTGCGAGTCGAGGCCTTCTCGAAGATCAGCGCCAGCGTGCGGTCGACCAGCGGCGTGTACTTCTCGTAGTTCTTGAAGCGCTTCTTGATCGTCGCCGTGCGCTCGAACAGGTAGACGTACTCCTCGGCACGGAAGTCCCTGAACTGCAGGTAATGCTTGATCAGGGCCATGCCGGGCTTCATGCCGGCTGCGCGGCGAGGAAGTCCTTGATCAGCGGGCAGAGGATGGCGACGATCTGCTTCGCTTCCTCGGCGCTCATGATGAGCGCCGGCAGCAGGCGGACGACGCGCTCGGCGGTGACGCTGATCATCAGGCCCGACTCGGCCGAACGGCCGAGCAGCGGCGCGCACGGACGGTCGAGCTCGATCCCGATCATCAGCCCCTGGCCGCGCACCTCGACGATGCCGGCGACCCCCGCGAGCTCCTTCTCGAGGCCGGCCTTCAGCACCTGGCCGACGGCGGCGGCATTCTCCAGCAGCCGCTCCTCTTCCATGATGCGCAGGGTCTCGACCCCGGCACGCATCGCCAGCGGGTTGCCGCCGAAGGTGGTGCCGTGGTTGCCCGGGCCCATCACGTCGGCCGCCTTCGGGCCGCAGACCACGGCGCCGATCGGCACGCCCGAGCCCAGCCCCTTGGCGAGCGGCATCACGTCCGGGCGGATCCCGGCCCACTGGTGCGCGAACCACTTGCCGGTGCGGCCCATGCCGCACTGCACCTCGTCGAGCATCAGCAGCCAGCCGCGCTCGTCGCAGATGCGGCGCACTTCCTTGAGGTAGGCCACGGTCGTCGGCCGGATCCCGCCTTCGCCCTGGATGACCTCGAGGAACACGGCGACGACGTTCCGGTTCGTCGCCGCGACCTTCTCGATCGCCGCGACGTCGTTGAGCGGCACGCGCACGAAGCCCTCGACCAGCGGGCCGAAGCCGGCCTGGATCTTGGCGTTGCCGGTGGCCGAGAGGGTGGCGATCGAGCGGCCGTGGAAGGCGGCCTCGTAGACCACGATCTCGGGGCGCTCGATGCCCCGGTCGTGGCCGTACTTGCGGGCGATCTTCAGCGCTGCCTCGTTGGCCTCCAGGCCCGAGTTGCAGAAGAACACGTTCGTCATCCCGGAGATCTCGCACAGCTTTGCGGCGAGCTGCTCCTGCAGCGGCACGAGGTAGTAGTTCGAGCTGTGGATCAGCTTGGCGACCTGATCGTGCAGGGCCGGCACGAGCTTGGGATGGCCGTGGCCGAGGGTGTTGACGGCGATGCCGGCGAGCCCGTCGAGGTACTTCTTGCCCTCGGTGTCCCAGAGCCAGCAGCCACGGCCATGCGACAGCGCGATCGGCAGCCGGCCGTAGGTCTTCATGACATGCGGCTCGGCCGAGGCGGGCAGCTTTTCGGGCGCGTTCATGGGGATCGGTCACTCGCGACGGGGAGGGCGATTCTAAAGCCGGCACCTGTCCACGGTGGCCCGGATGTTGCGGCGCAGCAGCGGTGCGTTCCGCGGGCGACAATCCTTCCGCACTCTTCTACCCGCGCGTGGCCGAGCCTCCAGAAGTCTTCATCCAGGGCGTGACCAAGGCCGGCAAGGCGTTTCGCCCGAGCGACTGGGCCGAGCGGCTGGCCGGCACGATGTCGTGCTTTCGCCCCGACGGCGGCAACGGCGGCCGCGTCATCGGCTACTCGCCCTATTGCGTGCCGCGCCACATCGGCGGGGTCAAGGGGGTGCTGGTCAACGCCGAGCTGCGCGAGATGGAGCCGATGGCCTGGGACTTCGTGATGCACTTCGCCCGCGACAACGACCTCGTGGTCGTCGCCGATCCGCCGGCCGACTGAGCGCCGCGCGAGCGGGGAGCCCGATCGCGCCGGGCGGCGGCTAGGCGGCCGTGGCCGGCTCCAGTGGAACCGGCGCCACGAGGCTGCGGCTTCGCCTTCGGTGCAGCAGGTACCAGGCGGCCGGTATCACCAGCATGCTCAGGAGCGGGGCCGTGACCATGCCGCCGACCATCGGCGCGGCGATGCGCGATATGACCTCGGAGCCGGTGCCGCCGCCCCAGAGGATGGGCAGCAGGCCGGCCATCACCACCGCCACCGTCATCGCCTTCGGGCGCACGCGCAGGACGGCGCCTTCCCTGATGGCCGCCAGCAGCGTCGCCTCGTTGTCCGGATCGCCGGCGTCCAGGCGGCGCTTCAGCGCGTTGTTCAGGTAGACCTGCATCACCACCCCGAACTCGGCGGCCAACCCGGCGAGGGCGATGAAGCCCACGGCCGTGGCCACGGAGATGGCGTGGCCGAGCGCCCACACCAGCCAGAAGCCGCCGATGAGCGAGAACGGCACGGCCGCCATCACCAGCGCCGCGTCCCTGAAGGAACGGAAGAGCAGGTACAGCAGCACGAAGATGACCGCCAGCGTCGCCGGCACGACGACCTTCAGCCGCTCGGTCGCGCGCTCGAGGTACTCGAACTGCCCCGACCACGACACGGCATAGCCGGCCGGCATCGCCACCTTCTGGGCCACCGCGGCCTGCATGTCGTGCACCACCGAGCGCAGGTCACGGCCGCGGACGTCGACATAGACCCAGCCCGACAGGCGCGCGTTCTCGCTGCGCAGCATCGGCGGCCCGTCCTCGACCGTCACCCGGGCCACTTCTCGCAGCAGCACCGTGGCACCGCTGCGGGTCACGAACGGCAGCTGGCGCAGCTTCTCGAACGAGTCGCGGATCTCGCGCGGGTAACGCACGTTGATGGGGAAGCGCTCGCGTCCCTGGACGACCTCGCCGACGTTCTCGCCGCCGATCGCAGTCGAGACGACGGCCTGGACCTCGGCCACCGAGAGGCCGTAGCGGGCCGCCGCCAGGCGGTCGACGTCGACGTCGATGTAGCGGCCGCCCGTCAGGCGCTCGGCCAGGGCCGACGACACGCCGGGCACGCCCTTCACGGCGGCCTCGATCTGGCCCGCGAGCCGGTCGATCGTCGCCAGGTCGGGACCGGCCACCTTGATGCCCACCGGGCTCTTGATGCCCGTGGCCAGCATGTCGATGCGGTTGCGGATCGGCGGCACCCAGATGTTTGACAGGCCCGGCACCCTGACCGTGCGGTCCAGTTCCTCGACCAGCTTGTCCGGCGTCATCCCCGCGCGCCATTGCTCGCGCGGCTTGAACTGGATCGTCGTCTCGAACATCTCCAGCGGTGCCGGGTCGGTCGCCGTGTCGGCGCGGCCGGCCTTGCCGAACACGCGCTCGACCTCCGGCACGGTCTTGATGAGCCGGTCGGTCTGCTGCAGCAGCTCCGCCGCCTTGGACACCGACAGTCCCGGCAGCGCCGAGGGCATGTACAGCAGGTCGCCCTCGTCGAGCGCCGGCAGGAACTCGCCGCCGAGGCGGGAGAGCGGAAGGGCGGTCAGCGCCAAGAGCACCGCCGCGACCACCAGCGTCGCCTTCGGGAAGCGCAGCACCGCTTCGAGCAGCGGCCGGTACGCGGCCATCAGGAAGCGGTTGAGGGGGTTGCTGTCCTCACGCGGGATGCGGCCGCGGATGAGGTAGCCCATGAGCACCGGCACCAGCGTCACCGACAGGCCCGCGGCAGCGGCCATCGCATACGTCTTCGTGAACGCGAGCGGCGAGAACAGCCGCCCCTCCTGCGCCTCGAGCGTGAAGACCGGAATGAACGACAGCGTGATGACCAGGAGGGAAAAGAACAGCGCCGGCCCCACCTCTTCGGCCGCCTGCGTCACCACGCTCCAGCGCTCGGCCACGGTCGGCTCGCGTCGCCGCTCGTGCGCGAACCCTTCCAGGTGCTTGTGCGCGTTCTCGATCAGGACGACGGCCGCATCGACCATCGCGCCGAGGGCGATGGCGATGCCGCCCAGGCTCAGGATGTTCGCGCTGACGCCCTGCCAGTGCATGACGATGAACGCGGTCAGCACGCCGACCGGCAGGGTGACCACCGCCACCAGGGCCGAGCGCAGGTGGAACAGGAAGAGGGCGCAGACCAGCGCGACGACGATGAACTCCTCGATGAGCTTGTCGCGCAGGTTGTCCACCGCCCGGTCGATGAGGAGCGATCGGTCGTAGGTCGCGACGACCTCGACGCCGGCCGGCAGGCTCGCCTTCAGCGACTCGAGCTTTGCCTTCACCGCCCTGATGGTGGTGCGCGCGTTCTTGCCCGAGCGCATCACCACCACGCCGCCGGCGACTTCGCCCTCGCCGTTCAGCTCGGCGATGCCGCGGCGCATCTCCGGGCCGACCTGCACGAAGGCGACGTCCTTGAGCATGACCGGCGTGGCGCCGGACACCGCCAACGGGATCGCCCGGAAGTCGTCGAGAGACTTGAGGAACCCGCGCGAGCGGACCATGTACTCGGTCTCGGCCATCTCCACCACGGAGCCGCCCGAGGCCTGGTTGGCCTGCCGCAGCGCCTCGATGACCATGGCCTGGGTGACGCCGAGCGAACGCATCCGGTCGGGCTCGAGCACGACCTGGAACTGCCGGACCATGCCGCCGATGCTGGCCACCTCCGACACGTCCGGGACCGTCTTCAGCTCGTACTTCAGGAACCAGTCGTTGAGAGCGCGCAGCTGGCCGATGTCGTTCCTTCCGCTGCGGTCGACGAGCGCGTACTCGTACACCCAGCCGACGCCGGTCGCGTCCGGCCCGAGCGAGGCGTTGGCTCCGGCGGGAAGGCGGCTCTGCACCTGATTGAGGTACTCGACGACGCGCGAGCGCGCCCAGTACGGGTCGGTCCGGTCGTCGAACAGCACGTAGACAAACGAGTCGCCGAAGAACGAATAGCCGCGGACCGTCTTCGCGCCGGGCACGCTGAGCATCGTCGTGGTGAGCGGGTAGGTGACCAGGTCCTCGACGACCTGAGGCGCCTTGCCCGGGAACGGGGTGCGGATGATGACCTGCGTGTCGGAGAGGTCGGGCAGCGCGTCCAGGGGCGTGCGCGCCACCGCGAGGAGGCCGGCAACGACCAGGAACGCCGTCGCGATGAGGACCAAGAACCGGTTGGCGACGGACCAGCGGATGAGGGCGGCGATCACTTGGCGGCTCCGTGGTCATGCACTGCCGATGCGGGCGCGGACGCGGACGCCGGAGCCGGCTTCGCCGACACCATGCTCCCGAGCACGGAGCGAAGCCGAGCCTCCGAGTCGACGAGGAACTGGCCGCTGGCCACCACCTGGTCGCCTTCAGTCAGGCCCCGGACGACCTCCAGCGTCTCGCCGAGGTCCGCACCGAGCGTCACTTCGCGCGGCTCGAAGCTGCCGTTGTCCGTGCGCACGATCGCCACCGCGCGGGTCCCGGTGCGGATGACCGCCTCCGCGGGAACGACCAGCCGCGACACGGTCGGCCCGGCGATCTGCAGACGCAGCAGCATCCCGGGCACGAGCCTGCCGCCCTTGTTGTCCACCTCGAAGCGCGCCTGCAGCGTGCGCGTGCTGGCGCTGACCTGCGGAAGGATCTCCTTCATCTCGCCGCTGAAGGTCTGCGAGGCATCGGCCTGGAGCACCGCCTTGACCTTCTGCCCCCGTGTCAGGTGGACCGCCTGCGCCTCCGGCACCTCGGCCACCGCCCAGACCTTCTCCAGGCCGGCGATGCGAAACAGCGTCATCCCCGGGGAGACGGCCATGCCTTCGCGAACCCCCAGCTCGGCGACCACGCCTGCGGCCGGGGCCAGCAGGCTGTATCGAGCCTGCGGTGTTGTACCCGCTTCGGCCTGACGCACCAGCTCGGGCGGTATGGACAAGGCGCGCGTCCGTTCGCGGGCGGCGTCGAGAAGCTCCGCCGACACGCCGGCGCGCTTCAGGGCGACGATCTCGTTCAGCGGGCCTAGCCACTCCGGGGCGAAGACGGTGCCCAGGACCTGTCCGTTGGCCACGCGCTCCATGGGAGCCCGGACCGAAAGACGCTCCATGTAACCCGCGGTGCGGGTCTGGACCGCCACGTTCAGGCGCTCGTCGAACTGCACCGTGCCGAGCGCGTCGAACGACCCGCTGACGTCTGCGCGCTTCACGGTCGCGGTGCGGATGCCCAGGTTCTGCTGCACCTGCGCGCTCACCTTCACGCCGGCGTCGTTCGCCGCGTCGGCGTAGACCGGCTGCAGCGGCATGTCCATGAAGGGGGACTTGCCCGGCTTGTCGAAGCGCTGGCCGGGGGCCATCGGGTCCTGCCAGTAGAGGACCTTGCGCTCGCCGGACGAGGCCGCAGCGGCTGTCGCCGCAGCCGGCTCGCTGCCGTGGCCGGAGGTGCTTCGGCCGAGGTAGAACGCGCCCCCGCCGATGGCGAGGGCGAGCGCGATGGCGAGAACGGACGCTTGGACGCGGCTCATTGTGCTGCTCCCTGTGAGATCGGCTTGAACACAAGCTGCGCCTGGGTCTTGGCCAGGTCGCGCTGGAGGTTGAGGAGCTTGCGCTGCGCCTC
>Ga0068864_100000669_pt1 | contig 28600 bp, 26 predicted proteins | sample KBSSwiS72_FD_66586 | JGI IMG/M metagenome (GOLD analysis project Ga0068864, IMG submission 66586) | Switchgrass rhizosphere microbial communities from Kellogg Biological Station, Michigan, USA - KBS Switchgrass S7-2 | ecosystem: Host-associated > Plants > Roots > Rhizosphere > Soil ...
ACAACCTGGGGATCCCCGGAATACAGCTGCTGCCACAGCGCCTCGCCAATCAACACCACCTGAGGTCCGCCGGGGCGATCATCCTCGGCGCTGAACCCCCGGCCGACGATCGGAGCGATGCCGGTGAGGGCGAGGTATTCATGGCTCACCGCCAGCGCTGCGAGGCGCGAGGGCTCCGCACCCTCCGGGGTAAGGCTCACCTCCTGCGCGGCGAAAGCCGCCAACGCGCTGAACCGCCTGCTCTGCTGCTGGAAATCCTGGAAGTCAGGGACCGAGGCCGGTTCCCTCGTCGTACCGCTCTTGCGATCGGTTTCCCACACCATCGCCAGTCGATCGATGTGCGGAAACGGCGTGGGACGAAGCAGGACTCCGTCTATTACGCTGAAGATCGCGGTGTTGGCACCGATGCCGAGTGCCAGCGTGGTCACCGCGGCGAGGGTGAAGCCGGGTGAGCGGCGCAGCGAGCGGAGCGCGACCCGGATGTCGTTGGCGAGTGTCATACGGGACCACCGGTTCGGCTGTCGTTGGCCACTACCTAGTACTCGGTATTCGGTACTCGGTACTAGGTACTAGGTACTCTCTCACTCCGCACGCAGCGCGATAATCGGGTCCACCTTCGTCGCGCGCCGGGCCGGAATCCAGATCGCCAGCAGCGAAACGCCGAGCAGGAGCAGCGCGATGAGGATGAAGGTCACGGGGTCGGTACTGCTCACGTTGAAGAGCATGCTGCGGAGCAGTCTCGTCGCGGCGAGTGCCGCAATCAGACCCACCCCAACGCCGATCATCACCAGGCGCATCCCCTGCCGCAGCACCAGGCCGAGGAGATCCCTGGTTGCGGCCCCCAGCGCGAGCCGCACGCCGAGCTCGCGGGAACGCTGCGTCACGTTATACGACATGACGCCGTAGAGACCGATCGAGGCGAGTCCCACCGCCAGGAGCGAGAACAGGCCGAGCAGCAGCATGGAGAAGCGCCGTGGACCGGTGGACTGCTCGACCAGTGCCTCCATCGTCGAGACTTGCGAGAACGGAAGATCAGGATCAATCGCCCGCACTGCTGACTTGACGCTCGGCAACAACGCATTGGGGTCGCCTGGAGTCCGGATCACGTAGCTCATCGAGTTGACCCCGAATTGCTGCAGCGGGAAGTACATCTGCACCCGACGCTGCGCATCGAGCCCCTCGTGGCTCGTGTGTCCTACCACACCGACGACGGTGATCCAGCTGATCGTGGAGTCGTTCAGGCCGTTGAAGGTGATCCGCTTGCCGATGGGATCGTCCTTGGGCCAGTAGCGGTTGACCAGTTCCTGATCCACGATGACCACTCGCGGCGAGTTGGACCGATCCTCCGGCCCGAACTGCCGTCCCTTGAGGAGCGGAGCCCCAAGAGCGGTGAGGAAATTCGGGGTGACGATGCGCTGGTCTCCCCACGGACCCGGGGTGCCCTTCGGGGCCTGATAGCCTTCGACGTTGAAGCTCCCTGTGGACCATTGGCCACCGAAGGGCAGCACCGTTGTGGCGCCGACCTGGGTGGCGCCCGGCAAGGCCTCCAGTGCGCTCGTGATCCGCTCGAACGCCTCGATCTGCAGCGTGTCGTTGTTGTACCGCAGTCGCGGAAGCGAGATGTTGAACGTGAGAAGATGATCGGGCTTGAATCCCGGATCTACGCCGACCAGGCGGGCAAAGCTTTTGACCAGCAGCCCGGCGCCGGCGAGCAGCGTCAGGGCCAGCGCAACCGTTGCCACGACCAGACCGCGCCGGATCTCGAGGCCCCGGCGGTCTCCCGAATTGCCTCGTCCACCTTCCTTGAGCGTGTCGTGGAGATCCGTCCGCGCCAGCTGCAGCGCCGGCATGATGCCGAAGAGGAGGCCGGTGAAGACCGAGAGCACCAGCGTGTAGAGCAATACCGTGCCGTTGACCCTGATTTCCTCGGTAGGGAGGTTGCCCGGATTGAGGGCTAGAAGAGCGGGAACGACCCAGACCGCAAGCAGTAGTCCCAGGCCGCCGCCGATCACGGCGAGCAGCACACTCTCGGTGAGCAGCTGGCCGATCAGCTTGGTAGGTGATGCGCCGAGCGCCACGCGGACGGCGATCTCCCGGGTACGGCTCGCTGCTCTCGCCAACTGGAGGTTCGCCACATTAGCGCAGCCAATGAGCAGCACGAAGCCGACTGCGGCGAGCAACACGTATAGCGCGGTACGGATCGGGCCAGCCGCCTTCTCATCCAGCGTGGTCATGACCAGACCCCAATCGGGCGGGAACCGGTTGGGGAAGTCCGTCCGGAGGCTTACGGCGTGAGCCGCGATATCCGCCTTGGCCTGCTCGAACGTGGCACCGGGCGCCAGCCGACCGGCGAAGTTCAGGAATTCATTGGTGAATCCGTCGGGATCCTTCTGGGCGGGCGTAAATACAATGGGTGTCCAAAGCTCCGCCTGCCGGTTCCAGAAGTCCCGGAACCCCGCGGGCATCACTCCCACGATTTCGTAACTCTCTCCGTCTAGAACGATCCGCTGGCCCAGCGCGGCGCGCTCACTACCGAGGAGGCGCTTCCAGAAGGAATTGCTCACCACCGCGACCTTGTCGTGGCCCGCCTCGTTTTCCTCGGGACTCAAGGTCCGACCCAGTTCGGCACCTACCCCGAACGTGGCGAAGTATTCTCCCGTGACCCGGCTGGCGATTACCCGCTGGGGATCGCCCCGGCCAGTGAGGGTGGGAGCCCAGCCGGTCTCTACCGCAGCGTGCTGGAAGATCTGCTTCTTCGACTCGTAATCCAGAAACCCCGGGACCGAAATCGGGGCATGGAGGTCGTTGAGCGATGGATAGTGGTGCTCTACAGTGACGAGGCGCGACGGGTCGGCATACGGCAACGGGCGCAGGAGCGTAGCGTTGATCACCGAGAAGATGGCGCTGTTAGCTCCGATGCCGAGGGCCAGGGTCAGAACCGCCGTAATGGTGAAGCCCGGACTCTTGCGGAGCTGGCGCCCGGCGTAGCGCAGATTCTGCAACAGCGTATTCACGTCGGCCTCCCGTTCAGTTGCTCAGTAACGAGGACTGAGGACTGGGACTGAGTCATCGTATTGGTGCTAGACCGAGGCGAGTTCCGGTGTCGTGTCCTCTACCACCCGGCCATCGAACAGGTGCACCGCCCGATCGGCATGGCGGGCATACCGCGGGTCGTGGGTCACCATGCAGATCGTGGCGCCAGCGCGATGCAGATCGCGCAGCAGCTCCATCACCTGCTCACCGTTGCTGGAGTCGAGATTTCCGGTCGGCTCGTCCGCCAGGAGGATCAGCGGCTGGCCTGCTACTGCACGCGCCACCGCGACCCGCTGTTGCTGACCGCCCGAGAGCTGTGAGGGGTAGTGCTTCACCCGGTGGGTCATTCCCACCTTGTCGAGCGCGTCCTTGACCCGTTTCTGCCGCTCGGCGGAGGGGAGCCCGCGGTAGGTGAGCGGCAGCTCGACGTTCTCATACACGGTGAGATCGCCGATGAGGTTGAACGCCTGGAAGATGAAACCGATCTCCCGGTTCCGAATGCGGGCTCGCTCTGAGGGGCCGAGTTGCGCCACCGACTTGCCGTCGAGCAGGTAGGTGCCGCCCGACGCCGTGTCGAGCAGGCCGAGGATCGACAGGAGCGTGGTCTTCCCGCAGCCAGATGGACCCGCGATGGCTACGTAGTCGCCCCTCCGGATCTCGAGATGGATCTCGGACAAGGCATGGGTTTCTACCTCTTCGGTATAGAAGACCTTCTTGATGCCTTCGAGCTGAATGAGCGGGCTGCCATCGGTGGTCATTGGGGTACCAGTTTGAGTGGTTGGTTCGAGTACTTGCCTTAAGCCGTAAGCCTAAGCCGTAAGCGAGCGGCCAAGCTGGCAGTCTATAGCTTACGGCTTATGGCTAGCGTCAACATCACTTCACCCTCACACGATCAACCGCATCCCAACGCGACATGTCGGACAGGATCACCACATCGCCCTCATTGAGCCCGCGCAGGACCTCAATCGTATTCACCGAGCTCCTGCCCAGTCCGACCTGCACCCGTTCGGCCTCGTCGGTGCCGGGAATCATGCGGAAGACCCCCACCGTGCTGTTCGCCTGTCCGTAGGCCGGGCGTCCGACGTGCAGCACATCGTTGAGCCGCTCGAGTTCGATGGTGCCATCCACGCTCAGGTCGGGCCGGGCGCCTTTGGGCAGGGTGCCGTCGAGCGTCACATCGACCGTCACGGTCCCGTTCTGGGAGGCGGGATCCATCCGAACCACATGGCCCTTCACGATCCCATTCCGGGTGTCGATCGCCGCGGGCTGGCCGATGGTGACATCCGGAGCCTGGGTTTCCGGAATCCTCAGTACCGCCTTGAGCTTCTCCGGCCGAACGACCTTGGCCAGCGTGGCCCCGGAGATCGCCCACTGCCCCACCTGCATCGGTAGCTCCTGCAGCACGCCGCTGGCGCCGGCCCGGACTACCATGGACTCGACCTGGCGCCGCTGAAAGGCTGCGATCGCGCGAAGGCGCTCGACCTGGGCCTGCTGCACGTCGAGCTGCTCCTTCAAGTTGTCGGTCAGGATCTGCAGTCGCCTCTCTTCGATCGCGAGCCTCGCGGTCATTTCTTCCGCTTGATCACCCGATCGGCCCGCCTCGGCGGTGGAGATGAGGTTCTGGGCCACCAGATTCGAATCTGCCGCCGCTTTCCGCTGGGCTTCGCGATAGGCCGACTTGGCCGTGGCGACGACTCCTGCCTGAGTGAGACGTTGGGCTTCGAGATTGGTCTTGAGCGAGATCAGCTCCGCTTCGGCGGCGGTGAGCTCACGCTGCGCCTGGAGGCTTTGGATCTGGACATCCGGGTTGCTCAACTCGAGGAGGAGGGTGTTTTCGTTCACGATCACCCCGGGCTGCACCAGCACCCGGTCAACCCGCCCCGGGGTCACCGCCGAAATCCACCGGATCTCTTCAGGAACCAGGGTGCCTGGACCCCGGACCTCCCGGACCATCGGCCCCTTCCGCACGGTGTCCATCCACAGGGTCCCCACATCGACCGAGGGGGCGGCCGGTTTGAGCCGACTGAGCCCCACGGTGGTGGCCACCACCGCGACGATGGCCGCCGCTAGATAAAGGAAACGGCGCCGGTTCTTCACCGGCTCGCGTGGAATGTCCAAGTCACTCCCACTTCTTAAGGGTTAGGCCCAGACTCGCCGTGCGGTCGGCGATCTGGCCGATGCCTAGGGAAGTTCTGTGCCCTCGAGTGACTCGCCCGACCCGTTCTCGAGGCTGAAATGACAAGCACTTAGACTCGGTGTTTCGGCCGAAGGTTGCTCCGCCGTTCGGCTGTGGGATTTGGCCGTCCCGGAATCGGACATCGATTCCCTCCCTCTTCCGGCCCGCCCTTGCCAGCGGTACACTTGGCCACCACACGTGTAGCCGCGACGTAGTTCGTTCGTCTTAGCAACAACCCAGAAGACATGGAACACTCGTGAACCGGAGCCCCCTCCCGAAGGGCGTCCTGTACCTGCTGACCGCCCTGACAGTGGGCTGTGAGCACACCGAGCCGTTCTCCACGGGAGCCTTCACCCCTGAAGGCCCTTTCAGCACGGCCGTCCCCCGACAGCTGACCCTCAACCTGGGAACCGATCTCTTCCCCGCCTGGAAACCGGACGAGACAGGGTTGTTCTACAGCTACGAGCGGACCGATTCGTCTCAGCGGGATCGCTGCATCGCCGAGCTGCCTCCGGAAGGCGGCACCCGCACCCTCACCCTCTGTACCCACGCGTCCTTCAGCATCGATTCGATCGATGCCCTGGAACGTCCGGTGGTTTCCGATTCGCTCCTCGTCTACCTGTCCAGCGTCGGAGAGCAATTCGCGCTCACGCCCAATCATCGTGAGCTCCTGGTCACCAGGCTCGACGATCTGATCCACGTCGACACCATCCAGAAGTTCCCCTTCGTCTCGCCCAGTACCCGGATCCATGACATCCCCATCCACATGGCCTGGCTGGGCGATGACGCACTGATATACGTCGCCGGCAGGATCGACTACGTCCCTCCGGCTCCATTCGAGCCGCCCGACACGGTGGTTACCGGAATCGAGATCGCGAGGATCGACCTGAACGGTGGTAGTCCGGTGGTCGGCATCATTCCGGGAACCTCGCTCGCGTCCTCGGTGCAGCCGACCCCGGACGGCAAAGCGATCTATTACACCGTGGCGGACAGCAGCGTCGTGTACCGCATGGACCTGGCGACCACAAACGTCCAGGTAGTGCACGACTTCGGGGCGGCGGGAATCGCGCGGGACGTGCAGGTCTCGGGCAACCGTCTTGTCGCCATAGTCGGCGGCGACATCACCTTCACAAACGACCCAGTCCTGGGACCGATAACCCGGGACTTTGGTGGCCGACTTTTTTCGGTTGATCTCACCACCGGACAGGAAACCGACATCACCATGCCGGGCCGGCTGCACCGGTATCCGGCGCTCTCCCCGTCCGGACAGAGGCTCGTAGTTGAGTCATACGTGGACCTCGGCGGGAGTCGTCCCCTCGCCAGTGCTGACCTCTGGGCCCTCGAGGAGCCATGAGACGCCTCCTCGTAGCGGGGTTCATGGCCGCCGCCGCGCCGCTCAGCGCTCAGGCAGTAGGTGGCGTGTCCGGCTTCGTGCGGGAGGCGGGGGAGACGAAGACTCCGCTACTGGGCGCCCGGCTGGTGGTGGACAATGGGCGTTACGTCGCGGTGACCGACGCCCAAGGGTTCTATCGCTTAAGGGAGATTCCCGCCGGGTGGCACGCGATCAGCGCCGCTTCCATCGGCCATCGGCCGGTCAGTCGTGACAGCGTGCTTATTCGAAGCGGCCAGATCACCAGGCTCGATTTTTCGCTGACTGTTGACCCGGTCGGACTCGAACCCATCGAAGTGGTCAGTCAGCGAGTGGACTCGGTCCTCGATCCCTTTGTTGTGACCGACGCCCAGCGTTTCACCGCCGAGGAGCTGCGCAGGCTGCCGGTCACCACGGTGGAAGAGGCGGTGGCGCTGTCGGCCGGAGCCGTCGGCGAGAGCTATCGCGGAGGCCGGATCGGAGAGCAGGCATTCATCGTGGACGGTCTGGGAATCAAGAACCAGCTCGACGCCTCGACCAGCGCAACGACGCTGGGACTCCCGACCGACATGCTGGCGGAAACGTCACTCATCACCAATGGCTTCTCCGCCCGCTACGGGCAGGCCATCTCGGCGCTGGTGAACGTGGTGACCCGGGATGGAGGACAGAAGTGGGGCGGGCACGCCGCGTACGAGAGCGACCGTGCCTTCGGCGACGGGCTCGACTACGGACTCGACCGTGCGGTTCTCTCGGGCGACGGGCCGGTAGCCGGTGGAGTCACCGTGGTGGGTGCAGCAGATCTCTCGGCGCGCATGGATGCCGACCCGGTCAACGCGCCGGCGCCATCCGATTCGAGGGATCCCCGGCACGATCAGCCATGGCTCCTGCCCCACAACAGCGGCCAGCTCATCAACCTCGCGGGGAAGGTGACCGCGCCGCTTGGCCGCACCAGGACCCTTCGTCTGCTGGCCGCGCAGAGCAACGAACAGCGTTTCCTCTATGATCCTCTCTACAAGTACGAGCCTGATCTTGGGCCCGCTCGCCGGCTGACCGGTACTTTCATCAGCGGACACTTCCAGCAGGTTCTTGAAAAGTCCGGGATCGTCGGGGACGTCCGCGTGGGGTATTTCGACCGCGAATTCCTCCGCGGAACCAGTGTTGATCCGCCCGACTACAGCGTCGGCGCGTTCACCTTCGATAAGCTCGACATCGTCGGAGAGGACATCGCGCGCCGGCAAGACACCGTCGCCGGGAACCGCCAGATCATCGGATTCTCTCCTCCCGCGCCCAGCGATAAGACGCCGTGGGGAGTGCCCGCCTATTACATGGGTGGTTCATCCAAGGGAGATGTCGCCTGGAATCAGTACAAGGACCTCCGCAGCCGGCTCGATCTCAGCATCAGCGCCGGGACCTCCGGAGACTTCTACGTCGGCGGTGAATACGCCAGCCAGCAGGTACGCACCTTCAACCGCGTGCTGGGTTACCTCCCCGCGGGCGATTCGGTTCCCGACGCCACCGCCAGCAGTTTTGACCCCTACGCCGCGGCGCTCTACGCCGAGGCGCAGTACCGGAAAGACGAGCTGGCCTTCACGGCGGGACTGCGGTACGACCAGTTCAGCGGGCGGCTTGATCTACCCGGTCAGCCCGCCGAGACCCAGCATGGGCTGAGTCCCCGCTTTGCCGTCAGCACGGTCTTTAAAGGAGCGACATTCGTCGCGAGCTACGGCGTCTTCCGTCAGCCCCCCGATTATCAGTACCTGGTGGACGCCGCGTTTGACGACACGGTACGCACCGGGAGGTTCCGTCAGGGTAATCCGAACCTCGGATTCGAGGAGAACACCCAGTACGAGTTCAGCCTCCGGGTCCGGCCCTCCCAGATTACTTCCGTTCGGGCGAATCTCTACATCAAGCGCCTCGACGGCCTCGTCGCTTCAGTTCCCTTGGGCGTGAATCCCGATTCCAGCATTTTCGGCAACGCCGACGCAGGATCGGTAAAGGGCCTCGAGCTGATTCTGGAGCGGGAGTTCCGGCGGAACTGGGGACTCCGGGTGAGCTACACTCTGCAACAGGCCAATGCGACGTCTACCAGCGCGTTCCTGCTGCGCCAGCAGATCAGAGTTGATCCTATCACCGGGGACACCACCTTCCCCGCCAAAGTCGAATTCCCCCTGGACTACGATCGCCGGCACGGCCTTATCCTGATCGGCACGGGGCAGACTCCTGCCCGTTGGGGACCGACTCTGCTGGGCGCCCACGTGCTCGCCGACTTCCAGGCATCGCTGATCTTCCGCTGGGGGTCGGGGTTGCCCTATTCGCGTACCAATCTGGCGGGGGACAGTCTGGTCGGCCTGCCCAACGACAATCGCCTGCCGAGCACAAGCACGCTGGACATGCTGATCCGGCGGCCGTTCAGGCTGGGCAGAATGGGGGGGAGCGTCTACCTCGACGGCCGCAACATTCTCAACAAGCGCAACATCGTAGCCGTCCGGCGCAATTCGGGAAATGTGAACGCGACCAACGCCGAGGTGCAGGGGCTGGTGGATAGTGCCTACGCCATGCACCCCGAACCGATCCCCTATGAGTCACCGCGTTACCGTGCCTGGGCGGACCTCGACCACAACGGATATGTCGACGGCGCCGGGGAGCTGATGCCGCTCTACCAGTCCGCGGTCAAGGACTACACCCAGCCGCTCTTCTTCTACGGCCCGCCTCACCTCTTTCGTCTGGGGATAGAGCTATTGTTCTAGGCGGCATGTCCGACCTGCTCGCCGCCCGCTCCCAGATGGCCATCTCGCTGGCCTTTCATATCATCTTCGCGGTGGTCGGCATCGGCATGCCCCTGCTCATGGTGCTGGCGGAATGGCGCTGGCGGGCAACCCACGATCCGGTCTACCTCGAGCTGGCCAAGCGCTGGGCGAAGGGCACGGCGATTCTCTTTGCCGTTGGCGCCGTATCGGGAACCGTCCTCAGCTTCGAGCTGGGTCTCCTGTGGCCCAGGTTCATGGAGATGGCGGGCCCGATCATCGGCATGCCTTTCTCCCTGGAAGGCTTCGCCTTCTTCACCGAAGCCATCTTCCTCGGGATCTACCTCTACGGTTGGGAAAGGATTCCGCCCAAGGCTCACATCGGGGCGGGAATCCTGGTGGCACTCAGCGGTGTGCTCTCCGGAATCTTCGTCGTCATCGCGAACGCCTGGATGAATACACCCACCGGATTCACCGCGGTCTCGGGTCAGCTCACGGAGCTCGATCCGATCCGCGCGATGCTCAACCCTGCGGCATTTCAGCAGACGCTGCACATGACCCTTGCCGCCTACGCCGCAACCGGCCTCGCCGTCTCCGCGGTCCATGCGGCGTTCCTCCTCGGCGATCCGATGAACGCCTTCCACCGGCGGGCCCTGCAGATCGCCCTCATGGTCGGAACACCGGCCGCCTTGCTGCAACCTGTCTCGGGCGACATCAGCGCCCGGAACGTAGCCGAGTATCAACCGGCCAAGCTCGCGGCGATGGAGTCCGTCTTCGAGACCCGGCGCGGCGCCCCACTCCTGATCGGCGGGCTGCCTGACATTGAACGGCGGGAAGTTCGCTTTGGAATCGAGATTCCCTACGGGCTGTCACTCATGGCGTATCATGATCCCCACGCCGAGGTGAAGGGCCTCGACCAGGTACCCCGTGAAGATTGGCCCCACGTCACAATCGTCCACCTGGCATTTCAGACCATGGTGGGCCTCGGCAGCTACATGGCTCTTCTCGCTTTGTGGGTGGCGATTACAGCCTTACGACGACGGGAGATTTCGCAGAACCGCACCCTGCTCAAGGCAATCATGCTGGCCGGTCCGATGGGATTTCTCGCCATCGAAGCGGGGTGGGTGGTAACCGAGGTAGGCCGGCAACCGTGGATCATCACCGGCGTGTTGAAAACGGCGGAGGCAGTCACTCCGATGCCGGGCCTCATAGTGACGTTCACCCTGATTACGCTGCTCTATCTTTTCCTCGGCTCGATCGTCGCCTGGATGCTCTACTCCCAGATCATCCGAAGCCCGGTAACCAGAGACTGGAGCCGCACCTATACGCCCGGCCCGAAAATCGAGGTGAAGGGCTGATGTCCCATACGATCGAAGCGCTGCTCATCGCGGGCGTAATTCTCATCGCCCTGAACAGTTACATGCTTCTGGGGGGAGCGGATTTCGGCGGCGGAGTCTGGGACTTGCTGGCGTCCGGGCCGCGGCGCGACCGGCAGCGCGAGCTCATCGCCAACGCCATCGGCCCGGTGTGGGAGGCGAACCATGTATGGCTGATTCTCGTGGTCGTCCTGCTTTTCACCTGTTTCCCCATCGTGTTCAGCCGCGTCGCGGTGGGTCTCCACATCCCGCTCACCCTGATGCTCTTCGGCATCGTGCTCCGGGGATCCGCCTTCATCTTCCGCTCCTACGATACCCATCACGATGTCGCCCAGCGCCGCTGGGGTCGGACCTTTTCCATCGCGAGCCTGCTGACTCCGTTTTTGTTGGGGGTATGTGTGGGCGCGATCGCATCGGGGCGAGTCAGTACTCCGGCGGCAGGAACAGGCTTTCTCGCCGGCTATGTCTCTTCGTGGCTCACGCCGTTCGCCCTGTCGCTGGGCCTCTTCACGGTGGTGTTGTTCGCGTTCCTCGCGGCGGTCTATCTCACCATCGAGGCGGACAGCGAATCATTGAAAGAGGATTTCCGGACCCGGGCGCTCGTTGCGGGGGGGCTCTGCTTTGCGGCGGCGATGCTTACGCTGCTGACGGCGCTCCGCGATGCGCCGCTCATGCAGGAGGGGCTGCTTGGCTCCACTCGCGCGATCCCGATTCACCTGCTCACCGGAGCCTTTGCCGTGACTGCGCTGGTGGCGCTCTGGAAGCGGCGGTGGCACCTGGCACGATTCGCGGCTGCGGCACAGCTCAGCTGCATCATCTGGGGGTGGGCGGCGGCTCAGTATCCCTACCTGCTTCCTCCCGACCTCACCATAAAAGACGCCGCCGCACCTCGGATAACCCTGCAGCTCACCTTGGCTGCCCTGGTCCTGGGTGCGGCGGTCTTGTTCCCTTCCCTTCGTTACCTCTTCCGGATCTTCAAGAGCAAGTAAGGCTACTCCCGCGTCAGCATCTGTAGCTACTTCACCCCGTGCATCAGCTTGTTGACCAGCGGTGCGCCGACGAAGAGCACCAGGCCCGCCGCGATCAGCGCCCAGAATCCAAACGTGTAGCCGGAGAGCGCCGAACCGGTCGTCATGCCGCCCGTGCCGCTCACGACGCTGGCGAAGATACCCGACAGGTTGTTGCCGATACCGACCGAGACAAACCAGCCTCCCATGGCCAGGCCGACCAGACGCACCGGCGCCAGCTTGGTCACCATCGAGAGGCCGATCGGCGACAGACACAGCTCGCCGACCGACTGAATCACGTAGACCGCCACCAGGGTCCAGAACGGAATCGTCCCGTCGGCGGCAACAAGTTTCGACAGTGCGAACATGAGCAGCAGGAAAGCCAGGCCGTTGAATAAAAGCCCCAGGCCGAATTTGCGCGGGATGGACGGGTTGGCACTTCGCTTCGCCATCCAGATCCAGATCCACGCCATGACCGGCGCCAGCGTGATGATGGCCAGCGAGTTGACGCTCTGGAACCAGGCGGTGGGGAAGACGAAGCCGCCGAGGTTGCGGTTGACGATTTCATCGGCCAGGAAGGTGAACGAGCTTCCGGCCTGCTCGAAGAACATCCAGAACAGAATATTGAACGTGAAGATGATCAACATCGCGATGACGCGGTCCCGCGCGACCTTGCCCTCCCGGATCCCCTCCGCCATCAGAAGCACGATCAGCACGACGAACAGCGCGCTCAGAACGTACTGCAGGTTCTTGCCGCCCACGGCGAGCAGCAGGTACACCACCGGGATCATGACCAGCGTACCCAGCATCACGAGGAACACCCGCCGGGATCCCTCGGTTCCCGGCGCCGCCGCGCCGATGCCTTTTAGCTGCGCGCGGCCGATGTAGAACCACACCAGGCTGATGAGCATACCGATGCCCGCGGCGATGAAGACCCACTTGTACGCCGGCGTGGTGTTACTTCCAAACACGGAGCTCGCCAGCCACCCGGTGAGCAGAGGCGCCACGAAGGCGCCCGAGTTGATCCCCATATAGAAGATCGTGAACCCGCTGTCGCGGCGCTCGTCGCCGACCGCGTAAAGCTTCCCGACCAGGGTCGAGATGATCGGCTTGAACATCCCGTTGCCGCAGATGATCGTGGCCAGGCCGAATTTGAACAGCGCCGGATCGGGCAACGAAATCATGAACAGCCCGGCCGCCATGAAGACGGCGCCGGTCAGGATCGAGCGCTGGTAGCCGATGATTTTGTCGGCGATATACCCGCCAATGATCCCCCAGGCGTACACCAGCGCCAGGTAGGATCCGTAGGTCAGGTTGGCGTCCGACTGCCCCGTCGGGGATCCGCCATGGAACTGCGCGACGATATAGAGCACCAGCGCCCAGCGGATGCCGTAGAAGGCGAAGCGCTCCCAGAACTCGGACATGAACAGCATCCACAGCGGACCGGGATGCCCGAGGACCGGCTTGAACTGAGGAATTGCAGCTCCTGCTCGAGGTGTGTCAGCCGCACTGCCAGCCGCTGGGACACCTGCCGTGGCAGAGGCGCCGGTTCCGGACGTCGTCGCCAAGGTCGTTTCTCCTTAGTGGGGGATTCCGACTGAACGCTAGCAGCCAATCACGCGCCGCGTACGAGCGACCGCAACCTCTGACAGAATTCTGACCCCGAACATCTCCCGGGACCGCCGGTACCCGGCGGTTTGCGACTTTGTTAATTGTGAGCGACTGGTTCGGCGGAATGTTGCAGGACGAGCATCACCGTTGCTCTCACGGTTTGTCCTTTCCCAGCTTCCTCTTGAGGTGCGCGAGCTGCGCCTCGGCGGCGGCTTCGTAGCCGGCGCGGTCCATCCGGATTTTCAGGGCCGGATCATCGGCGGCGGGCTCACCGGTCGGGCTTTTCAGGGCTTCGGTCATCTCCGCCAGCTCACGCTCCGCCAACACCAGTTCGTCTTTCTGGACGGACAGCTTCCGTTCCAGAACGGTGGCCCGCTCCCGGTGTTTGGCCGCGAATCGTTCCGCGATCGCGACGGTTTCGGGATCGGGAATCTGCCGCGCGAGTTCACCGCGCCGCTCGGCGTCCCCCAAATGCTTTTGTTCCAGCGCCAGCTCGCGCTCAGTCGCCGCGATGCCGTCACGCAAGTGACCGACCGCCACCTTGGCCTCGATGACCGCGGCCTGCAGGGCCGCTGCCCGCGCACGCCCGCGCAGTCCTTCGAACACGCTCAGGATTTCCGGACGGTCTTGGCGTAGAACGGAGAAAAGACCTGTTCGACTTTCGCCGACTTGCATTTGGGGCAGGTCACCCGCGCCTTCCCGTGCTCCTCGACCGGATGGAACACGGAAAAGATGTGGTCGCAGGCGGTACAACGATATTCATAGAGGGCCATGCCCAAATGCTACGGTACCGACCCACCGACCGTCAAGGAACCGTCGCCCGGGTGTTAACTTACGGCATGCGGATGACCCGTTTCACTCCTCTGCTTCTGGTCGTCCTGGGGGCATGTGGCAAGCCTTCGGGTGGTGCCACCTGCGGTTTCACCGCTATGGCGGGCGCCAGCCTGCTACTGGAACAATTCGGCGTCCCGGGCCAGACCCTGAGCACTCCGCCCTCGGCCCTGCCGGAGCGAGTCGTCGTCCGCCTTGCCGCCGGACCGGCCTACTCCGCGATCGCCGGGCGGACTGGGGCAAAACTGGTGATCGGGATGGAAGGAAATCTTCCCAGCAAGGTGCGGCCAGGTTTTGGCGTGCTCGTGGTGGATCCCGCCGGGAAGCCGCGTGGCGTGATGCTTTATGAATCCGCCCCGATCCGGGACGCACCGGAGCTTGGCTCGGTGGCTATTGATTCCGTCATGGTACCGCTACTCGGAATCCAGCTCCCCGTCGAGCGCTACGAGGACCCACGATGCCCATTCTTCCCGGACTCGGTGCACCCATGACGCCAAGGATCGGTGTTACTGGACTGACTCGGGCCGTAAGCGGGGCCGACCGCAGCGGGGTGAACTCCGCCTACGTGCGCAGCGTGCTTCGCGCCGGCGGAATCCCCCTGATTCTTTCGCCGTTGTTGGGCCCGGAGCTCGCCGGACAGGTGGTGGAGACGGTGGATGGCGTTCTGCTCACCGGTGGAGACGACATGGATCCCTCGCACTATGGCGAGGATCCTCATCCGTCGCTCGATCCGATTGATCCTCAGCGGGACGCGTTCGAGCTGGCGGTGTTCCGCGCCGCCCGCGACCGGCAGGTGCCGACGCTCGCGATCTGCCGCGGTTTCCAACTGGTGAACGTCGCCATGGGCGGCACACTCTGGCAGGACCTGCCGAGCCAGCGTCCTGCGGAGATCGATCACCGGCAGAAGGGCGCGAGGAACGACCGCACCCACCAAATTCAGGTGGTACCCCAGACGATGCTCGCTAAGGCCTTGGGAGCCATGCAACTCGAGGTGAACTCGTTCCATCATCAGGGCATTCGCAAGCTGGCGCCAGGCCTCAAGGTCTCCGCTCTATCGCCTGACGGCTTGGCCGAAGGATTGGAACAGGAAGCAGGGCCTGGCTGGCTCCTCGCGGTTCAGTGGCATCCGGAGGAGTTCCACGCCGAGGCGGAATCGCCTGATTTGGGATTGTTTCAGGCTCTGGTGCGAGAGGCCAACCGGGCTTCGACCGCGGCCCGGCAGGATCAGTGGAGGTAGCCGGAAGGGAAAAAGACGCGCTCGCTGATGTCGTTGAGCGCACCGCGAACTTCGGGATAGCGCTCGGCCGCCGAGCGAAAAACCGTCTCGAGATTGTAGTGGTCGGCCAGCGCGTGGTCCGACGCGAGCTCGAAGCCCCGGCGACCGAGCGTATCGTAGTAGCTGAGATCCGGGCCGCCGCTCCGGAGCTGTCGCGCCGCGATATAGTCCGGAAAGAGCCCTGCCAGCCAGAGCGCGTAATTGCCCAGATGGACCATCACCTTGAAGCGTCGCGCGCCCTGCGAGAGTTCGAGATCCGCCAGGATATCGATCACGTAGCGATGCCGCTGGTCGTCGTTCCAGTCGACTTGGTAGGCCCGCTCCCGACGCCCGAACTCCAGCAGCATCGAAGCGAGGTAGTCCGCCAACTCCCGGTCGTCCACCTCCGCGGTACGCAGCGCGTGGCGAACCATCACATAGAAGAACAGTGCGGGGCTCGGCACGAGGATAGTCCGAACGGCGAGAAGTGCTTCAGGCAGATCGGGAGATTCGAGAAGGGTGTCAGGCCCTTCCTGCGTGAGTCGCTGTTCCAGCAGCGCTCGACGCGTGGCGGAGCCTCGGCTCAACAGCAGGAGAACCAGCTGCAGGTCGTTGGGCTTCAGTTGACCACGAGTATTGGCGAGAATCATGACAGACTCTCCCGGTCGTGACCTCTCAGTAGTTACCGCCTTTGCCCGGTCGCTTGCCGGTACCTTGCGTCCGCAATCGGTCGCGGATCTCCTTGTCGCTCAAGTCAAAGCAACCTTTGGGCCAGTGGCAAGCGCGGTGGCGCTTTTGGACCCCGAAACCCTCCAACTCGAAACTGTGAGTGGCGATAGAAGCCTGGGAGAAAACCGGCGGCTGATCGAGGCGGCCCTCAGTAGAACGGAGCCGGTCACCGACGCCAACGGTACCAGCACGCTGATCGCCGTGCGCCTGCACACGCGAAGACCGGGACTTGGAGTCCTGCTCGCTCGCCTGGAGCACCCTAGCAGTCCCAACCTTGCTCTGCTTGAAGCGCTCGCCGCTGCGGCCGGTGTGGCACTCGATAGCGCGAGGGTCGTTGAGCTGGCCGACAATTCGAAGCGTGCGTGGGAGGAGACGCTGGATGCTGTTTCCCTCGCGCTATGCATCATCGAACCAGGCGGCCGGGTCCAGCGCGCTAATCGGGCGCTTGCCGAGTTGCTCGAGATTCCGATCTCCACCCTCATGGGTCGGCCCTGGCATGAACTGATGCCGCAGGACTGGCACCCCGGGATCCGTCAGGCCTTGGGCGAGGCGGGCGCCGCAACCTCCGCTACGCTCAGACATCGGGACCGCATTTATGGAGCGACCGTCTTCCCCATCAGCGGCGGGGAGAGCGGGAGGGTCGTGCTGCTGCTCAGCGACCAGACCGAACGGCAACGTCTTCAAGATCAGTTGGTCCAGTCGGAAAAGCTGTCCGCTATCGGCCAGCTGATCGCGGGCATCGCCCACGACCTCAACAATCCGCTCACTTCAGTCGTGGGCTTTGCCGACTATCTCGCCGAGTTCAGCGAAGTGCCACCCCGCATCCGCGAACCGCTGCTGGTGATCCAGCAGGAGGCCGAACGCGCGGCCCTGATCGTCAAGAATCTTCTTGGGTTCGCCCGGAAGCAGGAGCATCGTCGCAGGCCGACCTCGATGCGGTCCCTGCTCGAGGCGACCCTCACTCTTCTTCGAAATCAGCTCATGGCGGTCGGCGTCGAGGCGGAGCTTTCCTGCGACCCCGATGTGCCGGAAATCGATCTCGATCCGGTGCAAATCCAGCAGGTGTTCGTCAACCTGATCAACAACGCCGCACAGGCGATCGCATCCGCCGGACGTCCGGGTACGATTCGGATTCAGGCTCGACGCTGGCTCGGTGGGGTGTCGGTCACCGTTGCGGACGACGGGCCGGGAATGGATGAGTCACTCGCGGCCCGGGCCTTTGAGCCGTTCTTCACCACGAAGTCCGAGGGCGAGGGCACCGGACTCGGGCTCTCGATCAGCCAGGGAATCGTGAAGGAACACCAGGGCATGATCGGTCTGTCCACCCGACCCGGAGAGGGTGCCACCTTTACCGTCGAACTCCCCGCTCGACCTACGCCTCCACGGCCGCCTGCCCAGGAAACTCCTCCGGTTGCCATTCGTCCGCTGAGGGTTCTCGTGGTTGACGATGAACCCCACATTCTTCACTACGTCCGTGCCACCCTTGAGGCTTGGGGACACAAGGTCGACGTGGCGGCCGATGGCCAGGCGGCTTTGGCCCAGGTTGGAGAGGCCGCCTACGACCTGATCATCTCCGACCTGCGTATGCCGCGAACCGGAGGCCAGGAGTTCTACGAGGAGCTGGGCCGCCGTTTCCCCAGCATGGCCGACCGTGTGGCATTCAGCACCGGAGACACGATTCGTGGCGACACCCTGCAGTTTCTGGAGAAACAGCACCGGCCGTGGTTACGCAAACCATTCAGTCTGAGCGAACTGCGCGGGTTGCTTCGGGAATTCTCCCAGCTGCCGCCGGTGACGAGACGACGGACCCTCGATCACTGAGGATGCCGCGTATCATCCACGTTGCCTCCGGCCGTGAATGGCGAGGGGGGCAGCGTCAGGTTCTGCTGCTTGCCCGCGCGCTGAGCCGCGAGCGGGACCTGAGCCAGACGGTGATAACTTCCCGCCACAGTGAGCTCGAAGGCCGGCTCCGGAGCGCCGGAATATCGGTCGAATCCGTATCGTGGAGCACAGGACTCGACCCGCGGGTGATTCTGCCGCTCTTTCGGGTCACGCGTGGTAGCGTCCGCTCGATTCTCCACGCCCACGACAGCCATGCTCTCGCCCTTGCCGCACTCGGTGCCCGCTGGACCGGTGCAGCCCTCGTCGCAACGCGACGAGTAGACTTTCCGCTTCGGCGCCGCTGGCCCTGGCGCCAGGCCAATCGCGTCATTGCGATATCGCATGCCGTTCGGGATGTGCTGATCGCGAGTGGAGTCGCGCCCGACCGGATCTCCGTGATCCATTCGGGCATCGATCTCCAAGCCACCATGCAAACTCAGCCGCTCAATGTTCGAGAGTCGCTCGGCTTGGGAGACAACTGCCGAATCGCCGTCAACGTGGCGGCATTGGTCGGGCACAAGGATCATCACACACTAGTCGAGACCGCCCGCCTGCTGCGGCCCCGCCTGCCCGACCTGCATTGGGTAGTCGCAGGTGACGGGCCCCTTAGAAGCGAAATCGAATCGCAAGTTGCAGAGGCAGGCCTTATGGGAATTGTCCACCTTCTGGGAACGATTCCCAATGGAGTGTCGCTCATTGCCGACGCAGACGTGTTCGTCATGAGCTCAAGTGAAGAGGGCCTAGGCACTTCGGTACTCGATGCGATGGCACTCGGCGTGCCTGTAGTGACCACCGATGCCGGTGGATTGCCCGAGATTGTGGGAACTCAGGCTGGAGTGATTTGCTCCAAGGGCAGACCCGATCAAATCGCCGCGGCCGTCGAACGGATTCTGGCCGATCCGGTTGAACGAGAGAGGCTTACGACAGCAGGCCGCCACCGGACCGTGGCGTTCAGTGATGAAAGGATGGCAAGTGAGCACCTCCCTGTGTATCGTTCCTTCGTCTCAGATGCTTGAAGGCAAATGATTTACGTCTGCATACCGAGCTACAACGAAGCCTCGACCGTGGGCCTCGTGCTCTGGAAAATCCGGCGGGTGTTCGAGGAGTTCCCGCGAGAATACCAGTTACTTGTGGTGGATGATGGATCGACCGATCCCACCGCCGAAGTGCTGGAGCCGTATGCCAAGGCCTTGCCGCTGACCATCATTCGGCACGGCGAGCGTCGCGGTTACGGCAGTTCAGTCGAGGAACTCATGCGAGCCGCACTGGAGCGCTCGGACCGTCCAAAGCGGGACGCCGCCATACTTCTCCACGCGGACTTCGCCCACAGCCCCGAGTGCCTGCCCGAACTTGTTCGGCGCCTGGACAGTGGGGCCGATGTGGTGGTCACCCGAGCCACGGTACAGGGCGAGCCGTCGCGAGGTCGCCGGTGGGTGCGGAAAGCCGCGCGCTTTCTGCTCCCGGGTCTCTCGATCCCCGGCTCGACCGACGTCGTCTCCGGCTGCGGCGCCATCCGTTTGATCTGTCTGCGCAACGCGATTCGGGCATCCGGAGGCAGCCTCATCACTACCGATGGATGGACTGCCAACGCCGAGTTGTTCGCCCGGGCAGCACAACAGGCCCGGCGCGTGGACGTGGTACAGACGGTGGAAAGACACGATCTGCGGGAGCGGCCAAGCCGGGTCGATCCCTGGGGATATGCGAAGGAGCTCTGGCGGAACGGCCGGCGGCTCCGAATTCGGAGCGGACCGCGAGCCGAGTCGTCAGGCCCCGGCGGTCCGCCCTCCGAATCGAACGAATTGCAGGAGGCAACCTCATGAAAGCCATCGCCCTCGCCCTTTCGCTGCTGGGCGCGAGCGTAGCGTTCGTGCCATCACCACCACCGGCCCATCCTGTGGGCGCTTATCCCTTCGCCGTCGGCGAGGAGTTCGAGTACTCCGCCAAGTTGGGAGTTCTCCGGCTGGGGACGGCGCGGATGGCAGTGACCGCCATCGATACGGTGCGTGGAGTTGAGTCCTTCGTGTTCGTGTTCGGGCTCGATGCTTCGGCTCCTTTCTACAAGACCAAGAGCGTTCTCACTTCGTGGACTGGAACCAGCGACATGATTTCCCGCCGGTTCTACCAGGACCTGGATGAGAACGGAAAGCCCAAGCAACGCAAATTCGAGATCTACCCTGACTCGACCTGGATCCAGATGACGCACGGCGACACCGGCTCTACCGTGTCCGATCCACTGGACGACGCCGCCTTCTTCTACTTTCTCCGCACTATCCCCTTGGAAAAAGGGCAGACCTACAAGTACAACCGGTATTTCCGGAAGGATCTGAACCCGGTGGTAATCAAGGTGGAGAAGCGGGAGGAGATGGAGCTGCCCGATGGCAAGAAGGTGCAATGCCTGGTGCTGAACCCGGCGGTTGGCAGCGACGGTCTCTTCGCTCCCCGGGCCGAAGCCAAACTCTGGCTTACCGATGACGAGCGAAGGATCCCGGTACAGATCAAGTCGAAGCTCCCTTTCGGGAGCGTGACTTTGCGTCTGATCTCGATGAAACTCCCCGACGGTACTACCGCAGGCAGCTAAGCGTGCACTACCGGGAGGTGGACCTGACCCGGGTGAGGACGGTTCCGGTCGGGAACCGCCCCGCTAAGGTCGACACCTCCCTTCTAGCGTCTGTCCCCGAAGCCGACCGCTCCTTCCACGCCTTCCTCGAGTCGCTTCCCGACGTGCTGGCGGCCCGTAACCTACGACTCCTGGTTGCAGCACTCGCTCACGCGAAGAAACAAAAGCGTGGGGTTCTCTTCCTGATCGGAGGGCACGTCGCCAAGGTCGGACTGGGGCCGTTGGTCGTCGAGTGGCTCCGTCGAGGGATCGTAACTCACGTCGCACTGAACGGGGCGGCGGCGATCCACGACTTCGAGCTCGCGACATTTGGCCAGACCAGCGAGGATGTCGAGTCGGGGCTGGCGGATGGCAGTTTTGGAATGGCGGAGGAGACCGGAGCCGCGATGAACGAGGCGGCCTCGCAGGCGGCACGCGGTGACTTCGGTCTTGGAGAGGGACTGGCCGATGCGCTGTCCCGACGTAGCGCACTACCGGGCGCGGATGCCTCCATCCTGCTGGGCGCCCGGCAGGCAGCGGTCCCGATCACGGTTCACGTGGCGCTCGGCAGCGACGTGATCCATCAGCACCCCTCGGCTGATGGAGCGGCTTTGGGCGCCACGAGTCATCGGGACTTCAAACGGCTGGCCGCATCGCTCTCGAACCTCGACGACGGTGGAGTGGTGATCAACCTGGGCAGCGCGGTCATCCTGCCGGAAGTTTTCGTCAAGGCGTTAAGCGTGGCCCGCAATCTGGATCAGGGACGTCCAACCGGGTTCGTCGCTGCCGACTTCGACATGCAACGGCACTACCGTCCTCAGGTGAACGTGGTCGAACGACCGACCCGGCCCTCGGGTATCGGGATGCAGATCACCGGACATCACGAAATCATGTTTCCCCTCCTCACCTGGGCCGTGTGCGATCGGCTCGATGCGAGCTAGCCTCCTCCCCGCCCTACTGGTCATCGGCTTGACCTGTGCAAGTCGTCTCCCTCACCCTTCCCAACGCCGATCAACGCACAGTCCGCAGATCAGATCACCGACCTGGTCACCGAGGCGCTCCAGGCGGACGCTCCCCGTTATGCCGCGATCACGGCGCGGAAAGGTGGAGGCGGGATCGAACCAGGTCTCAGTGGGTCAGGGATTCGCCAGAAACAACAGCGCCCGGCCGTGAGACCGGGCGCGCCTGGCCGGAGGAAGACAGCATCACACTGCGGGTTTGCCTGAAATCATCTCCTTGACTCGATCGGCGGTGCTGGGACTGAGCACGCGAAGGACTATGTAGATCAAGAACCCTACAAAAGCGAACCACAGCAGGGCCATGAACAGGCTCACGATGATGCCAAAGATGCTGAAAATGAATTTGATGGCTATCATCGCGACTACGGCCAGCGCCGCGAAGCCGAGCATATTCCTTATCATGCTACTTTCCTCCGGGATGTTGCGGGCAGCGACTCATACGCACTGCGTTTCAGAAAGTTTCGTCGAGCACTAAGTGACTACAGCGTATGATGTTATCGTCGTCGGGGGCGGCGCGGTAGGGGCCGCTTGCGCCCGGGAACTCGCGTTGGCCGGTCGCCGGATCCTGGTGTGCGAGCGGGGCGTCTCTTCCGGCGAAGGATGGCGCGCCGCCGCCGGAATGCTGGCTCCCCAGGTTGATGCCGGCGCCGAAGACCCTCTCTTCGAGCTCGGCCTGGCCGGCAGGGAATACTACCAGAGTCTGGCCTCCTCCCTCAAAGCTGAAATCGGAATCGACATCGGATGGTGGCAATCCGGCATTGCCCGGGTTGCCAGCAGCGAAGCGGAGACCGTTGTACTCCGATCCAAGGTGGCCTGGCAGCGACAGCAGGGCCACGTCTGTGACTGGTTCGATGCTGTTGAAGTTAAGGAAAGATGGCCCTGGCTGGGCCCAACCCACGGGGCGTTGTGGGCGCCCAACGATGCTGCCCTTCACCCGGAGCGTCTGGTCGAGGGGCTGTTGACCGATGCCCGGCGTCTTGGAGCCGAGGTAGTTACGGAGGAAGTAAGCGAGGTGGAGCGGAGGGGAGATCTGGTAATTGGAGTCCGCGGAGCCCAACGGTATTCAGCCGGGGAGGTCATCATCGCCGCAGGAGCATGGTCCAAGAAGCTCGGCGGATTGCCCCGGCCGCTGTCGGTGGAACCGGTTCGGGGCCAGATGGCCGCCACCGCATGGCCCAAAGGAGTCCCCGACGCCATCGTCGTTGGCAACGGCGGCTACATTGTTGCCCGTGATGGTGAAGCGATCCTGGGCAGCACAATGGAGAACGCGGGCTTCGACACCCAGGTGAGCGCCGCCGGTCTCGCCAGCATCTTCACTACTGCGAGCGGACTCTGTCCTTCCCTGGCTCAGGCGGAAGTCACTCGAACCTGGGCTGGCCTCAGACCGGGCACCCCAGATGGCTTGCCGATCATCGGGAAAGAACCGCGAGCCCGTGGTCTCTGGTATGCGACCGGACACGGACGAAACGGCATTCTCCTCGCGGGGATTACTGCCGTGATGATTGCCCGACTGATTTCGGGTGAGAACGAGATCGAACACCTCGAAGCGGTGCGGCCGGAGCGGTTCTGGGAATGGTGAGTGGTAAGCGGTAAGCTTCTGGGTACTCGGTACTCGGTACTTGGTACTAAGTACTCACCCTTCTCAGTCCTCAGTCCCCAGTTCTTTCCACTCTTACTAGACCATAGATCCGGACCCCGGTGACGGGCGTAGATGGGGCGCAGGCGATGGAGACGACCTCCGTCGCCGTCGGTCCCAGGCTTCGTCACACTCATCTCCAGGAGTCCGGTCATGCACCCTTGGCGCGCGCTTCCACGCACCCAGCGGCTCGCCGCAATCCTCGTCCTCACCGGCGCACTGGCCGGCGGCGTGAGACTGCTGGCGGGCTCGGACCACCAGGACACACCTCTGGTGGAACTCAACCCCCGAATGGATCTCACCGACGTGTACGCGTTCCCAGGCTCGGCGCCAGGGCGAATCGTGCTGGTCATGAATACCAGCGGATTTCTCAGCCCGGGTCAGACCGGGTCCGCCGCGTTCGATCCCAACATTCTCTATCAGTTCAAGGTCGACAACGATGGTGACTACATCGAGGACAAGGTCATTCAGGTCACCTTCGACGGCAAAACCACCAGCCAGACGGTTCACGTCCGCGGTCCGTTCACGCCGACCGTAACGGGCGCGATGATGAACGTGATCAACTTCGGCGCCACGGACCTGAGTGGTGGCTTCAACACCAATCTTGGTTCGGCCAGCGGCATCCAGGCCTTCGCCGGCCCCCGGGACGATTCGTTCTTCCTCGATCTCGAGGCGGCCTTCTGCATCCTGCCTGACCGGCGTCCTTCGACCGGTGCCCTCTCTCAGCCCTGCGCTCTCCCCGGCGGCGGCGCCTTCCGGAGTCCCGGGGTGAACTACATCGAAGGCTTCAACGTGCTTTCGATTGTGGTCGAGCTGCCCAGCTCGATGCTTGAGAATGGAGCACCCGGCAAGCTCAACATCTGGGGCACCATCAGCCGCTGAAGACCTCCCACACCATGACTGACCCGACTCCGAGGATAGCTCTCATGAAGAACTCCATCGATTTGCCGGCCCTGCGCCGCGTGGTCCTGCCCGGCCTCGCGCTCGGGCTTGCGCTGCTGGCCGGCGCCTGCAGCGACGATAGCAACAGCGGTGGCACTGCAGGCCCCGATCCCAACCAGACCTTCAACCAGGTCCAGCGCCTGGGCAATCCTCTCATCAGCGAAGTGCTGCTCGACAAGCGGGACCACTCGCTGCATGGCTCGATCGGCCCGGACCAGGATGCGACTCTGGTTGCACCCAAGGTTGTGAACTTCCTCACGACCGTAGCGGGGCGCGATCCGGCCTACATCAGCGCGCTTGGCAGCGTGTTGCTGCCGGATGTGCTGGTGGTGCAGACCGACAAGCCGAGCAACACCGCTAGCTGGCTCAACATCGTGGACCTGCCGCCCCTGGTGAACGGCTGGGGCGGGCGAAAACTGGATGACGATGTGGTGGATCTCGCGCTGCTTGCGATCTTCGGCGATCCGTTTGGCGCCGATCCAACCCACACCACGCCGGCTCTGACAACTGATAACGTGGCGAGCGACTCGCCGTTCTCGGCGAGCTTCCCGTATCTGGCGCCGCCCAATTAGGCGGGAGGGCGGGCAGGCGGGCGGCACCAACACCACCTGTCCGCTTCGGCGCTGACCACCACCCAAGACCCCTGCAACTAGGAGTACCTGGCGATGACTCGTCGGCTGGAATCGGGAATTCTCACCATGTTGGCATCGGCTGGACTGCTGGGCTGGTCACTGCACCACAATGCGGCCAAGGCTCATCCCGCCCTATCGCCTTCCCGCCCTCCCGCCGACATCCGGGAAGAGGACATCGCCTTCTACCAGGCCCGGGTGGCCCGCGATCCCTACGGCGCACGCGACCTGGCAATGCTCGGCGGCCTTTACCTCGCCCGGGCGCGAGAAACCGGGAGTTATCAAGACCTGCTTCGAGCGGAAGACGCGGCCCGCACCTCCTATCGTCATCGCGCGAGGAGAAACGGCGAAGCCGCGGCACTTCTCGCTTCGGCTCTGCTGGCCGAACACCGATTCACCGAGGCGTACACGACGGCGAAGGCACTGGTTGCGGCCGACTCCTCGGAGCCCGGCACACGCGCGATGTTGGGCGAGATCGCGCTCGAACTGGGGCATTATGAGGAAGCGAAGCGACTGTTCTCCACGATCGAGACTCAGCGCTATGCACCGGCACTGGCACCCCGCTACGCCCGCTGGCTCGAGTTGGAAGGCAGGCCGGTGGAGGCCCTGGACCTGCTGCGCTCGGTGCGTCGCGACCTGGACAACGGCTTCCGTGTCCCTGCCGAGCAGCTCGCCTGGTTCGATCTGCGAATTGGTGATTTGGAACTTCGCCGAGGAAGGCTCCGCGAGGCTGGCAAGGCCTTCGCCTCAGGATTGAGCGAAGCACCCGAAGACTACCGGCTGCTTGGTGCTGAGGCACGCCTTCACGCGGCAAGAAGGGATTGGTTGGGGGCGATTCGTTTCGGCGAACGGGCGATCGCAAACGTGCTCGACCCGGCGACGCTGGGACTCCTCAGCGACTGCTATGCGGCGGAGGGCGACACCGCGAAGGCCGCGGAATACGCCAAGGCGATGGAGGTATCGGTGAGCCAGCAGCCCGGCGCCTTTCACCGAGCCTGGTCCCTCTTTCTGTTGGATCACGGGCGCGATGTTCCCCTCGTGCTGCGAAAGGCGAGCGTGGAGCTGCGCTCTCGCAAGGATGTCTACGGTTACGACCTCGTCGCTTGGGCCTTACACCAGTCGGGCCGCGATATCGAAGCGGCGGCGCTCGTCGAGCAGGCGCTGTCACAAGGCACTCGCGACGCGATGCTCTACTGGCATGCCGGTGCAGTCGCCGCGGCGCTCGGGGACTCGACGCTGGCACGGGCGCGTTTTGAGGGCGCGAGGGAGATCAACCCCTACTACAGAGCCATAAAGCCGTAAGCCCTAAGCCTGAAGCGTATGGCTTACGGCCCATGGCAATGGCCAACCACACCATGGCTGAACTGTCCACGTACATCCAGCTCGGCTTCGGCCACATCGTGAACCGCGAAGCCCTGGACCACATCCTCTTTCTCCTCGCCCTCGCAGCCATATACCGGCGGCAGGATTGGCGGGATGCGCTGTGGGTCATAACAGCGTTTACGGTGGGCCATTCGGTCACCCTGGTTCTCGCTGCCTCTGGGGCGCTCGTGCTGCCGATCCGCTGGATCGAGTTCCTGATTCCGGTCACGATCGTGATGACCGCGGCGAGCAACGTCTTCACCCATGCGAGTGAGGGGGCGGCACGACCGACCCGCTGGCGCGCCGGTTTTGCGGCACTGTTTGGTCTGGTTCACGGAGCCGGGTTCGCCGAATACCTGCAAAGCCTGTTCATGGACCACATCGTGGTCCCACTCTTCGGCTTCAACATTGGCATCGAGCTGGGGCAAATCGTGGTACTGGTCGCGGCTGGTGCCGCACTGACTGCCCTGGATGGCGCCCTGCGCCGCGGGGTGGTCTGGAGCCGGTGGACTCCGCTTCGGATGCGCATCACGGCGGTCAGCTGCCTCGTACTGCTGCTGGGGTTCCGCATGGTCGCAGAGAGGCTCCCGTGGTAGGCCTGCGATTCCTCATGGCTCCATTGCTGGTTGCCGCCCTGCACCCGCTGCACACCACCTTGACCGAACTGGCCGAGCAGCCGGGTGGGAGGCGAGTGACGATTGTGGTCCGTGCGTTCAGCGACGACCTCAACAGGGCCGTGCACGCCGGCACCGCTATCTCGCCGTCGGCGAAAGACACCCTCATGTCCCGCTATGTCAGGACTCGCCTCAGCCTCAGGACGGCGACTGGAGCTCCGGTCACCATGAACTGGATCGGTCGCCGAGCCACCGGCGATCTCACCTGGATCACAATGGAGGCCGATGTCCCCAGCGGCCTGGCAGGCGCTCATCTACGAAACGCCATTCACAACGAGTTGTTCTCAGATCAGGTCAACATCGTACAGGCTCGCTTCGCCGGCCGTTCGGCGAGTCTCCTGTTCACCGGGGGCGACGGAGAAAAGACCGTCCAGTGATCTGAACCGTCGCCCTGCGTAGGATATGACCGGTAGAGGAGACGCGACTGCATGCTGCCGTCTTGTGGCGGCTCCGCAATGGGGTATAGACTGATGGACACCGTTCCGGTGTTGCACGTCACCTCAGTTGTGCGGAGCTCGCGCGCCCGAGCGCAGATGGCCGATCTCACCACCTCCACCGGAGTGCGGGACGCCGACCTGGTTGCTCAGATGGCAGCAGGCGACGAACGCGCGGCGGCTTCCCTCTACGACAAATACGGACCTACTCTGTACGCCGTGGCGTACCGTATGCTCGGCCAGCGAGCCGATGCGGAAGAGGTGGTGCTCGAGGCTTTCGCCCAGGCCTGGCGCGGAGCGGCCCGCTTCGAAGGCGAACGGGGATCGGTGGCCGCGTGGCTCACGATGATGGCCCGGAGCCGGGCCCTCGATCTGGTCCGTTCGCGCCAGCGGCGATCCCGAATCACCGAGACGGCGGCGCGAGAGAACCCGAGGTCGTCCCCGGCGATGGGTGGATGGCAGGAGAAGCCGGGCGATGCGGTTGAATCCGACGAGCGCCGCAAACGTGTGGCAATCGCGCTCGCGGACCTTTCGCCACCGCAACGACAGGCGATCGAGCTGGCCTATTTCGAAGGATTGTCGCAGTCGGAAATCGCCGAGCGACTTTCGGAGCCGCTGGGGACGGTCAAGACGCGGATGCGACTGGGAATGCAGAAATTGCGGGACGCATTGCGTCCCTATTTTCACGGGGCGGGCCTGTGAGCAGCGCGGACGGTCAGGACATGGATAGTCAGGACATGAAGGATCTCGCCGCGGCCTACGCGCTGGGCGCCCTGGATCCGGCGGAGGCTCGTTCATTCGAGGCCTTCCTGGCTACGTCTCCCGAGGCGCGGCGGGAGGTGGCCGAGTTCCGGGAAGTCGCCACACTCCTCGCCACGACCACGGAGGGCGGCGGGCCCGGCCCCTCCAGCGACCTGGGAGATCGGGTGCTCGCTCGCGTAGCGAAGGAGAAGGTGCTACCGCTACCGCCGGCGGCGGCCCGGCCCAAGTGGATCCCCTGGGCTGCTGCCGCGGCGGTCCTGCTGGCGGTCGGGTTTGGACTTCAGTCGATTACCCTGCGGCGCCAGGTGGCAGAGCGGGACAAGGCGATCGCTGAGCTGCGACGAGACTTCGGAACGACCCAGGCCCAGCTCGCCGCGCGAGAGGCAACCCTGAATGCGATTCTGGAGCCGGATGTACGCCTCACGACCCTGACGTCGACCTCGACGCCGGCGCCGGTGATTCAACTCTTCATGAATCCGAAGAAGCGGGTGGCACTGATTCACACCTTCAACCTGCAGCCGACCGAGAGCGGAC
>Ga0068864_100000672_pt1 | contig 28562 bp, 29 predicted proteins | sample KBSSwiS72_FD_66586 | JGI IMG/M metagenome (GOLD analysis project Ga0068864, IMG submission 66586) | Switchgrass rhizosphere microbial communities from Kellogg Biological Station, Michigan, USA - KBS Switchgrass S7-2 | ecosystem: Host-associated > Plants > Roots > Rhizosphere > Soil ...
TGGGCAAGCCGCGCAACGCGGCGGGCGGCCCTTTGCAGAGATCACCCGCAGGGCCGGGGCAGCCCGAGGCGCAGGGCGGCGTTGCGCCGCTTGCCCGGGCGGCCAGCCCGGGCCGCGCGACGCGCCTTGCCCTGCGCCTCGGGCTACCCCGGCGCGAGCCTTCCCATAGCGCTAGCAGGTCCTAGCATGCGCCGCGATTTCATCAGCGCCGCGATGCTGGCGGCTGCCGCCTTGCTCGCCCTTCCCCTCGCCGCGCAGATCCCGCCCTCGCCCGCCGAGATCACGGCCTACCGCGGCCTGCACGCCGCGGCGCAGCGCGGCGACCTGATGGACATCGAGCGCCTGGCCACGGCCCCCTCGGCGCTCGCCGCGCGCGACGCCTACGGCCGCACGCCCCTGCACGTCGCCACCTACGCGCGCCAGCGCGAAGCGGCCAAGGCCCTGCTGCGGGCCGGCGCCGACCCGGGCGCACTCGATGCCGACCGCTACGACGCGGTGACGATCGCCGCCGTCGCCGACGACGAGGAGACCTTGCGCGTTCTGCTCGCCGGCGGCGCGAGCGCCAAGCTCGTCACCAGCCGCTACGACGGCACGGCGCTGATCGCCGCGGCGCACCTCGGCCACGACGGCGTGGTGCGGCAGCTGATCGCCGCCGGCGCGCCCCTCGACCACGTCAACAACCTGCACTGGACGGCGCTGATCGAGGCGGTGGTGCTCGGCGACGGCAAGGCGCGGCACCAGGCGGTGGTGGCGGCGCTGCTCGCCGCCGGCGCCAGCACCGCGCTCGCCGACCGCGACGGCAAGACGCCGCTGCAGCTGGCGAAAAGCCGCGGCTACGCCGGGATGGTGCAGCAGCTCGAGCGGGCCGGGGCGAGGTAGCCCGGCAGGCCCGCCGCGGGCCCCGTCAGTCGCCGCCGCCTTCGAGGCGGATCATGCCCGCCGCGACCGTGCGATGGCTCGCGCCGTCGACGAGAACGAACGCGCCTCCGGCTCGCACCGCATCGTAGGCATCGATCGCGAGCGGCTGCTGCGTCTCGATCTCGACCCGGGTGATGTCGTTGCGCGCCAGCGCCGCATCGGCCGAGCCGGCCTCGCGCCAGGCGACCTTGCCCAGATCGAGCCGACGATCGAGGCGCTTGACCCGCGCGGCGACGTTGCGCGCACCATGCCGCAGCCAGAGCTTCGCGCCCGGCCGCGCCGGCTCGTCGTCGAGCCAGGCGAGGTCGGCACCGAAGCGGCTGGCGATGCGGGCCGGTGCATCGGCGGCGACGATCAGGTCGCCGCGCGAGACGTCGAGCTCGCGATCTAGGCGCAGCGCCACCGACTGGCCGGTGAAGGCCTCGTTCAGCCGGCCGTCGTGGGTCTCGATCGCGGCGATGCGGGCGATCAAGCTGCCGGGCTGGACCTGCACCTCGTCGCCGACCCGCACCGAGCCGCTCGCCACCCGCCCGGCATAGCCCCGGGCGCTGCCTCCTCCCGTGCCGTAGCCGCGCAGCGCGAGCTGCACCGGAAAGCGGAACGGCGCCTCGGCGCGGCGCAGCGCGTCGATCTCCGAGGGCGCGCTCTCCAGCCACGAAAGGAGCGTCGGCCCCGCGTACCAGGGCAGGCGTGCGCTCGCCGTGACGACGTTGTCGCCGTCGAGCGCCGACACCGGGATCGCGGTGAAGACACCGGCGCCGAGCCGCTCCGCCAGCGCGCGGTAGGCGGCAACGATCGCCTCGAACGCGTCGCGGTCGAAGCCGAGCCGATCCATTTTGTTGACCGCGACCGCCACCTGGCGGATGCCGAGCAGGTGGGCGAGCGCGGCGTGGCGCCGGGTCTGCGCCAGCAGCTCGCCGTCCTTCACCCGGGTGGCGTCGATCAGGATCACCGCGGCGTCGGCGGTGGTCGCCGCCGTCACCATGTTGCGCGTGTACTGCTCGTGGCCGGGGGTGTCGGCGATGATGAACTTGCGCTGCGCGGTGGCGAAGTAACGGTAGGCGACGTCGATCGTGATCCCCTGCTCGCGCTCGGCCTCGAGGCCGTCGGTGAGGAGCGAAAGGTCGATCGCCGCCGGCCCGGCGGCGACGGTCGCTCCCGGGCGGCGCTCGGCGGCGCGGGCGAGCGCGGCGAGCTGGTCCTGGAGGATGCCGCGGCTGTCGTAGAGGAGCCGCCCGATCAGGGTGCTCTTGCCGTCGTCGACGCTGCCGGCGGTGATGAAGCGCAGGACGCCGTGGTCCTCGAGGGCGGCGTCGGGGAGTCGTGCCGTCATGTCAGAAGTACCCCTCGCGCTTGCGCCGTTCCATCGACGCGTCCGAGGTCTGGTCGTCCATGCGGGTGGCGCCGCGCTCGGTGACGTCGGCGCCGGCGGTCTCGACGATGATCTGCTCCAGCGTCGCCGCGTCGCTTTCCACCGGGCAGGTGCAGGTGATGTCGCCGACGGTGCGAAAGCGCACCGCGGCGGTCTCGACCGCCTCGCCCGCCTTCGGCGGCGTCAGCGGCGTCACCGGCACGAGCAGGCCGTCGCGGCGCACCACCTCGCGACTGTGCGAGAAGTAGAGGCTCGGCAGGGCCAGGCGCTCGCGTTCGATGTACTGCCAGACGTCGAGCTCGGTCCAGTTGGAGATCGGGAACACGCGCATGTGCTCGCCCGGATGGTGGCGGGCGTTGTAGAGGTCCCAGCATTCCGGACGCTGCTGCTTCGGGTTCCACTGGCCGAAGCTGTCGCGAAACGAGAACACCCGCTCCTTCGCGCGCGCCTTCTCCTCGTCGCGCCGGGCGCCGCCGATCAAGGCATCGAACTCGAGCTCCTCGATGGCCTCGAGCAGCGTGACCGACTGCGCCGCGTTGCGCGAGTCGAGCTCGCCGCGCAGGCGCACGGTGCCGCGGCGGATCGAGTCGTCGACGGAGCGCACCACCAGCCGCTCGCCGAGCTCGGCGGCCCGCCGGTCACGGAACTCGAGCACCTCGGGAAAGTTGTGGCCGGTGTCGATGTGCAGCAGCGGGAAGCCGAAGCGCTGCGGCCGGAACGCCTTCTCCGCCAGGCGCAGCAGCACGCAGCTGTCCTTGCCGCCCGAAAAGAGCAACGCCGGCGCGGCGCACTGCGCGGCGACCTCGCGCAGGATGAAGATCGCCTCCGACTCCAGCCAGTCGAGGTGATCGAAGCGGGCGGCGGTATCGGGGGTGGCGGTAGGTGCGAGCAGCGCGCTCAATGGTGCACCCTCGCCCTGCGGCCGGTCCCGCCGAGCGGGACAGAGCGACTCCTTCGGAGCGGCCGTGCGGAGTCGCTCATCGCGCGGCGGCCTGCTCGACCACGATCTTCGGCAGGTGCAGGCCGCATTCCTTGGCCGTGCCGCGCTCCCACCACCAGCGGCCGGCGCGCGGGTCCTCGCCCGGCCGCACCGCCCGGGTGCAGGGCTCGCAGCCGATCGACGGATAGCCGCGGGCGTGCAGGGCATTGAGCGGCACGTCGTGGCGCGCGATGTAGCCGCGCACGTCCTCGTCGGACCAGAAGGCGAGCGGGTTGTGCTTGGCAATGCCGCGGTCGAGGTCGGTCTCCTCGAGCGGTAGCGAGGCCCGTTCCGGCCCTTGCGCCCGGCGCTGGCCGGTGAGCCAGGCATCGCGGCCCTCGAGCGCGCGGCCGAGCGGCTCGACCTTGCGGATGCCGCAGCACAGATGGCGCTCGGCGACGCCATCGTAGAAGCCGTTCAGCCCGTGCTGGCGAACGAAGCCGGCGACCTGGGCCTCGAGCGGGCGGAAGACCTCGATGGTCCGGCCGTAGCGGGCTCGAGCCCGCTCGAGCAGCTCGAGGGTCTCGGCGTGGAGGCGGCCGGTGTCGATGACGAAGACGTCGATCGCCGCGCCGGTGCGGGCGATCGCGTCGAGCAGCACCATGTCTTCGGCGCCCAGGCTCGAGGCGAGCGCCGGGCGGTCATGGCTGGCGCCGATTCGGTGCAGGCGGCGGAACAGCTCGCTTTCGATAAGCACGGCAGGGTCGGGAAGAGTTTCCATGGCGCCGGACTCTAGGCAGGAGGCCCGACGCAGACAACGAATTGCTTTTCATGCCCTTAGACGATCCGGTAGGAAGACATCCGCCAACCCTGCTTTCAGTCAGAAGCTCATACCCATATGCATCCCCGGAATCGGTAGTTCCGATCGGCCCGGAGGTTGCATAGGCTCGCGTCCTCGTTCAACGGCCGGAGTTGCCCCATGCCCGATCTCGCCCGTCGTCTCGCCGTCATCGCCCTGCCGCTCCTTGCCTGGGCCGGCGCGGCGATCGCCAAGGACGTGACGATCCTCAACGTCTCCTACGACCCGACCCGCGAGCTCTACCAGGAATACAACGCCGCCTTCGCGAAGTACTGGAAGGCCAAGACCGGCGACACGCTGTCCGTCAAGTCCTCGCACGGCGGCTCGGGCAAGCAGGCGCGCTCGGTGATCGACGGCCTCGAGGCCGACGTGGTCACCCTCGCCCTTGCCTACGACATCGACGAGATCGCCGACAAGGCCAAGCTCTTGCCCGTCGACTGGCAGAAGCGTCTGCCCCACAACAGCACGCCCTACTCCTCGACCTACATCTTCCTGGTGCGTAAGGGCAACCCCAAGGGCATCCGCAACTGGGACGACCTCGTCAAGCCCGGCGTCTCGGTCGTCACCGCCAATCCCAAGACCTCGGGCGGGGCGCGCTGGGGCTACCTCGCGGCCTACGGCTTCGCCCTCAAGCAGCCCGGCGGCAACGACGCGAAGGCGAAGGACTTCGTCTCCAAGCTGTTCGCCAACGTGCCGGTGCTCGACTCCGGCGCGCGCGGCTCGACCGTCACCTTCGCCGAACGCGGCGTCGGCGACGTGCTGCTCGCCTGGGAGAACGAGGCCTACCTGTCGCTGAAGGAATTCGGCGCCGACAAGTTCGAGATCGTCTACCCGCCGATCTCGATCCTCGCCGAGCCGCCGGTCGCCGTGGTCGACAAGACCGTCGACCGGCGCGGCACCCGCGCCCTCGCCCAGGCCTATCTCGAGTACCTCTACACGCCCGAGGGCCAGGAGATCGCGGCGAAGAACTTCTATCGGCCGATCGATCCGAAGGTGGCCGAGAAGTACGCGAAGCAGTTCCCCAAGACCACCCTCTTCACCATCGACGAGCTGTTCGGCGGCTGGGCGAAGGCGCAGAAGACGCACTTCGCCGACGGCGGCCTGTTCGACCAGATCTACAGCCGCAAGTAGCCCCCGCCGCGGCGTCGCGGCGCGCCCGGCCGTCCGGGGCACCGGTCCTCCCGCGCCGGGGAAGGCACACTTGCGGCCATGACATGGTCGATCCTGGGGCGCGACGACGAGGGCCGGCTCGGCGTCGCCGTCGCCAGCCGGTTCTTCGCCGTCGGCGCCCTCTGCCCGCACACCCGCCGCGGCGTCGGTGCGGTCTCCAGCCAGGCGTTGCTCAATCCGCTCTACGGCCCGGCCGCGCTCGACCTGCTCGGCGAGGGCCGGTCGCCGTTCGACGTCGCCCGCGCCCTGACCGACGCCGACCCTGGCCGCGACCAGCGCCAGCTGCAGCTCCTGCCGGCGCGCGGCCAGCCGGTCGCCTTCACCGGCGAACGCTGCGTCGAATGGTGCGGCCATCTCCTGGCCGACGACTTCAGCGTGGCCGGAAACATGCTTGCCGGGCCCGGGGTGATCGAGGCCAGCGCCGCAGCCTACCGTGACGCCCGGGGTCTGCCGCTCGCCGAGCGGCTGCTCGCCGCCCTCGAAGCGGGCGAAGCGGCCGGCGGCGACAAGCGCGGCAAGCAGGCCGCCGCGCTTGTCATCCACGGCGACGAGGACCGGCGCGAGCTCGACCTCCGGGTCGACGACCACCCCGAGCCGGTGGCCGAGCTGCGTCGCCTCTACGCCGTCAGCCGCGAGCGCTTCCAGCCCTTCGTCGCCTGCCTGGCGGGGCGGCACGACGCCGCCGGCCTGACCGACCGCGACGAGATCGAGGCGCGCATCGCCGCCTTCCACGCCGGCCGTGCCGTGAAGCGCGCCTGAGCCTGGCGCCCTTCCCTTCGCTTGCCCTTCGCTTGCCCTGCACTCACCCTGGAGCCCGCCCATGTCACGACGTCTTCGCTCTCTGGTCCCGGCCCTGCTGCTGGCCCTGCTGCCGCTGGGAGCCGCCGCGCAGACGCTGCGCGTCGGCCTCGCCGAAGACCCCGACGTGCTCGATCCGACGCTGGCGCGCACCTTCGTCGGCCGGATCGTCTTCGCCGGCCTCTGCGACAAGCTGTTCGACATCGACGAGAAGCTGCAGATCGTGCCGCAGCTCGCCACTGCCTACGAGTGGTCGGCCGACAGCAAGGCGCTGACGCTGAAGATCCGCCCCGGCGTCACCTTCCACGACGGCGAGAAGCTCGACGCCGCGGCGGTGAAGTTCAACATCGAGCGGCACAAGAACATGGCCGGCTCGAACCGGCGCGGCGAGCTGGCGCCGGTGGCCACGGTCGACGTGGTCGACCCGATGACCGTGCGGCTCAATCTCTCGGCGCCCTTCTCGCCGCTGCTGGCGCAGCTTTCCGACCGCGCCGGGATGATGGTCTCGCCCAAGGCAGCGCAGGCCGAGGGCGACAAGTTCGGAACGAAGCCGGTCTGCTCCGGCCCCTTCAAGTTCGTCGAGCGGGTGGCGCAGGACCGGATCGTCCTCGAGAAATACGCCGGCTACTGGAACAAGGACGCGATCCACTTCGACAAGATCGTCTACACGCCGATCCCGGACGCCACCGTGCGCCTGGCCAACCTGCGCTCGGGCCAGCTCGACTTCATCGAGCGCGTCGCCTCGAGCGACATGGAAAAGCTCAAGGGCGACAAGAAGCTGAAGATCGCGCGCATCACCGAGATCGGCTACCAGGGGCTGACGATCAACGTCGGCAAGAGCGAGAAGGCGCAGCAGAACCCGCTGGGCAAGGATGCGCGGGTGCGCGAGGCGCTCGAGCTCGCCATCGACCGGCAGGGACTGGCGCAGGTGGTGATGGACAACGAGGCCCAGGTCGGCAACCAGTGGGTCGCGCCGAGCAATGCCTGGTATGCGAAGGGCGTTCCGGCTCCCAAGCGCGACATCGAGCGCGCCCGGGCACTGCTCAAGGAGGCGGGTGTCACCCGGCCGAGCTTCACCCTGATGACGCCGACCACCTCGGACGCTCAGCGCCTGGCGGTGGTGATCCAGGCGATGGCGCGCGACGCCGGCTTCGACGTCAAGATCCAGGCGACCGAGTTCGCGACTTCACTCAACATGGCCGACAAGGGCGACTTCGAGGCCTACGTGCTCGCCTGGAGCGGCCGGCCCGACCCCGACGGCAACCTGTTCAGCTTCCATGGCTGCAAGCAGCCGCTCAACTACGCCGGCTACTGCGACGCGCAGACCGACGCCCTGCTGGCGCAGTCGCGCGCGACTCGCGATCCGGGGGAGCGCAGGAAGGTGTTCGAGCAGATCGCGGCGCGCGTGCTGAAGGAGCGGCCGATCATCTATCTCTACCACCGCAACTGGCTCTGGGCCTACAACGCCAAGCTGGGCGGCGTGCGCGGCCTGCCCGACGGGCTGCTGCGGGTGACGGACCTGAAGATGGCGCCCTGAGACTCGGGCGCGCGCCTCGGTTCGCCTCGATGCTCGACTTCCTCGCCCGCCGCCTCGGCACCGTCGTGCCGACGCTGGTGCTGGTGTCGATGCTGATCTTCGGCCTGCAGCAGCTGCTGCCGGGCGACCCGGCGAAGATCCTCGCCGGCGAGGAGCAGGACCCGACCGTCATCGCCTACCTGCACCAGAAGCTCCACCTCGACGAGCCGCTGCCGGTGCGCTACGCCTACTGGATCGGAGGCGTGATGCGCGGCGATCTCGGCGAGTCGGTGCGCAACCAGCAGCCGGTGCTCGACCTGGTGCTGCAGAAGCTGCCCGTGACCGTCGAGCTGGCGCTGCTGGCGATGGCAATAGCCCTCGTCATCGGCATCCCGGCCGGCGTCGCCGCCGCAGTGGGCCGCGGCACCGCCTGGGACCTGGGCGCGAACGCATTCGCGCTCTGGGGCCTCTCGACGCCGAATTTCTGGCTCGGCATCCTGATGATCCTGCTGTTCTCGGTGCAGCTCGGCTGGCTGCCGGCCTCGGGCTACGTCAGCCCGTTCGAGGACCTGGGCGCGAACCTCGCGGCGATGATCATGCCGGCGTTCGTGCTCGGCAACGCGCTCGCCGCGGTGCTGATGCGCCACACGCGCAGCGCCATGCTGCAGGTGCTCTCGGCCGACTACATCCGCACTGCCCGCTCCAAGGGCCTGCGCGAGGCGCCGGTGGTGCTCAAGCACGCGCTGCGCAACGCCCTGGTGCCGGTGGTGACCCTGGGCGCGCTCGAGTTCGGCACGCTGCTCTCGGGCGCGGTGCTGACCGAGCAGGTGTTCACCATCCCCGGCTTCGGCAAGCTGATCGTCGACGCCGTCTTCAACCGCGACTACGCGGTGGTGCAGGGCGTGGTGCTGGTGACGGCCAGCGCCTACATCGGCCTGAACCTGCTCGCCGACCTCGCCTACTTCGTCCTCAACCCGAGGCTGCGCAGCTGATGGCGGCGGTGCTGGCGCCTCTTCCCGGGCCGGTCGCACAGCCGCCGCTGCCGGCCGGCCCGTGGCGCCGCGCCTGGAGAAAGCTCCGGCGCCGGCGCACCGCGATGTTCGGCCTCGCGGTGGTCGTCGCCTTCATCGCCCTCGCCGTCTTCGCCGGCTGGATCGCGCCCCAGGATCCGATCGCCACGAGCTGGGGCGCGATCCGCAAGGCGCCGAGCGCGGAGCACTGGTTCGGCACCGACGAGATCGGCCGCGATGTGCTCTCGCGCGTCGTCTGGGGCACGCGCGCGTCGATGCTCGCCGGCGTCGTCTCGGTCTCGATCTCGCTGCTGCTCGGCGTGCCAATCGGCCTGGCGGCAGGCTTTCTCGGCGGCTGGATCGATGCCGCGATCTCGCGCGTGATCGACGCCTTCCTCGCCTGCCCGTTCCTGATCCTGGCGATCGCCCTGGCTGCGTTCCTCGGCCCGAGCCTCACCAACGCGATGATCGCAATCGGCATCTCGGCGACCCCGATCTTCGCCCGGCTGACCCGCGGCGCGGTGATCCACGTCAAGGTCGAGGACTACATCGAGGCGGCGCGGGCGCTCGGTGCCTCGCCGCTGCGCCAGGCGCTGCGCCACGTGCTGCCGAACATCGCCGCGCCGCTGATCGTTCAGGCCACGCTCGCCATCGCCGCGGCGGTGATCGCCGAGGCGAGCCTCTCCTTCCTCGGACTCGGGCAGCAGCCGCCGGCACCGAGCTGGGGAAGCATGCTCAACACCGCCAAGAACTACGTCGACAGCGCGCCGTGGATGGCGGTCTGGCCGGGGCTCTCGATCTTCCTGCTGGTGCTGGCGTTCAACCTGCTCGGCGACGGGTTGCGGGATGCGCTGGATCCGAGGCAGCTTTGAGGCTCGCGAAGAGGCATTCGCCACCTCTCAACCGCACGTAGAAAAGCCCGCGTCCCTCCCGGGTCGCGGGCCTCGGAATGGCCAGCGGTCAGGCCGTGCGACGGGCGCGCTTGGCCACCCTTGCCTTCTTCGCAGCCGGCTTGGCAATGGTGCCTTCGGCACGAGCGCTCAGCGCGGTCGCCAGGTCGTCGACGCGGCTGGCGATCTTGAGCGACAGCTTGGCCGCCGGCAGGTTGATGCGGCGCACGGTGTCGACGACGAACATGTCCTTGGCCCAATCGGTACGCTGAGCGAAGGTCTCGAGGCCCTTCAGCGCCTGGCTGGAGACGAACTCGATGCCGCGCTCGTAGCCTTGGGCGATGCGCACCACGCCTTCGCCCACGACCTCCGCGACGCGCCGCTCGGCGGCGACGATGCGCGCCTTGCTTTCGCCGCCGACGACCGGCAGCTGAGTGCGCTCGACGAGCTTGGCATAGCGGCTGCCACCGGCGGCCAGGGCGCGCTCGGAGGCGGTTTGGCAGGCGGCGACCAAGCTCTTGGCGGCGTGGCCGTAGTGACCGACGACGTCGGTGGCAATGGCATTGAGGGTGACGGGAGTGCTCATGATGGTCTTCCGGGGGTGAGTTGATCTGAACTCATCTTCTCCCACGGGCCTAGGGAGCGAAAACTAAGCCGGCCTCCGTGTCTAGGTTGCCGCACCTAGGCAGAAACTCGCCATCAGCCCTCCCGTGCCGAAGGCAGCACGACCGCCCGCAGCTGCGGGTACCGCAACACCAGGCCGCTCCACATCATCGCGGCCACGTAGACGCCGAAAAGCACGTGGCTGAACAGCGGCGATCCGATGCGGTAGTGCGTGGCGATCGCCCCGCCGAGGAATCCCGTCAGATAGATGGCGCCGAGCACGGCGGTCCTCCGCACAGCATGCAGGAGCGCACCCACCAGCAGCAGCACGCCGAGGGGGACGACCGCCGAAGGCGGCCAGCCGAGCTCGACGGTTCCCTTCATGACCGGCTCGATCTGCAGCAGCTTGCCGGCGGCATCGAGCAGGAAGAACAGGATCGCAAGACCCGAGAGGACCAGGCCGAGTCGCTTCTGCCATGCTCGCGGAGCAGCCGTGCAGGCGCCCGGGTCGGCCGTCATCTGCCCCTGGCGGTGGTCATGCGCCGTGCTTCGTGCCGGCCGCGCCGCGCACCGGCGCACTCTTCTGCGGCAGCGGAACCCAGCCATTGCGGCGAAAGGCCTCCCAAACCGCCATCGCATGTCCGTGACCGAGCCCCGAGGTGGTCTTCAGCCAGGCGACGAACTGCATTGCCTTCGTCTCGGAATCCAGCACGCCGCTGCGCACGGCTTCATCGAAGAAGTTCTTCGGGTCCTTGCCGGTCTTGGCGCGGATGTTGGTGATGTATGCCTCGAAGGTCATCTGTGTCCAGCCTCCTCTACGCGAACGCGACGGGTTCGCCGTTCACGCCCCAGCTCACCCCGAAGCGATCGGTGAGCATGCCGAAGGTCTTGGCCCAGAACGCGGGCGCGAGCGGCATCCTCACCTGGCCGCCTTGCGACAGCGCGTGGAAGGCGCCATGGGCCTGGTCGACGGTGTCGTACTGGATGGCGAGCATCACTCCCTTCACGCCCTCATAAGGCATACCGGGGGGAATGTCGCCCGCGAACAGCTTCGCGCCGCCGGGCAAGATCAGGCAGGCATGCATGATGCCGTCTCCGCTGGGGAGGGGGCCGTCGCTGCAACCGGGGTCGCCTGCGGCCGGTGCCGGCATCTCGGCGTAGCTCATCATCGTCTCGATCTTGGCGCCGAGCGCCTTCGCATAGAAGGCGAAGGCTTCGCGAGTGTTGCCGCCGAAGCTCAGATAGGGGGTCAGGGTCGTGGGCATGTGCGCTCCCGGGATGGAGGTGGCTGGATTCGATGCGCCGACTGGGCCGGATCGAATGGATCAGCGGCAAGACTACGCATACCCGCCGACGCCATGAAGTACCAATCGACGCCCACGCTTCGGTGCCAATTGGCGGGCCGAAGGGAAGGGTGACCGGGCCGAGGCGGCCGCTGGCTGCGCGCCTCGGTATGCTTCGCGGCACCGCTTCGGACCGCGTACCGAACGATGTTCCTGCAGTTCGATGGCAATGGCCCGCTGTACGCCCAGCTGGCGCGGGCGCTCAAGCATGCAATCCTCCAGAGCCAGCTGAAGGCGGGCGCGGCGCTGCCCCCGACGCGCGCGCTGGCGGTGGAGCTCGGGCTGTCGCGCAACACCGTGCTCACGGCCTATGAAATGCTGTGCGCCGAGCATCTGGCGGTGGCCCGGGTCGGCTCCGGCACCTTCGTGGCGGTCTCTACGGCACCGGACTACAGGCCGCCGATCAAGGCGCAAGTTCCCGCCCAAACGCGCTACGCCGCACGCCTGCGCGCATTGCCGGCACTGACGCTTCGCAGCGTCGCCCCGCGCCTGCGCTACGACCTCCACTACGGCGAGCCTCTGGTCGATCCGCCGCTGGTCACCGCATGGCGGCGCGAGCTGGCACGCGCGGCGAGCGCCGGCGACTGGGGCTACCCGCCGAGCAGCGGCTTACGGGTGTTGCGGCAGGCCATCAGCGAATACCTCGCGCGGCGGCGCGGCGTCGCCTGCCACGCCGACGACGTGGTCATCGTCAGCGGGACCCAGCAAGCGGTCTCCCTCCTTGCCCGCGTGCTGGTCGACGAAGGTTCGGTCGTCGCAATCGAGGATCCCGGCTACGAGCTCGCATCGCGCGCGCTGCAGGCGCACGGCGCGCACCTGCTGCCGGTGAAGGTCGACGCCGAAGGCTTGCGGGTCGAGGCGCTACCCCAGGGACGGCGGGTTCGCATGGTCCTGGTCTCGCCGTCGCACCAGTTCCCCTCCGGCGCCGTGATGTCGCGGGCGCGAAGAATGGCGTTGCTCGACTACGCCGCCGAGAGCAACTGCTGGGTCGTCGAGGACGACTACGACGGCGAGTTTCGCTTCGACGGCGTTGCCATCCCGGCGCTGCGATCGCTCGACATCCGCGATCGGGTGATCTACGTCGGCAGCTTCTCGAAGGTGCTGTTCCCTGGGCTGCGCCTGGGCTATGTGGTCTGTCCGAGCGGCCTGCGCAACGACCTCGTCGCGGCCAAGATGAACGACGACCTGGGTTGCGGCAGCGTCGAGCAGGCAGCCCTCGCCGCGCTGATGCAGAGCGGCGCGTTCGATCGTCACTTGCGTCATGTCGCCGCAGAACTCCGCCGCCGCCGCACGGCGTTGCTGGACGGGCTGCGCGAGCACTGCAGCCCGCATCTGGTGATCAACGATTCGCACGCCGGCATGCACATGGTGGGCTGGCTGCCGGGCTGGACGTCCCTCCAGGTCGAGGCGCTGGCCGCGCGTGCCGCGGGCCACGGCCTGGGGCTGCACCCGATCGGCCCGCACTACCGGCGCCGGCCCGCGCCGCAAGGTCTGTTGCTGGGCTACGCCGCGCTGTCAGCCAAGCAGCTGCGCGCGGCGACGGCACTGCTTGGCCGGTGCCTGCGCGAGATCGCCGATCCAACGGCATAGGCCGGAGCTGCGCCTGCGAAATCGGCCGACCACTGGATTGCCCGGCCAGCTACTGGCTCGCGCCCTGGAAGCCCCCGGCCCGCAGCGTCAGCACCAGCGTGTCCCGATGCCCGTAGCCCTCGATCGGCTGGATCGGTGTGCTCTCGTGGATCACCCGCGCGTCGTCGAGCAGCAGGCAGGTCCACGGCGCCTGCATCGTGAAGCGCAGGCCGGTGGGACCGTCGGCATCGAAGACGCGGGTCTCGCCGCCCTTGATGCCGACACGCCCGACCAGCAGCACCGCCACGAGGTCGACGCCGTCGCGGTGCGCGCCTTCCGGCGTCGGCCGGCCGATGCCGTCGGTGGTGTCGATCCGGAACTGGTGCGCCTCGAGGTACCACGGCTGCTCGCCGCGCAGGCCCGAGGCGCACCGTCCCATCGCCAGCAGCAGGGCGCGCCAGGCGGCAGTGGCGATCACGGTCGGCTCGATCGGCTCGAACCAGCGCTCGATGCCGCCGTGCAGGGCGTTGTATTCCACCGGCTGCCAGTGGGCCCGGTGCGGCGCCTGCTCGAGGGCGTCGCCGCGGACCACGAAGCAGGAATGACGGCGGCGCCGGTAGTGGCCGCCGTCGCGCAGGTAGGTGTCGGGCGGCAGCTCGTCCCACGATGGCCGGAGCGCGTCGAACCCGGTCAGCGGCGCCTGCACGAGCTCGGCGAAGCCCACCGGGTCCAGCACCGCGTGGCCCTGCTCGGCCAATGCCGCGCCCACACGGCCGGCCGGCGTGATCGGCGCGGCGAACGGCGCCTTCACCGGTAGCGCTCGGCCGCCAGCGCGGCCCCCTTCCCCAGCGCCGCCAGCTTGGCTTCGGCGACCTCGCGGCGCATCGGCGCCAGGCCGCAGTTGGTGCAGGCGATCAGCCGCTCCCTCGGCACGAACTGCAAGGCGCGGCCGATCGTCTCGGCGACCTCCTCCGGCGTTTCGATCGTGTCGGAGGCGACGTCGATGACCCCGACCATCACCTCCTTGCCTTCGAGCAGGCGCATCAGCTCGGGCGGCACGTGCGAATGGATGCACTCGAGCGACACCTGGTCGATCGCGCTCTTCGCGAGCGCCGGGAAGACCTGCTCGTACTGGCGCCATTCCTCGCCGAGCGTCGACTTCCAGTCGACGTTCGCCTTGATGCCATAGCCGTAGCAGATGTGCACCGCGGTCTTGCACTTCAGCCCCTGCGCCGCGCGCTCGAGCGCCGCCACGCCCCATTCCGCCGCCTCCGCCATGTAGACGTTGAACGCCGGTTCGTCGAACTGGATGATGTCGACGCCATCGGCCTCGAGCGCGCGCGCTTCCTGGTTGAGGAGCTCGGCGAAGGCAAACGCCATCTTGATCCGGCCCGCCTTGCCTTCGCCGTAGTAGCGGTCGGCGACGGTGTCGACGATCGTCATCGGGCCGGGCAGCGTGAACTTGAGCTGCCGCCCGGTGTGGGCGCGGGCCAGGCGCGCCTCGGCCGCATGGACCCGGCCATTCAGGCGCAAGCGGCCGACCACCTGCGGCACCATCGCGTCGTAGCGGTTGTCGCGGATCCCCATCTTCACCTTGTGATCGAAGTCGATACCTTCGACCTGGGCGAGAAAGCCGTGCACGAAGTGCTGCCGCGATTGCTCGCCGTCGCCCACGGTCGTGAGGCCCGCGTCCTCCTGAACCTTCAGCCAGAGCAGCGTGGCATCGGCCTTGGCGCGCTCGAGCTCGGGGCCGCTGGCCTTCCACTCGGGCCAGAGCTTTTCGGTCTCGGCAAGCCACGAGGGTTTCGGCAGGCTGCCGGCAATGGCGGTACGAAACATCGATGAGGTCCTTCGTTGTCGCTTCGTGCCGACAGGCCGGCACGCCGCGTTTGCTACCGTCGGCCCGTGAACGCCGACGCCGAATCCGCGCCGAAGCTCGAGGCCCCGCTGCCGGTGGCCGAGCGCATCGCGGCTCTCGACGTGCTTCGCGGCGTCGCTCTCTTCGGCATCTTCATTATGAACATGCCGGGCTTCAGCCACTCGCTGTTCACGCCGCCGCCGCCCGACCTCGGCCCGCTCGATGCGTGGGTGACGTGGCTGCGCGAGCTGCTGTTCGCCGGCAAGTTCAACCTGATGTTCGGGCTGCTGTTCGGCATCGGCTTTCACCTCCAGCTCGGCCGACTCGAAGCGGCGCGACCCGGCGGCGGCGCCACCCTCGTGTATGCACGCCGGCTCGCGGTGCTGCTCGCGATCGGCCTGGTGCACGCGGTGCTGCTCTGGTCGGGCGACGTGCTGGTGGTCTACGCCATCCTCGGCTTCGGCCTGCTGGCGATCCGCCGCTGGCCGGATGGCGCCGTGGTCGCGCTGATCTTCCTCTGCCTCGTCTTCCCCGCGGCCGCGGACGCGCTGCGGCCGGTGCTGCTGTCATTCACGACCGAGACCGTCGCCGCCTTCGAGTACGAGGACTTCGAGGTTTCGAACGCCGCCGCCTTCGGCCGCGGCTCGTTCCTCGACGCGATGCGCGAGACGGCGCGGGTCTTCGCCTGGGGCTACACCTCGCCGCTCGGCCTGTTCAGCTACGCCGCGTTCTACGTGCAGATGGCCACCGGCATCCTGCTCGGCTTTCTCGTCGGCCGCAGGCACTGGGTGGAGCGGCTGCCGGCGCTGCGCGAGCCGATCCGCCGGGCGCAGCTTGCCGCCTTCGGCCTGGCGCTCGTCGCCGGCGCGCTCGCACTGGCGTTCGCCTTCGTCGGCACCGAGCCCGACGGTGCCGGCTTCTTCGTCTCGCTGGCACGCACCCTCGGCCGGGCCGCGCTGATGGCGTTCTACGCCCTCAGCGTGCTGCGCCTGCTGGAGCGGCCGGCGGTCGCGCGGTGGCTGCGCCCGTTCGCGCTCGCCGGGCGGATGCCGCTCAGCAACTACCTTCTGCAGACCTTCCTCGGCTGCTTCATCTTCTACGGCTGGGGGCTCGGCTTCTGGGGCCGCGCCTCGCCGTGGGTCGAGACGGCGCTGGCCGTCGGCCTGTTCTTCGCCATCCAACTGCCGCTCAGCGCCTGGTGGCTCTCGCGCTTTCGCTACGGCCCGGTCGAGTACGTCTGGCGCCGCCTCACCTACGGCCGGCTGGCGGGCTGAGCCTCAGGCCCGGGCGAGTGCGAACTCCTCGGCGATCAGCGCGTAGGAGCGGCGCCGCACCGCCGGGTCGTGGGCCCAGGTGTTGATCACCACCTCGTCGAGCTGGAAGTCGCTCGCGAGCTTGCGAATCTTCGCGCCGACGCTGGCGGCCGAGCCGACGAAGGCCTTACCGCGCATCGGCGCGAGCATCGCCAGCTCGGCCTCGGAGAAGCCGCGCTCGGCGATGGCAGCGGGCGACTGCAGGGGCCCCAGCGCGCCGCGCTGCCGATCGATCCGCCAGCGGTCGCGCGACAAGGCCAGGTGCGCCGCCTCCTCGTCGCTGTCGGCCGCCAGCGCCCAGATGCAGAGCGTCGCCTGCGGCAGCGGATGGCGCTCGCTCGGCTGGAAGCGCTGACGATAGAGGGCCATCGCCAGCTCGGCGCCCTGGCCGTCGGTGAAGAAGTAGGCGAAGGCATAGGGCAGGCCGAAGTGGGCCGCGAGCTGGGCGCCGTAGTCGGAGCTGCCCAGGATCCAGATCTCGGGCGCGTGCGGCCCGAGCGGATGGGCGGTGATGCCGGCGTGGGTGCCGAGCGAGGTCCAGGCGTGGAGATCGCGCACCTGCACCGGGAAATCCTCGGCCGCATGGCTGGCATGCGGGTTGAGGGCGCGCGCGGTTCGCATGTCGCCGCCCGGGGCCCGGCCGACGCCGAGATCGATTCGTCCGGGGGCGAGCGCTTCCAGTACCCGGAACTGCTCAGCCACCTTGAGGGCGCTGTAGTGCGGAAGCATCACGCCGGCGCTGCCGATGCGGATCCGGGTCGTGCGGGCGGCGATCGCCGCCATCAGGATCTCCGGGGCCGAGCCGACGATCGTCGGCAGCCCATGGTGCTCGCTCAGCCAGAAGCGCGCATAGCCGAGGCGCTCGCAATCCTCGGCGAGCGAGAGGGTGTCGCGGATCGCCGCGTCCTCGCTGCTGCCGGCGAGCGAGACCGATTGGTCGAGGACGGACAGCTTCATCGGCCGCGGCGCCCGCCGGGCCGCCCCAAGGGCGCCGCCGTCCCCTCGGGGGGCAGCGAACGAAGTGAGCGTGGGAGCTTCATCCGGGGTGCGTGGGATCGATCCAGAGCACCGTCTCGGGCTTTTCCACCGGCTCGATGTCGAGGTTCACCGCCACCGCCTCGCCATCGCTGCGGCAGAGCACGCACTCGAGGGTCTCGTCGGCGCTGGCGTTGATTTCCTGGTGCGGCACGTACGGCGGGATGTAGATGAAGTCGCCCGGCCCGGCCTCGGCGGTGAACTCGAGGTTGTTGCCCCAGCGCATCCGCGCCCGGCCCTTGACGACGTAGATCACGCTCTCGAGATGCCCGTGGTGATGCGCACCGGTCTTCGCATCGGCGTGGATGTGGACGGTGCCGGCCCAGAGCTTGTGCGCGCCGACACGGGCGAAATTGATCGCCGCCTTGCGGTTCATGCCCGGCGTCTGCGCCGTGTTGGGGTCGAGCCGGTCGGCGGGCACGACCCGCACGCCGTCGTGCTTCCAGGGGATGCTCTCATCGGGGCCATGCCCGTGTTCTGAGGTCATGATCGCTTCCTCGTGTACATTAGCGGCACAGTTATACGCAAGACAGTGGTTGTTCGTGATTCTCGTTCTACCCTCGCGGTCCTCGCGGCGGGCGTTTGAAATCCCCCTGATCGGTTCTTGAGTGTCGCTGCATGCGCTGCATGTGCTGCGCATTCATTTCCCATAGATAGGATTTTTCCAATGACGACCCCCACCCAGACCGGCACCGTGAAGTGGTTCAACGAGAGCAAGGGCTTCGGCTTCATCGCGCAAGACGCGGGCGGCGCTGACCTCTTCGCCCACTTCCGCGACATCGCTGGCTCGGGCTTCAAGACCCTGGTCGAGAACCAGCGCGTCGAGTTCGAAGTGAAGCAGGGCCAGAAGGGCCTGCAAGCCGCGAACATTCGCGTCCTGGCCTGAGCCCGGAACAAGTTTTCGGGCCCCGTGCCCGATCGGAAAAGCCGCGGTTCGCCGCGGCTTTTTTTCGCCCGCGATGTCCGTTCCGATCCCGGTCGTCGCGCAAGCGACTCGTGCGCCGGGGCCCGGCGACCTAAGATCGCGGCGAAGGAGACAAGATCATGAGCAGCACGCAAGCAGCGACGACCAACCGCCAGTACCGCCTCGCCCGCCGCCCGAGCGGGCTGCCGGTACGCGAGGACTGGAGCTTCACTACCGAGCCGGTCGCCGAGGCCGACGCCGGCGGCGTGCTCGTCAAGACACTCGCGCTCTCGCTCGACCCGGCGATGCGCGGCTGGATGAACGAGGGCAAGAGCTATATCGCGCCGGTGGGCATCGGCGACGTGATGCGCGCCGGCGGCATCGGCACCGTGATCGCCTCGAAGTCGCCGGCCTTCGCGGTCGGCGACACGGTCTACGGCACGCTGGGCGTTCAGGAGTACGCGCGCTTCGACGCCGGCCAGATCGCCAAGCGGGCGCTGGAGCGGGTCGACCTGCGCACCGGCACGATGACGCAGTGGCTCAACGTCCTCGGCATGCCCGGCATGACCGCCTACTTCGGCCTGCTCGACGTCGGCCAGCCCAAGCCCGGCGAGACGGTCGTAGTCTCGGGCGCGGCCGGCGCGGTCGGCCAGACCGTCGGCCAGCTGGCGAAGATCAAGGGCTGCCGCGCCGTCGGCATCGCCGGCGGCCCGGCAAAGTGCGAGTGGGTGGTGAAGGAGCTCGGCTTCGACGCCTGCATCGACTACAAGGCCGGCCCGGTGAAGGACGGCCTCAAGGCGCACTGCCCGGCCGGCGTCGACGTCTATTTCGACAATGTCGGCGGCGAGATCCTCGACGCCGCGCTGGCCCGCATCAACCGCAAGGCGCGCATCGTCATCTGCGGCGCGATCAGCCAGTACAACGCCACCTCCAAGCCGGTCGGCCCGGCGAACTACATGTCGCTCCTGGTCAATCGCGCCCGGATGGAAGGCATGGTCGTCTTCGACTACGCCGACCGCTATTCCGTAGCCATCGCCGAGCTCGCCGGCTACCTGAAGGACGGCCGCATGAAGAGCCGCGAGGACGTGGTCCGCGGCCTCGAAACCTTCCCCGAGACGCTGCTCAAGCTGTTCCGGGGCGAGAACTTCGGCAAGCTCGTGCTGCAGGTCGCGGAAGGCTGAGTTCCGGGGCGCTCGCCGTGCCCCCCGGCCGCTAGACTTGGCGGCTGCCCATGAGCGACCGCGACCCTCCAGCCGGCCCCTTGCCGGCCGCCGTGCTGCAAGCACTGGTCGAGCAGAGTCTCGAGCTGATCGCGATCACCGACGCCGCCGGCACGATCACCTGGGCCAGCTCCCGCTTCAGCGCGGCCACCGGGGTGCTCGGCGGCGAGGCGACGCGCCTGATCGACTGTGCCGCCGAGGGCGCGGCCGGCGAGTCGACGCGCGAGAAGCTCGGCGCCGGCCTCGCCGCCGGCACGCTCGACGCCGCGGGCCTGCGCCTGCGCACCGGCGACGGCTCGCTGTTCTGGGTCGACGCCCGGGCTCGGCGCTCGGCCGAGCTCGTGCTCTGGACCTTCAGCGACATCAGCTCGACCCGGTTCCTCGCCGCCCAGGCCCATCGCCAGGGCGAGTTGCTCGACATCGCCCAGGAGTTCGGCCGCATCGGCGTGTGGGAGCGGCGCATTCCTTCCGGCGAAGGCCGCTGGGACCGGCACGTGTTCGGCTTCTGGGGGCTCGACCCGGCGGCCGGCACGCCGCCTTTCGAGGAGGCGATCGAGCGCATCCATCCCGACGACCGGGTGAAGATGATCTATGCCGAGTCGACGCAGCGCCAGGGCCGCTACTCGCAACGCTATCGCGTCATCCAGCCCGACGGCAAGACCCGCCTGATCCATTCCCAGTGGGCGGTGAAGAACGGCCCCCAGGGCACGCCCGACCGCGCCGTCGGGATCATGATGGACGATACCGAGGCCTACGAGTCGGCGCGGGCCCTGGTCGATGTCAACGCCCAGCTCAAGCTCGCCGTCGACCTCGGCCAGATCGCGATCTGGCGGCACGACCTGCGGACCCAGCGCATGCACTACAGCGACCGCGCCTACCGGCTGCTGCAGCAGGAGCCGCGACCCGAGGGCTTCTCGATCGAGGAAGTGCGATCGTTCATCCATCCGGACGACATCCCGCTCGTGCTCGCCTCGGCGGAAAAGGCGCTCGCCTCCGACCAGCCGACCGACATGGAGGCGCGCTATCGGCGCGTCGACGGCAGCTACCGCTACGTGATGACGCGCCGGGTGGTCGAGCGCGACGAGGCCGGGGCGCCGGTCGCCTTCGTCGGCGTCGCCCTCGACGTGACCGAGCGGGTCGAGCAGCGGCAGCAGGCCGAGGAGCTGGCGCGCCGGCTCGAGGCGGCGTCGCACGCCGCCGGCATCGGCCTGTGGAGCACGGCGATGGACCCGCCCGAGACCGACTGGAACGCGCAGACCTTCGCCATCTTCGACCGCTTCCCGCCGCCCCGGGTGCCGACGCTTTCCGAGTGGCTGGGCGAATGCGTCCATGCCGACGACCGGGAGCGCGTCGGCAAGGAAATCCGTGCCTACCTGGCGCAGTCCACCGGGCGGCAGGAGATCGAGTTCCGCGTCCTGCGCCGCGACGGCAGCGTCCGCTGGGTGGTGATGCGCGCGGACCTCGACAGCGCATCGGTCGATCGGCGCCGCGTCCTCGGCGTGGTGATCGACGTGACCGAGCAGCATGCCGCGCTCGAGGCGCTGCGCGACGCCAGCGAACGCTCGGCGCTGATCGCCCGGCACGCCGGCATCGGCATGTGGGAGGCGTCCCTCGACGGCTCTTCGGAGCGCTGGGACGAGCAGATGTTCAACCTGCGCAACCTCGCACCCGGCGGCAAGGTGCCGAGCCGCGAGGAGCGGATGGCATCGGTGCATCCCGACGACCTGCCGCGGGTGCTGGACTACCGTCCCGGTTCCCGCCGCGCCATCCAGTCGGCTTCGTACGAATTCCGGGTCCGCCTGCCCGACGGCGGCTGGCGCTGGCTGGCTTCGCGCTCGGCGCTCGTCTACGACGACCGGGGGCGGGCGTTGCGCCGGGTGGGCGTCAACTGGGATGTCACCGAGGCCAAGCAGGCCGAGCTGGCGCGTCAGCAGGCGGTGCTCGCCGAGCGCGAGGTGCACGCCAAGTCGCAATTCCTCTCGCGCATGAGCCACGAGCTGCGCACGCCGCTCAACGCCGTGCTCGGCTTCACCCAGCTGCTGCAGATCGAGGCCCGCCGCTCGGCCGACGCGGCGCAGCTCGCCAAGCTCGGCCACATCCGCGCCGCCGGCGACCACCTGCTCTCGCTGATCAACGACGTGCTCGACCTCTCGAGCCTCGAATCGGGCGCGCTCAAGCTGGCGCTCGGCGCGGTCGACCTCGGCCTGCTGGTGCGACAGTCGGTGCCGCTGGTCGAATCGCTGGCGGCGCAGCATGGGGTCGGGGTCGAGATCGCCGAGGCCCGCGGCGCGGCCCGCGGCGACGCGACCCGGCTGCGGCAGGTGCTGATCAACCTGCTGTCGAATGCGATCAAGTACAACCGGCGCGGCGGCCGGGTCGTGGTGCACGCGGTCCCGGCCGGCGACAAGGCGATCCTGAAGGTGCGCGACACCGGGCGCGGGCTGACGCCGATCCAGCTGGCCAGCCTGTTCGAGCCGTTCAACCGCTTCGGCGCCGAGAGCGAAGGCATCGAAGGCACGGGTATCGGCCTGACCATCGTCAAGGCGCTGGTCGAGGGCATGGGCGGCAGCGTCGCCGTGAGCAGCACGCCGGGAGAAGGCACGCTGTTCGAGGTGACGCTGGCCACCGCGATCGACGGCCCCGGTGCAATTGCGACGCCGGAAGCGGCCGACTCGACCCTGGCGCCGTGGAGCGAGCCGCGCCGCGAGCGCGCCGGCCAGATCCTCTACATCGAGGACAACCAGGTCAACGTGCTGCTGGTCGAGGAACTGGTGAAGACCGTGTCCGGCCTGGCGATCACGTCGGAGGCGACCGGCCGCGCCGGCGTGGCGCGGGCGAAGGCGCTGATGCCGGACCTCGTGCTGATCGACCTGCAGCTGCCCGACTTCGACGGCTTCGAGGTGCTGCGGCGGCTGCGCGCCGAGGCGAGCACCACCGCGATCCCCTGCATCGCGCTTTCGGCCAACGCCATGCCCGAGGACATCGAGCGCGGCCTCGCCGCCGGCTTCGCCGACTACTGGACCAAGCCGATCGACTTCGCGGCCTTCCTGACGGCGCTGAAGAAACGCTTTCCAGCCTCGGCGGTCGGCGTCGAACGCCAGAGCTAGGCGGCGACCTCCTCCTCGACCAGGCCGCGCTGCTTGAGCATCGGCTCGGGCGTCGGCGCCCGGCCGCGGAAGGCGCGATAGGCGGCCGCCGGCTCGATCGAGTTGCCCGACGAATAGATGAAGCGGAACAGCCGCTTGGCCACCGTCGCATCGAACGGGTTGCCGGCTTCGACGAAGGCCTCGAAGCCGTCGGCGTCGAGCACCTCGGCCCAGAGGTAGACGTAGTAGCCGGCGGCGTAGCCCGAGCCCGAGAACAGGTGCTGGAAGTGGGTCAGGCGATGGTTCAGGCCGACGCCGGCGGGCAGGCCGATCCGCTCGAGCTCGGCGCGCTCGAAGCCGACGACGTCGTCGACGGCCGAGTCCGAGCGGGCGTGCGCCGCCATGTCGACCAGCGCCGATGCGGTGTAGCGGACGGTCTCGTAGCCCTGGTTGAAATGGCGCGCCGCGTGCAGCTTCTCGATCAGCGCGTCGGGGATCGGCTCGCCGCTGAGATGGTGCCGGGCATGGCGTTTCAGCACCTCCGGTTCCTCGAGCCAGTGCTCGAACAGCTGCGACGGCAGCTCGACGAAATCGCGCAGCACCCGGGTGCCCGAGAGCCGCTCGTAGGTGACGTTCGAGAGCAGGCCGTGCAGGCCGTGGCCGAACTCGTGGAAGAGGGTTCGGGCATCGTCGAAGCTGAGCAACGTCGGCTCGCCGGGCGCGCCCTTGGCGAAGTTGTTGTTGTTGACGATGATCGGCAGCACCGGAGCATCGCCGCCGCTGCCGCCGTTCTTCGACTGCACCCGGTAAGCGCTCATCCAGGCGCCGCTGCGCTTGGTCGGGCGGGCGAAGTTGTCGTGCAGGAACAGGCCGATCGGCTCGCCGCCGGCGCCGCGCACCTCGTAGACCGTGACGTCCGGGTGGTAGACGGCGATCTCGGGGCGGGCGACGAAGCTCAGGCCGAACAGTCGCCCGGCGCAATCGAAGGCCGCCTCGGTGATGCGCTCCAGCGGAAAGTAGGGCTTGACCTCGGCCTCGTCGAGAGCATAGCGGACCTGGCGCACCTTCTCGGCGTAGAAGCGCCAGTCCCAGGGCTCGATCGTCGCCGGCTCGCCGCGCGAGAGGGCGAGCGCCTCGAGCGCCGCGCGCTCGGTCGCCGCCCGCGCGGTCGCCGGGCGCCACACCTGCATCAGCAGCGAGGTCACCGCCTCCTGCGTACCGGCCATGGTGTCGGCGAGGGCGTAGTCGGCGTACGACGCATAGCCGTGCAGCCGCGCCTGCTCGAGGCGCAGCGCCAGGATCTCGGCGGCAATGCTGCGGTTGTCGCTCGCGCCGGGATGCTCGCCGCGCGTCGTCCAGGCGCGCCACGCCTGCTCGCGCAGGTCGCGCCGCTCCGAGAAGGTAAGGAAGGGCACGATGTGCGAGCGCGAGAGCGTGATCACGCCGGCATCGGCGACGCCGCGCTCGCTCGCGGCCTGGCGCGCCGTGGCGCGGACGAACTCCGGCAGGCCGGCGAAATCGGCTTCGCTGCGCAGCACCAGCTGGAAGCCCGACTCGTCGGCCAGCACGTTCTGGCCGAAGCGCGTGGTCAGGTCGGCGAGCCGCTGCATCACCTCGGCATAGCGCTTCTGCGCCGCGCCGTCCATACGTGCGCCGGCGCGCACGAAGTCGGTGTGATAGCGCTCGAGCACGCGCAGCTGCTCGTCGCCGAGGCCGAGCTCGTGGCGCCGGCGGTGGAGCTGGTCGATCCGTGCGAACAGGGCCCGGTGCATGTAGACGCGGCTGTCATGCCCCGCCAGCAGCGATGCCATCTCGCGCTCGACCGCCTGCAGCGCCGGCGAGGTCTCGCTCGAGGCGAGGTTGTAGAACAGCCCGGCAATCCGGTCGAACAGGCGCCCGGCGCGATCGAGCGCGTCCACGGTGTTGTCGAAACTCGGCGGCTCGCTCGAATCGCCGATGGCGCCGACCTCCGCGAGATGTTCCCGCATCGCCGCCTCGAAGGCGGGGGCGAAGTGCCCGGGCCGGGCCCGGGCGAACGGCGGCAGGCCGTATTCGCCCGTCCAGGGTTGCAGCAGGGGGTTGTCGATCTGGGGCTCGGTCGTCATTTCTTGCGCTTGATGTCGTTGAGGTCGCGGTCGTCGTAGCGGCGGTTCTCGCACGATTTCTCGTAGCCGCTCTTGGTCACATTCACCGCGTCGGCCTTGAGGTTGTAGGCGTTGACGCGGGCCTGGTAGGTCTCGATCAGCTTTTCCCGCTGCTCGACCTTGGCGTTGTAGGCACCGACCGCGTCCTCGCTGGTCCGGTCGAGCGTCGTCCGCTCCTCGGCGAGGCTGGTGCCGCTGCGCGCGATCTCGTCCCGGTCGGCATCGATCGCGGCCTTGTCCTTCAGGGCGTCGTCGGTCTGCGCCTTCAGCCGCTCCTTCTGGTTGACGCATTCCTGCAGCTGCGCCGGCGAGAGCAGCGCGTCGGGCTTGGCCGGGGGAGCGCTGGCGGCGCGGGCCGGAGCCTTGTCGGCGGCCTGCGCCGCGGGGCCTGCCGCCAAGCCGGCAAACAGGACGAAGGAAAGACAGACGGAGCGGGAGGGCATCGATGCAGCCATGAGATGCGGGGTGTGAAAGGCAAAGCCGATCATGATGCCACCGTCGGCGTGCGCATCGTCACGAACTCCTCGGCGGCAGTCGGGTGAATGCCCAGCGTCGCGTCGAAGACCGCCTTGGTCGCACCGGCCTTCATGGCCACCGCGAAACCCTGGATCGTCTCGCCGGCATCGGCGCCGACCATGTGCAGGCCGACCACCCTGTCGTTGGCCGAATCGACCACGAGCTTCATCAGAGTGCGCTCGCTGCTGCCCGAAAGCGCATGGCGCAGAGGCTTGAAGTCGGTGCGGTAGACGGCGATCCGCTGGAACCGGGCGCGCGCGGCCTCCTCCGAGAAGCCGATGGTGCCGATGTTCGGGTGGGTGAAGATCGCGGTCGGGATGTGCATGTAGTCGACGCGCCGCCCGTCCTGGCCGAAGAAGCTCTCGACCAGGGCCATCGCCTCGGCCAGGGCGACCGGCGTGAGCTGCACCCGGTCGATGACGTCGCCGATGGCGAAGATGCCCGGGACGTTGCTGCGATACGCCTCGTCGACGATCACCGCGCCGTTGGGCGCGAGCGCCACGCCGAGCTCCTCGAGGCCGAGGCCGGCGGTGTTCGGCGCCCGGCCGGTGGCAGAGAGCACGGTGTCGGCCTCGAGCTCGCTGCCGTCCTCGAGCGACACCCGGATCGCCCCGCTGCGGATCTTCTCGAACGCCGTCACCTTGGCGCCGACGCGGATGTCGACGCCGTGCTTACTCATCTCGCCGGCGACGAAGTCGCGCACCTCGCGGTCGAAGCCGCGCAGGATCTGCTCGCCGCGATAGAGCTGGGTCACCGCGGCACCGAGGCCGTTGAAGATCGAGGCGAACTCGCTGGCGATGTAGCCGCCGCCGATGACGACCAGGCGCTTGGGGAACACGGGCAGGTCGAAGATCTCGTTCGAGCTGATCGCGAGCTCGGTGCCGGGCACCGCGGGCGGCACCGGCCAGCCGCCGGTGGCGACGACGATCCGCTCGGCGGCGTGGACGACGCCGTTCACCTCGACCGCCCGCGGGCCGACCAGGCGGGCGCGGCCGCGCAGGATGGTGGCGCCGGCGTTCGTCATCAGCTCGCCGTAGACGCGGTTCAGGCGCGAGATCTCCGTCGCCCGGTTCGCCTTCAGCACGCTCCAGTCGAAGCTCGGCGCCGCATGCGACCAGCCGAACCCGCGCGACTCCTCGAAGCTGTCGGCATAGTGGGCGGCGAAGCTGTAGAGCTTCTTCGGGATGCAGCCGACGTTGACGCAGGTGCCGCCGAGCGCCGCATCTTCGGCAACGGCCACGCGCATGCCGCGCTGTCCGGCGACGCGCGCCGCGCGCACGCCGGCGCTGCCGGCGCCGATGATGAAGAGATCGAAACCCGGGCTCGCCACCCTGCGGACGATACCCGTTGCGGCGTTCCGAGGCGCGCGTCAGACTTCTCGCTCCGATGCGAAACCGGAGAAACGACCGATGCGGATCCTGAAGTGGGCAGGCGGCGTGATCATCGTCCTCGTCGTGCTGCTGGCCGTCGTCGGCTTCTTCCTCCCGGCCACCTTCACGGTCGTTCGCTCCGCCGAGATCGCCGCGCCCCCCGACAAGGTCTACGCGCTGGTGGCCGATCCTCGCAGTTGGAAGCAGTGGTCGGCCTGGAACCGGCGCGATCCGCAGATGCTGATCGAGTACGGCGGGCCGCCGGCCGGCATGGGCGCGAAGTGGACCTGGAAGAGCAAGAGCCAGGGCGACGGCGAGATGACCTTCACTGCCGCGGAGCCGGCGAAGCGGGTCGCCTTCGATCTCTATTTCCCCGATTTCGGCACCACCTCGAAAGGCGAGCTTCGCTTCGAGCCCTTGAGCGCCGGAACCCGCGTCACCTGGACCATGAACGGCGACATGGGAAGGAACCCGCTCTACCACTGGTTCGCGCTCGGTGCCGACAGCATGGTCGGCAAGGACTTCGCCGAGGGGCTGGCCGGGCTGAAAGCCGTCGCCGAGAAGCCGTAGCGCCGCAACCGCCGCTGCGGCCGCCGCGATCGTGTCAGGCCAGCGCCTTGCGCAGCAGTTCGGCCACCAGGCCGTTGATCCCGCCTTCGTGCCCGCCGGCGCGCTCGCGTAGCGCGGCGGCGAGGTCGGAGGGCAGCTTGCAGGCGAAGGGCACGAGGCCGGCAGCGGCGTCGAGTCGGCGCTGCTCGCGCCGGTCGGGTACGGCGGAGCTGCCCTGGGCGAAGCGCCCGGGATTGCCCGCGCCCTTCATTTCCCCGCCGATCTTCTTGCCGAGAAGCTTGTCGAGGTCGGACTTCTTCATGCTCATGGTCAGGCTCTTTGCGGCGACCCGTGATTGTCGCGCGGGGCGAACCCTTACAGTCGGCCGATGGCCCAGAAAGCAACCGTGTGCAAGGCGACGCTGCAGATCGCCGACATCGACCGCGGCCTTTATGCCGACCATGCGCTGACGGTGGCGCGCCATCCTTCGGAGAACGACGAGCGGATGATGGTGCGGCTGCTGGCGTTCGCCCTCTGCGTGCCGGCGGACCCGCGCGACGGCGGCCTGGAGTTCGCCAAGGGCATGTGGGATCCCGACGAGCCCGAACTCTGGCAGAAGGATCTCACCGGCCGCATCGTCCAGTGGATCGAGGTCGGCCAGCCCGAGGAACGGCGCATCGCCAAGGCGAGCGGCCGCGCCGACCGGGTCAGCGTGTTCGCCTTCGGCAACTCGGCTGCGGCCTGGTGGGCCGGCCTCGGCAGCCGGATCGCGCGCGCCGGCAACGTCGAGGCCTGGCGCATCGCGCCGGAGCAAAGCCGCGAGCTCGCCGGCCTGGCGAGCCGCAGCATGCAGCTGCAGGTGAATCGCCAGGACGGCGCGATCTTCGTCTCCGACGGCGAACGTTCGGTGCAGATCGTTCCCGAGCGGCTGGAGGGGCGATGAGCCGAGGCGAGGCTGCGGCCGTCGGGCCGCAGGACGTTCTCGATTTCTGGTTCGGCTCACCCGGCAGCGCCGAATTCGGGACGCAGCGCAAGGCCTGGTTCGTCAAGGATGCCGGCTTCGATCGCCTCATCGTCGAGCGCTTCGGCCCGACGATCGAGCAGGCGCTGCGCGGCGAGCTCGATGCCTGGTCAGCAACGCCGTCCGGCGCGCTCGCGCGCATCCTCCTGCTCGATCAGTTCACGCGCAATGCCTTTCGCGGCGACCGGCGCGCATTCGCCGGCGACCCGCAGGCGCTTGCGGCGGCGATCGCCCTCGTCGGCTCGCGCCAGGACGAGAGCCTGCCCCCCGTGATGCGCGCCTTCGCCTACCTGCCGTTCGAGCACGCAGAAAGCCTGGCCATGCAGGACGAATCCCTGCGTCTTTTCACCCGGCTGGCGGCGACGTCGCCGGAGCACGCCTCGGCGCTCGACTATGCGCATCGACATCGCGCCGTGATCGAGCGCTTCGGCCGCTTCCCGCACCGAAACGCGCTCCTCGGCCGCCAGTCGACGGCCGAGGAGAGGGTTCACATCGCGACCCCGGGCACGGCTTTCTGACCGGTCCCGCAGGTGCGGCGATCAGTGACGATACGGATCGTCCGGACGGCGGTCGCGGTCA
>Ga0068864_100000676_pt1 | contig 28515 bp, 23 predicted proteins | sample KBSSwiS72_FD_66586 | JGI IMG/M metagenome (GOLD analysis project Ga0068864, IMG submission 66586) | Switchgrass rhizosphere microbial communities from Kellogg Biological Station, Michigan, USA - KBS Switchgrass S7-2 | ecosystem: Host-associated > Plants > Roots > Rhizosphere > Soil ...
CTCAAGCTGCGAAAGTCTAATGGCAGGAATGGGTGGAAAGTTGTCATTAGCTCAAAAGGTATGTGGCAGGATTTGAAAGGCCATGAAGGCCAAGAAAGCCATGACGCCGAGAACGCAAAGAACCGCCGTGAGAGCCGGAAAACCTTGAACGTAGTCCGTCCGAAGGCTGACCGCTGCCACGAATAGAAGCCCCAGCGACCCGTATCGGCCCGCACTTCTCTTATTCATCATCCATCTTTGCCATGGCGAGGCAGAAACAGCCTTCCTTAGCTCGTACCTTTCCCGGTCGTGAAACCAGGTATCTAAGTAGATAGGCAGCAGGCCGAGACCCAGCGCCAAAAGCAGGTTCGTCCAGATCATTCGGGCGACGTTTGGCGGCAGAGTCGAATGTCCGCAATGGGTGGAAAGCTGCCACTAGCCATCGTCCCCGTTTGGCCGCCTGGCACGATTGATAATCCAGGCGAGTGCAAGGGCTGCAACAACAATGGCTGCTACGTACGGCCAAACAGGGTCGTCGCAGTGACGTGCGCCTTCGCATCGGAAGGGCAAGGCTTTGTATCCCAGCCAGAAGAGCAGAACGGGCGCAACGATAGCAGTCGCAATGAGGCAGCCCCCGTTGCGTTCGGAGCCCTTACGGTATGCCATTCGGCTATCATGCTGGCGTGAGCTAATGTCTGCAATGGGTGGAAGCGGACTCTAGCTCTCGCCCAAGCTTAGGCGGGTTTGCCGCATCTCTTCGTCGGCCTGATCGAGAAGCCTGCCAATGTCTGGAACAAGTTGGCTGAAGGCCTCCCAGTCAAGGCCCCATGCCGCTGCTTCTGTGGACAGATGCAAGCGCCGTACCCCGTCATGCCGAGCAAAAACTTCCGCTACCAGCTGTTCACTTTCCCAAAGCTCAGCGCTTGCCGTCCGTTGGTCCAATGGCTTGAAAATGCGAATATCCATGACCGGACGAAGCTAGTTCACGCAGCGATATGTCCGCAATGGGTCGAAAGCGGACTCTAGCCCCAATCCTCGATCGCCCAACCGCGCTCAATCGCGAGGCGAAGGAGCTTGGCGTGCGGATTCACCGCGATCGGCTCGTCGGCCCATTCAAACGCGGGGCGGTCGGAGACGTGATCGGAATAGAAGCGGACGTGGCCGTACTTGCCGGTGAGGCCTGACGCCTCGACCCAGTCGGCGATCATGCGGAGCTTGGCGGGGCCATAGGCATTTTCCCCGGCGATTTTTGCGTGGACGCGTTCGTCGAGGCCGATGAATGAGTTGGTGCCGATCACGTCGTCGAAGCCGAGCCGGCGGGCGATTGCTTCAGAGTAGAAGCGATAGGAGGCGGTCGCGAGTACCAGCCGGCGACCCTGGGCCTTGTCGCGGGCGATGGCTTTCAGCGCGCCCGGACGGAGGTTGGACCGCACCTGCTTATCGGCGAAACGGTCGACCAGCGGAGTCAGGTCGCGCGGGTGGATTTTCGAGCCGAGCAACAGGCGGTGGTTGATTTCCTTGAGGCGCCCGCGGTCGATCAGTCGGGCGGCATAGGCGAGCATCGACAGCGCGACGAGCGGTAGAAACAACAGTCGCCACGGCGCCCGGCGCAGCGCACAATGGAGCAGGAACGGGGTGTAGGTTCCGTGCCGCGTGATCGTCCGGTCCATGTCGTAGATCGCGAGATCGCTCATGCCCGCCCCGCGAGGATCGCTTCGACCAAGGCGTGATCCTCGGGCTTGTCGACATCGACTCCAGCGAGCGGGTTGGTCAGCTTCACCGCCTTGATCGCCAGGCCAAGCCGGTCGCTAAGCGACGAGAGCAGTTCATCGACGCTGAGCAGCCGCAACGCCGCGCCAGTGAGCATCAGCGGCCCGAGCAGCGAAATGATCCGCCACGCCTTCTTGCGGTCCTGCTCGACCGCGCGCCACTGCTCGATCGCCGGCGCGACCTTGGGTGAGCGGAGCGCGAACAGATTGGCGCCCGTGTAGGCACCTCCGCGGAACTTGAGCCACGTGCGCTTCGTCTGCGGGAGACGGCGGAGCAGGTTCGCGCGCTCGACCATGCCGATGGTAATGTCGGCGCCTTCAACGGCGGCAATGAATTCGTCGATGGTCGCGGTGTCGAGCAAGGCATGATCGGCAGTGGTAACGAGCAACGGCCAGCGGGTGTCCGCGCTGGCGCACAAAGCCAGGATGGTCGCGGCGATCGTGTCACCGGACTCGGCGACGCGCAGGCGTGGGTCGGCGGGCAAGGGGGCGGCGATCGTGTCCGGCGATTGCGCGAGCACGATCACGTCGCCGACCTGATCGCTCGCCAGCAATGCCGCGACCGGTCGCCGGACCATCGGCTCGCCCTCAATCGGGATCAGCGCCTTGGTGGCGACGCCGAACGACGCAGCGAACGGATCCGGCCCTGGCCGCGAACCGGCGAGGACAATCGCGGTATGACTCACCCCGCGAGCCAGGACGCGATCGGCTTGCCGCGCGCGGATTGCTCGACGGCCTGGGCATAGCGCACCGCGTGGAAGATCAGGCTGACGATGGTCCACCAGGCGACCAGCACGAGCCCGCTGTCGGGCCGCCCGACGAGCAAGGCGGCGACGAGAATCACCATGTTCGGGTTGCGGCGTGCGGTGATCAGCCGGAACTGGCTGTCGATTTTCTGCCACACGTGGATGTGCATGCCGCCGAAGCGGCGCATGAACGCGCCCTCGATCAGCCGCTGGAGGACATAGCCGCCAATGATCACCCATAAAACCATCGTCGCATAGACCGGGGTCAGCGGGCGGCCGTAGACGGCGAGGCCATGCAGCCACGCCCACCACCAGAATGGCGGATGGACGAGGTCGATGCCGTGATCGAACACATTGCCCCACTTCGACGAGGCGCCCGTACAGCGCGCGAGCTTGCCGTCGACGGTGTCGAGGACCATGAAAATGAAGCCCGACAACACGCCCCACCAATAGTCGCCGCGCCAGAACAGGATGAAGGCGAGAACGCAGAGGATCGCACCGACCGCGGTCACCGCGTTGGGGCTGATCCCGGCGCGCGCCGCCCAACGAGTCAGATAGAAGGCCGGCTTGCGCCACAGATAGAGCGTCAGGATGTCGGTGACGCCCTTGTACGAGGCGTCGTAGGCGGCGCGTTCGACCGGTTCGGGGTCGTCGGGATCGAGCGGCCGGACGAACGGGCGGTCGCGCTTGCGCAATTCGGCATAGTTGAGCTCGGTGGTCTCCGACGGGAGCATCGCAAAGCCGTCAATCGCCTCGCCATTAGCCATGGCGGCCGCGACAGCGGCGGCATCCTTGTCTTCGGGGACATGGACCAGCACCGGTTTGCCGCCCAGCATCAGCGCGGTTTGCGGTCGCAGGCGCATGGCTTTGAGCCACGCCGGATCCCACGCGTAAGCCAAGCTGGCGAGAAGCGTCGCCCGACCCAACTCCGGCGAGTCCGCGCATTCGAGCCCGGCGTTGGCGGCGAGCCGGCAGGCGCGGTCGCGGGCGTGCATCCCGAACGGCCGGGCCGCGTTGTCCCCAACGGGCACAAACAGGAGCGGAGTTTCGTACGCCATGGCAAGCGCGCATAAAGGCGGGAAACCGGGCAGGGAAGTGGCGGACGCGCCCATGGCTTGCCCCCCGCAGCGCTTTCGCGCACTAGTCCGGCCCAATGCCGGACGATAAGCGAACCGCCGACGACGGTGCGGAGGGTGCGACCTACCGCCCCGCCGGCGCGCTCACCATCACCCGGGCGGCAACGACGCAACGCGAGATCGATGCACTGCCTGATCCGCTGACAATCGATCTGTCTAAGGTCGAGCGGATGGATACGGTCGGGGCGTGGATCATCTATCGCACCGAGCGCGACCGTGGCGCCAAGGTCGAAGGCGGGAGCGAGATCGAGACCGGCCTGGTCCAACAAGTTGCCGAATATGACGTGCCGGTAAAGGTCCGGCCCGAGCAGCGCCCAGGGCTGGTGAGGGTCCTGACCGAACTTGGCGAATGGGTCGCCGATGCGGGCACGACCTTTGTCGGATTGCTCGGTTTCTTCGGCTCTACGTTGGTCGCTTCGGCTGGCCTGATTCGGCGGCCACGCAAGTTCCGGGTCAATGCCATCGTCCAGCGTTTCGACGTGGTCGGCGTGCGCGCCCTCGGGATCATCGGTCTGATGAGCTTCCTCATCGGCATCGTCGTCGGCCAGCAGGGCGCGGTCCAGCTCGAGCAGTTCGGCGCGGAAATCTACACCATCAACCTGATCGGCCGGATTACCGTGCGCGAGCTCGGCGTGCTGATGACCGCGATCATGGTCGCCGGCCGCTCCGGATCAGCGTTCGCGGCGCAGATCGGGACGATGAAGCTGACCGAAGAAATCGATGCGATGCGGACGATCGGCGTGTCGCCGATCGAGGCGCTGGTCATACCGCGAATGATTGCCGCAGTGCTGATGATGCCCCTGCTCGCCTTCTGGTCGATCCTGATGTCGCTGCTCGGCGGCGGCATTTTCGTCTGGCTCGATCTCGGCATTCCGCCGCTGACCTACATCCAGCGGCTCCAGGAGGTGATCCCGATGACCGATCTGTGGATCGGGCTGATCAAGGCGCCAGTGTTCGGGTTCATCATCGCGCTCGCCGGCTGTTTCCAGGGCATGCTCGTCGAGGGCACGTCGGAGCAGGTTGGCGAGCGGACGACGACCGCGGTCGTCCAGTCGATCTTCCTGGTCATCATTCTCGACGCCGTGTTCGCCATCTTCTTCACCTCGATCGGGTGGAAATGACCGACAAGCCGCTCATTTGCGTGCGGGGCCTCAGGAACAGCTTCGGCGAGCAGGTCGTCCACGAGAATCTCGACCTGACCGTCAACCGCGGCGAGATCCTCGGCGTGGTCGGCGGCTCGGGCACCGGCAAATCGGTGCTGATGCGCTCGATTATCGGTCTGCAAAAACCCGATTCCGGCGTGGTCGAAGTGCTTGGCGAGAATATGCTCGACCGGGCCGAGGACGAAGCCAAGAATATTCGCCGCCGCTGGGGTATCCTGTTCCAGAACGGCGCGTTGTTCTCGACCCTGACGGTGGCCGAGAACGTCGAGGTCCCGATCCGCGAATATTTCCCGCATTTAACGCCGCCGCTGCTCGACGAGATCGCGTCGTACAAGATCGCGATGGCCGGCCTGCCGCCCGATGCCGGGCCCAAGCTGCCGTCGGAGCTGTCGGGCGGGATGACCAAGCGCGCCGGGCTGGCGCGGGCGCTGGCGATGGATCCGGAACTATTGTTCCTCGACGAACCGACGTCAGGCCTCGACCCGATCGCAGCGGCCGGGTTCGACGAACTCATCCGTTCGCTCCAGCAACGGCTCGACCTGACCGTTTTTCTGATTACGCACGATCTCGATTCGCTCTACGCGATCTGCGACCGGGTGGCGGTGCTGGCCGACCACAGAGTAATTGCGGTTGGAACGATTCCGGAACTATTGGCTTTGGACCATCCTTGGATACAAGAATACTTTAACGGGCCGCGCGGGCGCGCTGCCGCCGACACCGCGGAGGAGCACGTCAAAGCCTGATGGAAACCCGGTCGAACTATGTGATGGTCGGTGCCGTGACCCTGTCGCTCCTCGCCGGGGTGCTGTTGTTCATCGTCTGGCTCGCGGGCCTCTCGAACAATCAGGACAAGTGCTACGACATTTATTTTGCGCAGGCGGTGAGCGGGCTCAACAAGGGCTCGGGGGTCACCTTCTCCGGTGTCCCGGTTGGCCAGGTCGACCGCATTTCGCTCCTCCCGAACCGGCCCGAATTCGTCTGGGTACGGATTAACGTCGATCCCCAGACGCCAGTGCTCCAGGGCACGACCGCGCAGATCAAGGGCGTCGGCTTCACCGGTGTCAGCGAAATTCAGCTCGACGGCGCGGCCAAGGGCGCTCCGCCAATCACTTTGTTGGGCCCCCAGGGCTGCCCGGTCGTCCCTTCGAGCTCAGGCGGGCTTGGGGCGTTGCTCAACAGTGCGCCGGAACTGATCGATCGGATTCAGCGGCTGACCGAGCGCCTGACCGAATTGCTCAGCGACAAGAACCAGAATTCAATCGCCGACATCCTTGAGAATCTCGACAAGACCAGCCGGGTGCTGGCCGAGCGCGCGCCCGACCTCGCCGACGCCATGGCCGACGCCCGGGTCGCGGTCCGTCAGGCCGGGATTGCGGCCCAGCGCGTCGCCGAGCTGTCCGACAACACGAACAAGCTGATGACCGAAGAAGGTCGCCCGGCGGCCCAGGACCTGCGCAAAGCGATCGCCTCGGTGCAGAAGGCCGCGGATAATCTCGATTCGATGATCACGGATGCCAAGCCGGGCGTGCAGAACTTCACCAAGTCGACGTTGCCCGAAGCCAATCAGCTGGTGCGCGACCTGCGCGAATTGACGGTGTCGTTGAAGGGCGTCTCCCAGCGCGTCGAACAGGGCGGGATCGGCGGCGCCCTCGGGCCCGAGAAGCTGCCTGACTACAAACCGGGGAAGCGCCAATGAATCGTCTGAAGAGCGCGCTGGTCGCGGGCACCCTATCACTGGCGTTGACCGCGTGCGCGGGGCTGCTTGGCGGCGGCGGGAAGCCTCCACCGAACCTGCAGACGTTGACGCCGGAAGCAGTGGATCCCGGTGCGATTACCCGCACGGCCAATGCCGGACAGGCGGTTACGGTCGCGGTGCCGGTCGTACCCAAAGAGCTGCGTACCGTGCGTGTTCCGGTTCAGGTGAGCGCGACTGACATCCAATATGTGACGGGCCTGCAATGGGTCGATACTCCCGACCATCTGTTCCAGCGGCTAGTTGCCGAAACCATCCGGCGGACGACCAATCGCGTGGTCCTCGATACGGCCCTGACGACGCTCGACCCCGGGCTCCTGCTCAGCGGGCAGCTTCAGCGCTTCGGCTATGATGCGCAAACCGGCCAGGTGATCGTCGAATATGACGGCGCTCTGTCGACCATGGGCGGGAGCCGGGTCGACACGCGGCGGTTCGTCGCGACCGTTCCAGCCGACGGCACCGCGGCCTCGGTCGGTCCGGCCTTGAACCGGGCGTCGAATCAGGTCGCGGCGGACGTCGCCAAGTGGGTCGGCGGCTAGGAACTCGCCGGGGCGGGCATGAAATGAATGCCGTGACGCTCGCCAATCTCAGGGATCTTCGCCCCGTCCTCGGGCAGGCTGCGAACCTCGTTGTTGATCTCGCGGAAGAATTTCGAGCCGTGCGCGGGAGCCGCGAAGATCAGCACGCGCGCCGGTGATTCCGAAGCGCCCTTGAAACCGTGAACGGTGTTGCGCGGCAGGTAGTTGAAGTCGCCCCTGGCCGATTTCACCCGCTCACCGTCGACGTGAAACTCGACCTCGCCTTCGAGGATGTAATAGGCTTCGTCCCAATCGTGGCGATGCGGCGGCGGGCCCATCCCCAGCGGCACTTCTTCCTCGAACAACGACCAGTTGCCGCCGGTTTCGCGCGCTTCGCACAACATGGTCAGCGGCATCCCGAGGATATTCAGCGGCGGCCGATCCCCCGCCTTGACGATGGTCGCAGTCATCTTGCGCCCTCCTCCTGAAAGGCGGGCCCAATACACCTTCAGCAGCCGGTTTGCACGGATCAGGCGAGCGACTTCGATGCCTGCTCGAAGACGTCCTTCGACAACCCCGGAGCAGCGGCGATGCGCTCGAGTTCGGCCTTCATCAGCGCTGCGCGGTTGAACTCGAAGCGCTGCCAGCGGCCGAATGACGGCACCAGCCGCGCCGCGACCTGCGGGTTGAGCCGGTCGGCAGCGAGGATCATGTCGGCGAGGAAGGCGTAGCCGCGCCCGTCGGGCGAATGGAACGCCCAATGGTTCGCGCCGAACGTCCCGGCCACCGCGCGCAGCCGGTTGGGATTGGTCAGCGCGAAATCCGGGTGGCTTGCCAGCTTCAGCACCTGATCGACCGTATCGGCCCGCTGCGCCGCCGCCTGCAGCGCGAACCATTTGTCGAGCACCAGGGCATCGCTGCGGAAGCGGTCGTAGAACGCAGCCAGGGCGGCGTCGCGTTCGGGCCCGGTCAGTGACACCAATATCCCAAGCGCGCCTTGGCGGTCGGTCATGTTGTCGGCTTTGTCGAATTGCGCCTTGGCGAGTTCGGCGCCGTGCCGTTCGTCGGCGGCCGATATCAAGTTGAGCGCAACGGTGCGCAGGCGGCGGATGCCTTTCGCATTGGGCGAAAGATCGTCGCCCGATACGCCGTCGCTGCGATGCGCGGCGAGCAAGTCCCCGCCGAGCGCTGCGCCGATCGTGCTCCGCAGTGCATCGCGCGAGCCGTGGATGGCGTCGGGATCGACCACGTCCATACGATCCGCGATCAGCGCGTCCGACGGGACCAGGATCGCCTCGCCCTTGAAGGCCGGATCGAGCGAATTGGACTGGAGCGTGGCGGCAATCGCCTCAATCACCGGTGCAGGATCGACCGCCTCGCCGTGCGCGCCGGCGACCAAAGCGCGCAACATCAACTCCTGGATCGCCTCGTAGCGTGCGAACGGATCAGTGTCCGTTTGCGCCAGACGTTCGAGTTCGCCCGCGCGGCGTTCCGCAGTAACAATGATCGGCGCGGAGAAGCCGCGGTTGAGCGACAGCAGCGGCGGCTCCGCGACATTCTCGAAGCTTATTGTCTGGCGCGGCTGGTCGAGGATGATGAGTCGCTCGGCAGAGATTTCATCGCCGCTTACCTCACCAATCAACGCCGTCTTGAGCGGGATCGGCATCGGCTGCTTGACCGGCTGGCCGGGCGTGGGGTCGACCCGCTGTTCGAGATGCAGCGTCGCCGTCTTGGTCACCGGGTCATGGTCGAGCCGCGCGCCGATCCGGGGCGTGCCGGCCTGACTGTACCAGATCTTGAACGGCGTCAGGTCGACCCCGCTGGCGTCTTCGAGCGCCGCGACGAAATCGTCGCAGGTCGCGGCTTCGCCGTCATGCCGGTTGAAATACAAATCGGTCCCGGCGCGAAATTTGTCGGGGCCAAGCACGGTCGCCATCATGCGGATGACCTCCGCTCCCTTGTTGTACACCGTCGCGGTGTAGAAATTGCCGATCTCGATATAGCTGTCCGGCCGCACCGGGTGCGCCAGCGGCCCGGCGTCCTCGGGGAATTGCGCGGCGCGAAGCACGCGCACGTCCTCGATCCGCTTGACCGGCGCGCTGCCGATATCGGCCGAGAAGGCCTGGTCGCGGAAGACCGTGAAGCCTTCCTTCAGCGACAGCTGGAACCAGTCGCGGCAGGTGACCCGGTCGCCCGACCAATTGTGGAAATATTCGTGCGCGACGACGCGCGCGATATTGTCGAAATCGGCATCGGTCGCGGTGTCGTGATCGGCCAGCACATAGGCCGAGTTGAAGATGTTGAGGCTCTTGTTCTCCATCGCCCCCATGTTGAAGTCGCTGACGGCGACGATGTTGAACTGGTCGAGGTCGTATTCGCGGCCGTAGACCCGTTCGTCCCACGCCATGGAGAGCTTAAGGCTATCCATCGCATGCGCGGTTTTGGGCAGGTCCGCTTCGCGCACCCAAATCGCGAGGTCGACCTCGCGGCCCGACATGGTGGCGAAGCTGTCGCGGTTGGCCCGGAGATCGCCGGCGACCAAGGCGAACAGATAGCAGGGCTTGGGAAACGGGTCCTCCCACTCGGCCCAATGGCGGCCGTCGGCGCCCTCGCCCGAGGCGACGCAATTGCCGTTCGACAGCAGGATCGGGAGCAGCTTGGCGTCACCCTCCATGCGCACGCGATATTTGGAGAGGACGTCGGGCCGGTCGGGGAAGAAAGTGATGCGGCGGAAGCCCTCGGCCTCGCATTGTGTGCACAGCATCCCGCTCGAGGCATAAAGACCCATCAGCTTGGTGTTGCCGGCGGGGCTGATCTCGACGTGCGTTTCGACCGTCGCGCGGTCGCCGGCGATGTCGATCACCAGCCGCGGCCCGTCCATCCGCCATTCCGTGTCCTCGCCGTCGACCTTGACCCCGAGCAGCACGAGCTCGTCGCCGTCGAGCACCAAAGGACGATCGTGGTCGCCGTTGCGGACCACCGCGATCGTCGCCGTCACGCGCGTCGCATCGATGCCGAGATCGAAATCGAGGGCAATTTCGGGGACCAGCCAGTCGGGCGGCCGGTAATCCTCGCGCCGGATCGTGGCGTGGGTTGCAGGAGCGGTTTGCGTATCGGTCAGGGTGCGGACGTCAGCCATAGGCCGCGGGGTTTAGGCGGCGTCCGGCGACGGCACAACCGAGCGGCTGCGGCTGAGCGCGCCGACCATCCCGCCGAGCGCCAGCAGCGCGCCGGCAATCGTCGTCGGAGTCCAGCGATAGCCTTCGAGCCAGGTTGAAAAGCCCATCGCGATGATCGGCACGATCACGCTTGAATAGGCCGCCTTGGCCGGACCGATGCGGCGCACGACGGGGTAATAGAGGCTGAAGGTAAGGACCGAAGCGGCGAGCGCTAGGTAGAGCAGCCCGGCCCAATAAGCGGGGCGCGGATCGAAGCTCGGGGGGCCGGTCATGGCGAAGGCGATGATCCCGTCGATCAGGGCGCCAGCAGCCATCGAGCAGGCGAGCAGGCCGAACAAAGGATAATGGCGGATTTCGGGGCGCGCCTGAACCACGTTGGCGATCGACGCGCCGAGCATGCCGACCAGGGTCAGCCCAATGCCAACGGTGATCTGCCCGGCGGCGGCGGGATGGTCGTTGAGTTCGTGGGCGAACAGCAGGGCGATCCCGGCGACCGCGACCGTCGAGTTCCAGAAGAAGCGCTGGGTCGGCTTGTGGCCGAGGAACACCCAGCCAAGCAGGCTCGACGGGATCAGCAGCAACGCGAACACGGTGGCGACAACGCCCGAGGTGATGTGCCGTTCGGCGAGATACACCGCGTTGAAATTGATGCAGAATTGGGTGAAACCGAGGAAGGCCGCGGCGAGCATGCCGCGGCGGCCAAGGTTGAGGCTATCGCGCTTGATCAGGGCAATGGCGAACATCGCGGCAGCGGCGATGACGAAGCGATAAGTCACCGACCATTGCGGCGGGACGCTGCCCAACTGGCCGCGAATCACGATCCAGGTCGAACCCCAGATGGCGGTGAAGATGATGAACGGCAGCGTGACCGACCGGAAGGTCGATCGGTGCCCGTCGCTCACAGCGCCGCGAGTGCGGCGGCGAGCCGCTCGACGTCTTCGGCGCGCTGGTCCCAGCTGGTGACGAGGCGGATTTCGCCCGGGCCCCAGTCATAGAAATCGAAGCCCTGCGCGATGAGGCCGGCAGCCTCAGCGGCGCTGACCTTGAGAAAGACCTCATTGGCCTCGACCGGATAGACCAGCCGGTCCGTCGCCGCTTCGGCCAGCCGCGTCGCAGCGGCGTTGGAGGCGCGGGCATTGTCGAGCCACAGCCCGTTTTCGAGCAGTGCGAGAATCTGTGCGGCGAGCATCCGGCCCTTGGACACGAGATGCCCGGCGCGCTTGCGCCGTACCGCGATCTCGTCGGCGAGATCGGTGTCGAACAGAATCAACGCCTCGGCGTTGAGCCCGCCATTCTTGATGAAGCCGAACGACATCGCCCGAACCCCGGCGCGCCAGGTGACGTCGGCCGGGCTGTCGCCGGTGGTCGCCAGCGCGTTGGCGAACCGCGCGCCGTCCATGTGCAGCGCGAGGCCGCGCTGCTTGGCCAGCTGGCCGAGAGCCGCGACCTCGGCCGCGCGGTAGACCAGGCCATATTCGGTCGCATTGGTGATCGACAGCGCGGCGGGCTGGACCTGGTGAACGTCGTTGCGGATGCTATCGCACGCCTCGGTGACCGCGGCGGGCGTCACTTTCGCGCCGGGGCCGTCGAGCAGGATCAGCCTGGCGCCACCGGAGAAGAATTCCGGCGCACCCGCTTCGTCGACCTCGATATGCGCGTGCCGGTGGCAGAGGATGCCGCGATAGGGCGGGCACAAGGCCGCGAGCGCGAGGCAATTGGCGGCGGTGCCCGTCGATACCCAGAAAGCGCGGACCTGAGTCGCGAACAGATCGGAAAAAGCGCCATCGAGGCGTTGGCTATATTCGTCGCCGTCATATGCGGTGTCGACGCGGTTCGAGGCGGCGATCGCCTCGATCACCTTGGGGTGCGCGGCGGCCGCATTATCCGAGAAGAAGCGCATGCGCGGCGAATGGCGGCGCAATTGTGAAGCGTCAACGTGTGCTCCCGCGAAGGCGGGAGCCCAGGCGCGCGTCAGCGCTTCTTTGCTCGCCCTTCGGGCTCTGTCTGGGCCCCTGCCTTCGCAGGGGAACTCTTCAGATCCCGCGCCTGCGCCTTCCGCCGCCGCAGATTCTCCCTGAGCGCCGCCGCCAGCCGCTCTTCGCGGGCGGTGTCTTTCGTACTCATGGTTGACAGGGCAAGGCCAGCACCGTCATAGGCCCGCCTCTCCGGACAAAGTGCTGCCGTAGCTCAGTGGTAGAGCGCATCCTTGGTAAGGCTGAGGTCGTGAGTTCAATCCTCACCGGCAGCACCATTTTCTCCGTTTAGATCGCGGCGCAGGCCGCCTGGAGCCATTCTAAGTCGGCGCCCTCGAGGTTCGGGCCAATCTTCGCCAGCACATGCGCGTGGTAGCAATTGAGCCAGCCGAGTTCGTCGGCATCGAGCATGTTGGCATCGACCAGCCGCCGGTCGATCGGGGCGAAGGTCAATGTCTCGAACCCGAGCATCTCTTTCTCCGCACCGTCGATCTCGCGGGGCACGACCAACACCAGATTCTCGATGCGTATGCCGTATTCCCCGGTCTTGTAATAGCCGGGCTCGTTGGAGAGGATCATGCCCGCCGCGAGCGGCTCGTCGCCGCCGCTCTGGCTGCTGCCGACCGGAGAAATGCGTTGCGGACCTTCGTGGACGGCGAGGAAGCTGCCGACGCCGTGCCCGGTGCCGTGGGCGTAATCGAGCCCCGCTTCCCACAACGGCCGGCGGGCGAAACTGTCGAGCTGCGAGCCGCGCGTGCCTTTGGGGAAGACCGCGGTGGCGATCGCGATATGGCCCTTGAGCACGCGGGTGAAACGGTCGCGCATTTCCTCGGTCGGCTCGCCGATCGGGACGGTGCGAGTGATATCGGTGGTGCCATCGACATATTGGCCGCCCGAATCGATCAGATAGAGCGTGCCGGTCTCGAGCTTGCGGTTGGTCTTCTCGCTCGATTTGTAATGGACGATCGCGCCGTTGGGCCCGGCGCCGGAGATCGAATCGAACGACAGGTCGCGCAGCTCGGGATTCTCGCGGCGCAGGGCTTCGAGGTGGTCCGACGCGATGAGTTCGTCGACGTCGCCCTTGGGCGCTTCCTCGTCGATCCAGCGAAGGAACCGCGAGATGACCGCGCCGTCGCGGGTCTGCGCGGCCTTCTGGCCGGCGACCTCGACGTCGTTCTTGAGCGCCTTGGGCAGGATGGTCGGGTCGCGCAGCGGCAGAATCTTGGCCCCGGCCTTGTCCAGCGCATCGAAGATCGCGGCGACCGCGCGCTCGGGGTCGACGACGACGGTCTTGCCCTTGAGCTCGCCGAGCACACCCTCGAACGCCGCGCGTTCATGCAGGCGGACGCCGTTGCCGAGGTGCTGGCGGACCTCGGGCCCGATCTTCTCGCCGGCGACGAACAAATCGGCGGTCCCGTCGGAATTGACCAGGGCATAAGCCAGCGCGACCGGGGTGTGGGTGACGTCGGCCCCCCGGATGTTGAACGCCCAGGCGATCGAGTCGAGCGCGGACAGCACCGCGGCGTCGGCGTGATGCGTGGTCAGCCAGTCGGCGATTTCGGTGCGCTTTTCGGGTGCGCCCTTGCCGGCATATTCGTCGGGCTGGACGACGAGGTGAGCCTTCGACGCCTCGGGGCGGTCGGTCCACACCTCGTCGATCGGGTTGCGCGCAACCGCGACGAGCTCGGCGCCGCGGCTAGCGAGCGCCTCCTTCGCTTTGGTCACCCAGTCGCGGGTGTGCAGCCACGGATCGTAGCCAATCCGACCGCCTTGCGGCGCATGTTCCTTTAGCCATTCGGTGGTGCTGGTCTCGGGCACCGACTGGTAGCTCCATTGGTCGGCGCTGACCTGGCTGCGGACCTGGAGCGTATAGCGGCCATCGACGAAGATCGCGGCTTCCTCCGGGAGGACGACAGCGGAGCCGGCCGAGCCCAGGAAACCGGTCAGCCAGGCGAGGCGCTGGGCGTAGCTCCCGACATACTCGCTCATATGCTCGTCGGTGAGCGGGACGACGAAGCCGTCGAGCGCATTGGCTTTGAGCTGTTCGCGCAGGGCGGCGAGGCGATCGGCGTAAGACGACATGGGCAAGCTCCGTTCGCTTCCCCAGCTAGTCCATGAGCCGCCGAGGTTAAAGACCTGAGCGTGACGACCGCGTTCCGCCCATAACGGATCATTGGCGTTTACTTCTCGGCAGCACCCCCGTGGTACGCCTTGTCACTGGCAAGATATGGCAAACCCCGTTCCAACCCCTCAGGATTTCGCGGACCGCCGCGCCTATCCGCGTGTCGAGGTCGCCTTGCCGGCTTTCCTCCAGGCCAAGGGCGAGCGCCATGCGGTGCGGATTCTTGACCTGTCCGCGGGCGGCGCGAAGCTCGATTGCCCGGTTGCCCTGCCCAGCGGAACCGCGGTGATCCTCGATTGCGGCACGCTCGGCCGCGCGGCGGTGGTCCGGTGGCAAACCGCCGGCGCGCTGGGCATTTGCTTCGACAGCGAGCTAGATCCGCGCGACCTGTCCGCTTTGGCCGAGCGGTCGAAAGCCCTCACCGCGTGGCGCAAGGAGCGAGAATAGCCGCGACATCGGCGCAAGCTTTTTCTTCCCGTTGCCCGTCACCGCGCTAAAGCGCGGGCATGGACCAGCCGACCACTCTCCCCGCTCCGCCCCAGGCCGCACAGCGCCCCTACAGCTACGAAGCGCATGGGGTGACGATCTCCGACCCGTGGCATTGGTTGCGCGATCCCAAATATCCCGAGGTCGATGACCCGGACGTGCTCGCCTACCTCAATGCCGAGAACGACTATTTCGAAGGTTGGGCCGGGCAGCACCGGGCGCTGCTTGACGGGCTGTTCGAGGAGATGAAGGCGCGGATCAAGGAGGACGACCGCTCGGTCCCGATCCGCGACGGCGATTTTCTTTACTGGTGGGCGTTCAAGCCGGGCGCGCAATATCGCACCTGGTACCGTCAGCCCGTCGCCGGCGGCGACGAACAAATCACCTTCGACGAGCCGGTCGAGGCCGAGGGCAAGGACTATTTCCGCCTCGGCGCGCTTGAGATCAGCCCCGACGGGAAGCTAGCCGCCACGTTGACCGACGCTGACGGTTCCGAGCGCTTCCACCTCAAGATCCGCGACCTCGCGACCGGCAAGGATGTCGAAACAGTGACCGAGGTCGGCATCGGCCAGCCGGTGTGGACCAGCGACAGCGCCGGGATCGTGTTCACCGAGGTCAACGACAATTGGCGCAGCTATCGCGCGCGTTGCCACCGGCTCGGGCGGCCGGCAGCCGAGGACGTGACGCTGTACGAGGAGACCGAGGAACTCGGCTTCAGCGTCGGGGTCGGCAAGACGCAGGACAAAAGCCTGATCCTGATCTCGACCGGCGACAATGCGACCAGCGAAGTGCGGTTCGTTTCGGCCGACGATCCGAGCCAGCCGCTGACGCTGATTTCCGCGCGCGAGCCCAATCGCGAATATCATGTCGATGCGGCGCACGGAAAATTGTGGATCCTGACCAACGACGATCATGTGAATTTCCGCCTGGCTGAAGCCGATCTGGCCAGTCCGGATGCGTGGCAAACGGTGATCGCTGGCTCGGATCGGGTCTATCTGACCGGCGCCAGCTCCTACCGCGACCATCTGGCGATCAGCAGCCGCGTCGAGGGGCTCGATCAGCTCGTGCTCCGCACCTACGATGGCGGCGAAAGCCGCATTCCGTTCGCGGAAGCGAGCTACACGGCCTTCTTCCACGGCAATCCCGAGTTCGCGCCCGATGCCTATCGCCTCGGTTACTCGTCGATGGTCACGCCGATGACCACGTTCGATTACCACCCAACGAGTGGCGAACTCGAGGTCCGCAAGGTCCAGGAAATCCCGTCGGGTTACGACGCCTCGCAATATGCTACCGAGCGGCTGACCGTGGCGGCGCGCGACGGCGCCCGGGTGCCGGTATCGATCGTCTACAAGAAGGGCTTCGAGAAGGACGGTTCGGGAAAACTGTTCCTCTACGGCTATGGCGCGTACGGCATGGCGATCCCGCCGGCCTTTAATAGCAACCGCATCAGCCTGCTCGACCGCGGCTGGGCCTGCGCCATCGCCCACATCCGCGGCGGTGACGACCTCGGCCACCAATGGTTTCTCGACGGCAAGCTGGCCAAGCGCACCAATACGTTCAACGATTTCGTCGATGTCGCGAAGGGCTTGATCGCCGAGCGTTTCACCAAGGCCGGGAATATCGCGATCAACGGCCGCTCGGCCGGCGGCGAGCTGGTCGGCGCGGTGGTCAACAGCGACCCCGAGCTGTGGGGCGCGGTGGTCGGCGACGTACCGTTCGTCGACGTGCTCAACACCATGCTCGACGACACGTTGCCGCTGACGCCCGGCGAATGGCCCGAATGGGGCAATCCGATCGTCGACAAAGCCGTGTTCGATTACATCCGCACCTATTCGCCGTACGACAATGTGACGGCGCAGGCTTACCCGCCGCTGCTGATCACCGGCGGGCTGACCGACCCGCGCGTGACCTATTGGGAGCCGGCGAAATGGGCCGCCCGGCTGCGGGCGACGAAGACCGACCGGAATGTGCTGCTGCTCAAGATCAACATGGGCGCGGGGCACGGCGGCAAGTCGGGCCGGTGGGAGGGCCTGCACGAAGTGGCCGAGACCTATGTGTTCATCCTGACGGAGACGGGCGCGGGGAAATGAGCCGCCCGACCTTCGAAATGACCTTCACCGCGCTGCCCGAGCACATCGATGAGCTCGGGCACGTCAACAATGCGGTGTGGGTGCAGTGGATGGAGCAGGTCGCCGTCGCGCATTGGCGGAGCGTCGCCGATCCCGACCATCAGGACGATTATTTCTGGGTCGTGGTGCGGCACGAGATCGATTATCTGCGCGCGGTGCTCGAAGGCGAACGAATCACCGCCCGGACCTGGGTCGGTGAGCGGCCGCAGGGCGCGCGATTCGACCGTCACATGGAATTCACCGGCGAGGACGGCAAACCCCGCGTCCGCGCGCGCACCCAATGGGCGATCATCGACAAGGCCGCCAGGCGCCCGATCCGCGTCCCCGCCGAGGTGGTGGCGCCGTTCATGGGTGAAGAGTAACAACCCCTGATGAGCCGCCCGATCCTCTACGATTATTACCGCTCGTCCGCCGCCTATCGGGTGCGGATCGCGCTCAACCTCAAGGGCGTCGATTACGAGCGCCGGCCGGTCAACTTGTTGAACAGCGCGCAGCGATCGGACGAGTATCGCGCGCTCAACCCGCAGGGCTTGGTGCCGATGCTGGAGATCGACGGCCACCGCCTGACCCAGAGCCTGGCGATCCTCAATTATCTCGACATGCGCTATCCAAACCAGCCACTGATCCCGGCGTCTGCGGCCGAGCGCACGCACGTCGTGGCGATGGCGTTGACGATTGCCTGCGACATCCATCCGCTTAACAATCTGCGCGTGCTAAAATATCTAAAGCACGAGCTCGGCCATTCCCAAGAGGAGGTCGACCGCTGGTACGTGCACTGGATCAGCGAAGGCCTGCCGGCGCTCGAAGTGCTCGCTGCTCCGCGGGCCGGCCAGTTCCTGTTCGGAAACGCGCCGACGGCGGCCGATGTTTGTCTCGTTCCGCAGCTCTATAATGCGCGGCGTTACAACGTGCCCCTGGACAATTATCCGACGTTGCTGCGCGCCGAGGGAAATGCGACCGCGCTCGACGCGTTCGCCGCGGCGCATCCCGACAGACAGGAGGTTCCGGCATGAATCGTGTGGATGCGATCAACCGCGGCATGGGCGACACGCCGACCGAATCGGTCGCGATCCCGAGCCTCGAAGGCAAGGTCAGCGCGGAGGAATGGGCGATCCGGGTCGATCTCGCCGCCGCCTATCGCATGGTCGCGCATTACGGCTGGGACGACCTCATCTTCACCCATTTGTCGGCGCGGATCCCGGGGCCCGAGCACCATTTCCTGCTCAACCCGTACAATCTGATGTTCGAGGAAGTAACCGCGTCATCGCTGGTCAAGGTCGACGTCCACGGCAATGCGGTCGAGCCGACCCCGTTCGTCACCAACCCGGCCGGCTTCACCATCCATTCGGCGATCCACATGGCGCGCGAGGATGCGCATGCGGTGATGCATTTGCACACGCCCGCAGGTCAGGCGGTGTCGGCGCATAGCGAAGGACTGCTGCCGCTGACCCAGACCGCGATGCTGGTGCGCGGCGACCTCGCCTTCCACGATTACGAAGGGGTCGCGGTTGACCTCGACGAGCGCGAGCGGCTGGTCGCCGACCTCGGGACCAAGAACGCAATGATCCTGCGCAACCACGGCACACTCGCGGTCGGGCCGACCATCGGCGAATGTTTCGTCCGGCTCTATTTCCTCGAGCGCGCGTGCCAGGCGCAGATCATGGCGCTGTCGGCCGGCGAGAATATCAACAACCCGCCGCAGGGCGCGCCGGAAACCGCCGCGGCGCAGGGCGCGGTCGGAGTCGCTTTGGCCGCGAAGCTGCTCGCCTGGCCGGCGCTCAAGCGCAAGGCGTATCGCCTCGATCCGAGCTTCGCGACCTAGGCCGGTTTGGCGGCGGCTTTGTCGCTGCCGAGGTAACGCGAGTAGAGCCAGCCGATCCCGATCAGGCTGAACCCGAGCGCGACGAACGAGGCGATCCGCGTTATGCCCTCAAGTCCCGAGGCATCGAACAGGAACACCTTGGCGACCGCGCCGAGCATCAGAACCAGCGAGGCGATCCGCCAGTCGCGCTGTTTCCGGGCAATCCCCCACAGGAGGAAGCCAATCGCCAGCGCGATGGCGAGGATCGAGCGCAAAATATCCTCGGCCATCGGCAGCCCGGGGCTGACCAGCAAGGTGCCGTGGAAGGCCTGCCGGAGCTCGGAGAAGACGAACAGCGCGAGGAGCACCATCTGGCCGATGTCGAGTGCGCGGCGGGCCTGGTCGGGCAGTTCCGGAATTTTGCGCTTCGCGATCATCACCAGGCCGATCGCCAATGCGTAGACCGGGAGGATCAGGTTCAACACCGGCCACGCGCCGACCGCCTGGTCCGCCCACAAAGGGTTGTGCAGAAGCAACGTGTAGAAGACCTCGTGAGCCAAGGCCGCCCCGGCGAGGAGCAATGCGACCGCGCGCCGGTCGAACCGATAGGCCAGCAACGCCAAGGCGGCCAACGCGGCTTCCCAAACGAGCCGTTCGGCCAAGCCGAGGTGCACGAACATGGTAGCCTCGGCGATGGCGAAGACGTGCTTGTAGAGGCTGTGCGCGCCGACGACGGTCAGCAGTGCGGCGATGGTCCAGCCGATGATGCGTTGGGACGACAGGCCGTCGGATTTCGCGATCAGAATTGCGGCGGCGACTGCCAGTCCGGGAGCCAACAGATGGGTGATCGCGGCCTCTGCCAGAGGGAGGTCGGTCACCAGCATCGGCGAGGCGAACAGCGAGGCGACGGCCGCGGTGCCCCAATAGTCCAACGGCTCGATCACCCACGCCATGATGATCAAGGTCGACGAGGCCAGCGCCGGAGCCAGCCGCTCGCCGAGGCGGCGGCTGATCCAGGCAGTAGCGATCAGCAGCGCCGGAGCAATAAGTGGCTCAAATCGCGCTGCTACGACCGCGGCGAAAGCGAGATAGAGGAAGGCCGGGGCCAGGAATTGCGCGGTCGCGCGACCGCCCTTGAAGCGCGCGCGCCAGGCGAACAGCGTCGCGATGCCCGCATGCGCTGCCCAATTCGCGGCATCGACCGAATCGGGATAATTCGTCGCGTCGATGAGCTGCGAGCAGGGATAGGTCAGCACGCCCGCGGCCGCGAAAATCCACGCCATCGGCTCGAACCGGCGATCTTGGGCGACTTGGCCGAGGTGGAGCAAAGCGAGCCCGATCACGCCGATCGCGACCCCAGCCAGCCACACCGGCAGCAGCAGCAATGCAGCGCCGGCGAGGAGCACGGCGTTCACCGTCGCGAGCAGCGCGAAGCGCGCATCCTTGCCGCGGTCGGCATTGCGCCAACAGAGAGCTGCGCACGCTCCCATCGCGGCCGCGAGGCCAAGCGCGAGCAGTCCGAACGGCATATCGTTGCTGCCGTCGGCGTGGGAGAAATGGAACATCGGCAGTAGCAGTGCGCCGAGACCGAGCGCGCCGATCTCCGCGGCTTCGATCAGGCCACCGGACTTCCACAGGCGCAGGACGGCCGGGGTGGCGTAAATCAAAGCAGTCCCAAAGAGCACCAGCGCGAAGTCGCGAGCGAGCGGCGTCGGCCAGGCGCCGAGCAACAGCAGCGCGACCACCGACCCGACCGCGGGCAGCTGCGCCAGCGCCTCGTCGCGCCGGGCGAGCCAGATCGAGGCGATCGCCAGCAGTCCGAACAAGCCCCAGTTGAGCAAAGCGAACCCGCCGGTCGCGACCAGCGCCGCCATTTGCGCGGCGGCGGCGATCCCGGCGATCAGCTGCAGCTTGTTCTTGTGCTCGCCGGCAAAGCCGAGCGCGGGAATGCCGACGCCGAGCAGCAACAGGTAGAGGCCGACCGAGATCGAGCTTGGCGTATCGAGCACGCCGCCGATCAGGAGGAGCAGGCCCCAGCCGAAGCCGCCGGCCAATGCGCTGATGCCGAGCCACGCCCAGCGCTGGTTGCGCGACAGCGTGCACAGGCCGGCGACGGCGAGCGCGAGATAGACCGACAGCAGCGGCACGTTGGGCGCATTCGAACCGATCAGCGCCGGCGCGGCGAGACCCCCGACCAGCCCAAGCAGCGCACTTGGCGCGCCGAAACGGGTCGCGAGGAACAACGCCAACGCAGTCACGCCGGCCGTGCCGAGCATCGCCGTCAGGGGCGCGATCAGATGATAGAGGTTCGCCGCGATCAGGAGGCTGGCATAGAGGCTGGCGAGCCCCGCGCCGGCCAGTGCCTGGCGGACGCGCGGGTCGCGCACGCGCTCCTCATAGCGCAAGGCAAACTCGGCCCCGCCGATCAGGAGCGCACCGAATAACAGGCCCGAGATGACGCGAATGGGGGGCGTGACCAAGCCGGACTCGATCGACAATTTGACGATCAGCATGCCGGCAATGGCAAGCGTGATTCCGCCGGCCCAGACCGGCAGGCGGCGGCCGAACAGTTCCTCGAAGCCGATGCCGAACTTCCAGCTGCGGCGCTCGACCTCTTCGGTAAGCTCGGGTGTCTCGCGCGATTCGAGTGGCTGACTAACCCGCGTTTGCGGGCGCGGCTCGGCATGAAGCACCACGGCCGGACGGCGAGGCTCGGCTGCTTGCGGGGCGTCCGGGCGTTGGACCGCCAAGGCCGGTGGTTCGTGCCTGACGACGGTCGCTTGCGGGCGCACAGGGTCCGCCCGATAGGCCGCATCGTCTTCGAAATTGTCGAGCCGCTCCTCGAGCCGGCGAAGGCGACGATGCTGCTGAATTCCAAACCCAACTAGCACGATCAGCACGAGCCAAGTGACCATTGAACAGGCCTCCCCCGCCGTTCTGTAGCAGGAATTGAACACTGTTCAACAAATAAATTGGACAGTGTTCAGTTAGAAGCATAAGGTTCGTCGATGGGCCGCCGATCGGATCATAGCAGGGCCGAACTTCGTGCGTTGATCGTCGACGAGGGGCACCGGCAGATGGCCGAGCACGGCTTTGCCCGCTTCTCGGCGCGGCAGGTGGCGCGATCGGTCGGTTACTCGGTCGGGACCATTTACAACGTCTTCCCCAGCCTCGATCACTTTCTGCTGGCGATCAATACCCGGACCTTTGAGCAATGGTCGCGACATCTGCTCGCGCAACTCGAGATCGCCGGCGAGGATCGGATTCGCGCTTTGGTCGAAGCTTATTTCAGCTTCGCCCGCGACAACCGTAATTTGTGGATGGCGATTTACGACCATCGCCTGCCCGCGGCCATGCAGATGCCCGACGAAGACGCTCAACGCCGCGCGGAACTCACTGGCATCGTCGTTCGCGAAGTTGCCGCGGTTACGGGCGATCTCCCGCACGACCAGGTCCAGCACCTCGCCCGGTCGCTGATTGCGACCGTCCACGGCCATTGCAGCTTCGACCTCAACGGCACTTTCGCGCTGATGAACGAACCCAACCCGGTCGGCATGGCGCTCGACCGGGTACGCCAATCGCTGGTGGAGGGCTTGCGGTAAGCCACTCGCGCTGCAACTCCTGCGAGTATGGGGAAAGCGGCATCGATTACCGACTATCGCGCGCTGGCCAAGGCGCGGCTGCCGCATTTCCTGTTCGAATATCTCGACGGCGGTTCGTACGACGAAGCGACGTTGCGACGGAACGTCGAGGATTTGCGAAGCGTCGCGCTCCGCCAACGCGTGCTGCGCGATGTTTCGGCGATCGATTTGTCGACCGAACTTTTCGGCCAGCGCTGGGATTTGCCGGTCGGACTGGGGCCGGTCGGACTGTCGGGTCTGTACGCCCGACGTGGCGAGGTGCAGGCCGCAAAGGCCGCGGCGGCGGCCAACGTCCCGTTCACCTTGTCGACCGTGAGCGCGTGCTCGTTGCGCGAGGTTGCGGCGTCGGGCCATGTGCCGTGGTACCAGCTCTATTTCGTCAAGGATCGTGACTTTGTGGCGGCGATGATCGACCGGGCCAAGGCCGCAAGCTGCGGGGCGTTGGTTCTGACCGTTGATCTCGCGGTGCCCGGATCGCGCTACCGCGATACGCGCGCCGCCGGCGGCGGGCCGCGGCGCTGGGCGCAACTGCTCGCGCGGCCCGGCTGGCTGTGGGACGTCGGGCTCAACGGCAAGCCCCACAGCCTCGGCAATCTCGAAGACATTGTCGGCAAACGGGCGCCGCTGAGCGATTTCCAGACGTGGATTCACGCCAATTTTGACGCTTCAGTGAACTGGAAAGACGTCGCCTGGGTGCGCGAGCAGTGGCAGGGCCCGCTGATCATCAAAGGCATCCTCGACCCCAACGATGCCAAGGCGGCGGCGGACAGCGGGGCTGACGGGATCGTCGTCTCCAACCACGGTGGGCGGCAACTCGATGGGGTGAGTTCGACAGCCAGGGCATTACCGCGCGTGGCTGAAGCGATCGGCGGACGCATGCCGGTGCTGGTCGATGGCGGAGTCCGCTCGGGGCTCGACGTGGTGCGAATGCTCGCGCTGGGTGCGGACTTCGTCCTGCTCGGCCGGGCCTGGGCTTATGCGCTGGCTGCCGAAGGCGGGACCGGCGTCGCCCACGTGCTCAAGCTAATCGACGCGGAAATGCGCGTGGCGATGGCGCTGACCGCATGTACAAACGTCGCCGAGATCACGCGAGACGCGCTCGACCAATAGTTGGTCGGGGAGAGAGGATTCGAACCTCCGGCCCCTGCCTCCCGAAGACAGTGCTCTACCAGGCTGAGCTACTCCCCGACCGGAACCCGCATGGATGCGACATTGCGGTCGCGGCGGGAGCCAAGGCCGCGGCTAGATAGATGGGGGTTTTCGAAAGCGCAAGCGAAGCTACCGGCCGAGCGCGTCCAGCCAATGCTCGACCCGGACGAACTTCTCGCGCGGTGACCCGGGTCGGGCGTTGGCCGTCTCCGTTTCCTCAATCTTGCGCCAGTCGTCATAGTCGGTCGGCAGCACGCCGCGCCTTTCGAGCAGGGCTTTCAATCCCTGCGCGCCAGCTCGGTCGGAGGCGCTTCCGGCCGGCATTTCCGCGGCGATGCGGTCGGCGACCTCATAACCGTCGGGCCGGTTGGTCCCGATGGTCCCGGTCGGTCCGCGCCGCGCCCAGCCGACCGCAAACAACCGGTCCGCGATCTTGCCGCCCTCATTGAGGAATTTGCCGCCGCGCTCATCATAAGCGACGCCCGCGATCGGCGGGGTCGAATAGCCGATGGAGGTGACGATCAGCGAGGCCGGGACCTCGTAGGTCTCGCCGGTGCCGCGCGCGCCGCCTTTCTCGTCGAGCTCGGTGCGTTCGACGATGATCCGCTCAGCCTTGCCGTCGCCCTCGATTCGCACCGGCTTGGCGAAGAAATCGAAGACCATCGACTTGCGCTTGTTGGCGCGAAGATCGGCGAATTCGCGCAGGATCGTGACCGACTTGCGCTGGCCCGGTTCGAGCGCGTCGTCGGCCTCGCGGGGTGGAAAATCGTTCAGGTCGACGATCGGCAGTGCGTCCTCAAGATGGCCGAGCTCGCCCAATTCCTTGGGCGTCATCGCGATCTGGTGGGGGCCGCGCCGGCCGAGGATTGAGATTGTCCGGATCGCCGATTGATCGAGCGCGTCGAGCGCGTGGCCGACGATATCCGAGCCTTCGAATTCGTGGCGCGTCTTGGACAGTATCCGCGCGCAATCGAGCGCGACATTGCCGTTGCCGATTACCGCTGCATGAGTTCCGCTGAGCCCCGGGTCGAGATCGGCGAATTCGGGATGGCCGTTGTACCAACCGACGAATTGCGCGGAACCAACCACACCCGGCAGATCCTCGCCCGGAATGCCGAGCTTGCGGTCATGCGGCGCGCCGATCGCCAGGATCACCGCGTCGTAGAGGTCGAGCAGCTCGGCGACCGAGACGTCGCGGCCGATGGTCACGTTGCCGATGAAGTCGACGCCGTCGCTGTCGGCGACCTTGTCGTAGCGCTTGGACACGGCCTTCAGCGACTGGTGGTCGGGCGCGACGCCGAAGCGGATCAGGCCGTAGGGAACGGCGTAGCGGTCGATGATATCGATCCGCGCCTGGCCCTCGAACGCTTTCTGCAGCGCCTCGGCGGTATAGAAACCCGCCGGCCCCGATCCGACCACCGCAAAATGCCCCATGAGACCTCCCTGTTCGTTGCTGATGCGTAGCAATGGGGAGGAATTATGTCTCGTGCTTGTCTTCGAGGAGCAGATTGCCCTTCTTCTGGAGCATCGCCTGAATCGGGCCGGCAAACATGCCGAGCAGCCCCGGCAGCAGGACCTTTACGTGAACCTTGGTCTCCTCGACGTCGATTGCGGTCTGGACCGAATCGCCGAGTGCCTGGACGCGGAGGTTCAGCTGGTCGCCGGCCCAGCCGGATTCGACCTTTGCCCCGCCCGGAATATGCTCCTGCAGCTTGTGGATGTTGGTGGCAATGCGCCGCCGCGCCTCGTCCTTGCCGAGGTTGTGGGGGAGATCGACTTCGATGGGCTGTGACATAGGAATAATACAGTGGCCCGCCGTTCAGCGCTTTTCAAGCGGCGGTGCGGGACTATGAGTTGGTGATGCTCTCGATGCTCGCCGCGATTGCCGCCCAAATTACGCCCGTCCCGCAGGTCGCCGCGCCAGCGTGGAACCCGGCCGCCGATTACATCACCGCCGGCCAGGACGAGCCCGGCTATCGCAGCTGGTATCTGGCGATGCCGTCGCGCGCGGTGCAGGTGAAGGCGTTCAACGCCTATCTCGCGACCTACCAGGTCAGCGGCATTCTACCGACCTGGCAGCTGTTCCGCACCGCGACTTCGTGGGAGCAATGTGGCGGGCAACCGTTCGAAATCCCGCCGACCAGCGAGTGGCCGAACATCGTCCAGACCCTGCGCTACGTTCACGATTACGTCGTCCCGGCGGTCGGGCCGGTCGAAGCGGTTTCGGTCTATCGCAACCCGGCGCTCAACCAATGCGCCGGCGGCGCCCCGGAAAGCGCACACAAGCATTATTCGGCGATCGACATGGTCCCCCTCAAGCCCATCACGCGCGAGGATCTTATGCGCGCTTTATGTGCGGATCAGGCGCGGCGCGGGCCCGATTATCAGGTCGGTCTCGGATTCTACGCCTTCCTCCGCTTCCACGTCGATACGACCAAATTTCGGCGCTGGAACATGGACCCGGCGGTGGCCGCTCAATGTCCGCCGATCGTCCATCCCGAGGACGCGGCGACCATCGCGCAGCCACTTCCGGCACCCGCAACGCAGCCGCCGGTAACCGCGAATCCACCGCCGGCACCCGACCCGACACCGCCAACGCAGCCATTGTGACACTCTTGTGTTGCCGAAGGGCAACGCCATATCCGCCCGAAGCAAAGGGGTAGAGATACATGGACTTTGAGAAGCTCACCGACCGGGCCCGCGGCTTCCTGCAGGCGGCGCAGACGATTGCCGTGCGCGAAAACCATCAACGCATTGCACCCGCGCATTTGCTCAAAGCGCTGCTCGACGACGAGCAAGGCATGGCCGCCGGGCTGATTCAGGCGGCGGGCGGCGATGCTTTGGCCGCGCGGCGCGAGGTGGATGCGCTCGTCGCGAAAAACCCGGCGGTGACCGGCAGCGGCGCGAGCTCGGCGCCGGCGCTCGACGGCGACACCATCCGCATTCTCGATCAGGCCGAGCAAATCGCGAAGAAGGCCGGCGACAGCTACGTCACGGTCGAACGCATCCTGCTGGCGATGGCGCTGGCCAAGAACACCGACGTTGGCGGGGCGCTGGCCAAGGCCGGCCTGACGCCGCAAAACCTCAACGCCGCGATCGAAAAACTGCGCGGCGGCCGCACCGCCGACACCCAGGCTTCGGAGGACCGCTACGACGCGCTCAAGCGCTACGCCCGCGACCTCACCGATGCCGCGCGCGAGGGCAAGCTTGACCCGGTGATCGGCCGCGACGAGGAAATCCGCCGAACCATCCAGGTGCTGGCGCGGCGGACCAAGAACAATCCGGTGCTGATTGGCGAGCCGGGTGTCGGCAAGACCGCGATCGCCGAAGGCCTTGCGCTCAGGATCACCAACGGCGACGTGCCCGACGGGATCAAGGATAAGCGCCTGCTGTCGCTCGATCTCGGCTCGATGATCGCCGGTGCGAAATATCGCGGCGAGTTCGAGGAGCGGCTGAAAGGCGTGCTCGACGAGGTCAAGCAGGCCGCCGGCGACATCATCCTGTTCATCGACGAGATGCATACATTGGTCGGGGCAGGAAAATCGGAAGGCGCGATGGACGCGTCGAACCTGCTCAAGCCCGCGCTGGCGCGCGGCGAACTGCACTGCATCGGCGCCACCACCCTCGACGAATATCGCAAGCATGTCGAGAAGGACGCGGCGCTCGAGCGGCGCTTCCAGCCGGTGTTCGTGGGCGAGCCAACGGTGCCCGACACCATCTCGATCCTTCGCGGACTCAAGGAGAAATACGAACTCCACCACGGCGTCCGCATCACTGACTCGGCGATCGTCGCCGCAGCGACCCTCAGCAACCGCTACATCACCGACCGTTTCCTGCCCGACAAGGCGATCGACCTGATGGACGAAGCCGCGAGCAGGATCCGGATGGAGGTCGAATCCAAGCCCGAAGAAATCGAGAACCTCGACCGGCGCATCATCCAACTCAAGATCGAACGTGAGGCACTGAAGAAAGAGCCCGACAAGGCGTCGAAGGATCGCCTCGCGAAACTCGAGGAGGAACTTGCCAATCTCGAGCAGCAATCGAGCGAACTGACCCAGCGCTGGCAGGCCGAGAAGGACAAGATCGCCGGCGAGGCGAAGATCAAGGAACAGCTCGACCACGCCCGCCTCGAACTCGAGCAGGCGCAGCGCAATGGCGATTTGGCCAAGGCGGGCGAGCTGCAATACGGGCGCATTCCCGAGCTCGAAAAGCAGTTGGCAGACGCGCAGGCGGTGACCAAGGGCGCGATGCTGCGCGAAGAGGTTACCGACCAGGACATCGCCGCGGTGGTCAGCCGCTGGACCGGGATTCCGGTCGAGCGGATGATGGAGGGCGAGCGCGAGAAATTGCTTCAGATGGAGGAATTGATCGGCGCCCGGGTGATTGGCCAGGACGATGCGGTCAAGGCCGTGTCGGCCGCGGTCCGGCGCGCCCGCGCCGGGCTGCAGGACCCGAACCGGCCGCTCGGCTCATTCCTGTTCCTCGGCCCGACCGGCGTCGGCAAGACCGAATTGACCAAGGCGCTGGCCGAATTCCTGTTCGACGATGCGACCGCGCTGGTCCGCATCGACATGTCCGAATTCATGGAAAAGCACGCGGTCGCGCGGCTGATCGGCGCGCCGCCGGGCTACGTCGGCTATGAGGAAGGCGGAGTGCTGACCGAGGCCGTCCGCCGCCGGCCCTATCAGGTCGTCCTGTTCGATGAGGTCGAAAAGGCCCACGGCGACGTGTTCAACGTGCTCTTGCAGGTGCTCGACGACGGCCGCCTGACCGACGGCCAGGGCCGCACGGTCGACTTCACCAACACCATCATCATTCTGACATCGAACCTCGGCTCGCAATATCTCGCTGCGCTCGGCGACGACGATGCGGTCGAGAAGGTCGAGCCGCAGGTGATGGAGGTGGTGCGCGGCCATTTCCGGCCCGAATTCCTCAACCGGCTCGACGAGATCATCCTGTTCCACCGGCTCG
>Ga0068864_100000680_pt1 | contig 28480 bp, 24 predicted proteins | sample KBSSwiS72_FD_66586 | JGI IMG/M metagenome (GOLD analysis project Ga0068864, IMG submission 66586) | Switchgrass rhizosphere microbial communities from Kellogg Biological Station, Michigan, USA - KBS Switchgrass S7-2 | ecosystem: Host-associated > Plants > Roots > Rhizosphere > Soil ...
TACCCCAAGAGACGGTGCTGTTCGGCACGAGCGCGCGCGAAAACATCAGGTATGGCCGGCCCGGCGCAAGTGATGCAGAAATCGAGGCGGCAGCGCGCGCTGCAGGTGCAGACACGTTCGTTCGTCAACTGCCCGAAGGCTACGACACGTTCCTGGGCGAGCGCGGCGCGCGGTTGTCAGGTGGCCAGCGGCAGCGCATCGCGATCGCGCGCGCGTTGCTGAGAGATCCGCCGATCCTGCTGCTCGACGAAGCGACCAGCTCGCTCGATGCGGAGAGCGAGCGTTACGTGCAGCAGGCGCTGGAAAAGCTGATGCAGAACCGCACGACCATCATCATCGCGCATCGGCTCGCAACGGTGCTGAAGGCGGACCGCATCGTCGTGCTCGATCACGGACAGATCATCGCGATCGGTACGCACCAGGAGCTGCTGCAAACGAATGAACTGTATGCGCGACTGGCGGCACTGCAGTTCGCGGATTTGTCGACCGCGGAGCGGCGAGTTGCGTCAGGCTGAAGCCTGACCCGTAGGTCGGGCTTTAGCCCGACAATCCGTGCCCGAAGAAATCATCTTGCTTTCGTCGGTGAGCCGCCCAGGTGAGCGCCGCCGTCCACGAGAATGAACTCGCCGGTGACCAGCTCCGAACCTTCCAGCAGCCACAGCACTGCACGCGCGATGTCATCCGGCGTGCACACCTTCTGCAACGCTGCGTTCGACATGTAGCGCGCCTTCGCACCTTCGTAGGCAGGCCCCAGCGCCTCTTGCAGCCAGCGCGTTTCGACGAAACCCGGGCAGACCGCGTTGATCCGAATCTGCGGCCCGAGCGCGCGAGCCAGTGAGAGAGTCATCGTGTTCAGCGCGCCCTTCGACGCCGCGTACGCGACCGAGGTGCCGATACCCATCACTGCGGCGATCGAAGAGACATTCACCACTGCACCGCCGCCCTGCTTGCGCATCGCCGGCTCGACTGCACGAATCATCTGAAACGCGCCGACGACGTTGACGCCATAGACGTGCTGAAAGTCCGCGGCGCTGAGCGCGCTCAGATCCGCATGATTGAACGCCACCTTGGTCGTGCCGGCATTGTTGACCAGCGCATCGATGCGGCCCCACTTCGTCAACGCGGCCTCTGCCATGCGCCGGCAGTCCGCGTCCTCTGCAACGTTTGCGCGTACTAGCAGAGCCTCCGCCCCGTGCTGTTCGCACGCTCGCTGAGTCTCGCGCGCCTCGGCCTCGCTCTTCGTGTAGTTGATGACCGTGCGACAGCCGCGCTGTGCGAGTTGGATCGCGCAGGCGGCACCGATCCCGGTCGCCGATCCGGTCACGATGCAAACGGCATTCTTCAGTTCCATTCCTCAGGCCCTCGCGAGTATCCAACCGCTCAGCAGATCGACGAACTTCGCCCGCTCCGCGGGACGCTCGTTGTGCACCTCGTGGCGCAAGCCAGGATAGATCACGAGCTGCTTGTCCTGCGAGCGCAGCGCATCGAACAGCACGCGCGAACCCTGCACGGGAGCGATCGCATCCGCCTCGCCGTGCACGACGAGCCACGGCAGCGTCAGCTCGGTCGCTCGGTTGCGGCAACTTTCGCACGCCGCCGCGAACTCGACGATCAAGCGCAGGCTCGCGGTGGGCGGAATGAGCGGATCGTTCGCGTACGCCTGCTGGACAGTTTCGTCAGTCGAAATCTTGCGCGAGTCGAGCCCGAGCGGGATCCGAGTGTGCGGCAGCAGGCGGGAGCCGAGACGGAAAATGGGATTCAAGGGATTCAGCCCGCGCCGGAAGATCTCCAGCGAGTTGCTGGAAGTGATCGCGCCGCGCCAGCGATGCCGCGCGCTGAGCACGGCGCCCATCGTGACGATCGAGCCCATGCTGTGACCCCAGACGAACAGCGGCAGCTCCGCAGAGCGCCGGGCCAGGGACGCGGCTTCGAGATTCAGGTCGTCGACGAAGTCGTCGAAGCGATCGACGTGCGTGCGAGTGCCGGGTCGAGCACCGTGACCGCGCTGGTCGTAGGCGAAGGTGGAGATGCCGCGTTCGGCGAGCGTGGCGGCGAGATCGCGATAGCGGCCGGCGTATTCGGCGAGGCCGTGGACGATGAGTAGCGCCGCCCGAGGGTGGGCGGCGAGGGATTCGAAACCGGAGGTAGTCGAGTCGACCAGCATCGTGGGGGAACGATACCGGAAGAGTCAGGCTAAAGCCTGACCCACGGGTGAGGTTGTGGGTCAGGCTTTAGCCTGACGACTACGAGGCGCGGCGTTCGAGTGAAAGATCGAGGTCAGGTGCGCCCTGGTAGGCGACGGAGAAGTCGTCGAACGAGGCAAGTGCGCCTTGCAGATCAGCGCCCGCGGGCAGCTCGAACGAGTCGAAGCCGCAGCGTGCGAGGTAGAACAGTTGATCGCGCTGGATGTTGCCGACCGCGCGCAGTTCGCCGCCGAATTTGTACCGCTTGCGCAGCAGTTGCGCCTGGCTGTAACCGCGGCCTTCCGCGATGCCGCCGAACTCGATGGCAACGAGACCCACGCGCAGGAAATCCTGGGCCAGCGGCGCAACCGGGTCGGCCGGGCCGAGCCGCACGCCGAGGCGGCCGTCCCACAGCCACCAGCGATTGCGCTCCAGCTGCCAGCGCGCGAACGGCAGGATCAGCGCGCGATCGCGCCCGTGCGGATCCTCGTCCACATAGCGCCAATCGTCGTTGACGATCTCACGCCGCCTGATTAGCTGGCGCATAAACTCTTGCCTTGAAGGGTGCCACGCCGATGCGGCGGAAGGTATCGAGGAAGCGCTCTTCCTCGTGCCGCTCGGTAACGTACACGTTGAGGATGCGCTCGATGGTATCCACGACTTCGTCGAACGCGACTGACGGCCCGATCACTTCGCCGAGCGACGCGTCCTGACCGCCGGTCGAGCCGCCGAGCGTGATCTGATACCACTCCTCGCCGCTCTTATCGACGCCGAGGATGCCGATGTGGCCGACCGAGTGATGACCGCAACCGTTCATGCAGCCCGACATCTTCAGCTGGATCTCACCGAGGTCGTACAGATGATCGATGTCGTCGAAACGCTCGTTGATCTGCTCGGCGATCGGGATCGAGCGCGCATTCGCCAGCGAGCAGAAATCCAGGCCGGGGCAGCAGATCATGTCGGTGAGCGTGCCGATGTTCGCGGTCGCCAGGTCGAGCTCGAGCAGCGCTTGCCAGACCGTGTACAGATCGCTCTGACGCACGTCGGCGAGGAGCAGATTCTGGTCGTGCGTCGAACGCACCAGTCCGAGCGAGTAGCGATCGGCGAGCTCCGCGACGCTGTCCAACTGCTCCGCCGTGATGTCGCCGGGAGGACGGTTCGGTGACTTCAGCGACACGAACACCGCGCGATAGCCTGCAACCTTGTGCTTGCGCGTGTTCTGGCGATACCAGTTGCGGAACTCGCGAGACTTGCCGGCTTCGATGTTCTCGTCGAGCAGCGACTCGTACTGCGGCAACGCGAAGAAACTCTGGATACGTGCGAACTCGGCGGCGTCGAAGGCCGGCGCCGTGTCGCGCGCAGCGGCGAATTCAGCTTCGACCAGCTCGCGGAATTTCTGCGGACCGAGCGCCTTGACGAGGATCTTGATGCGGGCCTTGTGAATGTTGTCGCGCCGCCCTTCGAGGTTGTACACGCGCAGGATCGCCTCGAGGTACGCGAGCAGCTCGTGCTTCGGCAGGAATTCGCGAATCACGTGACCGATCATCGGCGCACGACCCAGACCGCCGCCGACGATCACTTCGAAGCCGACTTCGCCGGCAGAGTTGCGCACGAGATGCAGACCGATATCGTGCACGCGCGAGGCTGCACGATCCTGCGGCGAGCCGGTCACTGCGATCTTGAACTTGCGCGGCAGATACGAGAATTCGGGATGCAGCGTCGCCCACTGCCGGATGTACTCGCACCACGGCCGCGGATCCTCCAACTCGTCGGACGCGACTCCGGCGAGATGATCCGCAGTGACGTTGCGAATGCAGTTGCCACTGGTCTGGATCGCATGCATCTCGACCGACGCGAGCAGTGCCAGGATGTCCGGCACCTGCTCCAGCTTCGGCCAGTTGTACTGGATGTTCTGCCGCGTCGTGAAATGACCGTAGCCGCGATCGAACTCACGCGCGATGCGCGCCAGCATGCGCAGCTGCTTGGTGTCCAACAGGCCGTACGGCACAGAGACGCGCAGCATCGGCGCGTGCTTCTGGATGTACAGGCCGTTGCGCAGACGCAAGGACTTGAAGTCGTCGGCCGAAATCTGCCCGGCCAGGAAGCGCTGCGTCTGGTCGCGGAACTGCGCGACGCGCTGGTCGACGAGGCGCTGATCGATGGAGTCGTACCGATACATATAGCGGGCGACTGTAGGCCCGCCGCCCGGCAGCGCTGAAATATGGATTGGATATGTCTAAATAGCGGCCCGAAGCCAACTTAAAACCTCAGCGTCACCAATAAGTTACGACCCTCAGTCGGGCACGCCGAGACGCTTGTGCATGATCGGGCTGGTGGTCGTGTACTGCAGCGGCACCTTCTTTGCGGGATTCAGGTGATGGGCGACGGCGAAAGCCGCGAGCGCCGCCTCATGGAAGCCCGACAGGATCAGCTTCTTCTTGCCGGGATACGTATTGATGTCCCCGACCGCAAACACGCCCGGAATGTTGGTCTGGAATTTCTCGGTGTCCACATGGATCGCGCGCTTGTCGATCCCCAGGCCCCAGTTGGCAATCGGCCCGAGCTTCGGGTGCAGGCCGAAGAACACCAGCGCCTGATCGGCGTGAACCTCGTGGAACTGACCATCGAGGCTCTTCAACCGCACACCGCGGAATGCATCGCCCTCGGTCAGCAGCGAATGTGCGACGGCTTCGATGTAACGCATGCTCCCGTGAGCCACGAGATCGCGCATCTTGGAGACTGAAGCAGGCTGGGCGCGGAAGTCCGGCCGCCGATGCACTAGCGTCACGCTGCGCGCCTTGCCCGCGAACTCGAGCGTCCAATCGAGCGCCGAGTCGCCGCCGCCGAAGATCACCAGGTCCTTCCCGGTGAACTCGGCCGCACTCTTCACCTTGTAATGAATGTGCCTGCCCTCGAACGCTTCGCTTCCCTCCAGCCCGATCTTGCGCGGCTGAAACGAGCCGAGTCCGCCCGCGATGATCACAGTCCGCGCATGGAAGCGCGTGTCGCGCGAGGTCACGAGCAGGAAAGTGTGATCCGGCAGCACCTGCAGCTCGGTCACCTCCTCGCCCATGTGAAATTGCGCGTTGAAGGGCTTCGCCTGCTGCAGCAGGCGATCGACCAGCTCCTGCGCCCCGCACACCGGCAGCGCCGGAATGTCGTAGATCGGCTTCTCGGGATACAGCTCGCTGCACTGCCCGCCCGGATGCTTGAGCGAGTCGATGACGTGGGCGTTGATGCCGAGCAGGCCCAGCTCGAAGATCTGGAACAGGCCGCACGGCCCGGCGCCGACGATGAGGACGTCGGCCTGGATGGCGCCTGCCACGGCGCCGCTCGCGAAACTCTCGGTCAAGAATGCTCTCCCGCGGATGGCAAGCGCGGGATTCTAAAGCTTCAAGACGCGTGCGCCTACTTCCACGATTCGCAGCTGTTCGGTTCGCAAGCGCGCGTCGTCGCGCGTGATCTCGAGATCGTCCCAGTCGCAGCCCGCGGACCAGCCGAGAACGGCTTGTACTCGGCTGCGACCGTAAGCGCATAAGCATTGCGGCGCGACTCGTCGCGCCGCGTGGTGGCGCGCACCGCCAGACCCGGCAGCTTGCGCATCGCCTGCAGCGCTGTCTGCAGATCGGCGGTACGCAATGGCACCTGCAGACTCAGATCGCTCGCGAGCTCTTCGAGTCGCGCAGCGTACGGACCGGCATCGCCGGTGAATTGCACACGCGTGATCTGCGCCTCGAACACTTCGATGCGCAGGATGCCGGCCGCGGCGCGATCGTCGTCGAGATGGAACTCCGGCCGCGAGTAGCCGTCGCGCAGATACAGCGCTTCGAGCTGCGCAATGATTGCCTGCGCGCTCGACGGATTGATCGGACGACCAAGTTGATCGCGATACGCAGCAGATAGTTGCGTCGGTGTGTAAGCGCGCGAGCCATCGATGACCGTGGCGTCCAGGGTTGGTTCGTCAACAGCGTGCACGGAACCGGCGCCGAGCTGCAGCACCAGTGCGGCGGCGATTATGACAACAGCATTTGCTGTTGACGTAACCTGCGTTTTGCACGCCTTATGAAACATCTGCTCCCGTTCCTGATCGGTCGCGAAGTATCTTTCCCGACGCGAAACTCCGGTGCTGCGATCCGATCCAGAAACTGCTGGGGAGTGCTGTCGATGTTCGAGACTTTGCGAATCGCGTCACGGATTCGCCGTCGCGGTGCGCTATTCGGCAGCGTTGCTGAATCCTCGAGCGACGCCATCATGGTCGTGGGCCCCGGGGGCCAGATCGAAATGGCGAACGCCGCTGCCGCGTCGCTGTTCGGCTGCCGTCGCGAAGCGCTGGTCGGGGCGCTGGTTTCGCGTTACGTAGCGTTGCCGGAGGCCGCGATTGTCCCGGCGACCCTGCCGGGCAGGGTCATCGAGCTGGAGGCGAAGAAGAACGACGGTACGCCCTTCCCGGTCGAGATCACGGTGAGCCCCGTGGACGTGCAGGGCGGAGCGCTGCGCACGGTCATCGTGCGCGATATCACTGCGCGCAAGATGCAGGAACAGCGGCTGCAGTACGAGGCAACGCACGACTCGCTCACCGATCTGCCGAACCGCGCCGCGCTGATGAGTCATCTCGAGGTCACACTCACGCGTACACCGCCCGATGGCCGCGTTGCGCTGCTGATGCTCGACCTGTGCCGCTTCAAAGAAGTGAACGACACGCTGGGCCACGAAGTCGGCGACCAGGTGCTGCGCGAAGTCGCGCGGCGCTTCGAATCAGTCGCGGATCGCGATGGCTTCGTCGCCAGGCTGGGCGGCGACGAGTTCACGCTGGTGCTCGAACAGAGCACGCCGCATCAGGACATCGTCGAAGTCGCGAGCATCCTGCACGAGAGTCTGCGCGAACCGATTCCGGCCGCGGGCATCGCGATCGACGTCGGTGTGAGCATCGGCATCGCACGCTATCCGGACCATGCGAAGGATCCCGTCACGCTGCTGCGACACGCGGACGTTGCGATGTACGTCGCGAAGCGGCGCCAGACGCGCTGCGAAATGTACGATCCCGCGAACGATCGCAACACGGTGCGGCGCCTCGCGATGGTCAACGAACTGCGCAGCGCGATCGCCAATGGACAGCTGCGCCTCTACTATCAGCCGCAGATCAACTTCCGCACGCGTCGGTGCGAAAGCGTCGAAGCGCTGATCCGCTGGCCGCATCCGCAGTACGGCTTCATCAGTCCGCTGGAATTCATCGTGCTCGCCGAATCGACCGATCTGATCCGGCCGCTGACCCAATGGACGCTGGAGTGCGCGATGGAGCAATGGGTCCATTGGCGCGCGTCCGGCCTCGAGATTCGCGTCTCGATCAATCTGTCAGCGCGGCTGCTGCAAGACACCGACTTCGTTGCCGTACTCCGCGGCCTGCTGGAGAAGCATCGCGTCCCCGGCGCAGCGCTCGAGCTGGAAATCACCGAGAGCGCGATGCTCTACGACAGCGAGCGCGCGCTGCGGGTGATCCACGACATTCACGGCCTCGGCATCGCACTGTCGATCGACGACTTCGGCACCGGGTTCTCGTCGCTCGCGTACCTGCGCGACCTGCCGGTGCATGCAGTGAAGCTCGACAAATCGTTCGTCACGTACCTGCACGAGCGTGCCGACGATCGCAGCATCGTGAATTCGACCGTGCGCATGGCGCACGAGCTGGGCTTGCAGGTGGTCGCCGAAGGCGTTGAATCGGACTGGACCGCGCAGTACCTGATGGATGCCGGATACGACTACGGGCAAGGCTATCGCTACAGCCCTGCCCTGCCCGCAGAAGAATGTCGCCGCTGGATCGTCGGCTTCAACGCAAGCGCCGCGGCTGCCGGCGATCAGCAGTTCGCGGCCAGCGGCTAACGACTCGCCGCCAGCTGCTCGGCCTCGCGCTCCGTCACGACACGTTCCGTCACGGCTCGATCGGCAGGCGTATTCACGCGAATCCGCGTAACACTGCCGTCACGAATTTCCTCGAGTGTCTTGATGATCCGCTCGCCGACCAGCGCCAGGATGGCGACGGTTGCAAATACACCCGCCGCGATGAATGTCAGCGCGCCGCCACTCTGCGCGAAGATCCACACGACCCCGAGTGCCAGGAGCCACCCTAAAACGCCGACCGCCAGGAAGAACCATCGCATATGACATTTCTCCACAATGGGCTGTAGGAGAAATGGTTGAGCAGCAAGTGCGGTTCCGACCCCGCGCTGCGACGAGCAGCCGGCTGCAGGCGGCGGGGCGCATTGTTCCCTGCGTGGATGCGTGAAAGAATCCGGCGCGGACGACTGTCACGGGGAAATTTCCTATGCGCCTGCAGATAAACGACAAAGAGCACGTGGTCGATGGCGTGGACGAATCCACACCGCTGCTGTGGGTCTTGCGCGATCACCTCGGACTCGTCGGCACGAAGTACGGCTGCGGCATCGGCCAATGCGGCGCGTGCACGGTGCATCTCAACGGCGCGCCGACCCGCTCGTGCTCGCTCCCGGTCAGCGCCGCTGTCGGACAACGCATCACCACAATCGAAGGTCTCGCAAGTAAGGACGGCAAGCTGCATCCGCTGCAAGCTGCGTGGATCGAACACGACGTCCCTCAGTGCGGCTACTGTCAGGCTGGCCAACTCATGTCGGCTGCCGCGCTGCTCAAGCAGAAGCCGGACCCGACCGACGCCGACATCGATGCAGCAATGAACGGCAACATCTGCCGCTGCGGCACGTATCCACGCATCCGCAAGGCCATTCACGCTGCCGCGAAACAAGCGCACGAGTAAGGGGAGCCGTCATGAGCGCAGCCGAGCAGACGATCCTGTCCGCAGATGACTACGTGCAAGAGATGCTTCGTGCTGCTGAAGCGCAGAGCACGGTCTCGGCACTGAGCCGCCGCTCCTTTCTCAAGCTCGTCGGCATGGCCGGCGGCGGACTCGCGCTCGCGTTCTACGTCGGCGATCGCGCCACTGCGCTTGCGGCCACCAACAGCAGCGAGCAGGACTTCGCACCGAATGCATTCCTGCGCATCTCGCCCGACGGCAGCATCCTGATCTACGCCAAGGGCCCGGAGATCGGCCAGGGCGTCAAGACTTCGTTCCCGATGATCATCGCCGAAGAGCTCGACGCCGACTGGTCGAAGGTGCGCGTCGAGCAGGCGGCTGTGAATCCGACCGTGTATGGCAGGCAGAGCGCCGGCGGTTCGCGCTCGATTCCGACGAACTGGGATCAACTGCGGCGAGCGGGCGCGACGGCGCGAGCGATGCTCGTCGCCGCTGCGACCAAAGAATGGAAAGTCGCTGCAAGCGAATGCACGACTGAGAGCAGCAACGTCGTGCACGCAGCAAGCAATCGACGTCTGAGCTACAGCGAGCTCGCAACCAAGGCGGCCGCGCTGCCGGTGCCGGACGAGCAATCGCTGAAGCTGAAGGATCGTAAGGATTACAAGCTGCTAGGCAAGCGCATCACCGGTGTCGACAACATCAATGTCGTCACCGGCAAGCCGCTGTTCGGCATCGACCAGGTCATTCCGGGCATGCAGTACGCGGTGTTCGAGAAGTGCCCCGCGACCGGCGGCAAAGTCGGCGAAGCGAATCTCGACGAGATCCGCAAGCTCCCGGGTGTGACGAACGTGCTCGTGATCGAAGGCACCGGCAAGCCGACCGAGGTGATGCCCGGCGTGGCGATTCTGGCAACCTCGACGTATGCGGCGATCGCCGCGCGTCGCAAACTCAAGGTCAACTGGGATGAATCGAGCGCATCGAAGGACAGCTGGAGCAAAGCTGTCGCCGACGCGCAGAAGGTCGCGAAACAGAACGGACCGGACTCGCTGCGCAACACCGGCGATGTCGACGCTGCGATCTCCAAGGGCAAGGCAGTCGAAGGTTTCTACACCTATCCGTTCGTTTCGCACGCGCCGCTGGAGCCGCAGAACTGCACGGCCTCCTTCAAAGATGGCGCGGTGGAAATCTGGGCGCCTTCGCAGACTCCCGACTCGGCGCTCGGCCTCGTCGCCGGCGTGCTCGGCATTCCGCGTGAGAAGGTGACGATTCATCAGACACGTGTCGGCGGCGGCTTCGGGCGTCGGCTGATGAACGACTACGCCTGCGAAGCAGCGTTGATCTCCAAGCAGGCCGGCGTTCCGGTGAAGCTGCAGTGGACTCGCGAAGACGACATGCAGCACGACTTCTATCGGGTTGGCGGCTTCCACTCGTTCAAGGGCGGCATCGACGGCAGCGGCAAGCTGGTCGCGTGGTCGGATCACTTCATCACGTTCAGCCAGGACGGTCAGAAGCCGACCAGCGGCGGCGACCTCAGTCCCGACGAGTTCCCCGCGCTGCTGCTGCCGAACGTGCGGCTCACGCAGACGAAGCTGCCGCTCGCGATTCCGACCGGGCCGTGGCGTGCGCCGCGCTCGAACTCAGTGGCGTTCGCCGTGCAATCGTTCCTGCACGAGTGCTCGGTCGCGGCCAAGCGCGATCACCTCGAGTTCCTGCTCGAGATCATGGGCGAGCCGCGCTGGCTCGACCAGGGCAAGGAGTTTTCGCTGAACACCGGGCGTGCTGCCGCGGTGATCAAGCTGGCAGCAGAGAAGGCGGGCTGGGGCAAGGCGCTGCCGAAGGGCCGCGGACTCGGCCTCGCGTTCCACTTCAGTCACGCCGGACATTTCGCGGAAGTCGCGGAAGTCAGCGTCGATGCGAACCGCAAGCTCACGCTGCACAAGGTCACTGTGGCCGGCGACATCGGCCCGGTCGTGAACATGAGCGGTGCGGAGAATCAGGTCGAAGGCTCGGTGGTCGACGGATTCAGCACCGCGCTCGGGCTGGCGCTCTCTTACGAGAACGGCCGCATGCAGGAGACGAACTTCGATCGCTATCCGCTGCTGCGCATCCCGCATGCACCCGTGGTCGAAGTGCACTTCATCCAGAGCGATTACCCGCCGACCGGCGTTGGCGAGCCCGCATTGCCGCCGGTCGCGCCGGCGATCTGCAACGCGATCTTCGCTGCAACCGGCCACCGCGTGCGCACGTTGCCGCTGAGCGTCGACGGCTTCAAAGTCTGAGGGCGACGCTCGTCTGATCCAGGTCCCGCCGCATGCTGCGGCGGGTGCTTTGGCTGGTAGCGACCTTCCACAGAATCGCCGGCGTGAACAGCGCAGTCGGCGCTTTCAGCAGGTGCATGACTTCGTAGAAGCGCTCGGTGACCTGCGGCGAAATGCTCGCAGCCTTGTGCACCTTCTCCGTGTACCAGTGAAGTAGCTTGAGCGCGCGAGCACGCGTGCCGGTCGTCTCGCTGTATCGGAAGTCCTCGCCGGTGGCGAGTTCCCACGGACGATCGGCGGCGCGCGCCACTTCGCGGAAAAAGGGCCGCCACAAATCCGTCAGGCTCCAACCGATCGCGACGCGCTCCTGCAAACAGGTCTGCAGCACGTCCGCGTACATCGAGGCCGCGCTCATGCCCTGGCCGTAGATCGGATTGAAACTGCACAGCGCATCGCCGAGCACCAGCAGGCCGGGCGGAAAGCGCCGCAGCTTTTCGTAGTGGCGGCGCAATCCAGCAGGAAATCCGTAGCGCACGGGCTCGCCGAGCGGCTCGGCGCTGCGCAGTGCTTCGTACATGTCGGGAACCGGCAGGCTCTTCGCGAATGCCAGGTAGCCGGCGAGGTCCGCCGGCGGGTGATCGCCATGCATGCCGACGAGCGTGCAGATCCAGCGATCGCCCTCGAGCGGCAGAATCAACCCGCCGCGCTTGGCGGGCGGCTGCGAAACGACGTACAGCGTCTTCCAGTCGCGCGGGGCGCTGGGTGCACGGAACACACAGCTGGCATAGCCGACGTCGATCCGCACCGCCGACTCCTCCGGCTTCTCGAATCCCAGAACGCGCAGCTGCTGCGAAATCTGCGAGCCGCGACCGCTTGCGTCGATCACGAGATCCGCATCGAACCGCTGTTGCGTCTCGCGCTCGTCGCGCCGATGCATGCGCACACCGCTGACGTTCTGACCGTCGTAGACGATGCTCTCGACCGCCCAGCCATGCAGCATCTTCACGTTCGGCAGACGCCGCACGCGCTCGGCGACGGTCCACTCGATCAGCGGCCGACTCGCCGAGATGAAATCCAGGGCGCTGTGATAGCGGCACTTCCACACGTCGAAGTGAAACCACTTCACGTCGCGGCCCATGTTGACGGGCGTCGCACCGGCCGCGATCAGTTCCTCGCGAATGCCGCTGAACAGCCGCGTGATCGTGTCCTGACCGCGCAACAACAGACCGTGCGCATGACGGCCCTGCGGCACGCCACGTCGAGGCTCGGGTCGTTCGCTGCGCTCGTCGCGCTCGATGACCGTGACTGTCTTGAAATAGTCTGCCAGCACGCGCGCGGCCAGCAGTCCCGCCATGCTGCCGCCGATGACGATGGCATCGCCGAAGGATTTGCACTCCATGATCGTCCCCGCAGGTGTCAGTGGTGACGATTACGAAGTTAGAGCGCGCCCCTCACGAGCACACCGCCGCAACGACCGAAAGCGCCGCCCACTTTCGTCGGCGGCGCTCATTGAACCGAAGGGTTGATATCGGGCTGTGGGTCGGCCGCTCCAGCGCATCCTGCGCCCGCGGCATTCGCGCATCCCTGCGCAGCAGGCTTCAGCCCGACAATCCCTGTTTCTTGGTAAGCCCGCGCTGCACGGCAAACAACGCCGCCTGCGTGCGATCTTCCAGCTTCAGCTTCGCCAGAATCGTGCTGACGTAGCCTTTCACCGTCCCTTCCGTGAGATGCAGCTCATCCCCGATCTGCCTGTTGCTCATCCCTCGCGCAATCAGATCCAGCACGCTGCGCTCTCGCTGCGTCAGCAACGCCAGCGGATCCGCCTGCCGATTACGCAACTGCTCCACGAGCGCCCGCTGCGCCAGCGGATGCAGCCACGTCTGCCCACCCGCCACCGTGCGCAACGCATTGAGGAAATCCGCCTTCGTCACATCCTTGAGGATGTAGCCCTGCGCGCCAGCCGAAATGATCTCGCGCACCTGGCCGTCTTCGGCATAGCTGGTCAGCGCAATCACCTTCACCGTCGCCGACGACGCGCGGATCACGCGAATCGCATCGCTCGCGGGCAAGCCGGGCATCTTCAGATCCATGAGCACGATGTCGGGCGCGAGCCGGCGCACGGCCTCGCACGCTTCGTCGCCGTTGGTTGCTTCGCCGACGATGACGAACTCGTCGCAATCGTCGAGCAGCGCGCGCAGGCCCTCGCGCACGATGCCGTGATCGTCGACGAGCAGCAGGCGAATGGCGGGTGCGGCGCTCACGACGGGTTCGCCAGCAATGGAATGCGTATGCATACGGTGGTCCCTTGTCCAGGTTGCGAGCGGATTTCGCACACGCCGCCGAGTACGGCAGCACGCTCGCTCATTGTGTGCAGGCCGATACCTTGCTCGGAGCGATCGGCATCGGCCGCAGCGCGCTCCGCGAGATCGAAACCGCGGCCGTTGTCGCGGACATTCAGCGTCAGCACGTCGCCGTCGAGACGTCCGTTGATGTCGACGCGGTTGGCGCCGGAGTGACGGATCGCATTCGACAGCGCTTCGCGGCAGATCAAATACAAGCTCTCTTCCAGGCTGGGCTGCTGCGGTCGGTACGCCGCAAAGTCCAGACGGATGGTCGGCGTCTGCGGCGCGAGCACGATTGCGAATCGTTGCAGAGCAGCCGCCAGGCCAAGTCGCTTCACGTCGCCGACACCGACGCGCGACGCGGAATCCGCAGAATCGCCGCCGACCGAGTCCGGTCGCAGCTCACGCAACAGCGCGCGCATTTCGGAGAACGCCAGGCGCGCCAGCTCTTCGATACGGCGCGCGCGTCGTTCGCCCTCGGCCGGATCGCGACGCCACGCAGATACCAGCGACTGCGACATCAAGCTGATCGAAGACAACGCCTGACTGACCGCATCGTGCAGATCGCGCGCCAGTCGCTGCCGCTCGCGCATCACGGCGGCTTGCCGCGCTTCGGAAGTCAGACGCGCATTCTTGATCGCAACCGCCAGGTGATCCGCGATGATCTGGATACTCGCCACATCGTCCTCATCGAACGGATCCAATCCTTCGAGGTTGATGCAGCCGAACACTTCGTCGCCGAGCATGATCGGCACCGCTAGCTCAGTGCGCACATTGACCGGCATCGGTGGCGGCACGTAGCGCGGATCCTTGCGCACGTCGTTGACGATCTGCACTTCGCCAGTGGTCACAGCCGCGCCCGTGATGCCTTTGGTCGCCGGCATGCGGAACGGCTGCTCGAAAATATCCTGGTAGGCGCCGGCGTGCGCGCGAAACAGCAGGTAGTCCTCGTCGCCGCGATAGAGCAGCGGGATGACGACGTTGCGATAGCCGAGATGATTGTGAATCGCTTGCGCCGCTGTCGCGACCAGCTCTTCGGGTTCCAGGCCCGAGGTGATGACGCGCGCGATGCTCGCGATGAGCATCATGCGTTCGGTGCGTCGCTGCTCGCGGCCGTAACGCAAGGCGTTCTGGATCGCGATCGATGCGTGTCGCGCGAACAAGCGCAGCGTCGCCAGATCGCTCTGGCCGAACTTGCGCGGCGGCCGCGCGCCGATGCCGAACACACCGAGCAGACCGCCGCTCGGGCCGGGGATCGGCACACCGATCACCGCGTTGCCGGCTTGATCGGGCAACGAGATGCGATCGAGGTCGGCGTAGCTTTCGAGGATCACCGGTTTGCCGGTCGCGAGCACGCGGCCGACCAATCCTTCGTTCGGCTCGAACTCGGTGCCGAGCTCGGCCTCGGGCAGGCGATGAACCGCTTCGATCTGCACGACGTGGCGACGCGGCTCGTACAGGCCGATCGCGCCATCGTCGGCGCCGAGCAGCCCGCAGGCGCGCGTGATGATGCTCGTGAGCAGCGGTCGCAGCTCCAGCTCGCTGGCAATCTCTTCGAGGATCGAGCTGAACGGCTCGCTGAGATGCGCCGACTCGTGCGGCGCTTCGGCGCTCGCGGCAGGTGGCGGCGCCGGCGTCGGCTCGGGCACTTCCAGGCGGATCGTGACCGGCCCGGAATTCACTTGGGTACGTTGCGAAGACATGTTGGCCGCAGTATTCGCCGCAGTCCGCCCCGGTTCAAGCCAAAACTGACTTTTGTCAGGGGCCGATTCAGCCGTTGGATGCCTCGCGCTCCAGCACTACGGGCAATAGCCGGCCGATGATTTTGCGCACGGCATCGCGCTCGCGCCCGACCATGCGCCGCAGGTGGTTGCCAATGATCGCGTCGCCGAGCGCGGCCATCGTCACGAACAACGTCGCCGAGGTGACGCGCTGATGTACGTCTTGCGTGGCGGCACCGGCCTCGGCGCCGCGCTCGACGCTGTCGATGTAATCGCGCACGACCTCGCCGACCGGCGCCAGTCGCGTCGCCTCGCCGGACAACACGATCCAGGCCGCGAGGCGCCCTGCACCGCCGCGATCGAACGCGTCGAACACGATATCGACGAAGTCGCGGAATTCGCCCTTGCCAGCGCGCAGCCGCATGACGGCGGATTCGATCGCCGCGGTCAGCTCGCTCATCATCTGCCGCATCAGCTCGGACTGCAGTCCGGCCGCCGAGCCGAAGTGATGAATGAGATTGGTGTGGCTCATACCGAGGTCGGTGGCCACCGACTGCAGCGTGATCGCGTCCGGTCCGTCGGCCAGCAGCAGCCGCCGCGCGGACGCGAGCGCCAGCGTGCGCGCCTCTTCGGGTGTGCGCCGCACGCGACGCGCATTGGTGTTTTTTGCGACCTGTTTCGCTTTCGTCACTATTGACACCACTCTCAATAAGGAACTGTAATACGCGCCATGTCCGTCCCTACCCCTGCCGACCTTACGATCACACCTCGTGACCTCAGGGTGGACCGTAACACGCGCAACGCCCGCTGGTGGCACGGCGGCGACCCGGTCGCCACCGCGTACTTCAACGCACTGTCTGCGGCGTTCCCCCAGGGCGAGACATTCTTCATCGAGTCAGTGCGCCGCTACCGCGACTCGGTTCATGAGCCGCTGCGACAACAGATCGCGGCGTTCGTGCAACAGGAGGCGATGCACACGCGCGAGCACGTCGTTTTCAACAAGCTGCTGCGCACGGCCGGTTACGACCTCACCGCCATCGACGCCGAAGTGCGGCGTCGGGTCGACGAGGCGCGTACGCGGCCGCACCTCGTGCAGCTCGCGCTGACCGTAGCGCTGGAACATTTCACCGCGATCATGGCGTATTCGCTGCTGACCGAAAGGGAGCCGCTGCCGGGCGCGTCCGAGGAAATCGTGCGTCTCTGGCAATGGCATGCCATCGAGGAGATCGAGCATAAGGCGGTCGCCTACGACACGTTCCTGGCAGTGACGCAGAACATGTCAGGACTGAAGCGCTGGCTCCTGCGCTGCCACGTGATGGGCCTGGTCAGCATCCAGTTCTGGTATTCGAACTTCCAGCGCATGGCCGACTTCTTCCGCCAGGACGGCATCAACACGCCGCGCACCTGGTGGCGTGTGGCGAAATACCTGCTCGTCAAGCCGGGAATGATGCGGCGAATCTTCTGGGACTACCTGCGCTTCTTTGCGCCGGGGTTCCATCCGTGGCATCGCGACGATCGAAAGCTCATCGCAAAAATTGCGACACAGCTCACGCTCTCGCCGCCTCCCGCAGCAGCGTGAAGTTGCTTTGACAACAGTAACCCAGATTTAGATCCCGGCATTTCGCGCCGGAATCTCCGTACAGCTTCCCATCTCCCACGCGGCGCAGATTCGCAGGTGCGGATCGTTTGCGCTGCCGTCCGCGCTGCCTCGACTCGCGAACGACGCTCAACCCTTCCGCGGAACATCGTCGTTATAAGTCTAGGGTTCTGGGAGAACAATCAATGTCCGCGATAACAGTGAATGCCTTTCCACCGCTGCATACGTTCAACTCTTCGCGAAGCTGGTTCCTGGCGCTGATCGTGTTGCTGCATGCGGGATTCTTTTGGGTCCTGACGCACGGGGTCACGATCGGTAGCGTGAACCTGCCGCCGCCTCTCGTCCTCGTCAACCCGACACCACCCCGGCCACAGCCGCCACCGAAACCCCACGTGATCGACAACCCTGTGGTCAGTCGCGTTTTCGTGCCGGTCGTCGACCTGCCGCAACTCGTCGCGACCGACGACTCGAACGCGCCTCAGCAGACGACGCAGGAGCCGCCACCGGTGGGCGAGATAGTCCGTGAGCAGCCGGGTGCAGGTCCGCTCATCGTCCAGCCGCAGGCCGACGCGCGCTTCCCGTTCACGGAGCCGGAATACCCCGTGCCGGACATCCGCGCGGGTCACGAAGGCACGGTGTGGCTGACGATCGAGATCCTGCCGAATGGACGCGTCGGCGCAGTGCGGATCGACAAGTCGAGCGGCTTCGAGCGGCTCGATGCGTCAGCCGTGCGCGAAGCACGCAAGTGGCGCATGCAGCCGGGCACGCAGGATGGCATCGCGATTCCGATGTACAAGCGCGTGCCGGTTACGTTCCAGCTGAAGTGACGGGCGTCACCACCGATAGGTGAACGACGCTCCGTAGGTTCGCGGCGCGTTGTAGTTGCGATTGCCGGCGCCCAAGCCGGTGTTGAGCCCCTGAGCGACGTATTGCTCGTCGCTCAGGTTCTTGCCCCACAACGCCACTTCCCACGAGTGCGCGGCATTGAACATCGCGACGCGCGCGTTCACGAGCACGTAGCTGTCTGCCGCGATGATCGGGTCGTTGATCGCGTCCTTGAACACGCTGTCGGAATAGCTGCCGTCGACTTGAATCGAGCCGCCGAGCGTCGCGGAGAAATCCGCTTCGTAGCGAGCGAGCGCGCCGAGCGTCAGATCCGGCGCGTTCGGCAGCTTCTTGCCCTTGGGGATATCGCCCGTGAGCGTGCGGAACGCGCCGAGCTCGGTGTCGAGCCAGCCGACGCTTCCCTGCAAAGTGAAGTGGGAAGTCGGCGCCCAGGTCGCTTCGAGGTCGACTCCGTAGACGGTTGCCTCGTCGACGTTGCCGAGCTTCTGAATGATGAACGGGCCGATGTCGACCGCGATGAAAGTCTGGATGTCGGAGTAGTCGTAGTAGAACGCCGCGACGTTCAGATAGGTGCTGCCGGAGCTGCGCTTGAATCCCACTTCGTACGCCGTGAGCTCTTCCGGCTCGAACGGCGCGAGCTGCAGGTTCGTGGTCGAGATGCCGGAGAAGAAGCCGCCGCTCTTCGTGCCGCGCGAGATCGTGGCGTACAGCAACTCCGCTTGCTCCGGTTGATACTCGAGCCCGGCGCGCCAGGACCAGTTGCGATCCTCGATCGTGTCGTCGACGAACGTGAGCTGTGCCGGGCCGACGAAGCCTGGCGTGCAGGTCGGGCTCAACAGGCAGCTGGCGCCGAAGGGATTCAAGTCGGTGGTGCCGCCGGCGTACTGCCGCTCTTCCCAGGTGTAGCGTGCGCCCGTGACGAGATCGAGCTTGTCGGCTAGGTGCCACTCGCCGTGCGCGAAGCCTGCTGCGGACTTCGTGTCCTGATCCGCAGTGACCAGCGTGCGGGTGAGGAACAGATCCTCGTGGCCGCCCGGAATGCTGATGCCGACGTCGTCCTTCGAGTAGAACGCGCCGACTATCCAGTCGAGCAACTCGCCGCTCGCCGCCAGACGCAGCTCCTGCGAGAACTGCTGGATGTCGTCGCTCTCGACGAAGTCGAGCTCGCGAGCTGGCGTCGCATCGACGTCGATGTCGAAGGTGCGGTCGAAATCGACGTAGCCGGTCACGCTCGTGAGCGTCGCGGCGCCGATCCCGGCGTTCATCGTCAAAGTCACGCCGGTGTTGTCGATGTCGTACACGCCTTCGCGTGCCCAGTCGCCCTTGAATGGATCGCCGTCGGTATCGGTGTAGCCGAGGAAGTCCGTGCACTGCGTGTTGTCGATGTGGCCGGCGAGGATCGGCGCGCAGGTGCCGCCGGTCAGCGGATCGACCGTGCCGAAGAATTCCGGCTGGCCCATTTCCGAGCGCGAGCGCGTGCCTTCCACCTTCAGGTTCATGTCGAAGTTCTCGCCTGGCTCGAGCGCGAGCTGCAGCCGGCCCATCGTCAGGTCGCGATCGCCGATCGTCGCGCCCGGCAGCCGGCGGCTTTCCCAATAGCCTTCGCCCTGCTGGATGGTCTTGCCGCTCAAGCGCAGCGCGGCCGTGTCGCCGAGCGGCACGTTGACCGCTCCCTCGAAGTCCATCGTTTCGTAGTTGCCGTAGCCGAGCGTCGCGTACGCGTCGAACTCCTGCTGCGGCTTGCGCGTGATGATGTTGAGCGCGCCGGCGGTCGAGTTGCGGCCGTACAGCGTGCCCTGTGGTCCCTTCAGCACCTCGATGCGCTCGATGTCGAACATGTCGAACGCCATCATGGCGATCGAAGCGACATACACCTGATCGACGTAGACGCCCGCACTTGGGCTGTTGGCGGCGCCGAAGTCGTTGAGTCCGACGCCGCGGATCGTGACGACCGGCATCGCGCCCGGCACCTGCTCTTTGATGTCGAGATTCGGCACGCGCCCCTTGAGATCGAGCACCTGCTGGACGCGTTGCTGCGCAATGGCGTCGCCCGAGAGCGCGGTGAGCGTCAGGCCGACCTTCAGGTTGCTCTCTTCGCGGCGCTGCGCGGTGACGACGATCTCGCCGATGGTGGGGACGTCAGCCGTATCGGCCTTGCTGTTCGTATCAGTTTGAGCGACCGCTGCGGCAGCGGCCAGCAGCCCAAGCGAGCTCATGAAGATGCGCATCGTCCACCCCCTGCACCGGCGTCTGTTTGACACTTCGGTATGTGAAGCTAACACCCTGTCGAATCCTCTTGTCAAGCGATTTGACGTTCGGTTATGGTTGCATCCTGCGCTGTCAGACGATCTGGAGAGCAAGTTGCCCAAGCCACGCGAGCAGCAGGACAGGAGCAAGACGGCGGCCGGCCGCCGGCGCACGCGTGCAGCACGCCCCCAACTGGCGAGCGCGCCGGCCCGGCCGACGCAGCGTGAAGTCCTGCTCGACGAGGCAGCGCGCCAGTTCAACGCGCGCGGCATCGCCGCAACGTCGGTCAATCAGGTCGCGAAGCGCGTCGGACTGACGCGTGCGGCCGTCTACTACTACGTCAAAGACGGCGAAGACCTGGTGTTCCAGTGTTACCTGCGCGCCTGCCAGTTGACCGCGGACGATCTCGCGCGCGCGCACGAATACGGCAAAGACGATCTCGAACGCATCAAGGAATTCGTCCGTCGTGCGCTCGCGCCCGAGCGGCCGCCGGCGGCAGTCGTAAGCGAGATCGCATACTTGTCCGACGCGAAGCGCACGGTCATCGAGGCCGAGCACGGTCGCAATATCGCTGCGCTCGAAGGCTTCGTGCGCAACGGCATTCGTGCGGGGACGATCCGTGAATGCGATCCGCACGTGACGGCGCAAGCCATCTTCGGCATCGTCAGCTGGATCGTGCTGTCGCCCGGCTGGGTCGGCAAAGGCGGCGACGCAGCGTTCGCGCTGCGGATGTCGGACGCAGTCGTCGACCATCTCGAGCACGGGCTTGCAGCCGCGCCCACCGCGCCGTTCCTCTGCCGCATCGATGTGCGAACGCTCGTCAGCGCGCCGGCGAACATGTTCGATCGCGAGCATGCAGCTGCGATGAAAATCGAGCAGGTGCTGGAGACGGCCTCGCGTCTGTTCAACGAGCGCGGGCTCGACGGCGCATCGCTCGATCAAATCGCCGCGGCGCTCGGCGCGACCAAGGGCGCGCTGTACCACTACTTCTCCGACAAGCGCGAGCTGGTTCTGCGCTGCTACGAGCGCTCCGCCGATCTCGACGAGAAGATGACCGATCTCGCCGAGCGCAGCGGCAGCACCGGACTCGAGCGCGGCATGATCGGCTTGCATCTCAACGTCCAGGCGCAGGTCGTCGGCCCCTCCCCGCTCGTGCCGATGATCGGCTTCGAGTCGATCGCGCCCGGCCCGCGCAAAGCACTGCAAAGCCGGCTGGCGCAGTTGCACCAGCGTTTCACCGAAATGGGCCACCAGGGCATCGCCGACGGCAGCAATCGGCGCTGCGACGTCGACGCGATCGCACTCGCCGGTGCCGGCATGTTCGGCTGGATTCCGAAATGGCTGCCCGCGAGCGCTGCCGTGCGCCGCTGGGAAATCGCCGACCAGATGGTCGACCTGTCGCGACTGGGACTGAGACCTCGATGAGCGCACAACTGAATCAGAACCCTGCGGTCCCCGGCTCTGTTGCGCCGGGCTTCGAGCCGGTACGCGAGCGCTTTGCGGCGAACTTTCAACGCGACGATCACTGTCGCGAAGTCGGCGCCGCGCTCACCGTGTTTCACGGCGAGCGTTGCATCGTCGACTTGTGGTCCGGGCACATGGACGCGCATCGCGCGCAGCCGTGGCGCAAGGATACGTTGCTCAACGTCTACTCCACGACGAAGGGCATCGTCGCAGTCTGCGTCGCAATGCTCGTCGACCGCGGTGTGTTGAGCTACGACGATACAGTCGCAAGCGTGTGGCCTGAGTTCGCACAGAATGGCAAGCAGCACATCACCATCGCGCAAGTGCTCTCGCATCAGGCGGGATTACCGGCGTTCGACGAACCAACGGCGCTGCAAGACCTTTTTGACTGGCATGGACGCTGTGCCGCGCTCGCAAGACAGAAGCCGCGCTGGCTGCCAGGCGAGAAGACTGCTTATCACCCGATCACGTACGGCTACCTGGCCGGCGAGATCGTGCGTCGCGCGAGCGGCCGCCGCAGCATCGGCGAATTCCTGCAGCACGAGATCGCGTCGCCACTCGCGGCGGACTTCTTCATCGGACTGGAGCCGGCGCTGCATCGGCGCGCTGCCGAAACGCTGGCGCCGAAGAACCTGATCGACCCGAGCGCGCTGCCGAGCATCGATGAAACCCGCGGCAGCGTGACGAACCCGATGCTGCATCCACTGGCAGCGAATACCGCCGCGTGGCGCCAGGCCGAGATGCCTGCGCTCAACGGCCACGCGTCAGCGGCCGGGATCGCGCGGATCTACGCGATGCTGGCGAATGACGGCGTGTTCGAGAACCGCAGGCTGCTGTCGTCAGCGACGATCGATCGCATGACTCAGGTACTCAGTGATCGTATGGACCTGACGCTGGGCATGGCAGCGAACTGGGCGGCAGGTGTGGTCTTGAACGACACCACCACGTTCTTCGGACCGAACCCGCGAACGTACGGTCACTCCGGCTGGGGCGGCTCGTTCGGCTGTGCGGATCCGGACCAGCGGCTCGCGATCGGTTACGTGTGCAATCAGATGGGACCGGATCTGGTGGGCGACATCCGCGCACGGGAGTTGTGCGCAGCGATTTACGGTTGCCTGTGACCGCCTAGATCAGCTCAGCGTCCGTCTCGATCACGCTACCCGCGCCGCCTTCCACGACGCGCGCGAGCGCCAGCGTTTGCGGCAGGATGTGATCCGAATAGAAGCGCGCGCTCGCGATCTTCCCTTCCAGGAACTGTCGATCGGCCGTGCCGCTCGCGAGCTTGCGCTCGGCAATCGCCGCGGACTTCGCCAGCAGCCAGCCACCGAGCGAAAAGCCGCAGAGCTTCAGGAACGGAATCGACACTGCATAGGCATCCGCCGGCGAGTTCATCATCGACTTCAGCACGCCTGATACCGCACGACGCGTGATTTCGAGCGCTTCCAGCGCCGCAGCTTTCGCCGCACGCACGTTCGCATCGGACGACTGCACCTCTTCGAGCTCCTGCGTCGCTTCCGCGAGCAGCGAATTGATCGCGAGACCCTGGTCACGCGCGAGCTTGCGGTTCAACAGATCGTTCGCCTGGATGCCCGTCGTGCCTTCGTAGATCGACGAGATGCGCACGTCGCGATAAGGCTGCGCCGCACCCGTCTCCTCGACGAATCCCATGCCGCCATGCACCTGGATGCCGAGCGAAGTCAGCTCGATGCCCGATTCCGTGCTCCAGCCTTTGACGATCGGAATCAGCAGCGCCGCACGCGTCGCCGCGCCCTCGGCCAATTCCTTATCGGGATGACGATCGCCGAGGTCGAGCAGATAGGCCGCATAAAGCGCCAGCGCACGCATCGCTTCGGTGTGCGACTTCATCGTCAGCAGCATGCGCTTCACGTCGGGGTGATGAATGATCGGCGCGGGGCCGGCAGCGGCCGCAACGGGCGGCTTGCCCTGGACACGCGTGCGCGCCCATGCCGCCGCCTGCTGGAACGCGCGCTCTGCAATCGCGTAGCCCTCGAGCCCGACCGCGAGCCGCGCTGCATTCATCATGATGAACATGTGCTTGAGGCCGGCGTTCATCTCGCCGATCAGGTAGCCGACGGCTCCGTCCTTCTGGCCGTAGGACATCACACACGTCGGTGATGCATGGATGCCGAGCTTGTGCTCGATGGAAATGCACTGCACGTCGTTGCGCTCGCCGGGCGAGCCGTCGGCGCGCGGCAGAAACTTCGGCACGAGAAACAGTGAAATACCCTTCACGCCGGACGGTGCGCCGTCGATGCGCGCCAGCGCGAGATGCACGATGTTCGAGGTGAAGTCGTGCTCGCCGTAGGTGATGAAGATCTTCTGACCGAACAGCCGGTAGTGACTGCCCTCGGGCACCGCACGCATGCGGACCTGCGCGAGGTCCGAGCCGGCCTGCGGCTCGGTGAGATTCATGGTGCCGGTCCACTCCCCGCTGATCAGCTTCGGCAGGTAGGTCTGCTGCTGGGCGGGCGTGCCGACCTGCTCCAGCGCATCGATCGCGCTGTTCGTGAGCATTGGACATAACTTGAAAGCACAGTTCGCGGAGGTCCAGATCTCCTCGACCGCTGCGGCGAGGACGCGAGGCATGCCCTGCCCGCCGAACTCGGGAGTGTGCGCGAGCGACGGCCAGCCACCCTCGACGAACTGGGAGTAGGCCGCTTTGTAGCCGGGCGGCGTGACCACGCCCTGGGGCGTCCACTTGGCGCCGTCGCGGTCGCCCGTGCGGTACAGGGGATCGAGCACGGACTCGGCGAACCGGCCCGCCTCCGCCAGCACGCTATCGGCGAGGTCGGCCGAATAGTCGCCGAGCTCCCGGCAGGCCTGCAGGTCGGCATCGCCGATCAGGTCATGGAGAACGAACTGGAGGTCTTTGAGGGGGGCGTGATACATGCCCAGGATTCTAGGGCATCCGCGTGGGCCACGGATGCCCTGCCCGCCGCCGCCGACTTACGAAGCGGCCGCGTTGTTGCAGCTCTTGAGGTCGCCGCCGGTCATCTCGCGGCCGCGGCTGTAGAACCGCGTCAGCTTGCCGAGACCCGCGGAAACCTTGCGGCACTCCTTCATATAGGAGTCCAGCGAGGAATACCGGTCGGCCTTGCCGACGCACTTGTCGCCCTCGCAGGTCCACTTCACGCCGCCGACATCCTTCTCCGTGGCGGAGGCCACCGCCGTGGCCAAAGTGGCTTCTGCGTGATACGCCCCCGAACCCGCGGCAAAGGCCGGGGTCGCGGCGCCCATTCCCAGGCCGCAAACCGCTGAAAACACCAACATCGCAAACTTGCTCGTCATCGCGTTTCTGCTCCTCAGAGTGATCCGGCGTGCACTCTAGGGAAATGCACGCCGCTAACCAATCGGGGGAAACGAACGAGTGACGTGACGATTAATCAGGAATGGGCAATTCCGTACAGCGGTCAGCGCGCGCTGCGATTGCAGCTGTCCAGGTCGCGCTTGCTGAGCTCTTTGCCGCGGCTGGAAAAGCTGGCCACGCGACCGAGCGCCGCAGCCATCTTTTTGCACTCGGCCATGCCCGAGCCAGGCGACTTGCCGCCGACCGGGGTGGCGACGCATTTGTCGCCGGTGCAGCGCCAATTGACGCCGTCGATCTCGGTGTCGGTGGTCGCCGGCACCGCTCGCTCCAGTGAGGCCAGAGCCTGATAGTCGGCTGCTGCACCGGTCTCCATCATGCCAAGCGTGCCAAGCGCGAACAGTCCCAAGGCTGTCGCCTTTCGCATCTTCATCTCCGTCTCCATCTCAACTGAAGAAAACGCTGTCTCCGTCGTGACGCACACTCGTGGCCGGGTGGTGTGCGCGCGCCAAACTCTGGCGGATGCGATCAAGTGCTGCGGAGTGTAATGAGATTTCGCCGGCGCGCACCGTGCAGCGCGCAAAAATTCACAAGAATTCGCCTTTGAGCGCGCGGCTGCCCGCTTTTGGTTCATTGATTCGGCAACAGTGCACCGTTGCGGAACTGGCAACGCGGCGGCGAACCCATTCTGCGGAAAAGCCGACACACAGCAGATGCTGCATGTCGGCTTTCGGTGTGAAGAGAGGTGAAGCGGAAGTGAAGTTTTTCAGGTGCTGGGAATGGTGCTCTGCATCGCCCGATTCAGCTCGTCGATCGTAGTCGTGCGACCGTGCACGCTCGCGATCCGGTCGACGCCGAGCTTCAGCTCCTGCAACTTCTTCGCAAAGCTGATCGTCGTCGGCTGCGGCGGTCCGGTCGGCGCGTCGTTCGGCGGCAGGAAGAACAAGTCGCCCTGGAACAGCACGCGCTCTTTCGGCAGATACGCGATCACCATCTCGCGCGCGTGCGGATTCGGCCCGACGTCGATGAGCTGCAGCGTGCGCGCGCCATCCGTCAGCACTCGCTTGCCACGCTCGATGAACAGGAACTCTGGCTTGCGCGGATTCTGCGCGAGGCGATCGAGCTGCGGAGCTGCGGCCATCATCTCGACGACTTGTCGGTTGCTCTGCGTCGTGATGACCGTCGCGCCTTCCGCGATGAAGCTGCGCAGGCCGCCGATGTGATCGCCGTGATGATGTGTCATCGCGACGTAGCGGATCGGCTTGCCGGGGATCGCGGTCTTGATGCGCTTGATGACTTCATCCGCGCCGGCGCTCGAACCGGGTGCTTCGACCGCGACGATATAGTCCTCGAACTCGACCGCGAGCGTGTTCTGATTCTGACCCGCGACGTTCTGGATCACGAACAGGCCGTCGCCGAGCTTTTCGATCTTTTCGTCGAGCGTGTCGGGCAACGCCGCGACGCGCGCGTAGCCATCAGCCGCGACGTCGAACGACTGGTCCGTGATTGCCGGATTGAGTTCGACCTTGAGCTGCAGGCGCGTCACGATGTCGCCCGCCTGACGCGTGCGCCAGGTCGTCGGCACCTGGAAATTGCCAGTGCGCGTGTAATTGCCAAACATGATCTCCGACGCCTCGGTGCCGGTGAACGGATCGACGAAGAGCAGCTCGTACTTCGACACCAGATGAGTGGCGGAGTCGACGTACACCGCGACCTGCTGCGTGTCGGCCATGACGAACGTGAACACGTCGTGCGGCTTGCCCTCGAACGTGTCCTTGCCGAGCGAGCGCAACGACGTTTCGCGATCGAGCGCCTGGCGCAGCAGCAACTGCGGCACGCGACGGTTGTACTGCACGAACTGCTGCTGGCTCGACTGCGCGGCCGGAATCGGTGTGATCGTGTGCGCGCGATTGTCGTAGTTCGCGCCTTCGCCCGACTTGATCACGACGGTGTTGTCGCCGTCGAACCCCGCGCCACTGACTTTCTGCTCGAGCTTCAGGCGATTGTTCTTCAGATCCAGCAGTAGCGTTTCCTGCTGCGTGCCGGCTTCGAACGGCGGCGAGGCCGTTGGCATCTGCAGTCGCGGCCAGGTCTCACCTTCCAATCGCAGACGCACGACCTCGATCGAGCGCAGCGCTTCGGCTCCGCCGATCGCGGCCACTGCCTGATCGAGGACGGCACGAGCAGTTGCTTGCGAACGCTCGGCTACGGTTTCGGGATTGTCGGCCTGATTGTTGGTCTGATTCTCGGCTTGAGCGTGCACGGCGCACGCCGCCAGCAGCAGGAGTGCTGTCCCCTTTCGCAACATGTTGGAATTCCTCCTTCCAGGATGCCGCGACGCTAGGCGCGCGACACAGGAGGATCAATGCAAATGCGTCAGACGGACGGCGTGCCGCGCCGAACGGTGTCAACTGCTGCGCTGTGGTGACACGACCGACACGCGTGTCGAGGAAATTTGCTCGCTGTCGCAATTTGGAACCGTATGCGGCGCGACCCCATTGTCATGGTCTCAACCAGGAGAAACATCATGACGACAAACACCGGACACACGTCCGCGATCCGCGCATCCAAGGTTATCGGCACGACGGTGAAGGACAGCGCCGGCCAGCGTCTCGGCGAGGTCAAGGACGTAGTGCTCGACAAGCAAACGAACAGCATTCTGTTCGGCGTAATGAGCTTCGGCGGCGTGCTGGGAATCGGCGAGAAATTTCACCCCGTGCCGTGGGCGGCACTCAATTACGACGAAGGCGAGAACGCGTACGTGATCAATCTGACGAAGGACCAGCTGAAGGCTGCGCCCGCGGATTCGTTGGAAGAGCTGACGCGCAACGATGGTCGCGCGTACGCGGATCGTGCGTTCGATTACTACAAGGTACCGCGAGCGTAGGAGTCAGGCTAAAGCCTGACCCACAAGTGTGGGCAAGGCTTCAGCCTTGCAATCGCTCAGCATGCCAGCGCAGGTGATCGTCCACGAACGTCGACACGAAGTAGTACGAGTGGTCGTACCCTTCCTGCATTCGTACTGTCACCTGCTGGCCTGCTGAGCGCGCAGCCTCGGCAAACCGCTGCGGCTGCAACTCGCGCTCCAGAAACTGATCGGCCGCTCCCTGATCGATCAGAATCTGCGCCTTCGACGGCTGCTTCTTTACGAGCTCCGTCGCATCGTACTGCGACCACGTCGAGCGATCGCTGCCGAGATAGGCGGTGAACGCCTTCTGGCCCCACGGCACCTGCGACGGTGCGACGATCGGTGAGAACGCAGACACGGAGCGATAACGCTGCGGATGTTTCAGGTGCAGCGTCAGCGCGCCGTGTCCGCCCATCGAGTGACCAGTAATGCCCTGGCGCGTCAGATCGGCCGCAGAGAAGTTTTCCGCGACCAGCCGCTGCAACTCGTCAGTGACGTACTGATCCATGCGGTAATGCTTCTTCCACGGCTCCTGCGTCGCCGTGAGATAGAAGCCCGCGCCTTTGCCCAGGTCGTAAGCGGCATCGTCCGGCACATCATCACCGCGCGGCGAAGTGTCGGGCGCGATCACCATGAGCCCGAGGGCCGCAGCCGTACGCTGCAGCCCCGCTTTCGTCATCACGTTCTCCCACGTGCAGGTCAACCCGGACAGGTACCAGAGCACCGGAACGCGGCGCGACTGCGCCTGTGGTGGTGCGAACACCGCGAAGCGCATGTCGCAATTGCACGCCTGCGACGGATGCTCGAA
>Ga0068864_100000681_pt1 | contig 28478 bp, 43 predicted proteins | sample KBSSwiS72_FD_66586 | JGI IMG/M metagenome (GOLD analysis project Ga0068864, IMG submission 66586) | Switchgrass rhizosphere microbial communities from Kellogg Biological Station, Michigan, USA - KBS Switchgrass S7-2 | ecosystem: Host-associated > Plants > Roots > Rhizosphere > Soil ...
TATGTTATCGTGACGCCAGCCGCCCCCCCTATATTCAATCGGTCAATAGTCAAACCTTGTACGTTACTAGTAGTAGTTGACCATTGCTGCACACCATCCACGTAGCAGATTAAAGTTGCACCATTACCCAATGCACACTCAATATCAACTTCAACCCAATGCCATTGATTGTCGCAGACGTTAGTGGTCCCTGTAAAAATCGTTGAGGAGGGACTTGCTACTTGTCGAAGGACCCCGCTAGTTTGGGCAACTTGAAATATTCCCGTGCTACTTGCTGGCGGATTACCGTTTACGTCAACGGGGACTATTATCCCAGTCGTTGCCGCGGGAATAGCTGAAACTTTTAACCAAAAGGCACAGCACATTTCCGTTGCGGCAAGTATACCTGCTTTGGTTGCCACCGTTTGAGCGCCAGTAAATTGTAAAGCGCCGCCTCCGTTGCGCCCGGCAGTCGCATTGAAACTCCACCCGGAGGTGATGTTCACCCATTTGCCGCCTGCCGTTACATCAGCAGTCGTTATGTAGGAGTCCATTCCATCTCGAAAGGCGATAGCCACTTTATTTCACCTCTTTTCCAAACTTATCTTTATCGTAAAACATCGGCATCACCACACGCTGGTCAAACGCAAAGATATTTTTCCGTTTGCCAGTCACACTATCGTAGTGATCATCAACTGCTTGTTTTAGTTGACCGCACAAGTCATCAATCCGCGCTGCCGCTGCATTTCGATTTCCATATGTTTGACGTATGCCCTGAATCAATAGATTGAATGCACACGCCGTCACAGAGTCCATCGGGAATCCAGAGGCAACCTGACACAGCTTACCGTACAATTCTTTATGTTCTTTGATCCTTGGATTGAGTGGATCGTTTGGATTGCTTTGCAGCAATGGTGAATTTGACACGCTAAAAACCTCCTTAAAATTTTCAAACAGCTAGTCGTTGCTGCACTGTGTTATAGTTCACAGCCTTGCGCACGCCATCGCGATGCTGGAACTCAATCACTGCGCATGGCAGTATTTTTTCAACTTCTTGCGCCATAAACCCACATACGCGCTCGCGCGTGCCTATGTATGTGTATTCATACACACCGATGTCCATACACTTGCCGATTTGCGTAATGTCCTGCTTCAATCGGATATCAGATATCAAGAAAATACCTGACGCATTCCACGTGATCGTAATGTTGCCCCCGTTTGGTGTCACGGGCAAACCAGTCACAGCCGTATCTTCATACAGCACGAGACGCCACGTGGTATTAGCGCCAGCGTTTTTCCGATAAATCACTAATGCTTCAACTGAAGAACCTGACACAGCAGTAAAGGTAACGTCATCAGCATCAAACACACCATTCGTTGTAACTGGTGTCGTGAGTTGTTGGTCAGTGCCAACTAGACCAGAAAGAGATGAATAAAACTGATGTGCGCTGTTATAGGTGTACGTCCCCGTGTCAACCATTGCAACATAAGGTGCAACGTTAGCTGTACTCTGCGTGAGGTCGCTGCTGGCGTCGCCGCTCAGTATCGACTGCTTATACTTCGGATATACGGCGTTCGCCATTGCATTTACACTCCTGGTTCATCGATAAGTTCTTGCAGCATCCTTCGTATTTCCATCTTTTTTGGTACTCTCCCAGGCCACTTATCACCGATCAATGCTTTTGATTTCACAAAGAATTGTGGGAAATCAATAAACTTACCTTCCGACATAGTAAGCAATTCTTGTGCTTGTTCAGCTGTTGATTTTGGTACATCAGCCGGGGGGTCAGGCTCGATAGGTGGTAGCTTTGGTTCAGCGGAATCAACTGGGTGTTGGACTGAAAGTGCTGCGTCCCTTAGCACTCTATCTCGTTGTTTAGATGTCAGCATGACTGACACGGTTTCTCCACTACGAACATTAACGGAACGGCCGTTAGAATTATGAAAAATCCTAGTTGCCGTACCGTTATTTGTGATTTCATAGAGCATGTGCGCGCCCTTTCATTATTCTTATTCGTAATCTGCGTCGATGATTCCATCAACATAACGAACCGAACCAGGACGGCGGATTTCAACACCACCGAGACGAAAGATGCCTGGTACGTCAAACACCATCGGACCAGTTTGCCAAACAGGCAAGAACCTGTGAGGCATTGGCAAGTGTAGCTTGAGTACACGCGGGTCCTTTTTATAGACCACCATACGCCCGCGGCCACCCACGCCAGCGCTTTCTAGGCCACGTACAGCACGTATCGTAAGCGGCTGGCCAGTAACAGCCGTATAGGCGTTATACTGCTGTAGATAGCTCATGCAGTTCATAGTCGTATTGGGGATTCGCTTGGTAGTCAGAATTGTCCAGCTGGCCACGGGCAGAAGCACCGTGTCAGCCATTTCAACCTGCAACGAATCAACGTAAACGCCGGTAATTGCGTCGTTCACGTCACGCAGAATCATGTCTGCGTCCTTGTCGGTCCAACTTGGTGAACCGTCTGTGTCGCCGAGTGATTGACCACCGTCGGCCTGCACGTCTGCAACAGTAACGTTCGCATCGTTGATGAGACCAGTCCAGTTCTTATCGGTCTTGCCACGCAGTGCAACGTCATCAACAAATTCCTCGTACGCGCGACGTGCGGCTTCTGCGCGTTCGCTCGTAAGATTTGTACCCGGCACCAGCATCGCTCCACCGAGTTCTTCCAGCGTGTATCGATAACCGATACCTGCCATTTCAAGTCCATGCTCAAACTTGGACTTTTGGATATCAGCAATCGGCACATCCTTAGCCATATGATTCAGCCAGCCAGCTTGACCGACCTTATCCATAGAGAAGAACGTAACAGATTTCGCCCATTCATTAGCCGAAGTATCGACTGGAATAAGCTGCGGATACTGAATGTCCGGATAGGCGATTCGCACTACCTCGGTTTCAAGGTGCGTTGCTTGCTGCACCATAAAACTCAGCGCTTGCTGAGCATCAAACATCATTCTCATTGTAGGTACACTCCTATTCTGTTTTCAATTACGCGCTCGGGAGCGCACCACCAAGTCGAACGAGAGCAAGACCGCCAACGTCTGCTTGTGTTGTCATCCACCGTGCACCAGCAATCGCGAACTGCGAGCCACCAGTAGCAGTAGAAGACAAGACACCAGTCGTAGCAACAAACGTCACGTCTTCACCGTCAGCCACAGCTGCACCGACAGTGACCCAAATATCACCTTCAGTGAGCACAGCCATCGTGTCATATTGCTGATACTTATCAGCCGTTTGACCAGCCTGAGTAACGAGAGTCACATCGCGCACGGTGATACCGACAAACGTTGCAGCACTCGCGCCACCGATAACAGCACCGTTATCAGCTGTGCCCTTGCTAACTGCAACACCGAATGCAATACCTGCGGAAGTTTCACAGATACGACTATCGGCATCCCAGTTAGTCATATTAGCAACCATGCCGGGATAAGCAGCACTGATGCTTTCACTGTATGCTGATTGTACAACAGCCATAATCGTTATTCCTTTCTATATGTTTTTCAACCTTAGGCTACAGCCTTCGGCTTCCAAGCATCGTTGAGACGCTTTTCATAATCAGCGTAAGCCTTTGACGTTGCATCCTGAGCACTATGCACAGTCGTAGCAGACAGTGCAGTGCTCAAGCGATCAACAACCACTGCATCAGTGCTGATATTTGCTGACGCTGCAAGCGTATTGAACGAAGCTGTAACCTGATCATCAGTCCAGCCTTTTGCAGCTGCACCTAACTTTGAATCAACAACAAGACGACGCATATCGAACACCGATTTGCCGCTACCGTTGAATGAATCACCAATCAACTTTTGTGCAACAGCAACAACATGTGATCGATCTTTGACGAGTGCATCCAACTTGTCAGGAGTGATCTTGCTGTCTTCAACCTGCTTGCGCAAAGTCGTGATTTCAGCATCCTTAGTCGTAGAAACAGTTGTCAATTCTGCGATCTGAGTATCTTTCGCAGCGAGATTTTTCTTTTGTTTCTCGATCTTTTCATCCAATGTCTCAATCATCTTGGTTATTACTTGAACAGCAGTATCAGTCATCTCGACTGCAATGCCGTCAATCGTCATCGTCTTCAAAGTCATTTTATCATCTCCTTGGTTGTTGTCGCCTATCCTAAGGTTCGGGCCACCTCTGGCGGCGACAACAACGGCCAGATGATTTGCCCTAATGTCAGTTTGAATTGCATCGTATTTCTCGCCCTTATCAGTTACACCACTATCCCACATAAGTTCAGTAGAGTAACCAAGACTAAGTTGTTTCCTTACACCAGTTTCCCAATCACGTATGATGTCTGCGTCCATCAACACAAGTGGAACTGTAACAAAGTCACCATCACGTGCGACCTCACCGCCGGTTTGGCCTACAGCATACTTTTTCCAATTGTCAGCAGTAACGGCTTCTCGTGGATGTTCTTTGGTAATTGGCCTGTGTGCATATGAATTCAAACTATCTTTTCTAAAGACCTGTTCAGCAGGACGATACACACTGATTTCATCTTCATGGTCCAGTCCTACTTCATAGCCACGGTATTTCTGGATTCCAGTGCGCGCAACCTTAACCTTTGCAGTCAAGTAACCATCAGATGTGCGGCGCACATCATGAAGCATCACATTATCGTGCATCAACATTTCAAAGTCTCCAGTGTGTCGTTATCCATGGTGAATTTTGTTGTACTTCTTTTTCCCATGGCTTGCGCTTACCATTGAAACAGATGATACGCGCGTTGCTTGGTAGGTGCGCGCGCGAGCGCATACGTGCGGCATGAAGATTGCTAGTGTAAGAAAGAACACCATCTGTTCCTGCCGTCCAGCCGGGGGCGGTCCCGCGCAATCTGTAAGAGAGCCAGCCCTGGTCTGAACCAAAGTATTTTGCCTTGATAGCTTCATGTGGTGAAGTCTTGAAGTTAAACTCGTCCCACAAGAAATTTACGTGACCTGCACGAAATTTGAACAGTGATCCATTATACACAACAGGGTTATGTGTGCCGACACCTTTCCAACCAACAAACGATTCATCAGCGTATTTCTGTATCAGCATTTCAATGTTAGTGCAGATAACAATGTCGAGGTCCATTGAAAAGACCTCATCACCTTCACCAATATCTAATTCAGAAGTAACCAGTGGTGAAAAAATCTTAAGCCTACGATAACAGCTAGGCAGATGTGCACCACTAGGATTTCGCGCTGTGTCCAGGTCCTTCCAGAGTGGGAATGTTTCACAGTCAATACCTGTTGGATTGTCTGTGATACATAACAGTCTGTGCGGCTTCTTGTAGTATCGCTTTATCATTGCTGCCCATACATTCACATGCTCTGCTGTATATGGTGTACGGTATCCTGGCTGATGCCATTTCCAACATACGAATGTAATGGGTGCGCGCGGTTGCGGCTTATAGATTGTTACACGATCACTTCGTGGTACGGAAAACTGAATATCCGCGGTTTCCACCCTAATTTCCTCGCCTTGATTATTCTCTTGACTGCCGCGTCTTCCGGTTGTTTGCGTTTGTAGTGTGTCGTTGACGAGTCCTTGATGTATTCGTACCGGATTAGTTCTGTCGTAAGAATTCGGATTGGGGCTGCTCTTGCGCATCTGCGTCGGTAATCCCCGTCTGTCCCGTAGTACCCTGAGCATGCCTCGTCATAGCCTCCAATTTTCCAGAACATCTTACGAGTCATCAACCACGAATTAGGATGCGGATGTATTGGTGTGCTGTCATGTTCACGTCTTGAGAATCTGTAGATCGTGTTTTCATCACGTACACCATACACGATATCGGAAACAGCTTTGTTATTTAGTACATGATCGATATCAGTTAGCAATATCCAACCATCCTTGGCATAGTGTGCGCCGATATTTCGTGCTGCTAACCAGTTCCAACGTACGTCTACACCTATACGAAAATGCCTTATGTTGTAGGCACATTGCTCTTGAAGAATTTCTATAGCTGGTTTTCTAGGTGAACCATCATCAACGAGTATTATTTCAATATGTTCTTTTAGCTTTAAGAACTTCCAACCCTGTATCTGCTGCTCAAGAAACTGCGGGTTTTCATAATATGGCACAATAAGCGTGAAAGGTGTAGCTTCATGCCCCAACACTGGCTTGATTAGTGGAGCATCGTCGCAACCTGGAGCACCCATTATTGCCAAGCCTCCCGCAACCACTGTGTGTTCATAGCTGCCTCGTGATTTTTAGGTTGTTTGCACAAAACAACCTTGGCATTTTTCGGTGGATTAGCTTTTAACGAACTAAGTCGAGGAAACCACTCCAGCGGCATCATGTCTGCATCAGGTCGTCGTTCAGCAATCCAATCCTGATCACCCCACAACTTAGTATAAATCGTAACGTTGAATTGATTGTACAGGTCTGCACATTTCTTAACGTTGTAAACCATGCAGCTTGAATTGAATTTCTTGATAACACGCAAACCATTACGACCTTGGAAATTCCCTTCTGTCGGTATTAGTGCTAGATCAGAATTAAATTCAGCAATAGGCGATAAGTCGTCAACAACAACTGTATCAAGGTCCAGGTAAAGTATCTTATCATCCGTCTTCATTCGCATTGGATTGAACAGATTTATCTTGGACCACCAGCCTGGAACCATTGGCTTGTGTGTTATGTGTGACGTTTCAATATCAGCAGGCAATTCATCTGGTCTATCTGTGAGACACATGAAACGATAATTCATCGGTAAATGTCGTGCGACCATATTTCTTAGTCGTGTCACATAGTCAACTGAATAGGGAACGTTTGCCTTCACCCACACGCACGCGACTGTCAGCACTGTGGCCACCTCGGAAGAAACACTTCATCACTCCTGATCTGTTTATAGAAATCATACTCATTTAATCTAAACCAAGAGTGTATGTCTTCGCGCGTAATGCCACCCATATGTTCGAGACTTTTGTTTATTTCACACGCAACAACAGGCTTGCATCGTTTTATTGTTTCAACTGCACCACGCAAAGCATACAATTCGTATCCTTCAATATCTAGATAGATAAGATTACATACCTGCAATCCTAGATCGTCAATTCTCATTGTTGGAATCACGCCGGTCCCTGATACATGGCTGATACCCTCATGGGATACACCACCATCGTTCTGGCGCCTCACGCGCGACATACCTACCAATTGTCTCTCGCAACCGAGTGCTGCCTGGAACTTAACGATATTCCGCTCTGGCGCGTTCTGACACATTATTCCAAACAGTTCTGGCTCTGGCTCGAATGTATAGACTGTTTCAAACATACCAGACAGTATTTTAGGAAACACACCTAAATTCCCGCCAGCCTGTATCACTGCTAGACGGTTCTTGACCAGACTGACCACTTCTTCTAGAACTGGAATCTCTTTACGATTCCACTTTAGACCATCTGCACTGCCACGTAAAGTTTTGAAACTGAAATTCACTACACTAACCTCGGAACGTAAATTTAAGCATGAACCATAAATAATAGGTGAACGCAGCTATACCGACAACTCCACCACCAGACAGTAGTCCAACCAAAAAACCTTTCCAATACTCACTCATTACGCTACTGCCTGATCTAATATTGGTTTCAATATTTTCTTATAACGACCCTGTTGCGGTACTCGGAATTTATCTTTAGCAGTACGACGCATGACACCGCGTATTAGTTCTCCACGCGATGTAGTCTTCTTTGATAATTGTAAGATTTCATATTTGTTTGCTGCCGCAAAATCAGTCCACACACATTCATCAGCAAGCCAGTAACAGTGTCCCTTATAACCCTGACACGGACGATCGAATACAAAGTAGCCGCCACGTACAGTAAGCAAGTGAATAGATTTGAACACCTGACGTTGATCAAAGATGTGTTCGCCTGTGCCAAAGTCTGTAACCAAATCGAACTGCATCTTGAGGTTTGGTAATGGTTTATTGAGATCAGCGGTAATAGTTCCTCGACCGTTCCCATCGATAGACTCGTATCTTCCACATCCCAATTCATTGTAGAATTCACTAGCTAATCGTCTTTCATTAAACGTAATGTATTGATCACCAAGCTCACAGACAGTGAAGCCTTTTTCCAAAGGCAACTTCTTTATCATGTCAAGAGGTTCAGCAAGTATACCCATCAGGTGCGAATCTCTAATCGGCAATTAAACGTATACATGTACTGTTCACTTGGATTTTCAGGTGGCTTCCACGAATGCACCAACCGTACAAGTGCTCGATTACATTCATCTACAGAATTGTAACGTTGTGATAAATCCGGTAGTCCAGCACATAAAAACATGCCGCACGTAACTTCAATAACAAACATATCAACCACCATGCCTTATATTGATGCGTTCTACAGCGTCAGCTAGTCGTGAAACAGAAAGAACTAGATCACCAAACAAATCAAAAAGGTTTTCAGTTACGACTTTTTCTACTGGTGATGCTATTTCAGTTTTGAGTACGTTTATCTTTTGTTGAATCTGTTTCGCTGTCAGTTGCGGCATTACTTCACCAGATAAGATTTCATGTTGAATTTAGCTGTTCCGCCGGTCACATACACACCATGACCGGCGAAACAACCACCGCCGAAAGTCATACCTATCGCTTGCAGATTTGGCAGTGCACCAGAAAGATCGTATTGCTTACCATACACAGTTATCCATTGATCAGGTTTCAACGGAACTGTTAGTGTAGCAGTTCCAGATTTCAACTCCGACAACAGTGGTCGTGACCAGAAACGATAGTACTCGTAAGCACCTGTACCACTTATGTCATCACCTTTACGCTGCATATAAAGGGAAACATTGCCGAGTGGTGCAGGGCACGTATTATCAGCTGCGGTACGAAATTCAAATACCGGATTGCCTGTAGTCAAGACTTCATAGTCTAAAGTAATGGAAGACATACCTGGAGCCATACCATTGACACCAGTTACAAGGTAATGAATCCCATCTTTATTTGGAAAGTCAAACGACAGTGCGCCTTGAATATGATTTGGTCCTACTGCATTAGGTGAATACTGAAACACCCAAGGTCGGCTTACCAGTTCACCATTTGCTTTTGTATTACCGCTGGTAGGTGCAGGCGGCGGAGTAGGTACACTGCCGCAAGCTGTCAGCAAACAACACAAGGCTATTGCTGTATACCTCATGGCAACCGTTCTCCAATAGCATAGATACGTTTCTTAGGGACTGCTGTTATTGTACGAAACCTGTATCGCTTGGATGCTGCTCGCATAGCAGCAGCAACTCCCGGTATCTGCACATCATCCAAAATAACGATATCACCTATGTATTGGCGCAACCACAACATGTGGAGTTCAACCTGTACCATTTCCTGTGTGTGCTTGCCATCCAAAAACGCAAAATTTATACGATCTGCTATATTCGCACTAATCCACTTAACACCAGTACTTTGATAAAATTCTATTTTCTTAGCTTCTGGCCACGGTTCAATTATTTCATACAGTGTCTTTAGTCCATCGATCTCAGCAACCGTATTTCTTTTTTCACGTGCAACAGGGTGAATGACATCAACAGAAATAACTTTTCCATTACGTCCTGCATCATCAAGCGCCCACTGCGCACACAGCGCTGAAAATCCTTTAGCTGTACCAACATCCAATACTAGCAAATTCTGAAACGTAACCTGTGATAAGTATCGCCACAACATTGAATAAATAATGCGACCATGCTGCCAACATGGAGGATTTACTTTTACTGGACATGCGAGCACACGTGCTGCATTTTCCATTCTTGTTTTGTCAAGTATCCAACCACACTGGTTTTCAAACTGATCTACATAAGGATACGTATTTTTACATTCTAACTCAAATGCAGTATCATACTGTTGTTTAGTTAGTGCTCCGAGCATGTACTCTTACCAAGTCTAGGGAGGCAACCCGTCAACAGCCATTGCTCGGAGCCAGAACTACCAGGACCGAGGGCGCGAAAGTACGACCCCGATAATTCTGTTTTCTTTATCAAAACTTTGCTCCAGGTGAATAACACCTGACAACAAATCCACCTTCTTCGCCTTGTCCCCACCACACAACAGGTTCGCCAACAAGATTAGGTGCTGTCAGTACCAGATTGTTATCAACCTTTGTCCACTCAGGAAACACGACCTGACCTTCTGGTGTAAAGCCACCACGTATCCAATATTCATTATCTCTGATTTCTTCACTTACTTCATGACCATCAGCAGTCGAACAGCACGGAGCCTTGCCCGGTAACCGTTGATCACTAAACCATTTCTTTATTTCAGGAGTGTAACCTTGATTCTCTGCGTACTGTTTACCAGCTTCACCGCCATGAGAAGCGGCCATTGAATAGAGCAACACAGCCATAAACACAAACGAACCTAAGCAATAACAAATAACTATTACTGCCCACCCCCTTGCTAGTAAATTAAACATTAGCCGTCTTCCTTTTATATCGTGATACCATAAAATACTGCAAGATTTTCTCTCAGTAGTGTTTTATTATCACTTGAAAGTAAAGTATCATAAACAAGTAATTCAACTATATCGGCACCCCATCCTGCACCAGCAGTTGACGTAGCCTGACCAATACACATGGCGCCAGAAATTGAACCAACTGAACCACTATCGTAAGTATCATCTGTATACAATTCGACACCATCTTGCTTGATACTAGTAGTTCCAAGTTGCCATGCAAATTCTAAAACACAAAATGTATTTTGTTCAGGAGCTGAAGCTATTTCACCACCTATGCTAGTTTCATTCCAATTGTCTTCTGTAGCTAATACGAATAGTCGTTCAGCTGCTGTGTCTCCAAATGCACCGACTATAAATTGTTCGTCCGCCCCCTCAGACCCAAATCCGCATATTTCAGACCCGACAGTAGGCACCTTGACAACTGCAAAAACCGTATAAGCGGAATTGGCCAACGTGACCGACGCCGATTGCACAAAGCATGGGCTGCCGCCTGTGAATATCAAGCTAGGATTGCTGCCGTTCGGACCTGTCGGTGTCCATATCGGTTGTTTAGCCGTAGTCGCCTGCGTGGCGTGCTTATCGTTCCCACTCTGGTCATTCCAGATAGAGACAAAGCCATCATTACCACCACCAATGAATGTGGAAATAGCGGTCGCGTCCGCAACACCCGTCACGGCATCGCTGGAAAACGCTTGCGTTGTGTCATCGCTATCGCGGCGGATTGTGTAGAGCGCCGAACCGCGCTTTGCTGCAGACAGAGCGCGATGGCCATACGCCACAATAGAACCAGAAACTAAATCAAGAGGACCAACATATTCTTCACTTTCCTCAATGGCTGTTTCCATTGCGACAGTCGCTATTGGCAATATTTCTCTTATTTGATAAATAGAAGGGTGCTCTTTTAAAGGTCCAACTTCTTGGCCATTTTCAATAAGACAGTTTCGTATTTCATTCAATAGACCAGTGATTTGTCCAGGATTTGGGTGCTGTTGAATCTCTGAAATAGTGCATCCTAACGAAATAGCGTTATTTCGTAAAATATGAAGTTCTTCAATTATCTGACCATAGTTATGGTGCTGTTTCATTATTCTCTCACATTTGCAAAACGATCATCATCGAATGGCACAAAGGCACAACGACAATTCGGGTGTGCTGGTATCAGATTCTGTGCTTCATCTATCGGATAAGGTCCTTCCTGTGATAGATCTTCACATTCCTCACAAACGAAATCATCTCCAGCAGTAAGTATTTCTACTAAGTTTTCAACTTTCTTTTTCTTCTTTTTCTTGGCATCAAAAAAGATTGAGTCGCGAGTAACCGGGGGGTGAGGTGCGCGCTCAGGAATCGTACCTACGTGTGTGACGCCATTGGTGCGAAACAGTTCGAGCATCGCACGGTTGAATGCACGCACGACTACGAAGTTGACCAGTGCTCGAGAACGCACCACTCCCACGCGCGCGATACGGTCCCCGACTGCTGCTGCAATCTGCCTTGGCCGTAGCTGGGACAGTACGCCATTGGCTACTGCTTGCCCTGCCTGCTGGCCCACGACGCCAGCAATACCGATCAGGTCCCCAATGGCCGCAGCCACGACCGTAGAATGGGCCATTTCGCCGGCCCTAGGGTTATAAGCCCCCGTAGGATTTAACGCACCAGCAGCCCGCTGAAGGCCGCGGGAAGCCGCTTCATCTACGTATGGCACCAGCCAATCACCACCACCTGGCAGGACCACTCGGCTTATGGCTGTAGCGAACCATCCACGGAAAGCTGTTACCGGATCAGTACCTATTTGACCAGGACGTGCTGAGTTAGATAGTCCCAACATGTCCTCGTCGATAATGGCACGTACAGTCAACCTTTTCAGGTTCTGCCAACGCTTGTCCATGTCCACGCGCAAGCGCGTACGCAAGTCGGTTGTGCGCGTAGGGTCATAGGTAGATGCGTCGTGGATACAGGTCATTAGATGCTAGTCTTCATCCGGATCAGTTGGTGGTTCGTCTTCTTCAACAAAGTTGAGTGTGCCATCTGGTTTCATACCAGGAGCACCTTCAATCCCACCACCAAACTTATCTGGAACAGGTTCGCGTGGATCATTAGGATCAGACATGATTTCCTCTTCTATTGAATCTAACAGTGCATCGTGCGATGTACGACCACCGACTTCTTCCATGTACACTTTTTTACCTTCACGCTTGGTTATGCGAAAGCGTGTACCACTGCGGAATAGAACTTCCTTTTCAATAGAACCATGCAATGATAATTTTTCAATATCTTTTCCAGTTTTACTATTTATGATAAAGTCAGTTCCTGTAACATGCCAACTCCAATCCTTTTTAGTCGATGTGCTAGTAAATCCACGTTCTTCTACTATTTTACCGACTTGATATGCTCCAAATTGTTCTGCAGTAAGCATGGCTTGTCTTTTGACTTCACCTTTGTAGTCTGGCAGTTTTCCTAAAGCAGAATTAATTCTATCTACTTGCTGCCACTGGTGTTCTTCTAGTACACCACTTCGCAATCCTGCATTAATGGCACGATACGCGCTACCAGTGTAGTGAGCCACTGCTGATTTTTCTTCCTTAGTTAAAGTAGTCACCGCGTTCTTTTCAGTTTGTTGTTGCTTTTCAATAGCTGCTAGTGCTTTGGCTGCTGCTACCTTTTCCTGTAAAGATTGTTCTGGTGCATGACCACCAAACTTGCTTCCTTCAGTAGGACTACCTAGTGCGCCAACTGATGATGCACCTGTTGCTTCTGGTGCAGTAGTCGTTAGCTTTTCACCGCTTGACTTAGCATGTTCAGCTAATGCACTGCCAAGTTTCTGTTTATTTTCTTCGGACATGTGTAGGGAAGCAAACTTAGAAGCTTCATGTGATTCGTATCCATACTTACTAGCATACTGATCTATTTTGTATTGCATAGCTGCTGCTTTATCTGGATTACCAGATGCAACAGCTTTTAGATGATCAACCTTCATTGAAGCAAGTATCTTTTGCTGAAGTTCAGCACGCTTTGCCGGGTCTTTTTCATTTTTTAGTTCAGCACGCATAGCTACGCGCTCTGCACTACCACCTTTTACTTTCCCGTGACCAGGATGTGGACCACTACCAGGGCCACCATCTTCCGTGTCTATTGAGTCGTCTTCCAATTCATCTAACAAGTCACGCAACTGCAATAGCTTTTCTAGCACCTCATCCTTTGCATCGAAGATAGTCACGATATCACCGTCTTTAGCTGTGCGTCGCAGTGTGATCAGCTTATCAACAGTGTTGCGCAACGTTTGCCTTGCAACACCAAAGTTAACGCCAGCATTCTTAGACATCTCAGTAACTATTTCAAATAACTGGTCAGACACATCAGGCGGCAAGTTTGCCTTCATCAGCGCAACACCAGCAAGCACAGCACTTGCAACTATTTCGTGCTTATTCTCTGCTATCTTTGTTGCAGCTAATTTAATCGCTGCCTTGGCACCTTCAGTAGTCAAGAAGTCTTTGGCACTTTTCAAAACGCCTTTGTGCTTTTCTTTATCTCCACTCCCTCCGCCGCCTTGAGGGCCACTGCCGGGACCACCATCTCTACTGTCCTTGACAACGCCAGAACGTGCCTTCATGCGCACTATACGATGTGTATCACTTTTATTTTCAACACCTGTAATGTCAAACCTGGTGCTTGAGCCAAATAAAACTTCTTTTTCGTCTTCAAACTCGGCTAACTTAGAAACATCTTTACCGACACCTGAACTATCAATGTGATATTCTACACGAATATTTTCACCTGGACGCACTTGAGCTGAACTAGGATCAAATCCAGCACTGCTCGTACTTGTAAATCCTTTTTCTTCTATGGTTTTTCCTACTTCATACTGTGATGCTATCTTATCACTAAGAAATGCAGTACGAAAAACCGTTCCTTCATGTGGTGGCAGTTTAGATAAACCTGAGTTAATACTTTTCACTGCTAAACTTGTTTTCTTATCTAACACGCCATTTCTTAACTCATTGTTAATTTTTCTGTAATCATTTAACGTGTAGTTTTTTATAGCTTTAGCTTCTGATTTAGAAACTACTGCTTTACCCTTACTGCGAGGACCACTGCCAGGACCACCATCATTTCCCCACTTATTCATGTGGGCAGCTATATTTTCTGCACGTGCTTCACCACGTGCAGCTACTGTCTGCATTTTAACAAGTGTCTTAATGATTTCAGCTTTAGTGTTCCCCCTTGTACTGTAACCAAGACGTTGCGCTATTTCTTTTACATCTTCCTTGGTTACAGTTTTATCTTCTGAGATTTTACTAATGAGTTCATCAAACTTCTCATTGTTTAAAAAGTGTTTTTCAAACTCTGAAGCTATACCACCGCTTCCAGCGTGAGGACCACTACCGGGACCACCATCGTGCGTCTGACTTTTCACACGCAGAACATGCGTGCCTCTGTCATTCTTACCCAAGTATTCAAGACGTGTGCCACGATCCAGTATGATTTCTTTTTCATCGTCCATTTCGTTGAACGTGTGTTTGGCCACTAATGCTTTTGTTCCTGCTGGTGCTAGTATTTTCACCAACATATCGTCAGGCCGATGTTGAATAGCAGAGGTAGACATGAAACCTTTGTCAGTAAAAATATCTCCAGGCTTCATATTCTCAATCTGATTTTGTATATCCTTTCCTTTTGCTGCCGTTTCCATATCGAAGCCATAACCGAATTGACGAAACAGTGTCTGATCTTGAGAAAGTGATGAACGACCCATAGCTGAATCAAGATTACTTACAATGTCTGCTTGTTCTCCACTAAATCCAGCCTCATTCACTCCACGCAACACATTGTTTATATCCCACGACGCAGTGCCACCAACTACAGCACGTATAGCTTTATCTTCATCTTCAGTCAATGTTACACCATCAGTCAACGTACCATTCTGTACTGCGTCATACAGGTCTTTTAATTCATCGTAGTTTGTAAAAGATTTTTCTGCGTGTAATACACCACCTTGAGGACCACTACCAGGGCCACCATCTCCCACGACATCAGTCACCGAATCATAGAATGCAGCTTCGGCTTTCTTTTCAGACGCGCGTCCTGCTTCGTGGTGGCCATTACTATAGTGGTGCGCAGCAGCATTCAAATACTGACTAGACTTTTCGTATTGTGTAGCCATCTCAGCATGAAAAGACGAACCTCCCGCTGCTTTCTCTTGCATGATCTGCGCCATCTTAATATGGCTAGCTGCTAACTCTTTTGTGCTTACTGCTTTCTGTGCACCATGCGTATGGTATTCTTTCTCAGAGATAACGCGACCATGTTCATTCTTAAATTCTTTTCCTACAGTACCGCCGCCCTCGGCAAATTTACCAGAAGGATCTCGAGGTTGATCAGGATTATAGTCTGCAAGAAGAGGACCACTACCGGGACCACCATTAGTCCATGTTGTCCACTCTTCATAATCAGAATCGGTTGCAGCCGGAGAGCTGGGGATTGGGCTATGGGAGGTGCCCTCCGGCTGCGATCCAGGCTTTGCACCTGGAACTGGAGGTGGTGTTAGTGCTGGATTAGCAACCTCCACACCACGAAGTGCTTTATTCTGTGCTATGATTTGTGGATCAGTTTCATCAAGGTCCGCTGCCGCAGCTTCCTTAGCATCTTCAATCGCTTGTTCGAAACCAGGATAGAAGCCATCTTCTATAAGTTGATTGATGCGACCTTGTGCCAGTGCATCCTCGAGGATCAATCCATTATCAACATCGATCTTATGCGCTTGCGCCTTTTGATAAGCAAGTGCTGCTTTTTCAGTTTCATTCATCTGCCAGAGTGGACGCCACTCATAGTGGATTTCTTCTGGCCTGTCACCAAGTGCAGATCGGATCAACACTTCATCAAGACGTGATAACGTTGGTGTAAGTTCTGTTTTTTGAGTTGAACGCACCATGTCATAATAATTACGTGTATCGCTTTGACCTGTTGCATTCAAACCTTTTGGTGATTGTCCAAGCAAACGAGTAGCAGGTATATCAGCCGCTCCACTGGCAATGTGCAAATACTCTTGCAGAATTTCAGGCATCCCACTAAAACTCTGCTGCATCCTAGTCCACTCCTCTTCTTTATCTAGGAGCAGTGCATTCACCATAGACTTAGCAGTATTAGCAAGTGTAAAGCGTTCAATCAACGTACGCTGGTATTCTGCAGTTGCCATAGATTCCATAAGGTTTGGAATCTTGATGATATCGACCTTGGCTTCCCACACCATCGCAGCGATACCACCACTACAAAGTCCAACGTTCTTGATTGCATCATCTACAGCTTGCAGGCAACTGTCACTCCACCCATCACTTTCAGACAGCATTGGAATTTCAGCACCCAACAAACGTATGACACGTGATGGATGAATCTTTAGTGCTGGCAAAGAAAGTGATGAAACTGTATAATACTCAGGTTCACCATACAAGTCGCTCATCACATCGGTTATTATCGAACCGATTGCGATTTCGTGACGTGTCAATACGTGTACATATTTCAGTGAACCTTCTTTGACACGCTCTAACTTTAATTCTTCATCTGGTTCACCTGCACCATCAATTCCCATGATCAATGCAGCACCACCGTACAGTCGTGCTTTGACCAATGCACGAAACAACTTGCGTTGAATATCTAGACTGCGTTCTGTTTTTTCAAGTAGTGTGATTTGATCTTCATCTGCCTGCCACGCGCGCCACTCGCGTGTCGCATCCTGTGCAGGAGCAGTGACTACTTTACGTGCAACCCAATCGCTACGGTATGCTGTCGATAGTTGTTCAACTGACAACTGATTGATAACGTAACGAGAAGAAGTGCTCTTATCTTTAGCTGTACCTAAACCAGCGACAAAATTAAAGAGCGAGTCGAACGTAAAGTTACTCATTACGTTCTTCTCGCTCTTTGACACCACTTTCGCAGAGACTTTTTGTAGGGGTAAAACCACTTACGTATTAGACCGGCTTGTCTTCTGGCGTGCCAGCAGTAAGTTCAACCATACGCGCACCAGTACGCTCATCTAGCGTAACCACGATATCCATCGTACCAATCACGTCCTGCACACCTTCACCTAGGTCTGCATCAGCATTGACTGCGATACGCGCACTTCCTGGAGCAACTGAAGTAACATCCCCATTCCACGCGGTGCCGTCACCTGCCGTAAGCGTAACTGTCGCAACCGTTTCATCACTTGATACTGCGGTAGGCGTACCCTCCACAGGCTTTGGCCTACCGCGACCATCCTTAACCTGAAATACAAACGACACATGTTGTTCGGTAGTGATATCAACCATGATTAGATCTCCTTATCTTGTGGTTTACCTACAGTGATTTCAGCTACTGGTGTATTCAGTACTTCCCGAATTAGCGCGAAGTACTCTTGCAGATCGCTCCATCTACCTGCACTGACTAACAAATAGACTGTTGCGATAAACTTCTGAAACAACGACATATGTGTGCTTCCCTTATTTACGACCTAAGCGAAACCCAACATAACCTACCATAACAAAACTACATGTCAGTAATGTTACCCACACAACCAGCACAGCAGTAGGGTGTTCTATTGCTGTTTGCAGCATGTGATCCGATATCATCGCTCAACTCGTAAACCAATTATCCAGTTTTCCAGTCAATGCCCAAAGGACCAACAACAATCCTATGATGACGAAGATAACTGTGAGAATGTTACCAGGAATGTGGATACCTAGCATACCGAGAACATAGACCACGACATAATAACACAGCACAACCATGGCCACTGCTAACAGGATCATGATCGTTCGTATAAGTAATGCTTTAGGACCCATTGGTGTTTTCCTTTGCCAGCGCAAACAGACTTATCATCTTATCGTACACGGCAGAGTACATATTGACGTTATCGCGTTGTGACATAGCAAACAACGCTATTTCCATTGCGATACGTTTTCTTTCACTGTCAGTGAACATGTGCCAACGTATATGTCGATTGATTATCGATGAACAATTCAGTCGCTGCCCACACCATAGCATCAGCACGATCAGGCGACCTATCGCCCTTGTATCCATACTTACTAAACTTAGTCATCTGATTCTCGAGCTCAGGCAACCTACCAGCGTGCGTCATACGCTTAGTTTCATACAACGCTGCGATAGGCTCAGCACGAACAACCTTACCTCTAGAAGCATTAACCAGAATCACCTTGCAGCTGGGATCAGCAACCTTAATAGTACTTTCAACCATCGCACCACCATAATTCCGCTCGGCTGCAATCACATCAGCCTTCCACTTACGATACATGGCTGCAACACGTTGTCCCCATTCCTTTGGACCACCACGCAGTGTAGCATCTTCTAGTACGACGCCAGTCCTATCGTGCTTGCGTCCAACAACTACAATCCCGATTTCATCGCTCTTGATATCAAGATTGGATTGCGCACCACTTGGATCAACACCAATAGCGATACGTTGAAACTGTCCTAGCTTCCTACCAGCTGAATCCGGTACAATTGGTTCATCACGACAGAGCTCCAACATATCACTAGTCCACAACGCACCATCAATTTCAACAGTGTAGATACCATCACGGAATCGAATACGATGTGATTCTGGTAAATCATCGAGAGCATTAAGATAGTCAGGATCAAGATTCTCAGCGTTGTCGTACGGATTTATAAACATCCGCTGATAATTATCAGGACTACGTAACGGCAACAAAGAAATCGGATCACGCTTATCGCCGAATTCGATGTTTGTCCAGTGCGATGTACTTGTTGGATTAAGGTCGTACAGACCACGCAATTTCAAACCTGTTCCCGGTTGCGCAAGTCGCGTTCGAAGTACAAGGATTGAAGAATAAGGAATCTGACTGCATTCACCAGCGTAGATCGTTGCGTACTCTTGCCCAAGAATTTTCTCAACACGATCTTTTTCATCAAGACCGCCAAACCATATTTGACTACCGTTTGGAAATTCTTCAAAGCCATCCTGCCTTCGTGCTATCGCTCTTAGTTCTGGAAAGCAGAGACGCATCACTTTTGGATATGTGTCGAGCCATACACTCGCTCGCAATGCGTTTGCTCGAAAGCGCACCATCAAGTGCCGGGAGTTTGCTGCCTTGATCGCACGCATAATAACAGAACGAACAATTAAGAAAGTTTTGCCACTGCGTGAACCACCAACTAAACACGAATGAGTATGGGGTCCAGTAATCAAGTTGTAAGCTGCTGACTGTCTCGCTGTCAGTCCTCGCCAATCGTCTACTTTCGCTAACATCAGTTATCATATCTTATCATCACCAGGAATCAACCTGATATTAATTACGTTCTGATCGCCTGTTCCTTCAACTGCTTGCACGACCTTGCCTTCAACACGATCGAAGATTTCTTTGATTGCAGCCATGTCACCATCGTCAATTGCGTTAGCTATCAAACGCTCAATAACTAAATGAACTTTAGTCATCGTTTCCGTATCATAGCGATACGTCTTAGTTGGAATTCCTTTTACTAATTTAACTTCCGTAATGATACGAGACTTGGAATATTCGTTTAGTTGACTAATCAGTGCTTGAGTTAGAAACTTTGTCTTTCCCTGATGAGGACCAGGGTTTCCTACTGAAACTTTATTTCCTGGTGCAAAATACCCTCGTTTATCTCTTCCTGTCATGTGAAACGGTCTTAGTCCGTTTATCCTTTTAAAACATAGCTACCGCACTAGAGCACGAAATGCTCACGTATTGCGCCTTCAGCTAAAACTAAACTTAGCGCAACACCAACTGACGCTCATCAAACTCTTTAGTCACAGTCTTACCCATCATGGACATCAGGACACGAATTCGCTGAACCGCATCCTCACAATTAACTATCGATTTCACAGTTCCACAAACACCTGCGAATGGACCACTGTCCACGCAGACTTCAACTCCTAACGATAACCGGGGGGTGAGATGAACCAACCCATCCTCGCGCTCCAAGCTGCGAAGATACTGCAAATCCGTTTCACGAACACGTGAAGGAGTATTCTCACATAAAATCAATCTGCGAACACCTCGTGTCGCAGCAAGATTCTTCCAACCATCACGGACTTTGTAAAAAATCCAACCAGGAAACATTATCGATCTTTGTTGTTTTCCGTTTTCCAACAACTTCGCAACTCTCGGCAACCAATATTCAAAATCCTGTCGTTCAATATTTGAAGCTGCACGTTCCTCCTGACCGCGATGCGTTGCGGCAAGTGACCAGTAATGTCGAGAACGCTTTGGCAATTTCATACCCCAATTAAAAACCACAGCTTTGCCCGTGTACGCTGCAAAGCGCTGCTTTGTAAAGCCCCAAAACACAAAAAACGTACTTAGCATTCCTAGCAGCCCTAGCACCTACACACACACATACGTGTGCTCGCGCTCGCGCGTATCTATTAGTTAATTGCGCTATACATGCTAAAGTGCTTGTAATTACACAACATTCCCCCGGATTATGATGCTAGGATGATGCTAGGAGGTGCTAGGAAAAGGCAAAAAACCCAATGATTTACAAAAAAGCCACATTGTCCGAAAAATAGCATTTCAAAAAACACGTACCATAGGTTTACTAACTAGCATTCCTAGCATCATCCTAGCACCTGCCTAGCACCTAAAGCCTCACTACCTACACAAGCAAACAAACCTCACACAACTAAACAAACACTTGCCTTAGCACCAAACACCAATTACACCTGTACGCTTAACCACTACCTGTAGTGCCAAACTACCCTAAAATGCTGACCACTGGGGGACCACTGTGATACGAAAACACCGAAGCACGGTAGACAATATCGACTCCAAAACGCGAGCAACCTTGCTCCGTACAATGTCCATAAAGGACTGCCCCCGGCAGTCCTTGTACTCCATACTTTCCGCTAACCTGGTGATGCACATAAACCTGGTGCGAACTCTTTTGCTATTGGATACGGAAGAAAGCCGCAAAGCAGTGAGCGCACTAATCGGCAAGCCGATTAACGTGATGAAATCCTATAGCGCGCGAGCGCGGTTGCCTGTGCCAGCGCACAGGACAACCAGGACAACTACACAGCGTCGTATCCTACACATCGCTCCAATATTCAAACAACCAGACGGTGGACGCACACTCACTAGCACTGATTTGTACCGACGACTTGGATTGGTGAAACCCGGCATGACTCTTGAACAAGTATCATCCCGCGGAGTCACACGTCGCGACATCCGCATAGCTGTGCAACGTGGTTGGATAAAAATAGATGAAAAAACGTAAACGAAAACGCACACGCGGCGGAGCAGCGATGCTCTGCCGCACGTGCGGTAGTATCACAAGCGTTCTCGAAACACGGCGTCCCACTAAATGGGGCTCCGTGCTTCGACATCGTCGTTGTAATGGTTGTGAAAAAGAATTCTGGACTGATGAAGTCCGCAGGTACATGAGGACAAGAAAATGAGTGGTGACGGCAACCTACGCCCACTCTTCCGTGAATACCTGCCCATGTTCCACTGGCAGTCTGTTGAGACAGCTATAACTGGTGGAGGTGTGCCAGACAGTAATTACTGTCTGGCAGGTTGCGAAGGTTGGGTTGAGTTTAAACAGACCAAAGCTTGGTCCGTCCATGTTAAACCAGCTCAGGTCGGCTGGATCGAAAGACGCATACGCACTGGCGGCAACGTGTTCGTTGCCGTCAGGCAAACTTGCGAAGGCAACAGGCGCCGCCCCCGTTGTGACGACCTCTGGATTTTCAGTGGCGAGTATATTCGCGACTTGAAGGTAGGAGGCTTGACCGCAGCAGCATCCAACGCGCTGTTACATACGTGCGGTGGTCCCACACACTGGGACTGGATAAAAGTACGTCAGTCACTCCTGCAGACTTCGTAGATATTCAACAGCTTCAATACGTATGAGGCTGAAATCATAGAATAATTGGTACTCTTCGTCCATACTTAATTCCAATAATTCTGCAGCCATAGCAGCTATTTCAGCTCCATCTGTCTCACAATCTAGTCCTTCTTCACGTTCAGTAAATAAAGCTACAGCCCAGCCAGCAACACAGCCGACTGTTCCGCACACATGTTTTCTTAACTCTGCAGGAGTTGTACTGAAATAAGTGAGCATGTCAAACATTTTATCAGACACACTTTTCTCCAGGTAATCTGCCAGTATCAGCCGCCTTTCTGCTGGTGTAGCATGTCGCACCAGATACCAATCTTTTAGATAGTCACCACCAGTTTTCACCATTGCAGCTAACTGAATTCCATACCTACCTTCACCTATATACAATTCGCCATCATTACTACGGCGCACAGTAGCCTCGATACGTTGATCAGTTATAACACTTCCAACAGCAAGATCACTAAGCTTAGCGTACTGCACCCCGAACTTGTCGCATGTGTCTTCCGTACCAGCAGGCATCATCGGTAAATCAGCCATTGCAAAATCTCCCAAAGTGTCACAGTAAGGATCAGTCCTATTACTACAGCAACTAGCACCATTGCAGTTGCAGCCGTCATTTGCATTATTCCCACTCCCACCAGCGTGCTTCGAAGGTTAACTGTTGCTTGTTGCCTTTTACATGAACGTTCTCTCGTTCATGTGAATATGCCTGAAAGCACAGTGAAAGCAACACTACCACTCCAATCAGTATCAACGTATCGAACACAGCTCGTTCAATCCTATTCATTTCCGCACTCCCTTCCAGAACTTCTGGACCTGTTCATCATTAAACACTTTGCCGACAATCTGGCTAGGCTTTCCCTTAGTGGCTAAGAAGCCTAAAAACCCACCAGCTTTTTTACATTCAGCGAACGTGCTATCGCGGACAGTCTTACCGGAAGGAAGGATCAGGTCCATGATGCACACCTCCTGCATTTTTCTTTTCATCGTGCGGCTAATCTCATTGATAGCCGCCACTCGTTTTTCTTTACGTTCTGGCTTGGTTCTAGCCTCAAATCCTCGACGCATAATTCGTTTATAAGCGTACAGGAAATTAGCTTCTGCATTCAATCTAGCCAGATCAGGATCAGATTCTGACCTTGAAATGTATTCAGCTTTCAACACCTTGATGTCTTTACCGTAGGCATCAATGAGTTCGATCACTATGTTATCTATATTCTCCTCATGCGTCTTTGCCATATATGGTCCCACATATGTCATGTTATTTTCATCGATCATAGTCATATCAGTTGCCCTTTCAAGATTTCACGTACAGCTTTTATTCTAGCTCGATCTTTCATTTGACTGTCATACAATCCTGTTGCGTTCGGTCTACCTAACAGATCAAGAGCTAGTTTTCTCATAGCGCAACGATTCAAATGATACTCTACTTTATCACCGTATCGACATGTCTTACTGCAATACACCTTTCGTCTCGTTAACGCAGTAAATGGTTTATCGCACGTCAAACATCTGGCTACTCGTAACGGTCTTGGTAATCGTGGCGCCTGCCTAGCTTTTCGTTTGTTATAGATATCGTGGCATGGCATTGAGCAAAACTTGTGAACACTTGCATTGACAAAAAATTGGCTACCACACTCGATACACAATTTTTGTCTACCAGAGTATGTTCTAGGTTTCATTTCCTCCTCCCTCCTTCAGTCACAAACACATCATCTTCCGGCAACACCTGCCGACGCCACATTTCGCATTGACGCAGTGCAAGCAACAGCAGCGCTCTGCGCTGCTGTTTATTCACAGCGGCGAACGCATTCTCGCTCCTATACTCCGTCAATCGATACGCCCCCTTGCTACCATACCCACGTATTTCAATCTTCTTAGTAGCCACAGTCAGCCTCCCTTACCTTCCATGTATTTTCACAAAGTCATACACCATTGTCACATTGAATGCGACACTGGATGTCAGCACAAACGCTACCAAAGCCAGCATGATTGTATTTTTCATGGTTTCATCTCCAACTGATTACGTCTGTACATTTCAACAGCGTGTGCGTAGTGTACCCACGCTTTCTGCATTCCAACCAATGGTGTGTCTTCTGTACCAACAAACTCATCATCGTCAGTACATTTCAATGTACCCACGTAGTGCAGCACGTCACCATAGTCAGCACGTGCCGCACGTGCTGCCCACAAGTAAGGATACGATGTTGAAATTCTATTATGCGCGCTGTGTAACGTTGCGATTTTGTCTGTCATTTCTCTACTCCCTTAGTTTTATTGGTGCAGGGTCAAGTGCCCTGCACCATCACAGTAATTGTTTAACCTACCTTCGCCATCTTATTCTTCACACAATAGGCCAGCGTACCCTTCCTGCCCCCGTTTTCCAGGTAATGCCCCACTGTCTTGCCCTTTGCAGCAATGAGCATGTTGACGCGCTCTGCTCGCCCACTACCCTCACGGAAAGGATTACCCTCAGCAATCCAGGCTATCTTGGCCTTTTCATCAAACTTCATATGTGGTGCAGCACCGTTAGCTTTAGTGGCCGCTTTCTTAGTGGCCACCTTCTTGCTCGCCTTCTTGCCCTTGCCAGTCACCTTGGTACGAGCATTCGCAGTAGCCTTCTTCGCACTCTTTTTCATTTCACTATTTTCCTTTTTCATGTTTGCTTTTTCATGACGATTACGTGAGTCACAAATCAACCTGTGCAGCCGCTCACAAGCCTGCACACCAGTTTTCACATCCTTGAATGTAGTAGCAGGTTCAATCACCATCCCAAAATCTACACCAGTTGGAACCATATCGTTATAGGCTTCCAACAATTCTTCAATCGTACGCAGCTGTGCAAAGTCAGGATCTTTTGGAGAAGCTGTCTCCGACCTCGGTGCAGCTTCTGCCTTGGGTGCAGCCTTCTTCCGTACAGGTTTCGGTGCCGCAACAGGTTCTTGTTCAGTATTTTCAGTCTTCACATCTTCATTCATTTGTTGTCTCCCTTTGGTATCAGTTTTAACACACGCCAACCAGCATCAAATATAGTTTCTGACCTATCTACCCTCCATTTCAGTTTCTGCACCAACTGTTGAAAAGCCTTTTCACAGTGCGTTGCGGTATTACTTTTCAACACGTATTCATCACCAAGTCGAATTGTCAGTATGACCGCCTTACTGGCGACCCGCGTTATTTCACGCACAGCTGTACGCATAGCTTCCTGGTCAATCAAGTCCAGGTAACGCACACAAACAACGATATCAAACCTTTCATCACCCAAGTTACGAATATCACCTTGCTTTAGTACAGCATTTCGAATTTTCTTCTTACGTGCAAGTGCCAACATTTCATTGCTACTGTCAATTCCAACAATTGATGAAGCACCTAACACTGTAAACATTTTCAAAAATCTGCCAGTACCAGTCGGTACATCCAATACACGTGCACCACGCACATTAGACTCTTCAAGATACTTTTCAACTATCTCATTTTCCAACCGCCACCTTAGCTGCTTTTTTCTTACGCTTTCGTATGTCTCCGCCTTCCTCCCTCGATACTTTAGCGCCGTCTTGTCCGCCAGTGTTTTCACCTGTTGACTCCTTTATTGCTACCACGCCCGCCTTCACAGCGTTAGCCAGTGACTCAGGATTTCCACCCTCCTGTAAGTAGCTTGCCACAAGCAAGCCTTGCTTTGCTGCACCCAACACCTTTTCCCACCTCTTCCACGCACCAGTGCCCTCTCGCTTTGGGTTGGTAGCTCCTTTCACAGGAGCCACCACCGCACCCGCAGGCCACGTAAATTGAGCCTTCTCCTGCCCCCCGGGACCTCGCTGGCTTGCCCCCCGTTTAACCGGGGGCGTGTACGCTGCCAAGGTGCTTCGCGCCTTGGCAATGTCCATGGGGTCGATCATACCCTTGACAGGTATAATGCACGCGGCTGCCAGCGCTGCAACTGCCTGCAGACGCCGCAGGCCGTGTTCCTTGGCCAATACGCCTATGCCCACATGGCCAGCCCAAACCGCCTTACGGGCTTCCCTAGCCTTGGCTAGTGCCTCTTGCCGCGCTGCCTGTGCCTGCACCTTTTCGTCGTGTATAGCCTGTAGCAATGACCGACCCATAGGGTCGGTCAAAGCTGATGGCGCGTACCGACCGCTATTCAGTATCGTGGCCAGTGGATCTATAGTCACGGCCGTTTCGGCCGCGACTGTTGGTACTGACACGAGACTGGCCAGCTTCTTTACGCCACGCTTGACGCGCAAGAACTTTGGTATTTCGTAAGGATCAGATTGTTTTGCTTGCGCCATTTTCGCCACTTTCACAGTATGTCTGGATCGATTTTATCTAGTGCATTATATCTTGATCTGCGTATGGTGCGTGCTCTATTCTTTTTATGAGAAAGTTCGCGATAAAAGCACCCACAGGACTTTGTGTCACCTCTTCGTAAACTGTAACCACGTACTGTTGTAATATTTCCACATGTACATTGACAGTTCCAGCGAGCATCACGTCCACAGCTAACAGCACGATTAATCACAGTTAGTCTACCAAACACCTTACCTTTCATTTCATAGATTCTTGGCATGTTATCCTCGCGTCAGGTTCCAATACAAACGCTTGGCTGAGATATCGTCCGTAACAGCTGCGGTGCAGAGCTTGTGACCGCGCAGAGATTGCACGGTCACACCCACTCCGAATTGATACGCACACCTTAACAGCTGGTTTTTGTATCCTCGGTATTCGAGAATAGCTCCATCAAGAAATTCTCGGAGTGTTGGTCGCGATTGTTTCTTAGCCATGATCGTCCCCTTTGTTCGTGGTCGTTGTGAAATACGAAGCGGTTTTTGCATTGGCGCACAGCAAGGCGCATTTTGCGCCTTGCTGCACCTTGTGCTGTCTTAGCGTACGGCTGTTTCATCGCCCACTGACCCTCGCTTTTTCAACACTGCGTTCCACCGAACGCAACACTTGCACCAGCAGTGCGATTTCATCCTGTTCGTATATGCTGATATTGCGTTCACCCATAAGGAATTCTACGACCGCAGTAAACTGGTCGCATGTCATATGGGCTAATCGCCGCTCGACGTGTAGTGTGATGTTTTCATTGTGATGTGTCTCAGCTTCTGACACTTTACTATCTGTCAGTGTGCTTGCGGCCAGCAGCGTTACGGGATGCGTCAGCTTTGTCAGTGTGGTCATTTTTCTACCTCAACTAAATCGAGCCATTGGCAACCAGGCACTTGCATTTCGATGAGGATTTGAACGACTGCTTCAGCAAACAGTGATAGTTCGGTGTCGCGCTTATCATCAGCAGCAGCATTAGCAGCAGCATTAGCAGCATTAGCAGCAGCAGCAGCAGCATTAGCAGCAGCATTAGCAGCAGCAGCAGCAGCAGCAGCATTAGCAGCACCATAAGCAGCATCAGAAGCAGCAGCAGCAGCATAAGCAGCAGCATTAGCAGCATCAGCATCATCAGCAGCAGCATAAGCAGCAGCATAAGCAGCAGCATTAGCAGCAGCAGCAGCAGCAGCATAACCAGCAGCATAAGCAGCACTAGTAGTCTTCTTCGCCTTTAAGGTGGATACCTTGTCTCCGTTTCGTTCACATTGCACTGCTGCTGCTATCATAGCAGCTTTGTGCTCTGGAATTTTGATAATCGACGCCGCAACCCTTATTGCGCGCGGGATCGTCGTCCGAATTGTATACTCGACGACACGCCGTACAAACTCTTGCTCATCAAGGCCAACACTTCCGAGTTGAATCACAGCTAACCGTCGCAGACCGTTAGCCCGTGCTTTATTTGATGACCATCGCGAGTCATTTAGTCGGATTTTGAGGTTTCGTAATGCTGGTGCTACGCATCCTGGATCATCGCCATGTGGTAGACCAAGTGCATAACATACCGCAGCCTCGACACACATTTCACCTGGAACTTGTTTACCTAGTCCACTGACGAGGCCGATATCGACCGTGTTTCGTACCTTGATTGCTATATCTCGTGTGATATTCATGATTTCACCATGCGGTAAACTGTGAATGTTGAATGGCTACCGTTCGCCAACTTGTTTTTGATCCGTACAGCATGTTCATAGTTGTTGTACGGACCATACACTGCTGTGACCAGTTCGATCGTGATTTCAACAATTGCAAACATCACTTACTCCCGATCATGTTGGAACTGCGGG
>Ga0068864_100000682_pt1 | contig 28462 bp, 28 predicted proteins | sample KBSSwiS72_FD_66586 | JGI IMG/M metagenome (GOLD analysis project Ga0068864, IMG submission 66586) | Switchgrass rhizosphere microbial communities from Kellogg Biological Station, Michigan, USA - KBS Switchgrass S7-2 | ecosystem: Host-associated > Plants > Roots > Rhizosphere > Soil ...
GTCTGCCGGGACGACTCACCGAGGAGGGGTGCAGTTTTAAGAGGGGGATTCACGAAGACTCCACGATCGGTCTGCCATATGCCACGAGTCGCGAGCAGTCCGCGACCGGATTGCTTCAGTGTACCCCGCCAGCCGGGCCGGTCAAGGCCCGGAGGAGGGTCGCTTGCTCGAGCGTTCCGCTACTGGACCAGGGGGATCGAGGTCGCCGCCTCGTACTGGACCGCGATATCCAGCTTGTTCTCGATCTGGTAGTAGCGCGCCACTTTCTTCGCGGGCAGCACCTTCTCGAATTTACCCGCGTACGACTTGCGCAGCTTCATCCGGTCTTCCTCCAGCTGGAGCTGTTGCTTGAGCAGGTCTCGCGCCTTGTCGTCCGTCATCTTGTCGAAATTGGCGGCGTAGTCCTTGATCAGGGCCACCGCACGGTCGCTGAGTTTGCCGGCCTCGGCGCGATATTCGTTGTAGAGCGGCCAGAACTTGGCACTCTCTTCCTCGGTCAACGGCAGGTTTGCGGCGACCAGTTTGGTGCGCTCCGCCTGGACCTCGGCGCGCGCCGCCTGGATTTTGGCGTCGTCCTGGGCCAGGAGAGGAGCGCCGGCGAGAGAAAGAGCAATGATGGCTGCAACGGTGCGCATGAGAATTCCCTCTGAATGGTGAATCAGGTGATCAGAACGCGTACGAAATCGCATAGAGCATGGTGAAGGAGCTGACTTTGATCTTGGTATCGCCCGCTATTCCACCGAGGGTGGGACCAACGGTGCTCCCCTTGGCCTGTCCGATGCCCTCCAGGGTGATCGTGGTGAGCTCGTAGGCGTTCGAGCTTGCGTTGAGCCCACACTTTTCACTCAACGCGAGTCCAGCCGGATTGTACCAGCCGGCCCCAGCGTCGTCGGTCCGGGCCACGAAGGCTCCGCCCTCGAGGCCTTCTCGCTGGCCGATCGTGACCCGGTCGTAGTTGGGCAGTTATCATACCCCTCCGCCATGGCATCGGGTCCCTCCCCCCTTATCGCATCTGGGCCCGCACGTTCACCAGCAGCTGGTCGAACGAATCCAGTCGAATCAGCCCCAGCCTGGGAAATTCGAGATCCACGATCACATAGACGGCGATGCCCAGGATCAGCGCGAAGCCCAGCATGTGTACCCAGCTGCGAGTGCTCTCCGCCCCCATGTCATAGCCGGCAAGGAAGGAGCAGATGAGGGTCAGGACGAAGAGCATGCCGTAGATAATGGGCGGCGGATGCAACTTGGTCGTCGCGAGCCGGGTCGCCGCGATATCGAACATCTCATTGAGGGCCGGCATGAGGAGCATAGTCGTCTGAGGACCGGGAACCTCGTGAGCCGCGGTGACCGAACGGGTCCAGATCTCCTGTTGCAGCGCGGCCGTCCGGGTCAGCGCCGCGTTCACTCGGGCGGTATCCGGGATGGCGCTGTACGTGTCGAGCCTCGCGTCGACGTATTGCCGGAACCTCTCCTGGATCATCGTGCGTGCCTCCGGCGCGAGGAGGTCCAGCCGGAGGTAGGCGGTGCCGATGTTGTTGGCTTCATCGATGATCTGCTGTCGCCGGAGATCGAAGCGGGACGCGGCGCCGGAAAAGGTGAACGCCAGCAGCAGACCCATGAGGCCGAAGACCGCTCCCTCGACGGCCCCCAGGCCCTTGGCCATTTCCTCTCCGTGCCGAACCTGCTGCAACCGCCGGATCCGGCGGCCCACCTCGAGCATGAGCACAATCCCGATGGTCAGGCTTCCGGCGAAGAGCGCTCCAATTACGGCAGGATTCAGTATTCCCACAATTCCTCGCTTCGAGGCTCGGTCGCATGGGGCGCTTCATGCGGTGGCGTTTCCCCCGGTTGCTGCATTGACCCGGGCTTGCCACTTCACGTAAGGGATGGAGACGATCGTGCCGAGGATCAGGTGATATACGATCACGATCTGGGCGGCTCGCTGATCGGGGAAGTTAAGTGCTGAGATCGCCATCGCTACCCCCGGATGCCGGGTCGCGGTGGCCAGCGCGAGGATTCTCCGGTTGTGAGGATCGGGGCCACCCAGCAGGTGGCCCACCGTCAGCCCCACGACCGTGAACAGCACCAGTGCGATGATGACTCTTCTGCCAACCAGGTCCCAGATCGTGTGCCGGGAGAGATAGAGGATGGGCAGGAAGGCAAGAATCAAGAGCGCCAGCGAGAACTTGTTGATGGGGTCAGCGATTTCCGCGGCGAGATTGGGCGCCTTTGCGCGGACGGCATACCCAAGGACGAGCGGAACTACCACCGACACCAGCACCGTCTGGGCAACCTGCATCGGGGAGACCGTCCACCCCGCGTGCTTGATCCGGTCCACGATCAGGATGCTGAGAGGCGCGATGACGATGGAAAGCAGGGCGCTGGCCGCGAGCAGGCCTATGGAATACTCGGGGCCCTCCCGCCTTTTCCTGCTGGAAGGGCAGGATGGGAGGAACCGGGGATACCGCAAGGGTCCCGAGCGCGATCTTGATCGGGACCGGCATGTTTACGCTCAGCCCGACTTCGATAACCAGCGCCAGCATGATGATGTTCATGGCCAGCACCGACCGCAGCAACAAGCGCTCGTGGCGGAACAGGGCGGGGGAAATCCTTGAATGTCTCGACGAACTGCCCGGCGACCGATGGTGCGGCGATGATGAGATAGGCGTGATGGATCAACCAGTCGTAGTTGCTGCTCGATGTCACTTTGCCATTCCGGGCCCCTGGTCCTAATCAGGTGAAGTGAACTTCTGATTCGTTGACCCTGCGCTCACCGCTGATCGGCCTCGGCCCGCTGACTCGCCGCTGAGGACCGGACGCCCTGCCGAACATCCGCTTCCAGTCGTCCCGCATGCTCACCACGGTCCATCCCTTGGCACTGGCCTCTTGCAGCACCCGTTCGGCGCCGCTGGTGTAGGCGAATTCGCGCTCCTTGTCGTCGTGGTGTAGCAGAAGCCGCATCGCCAGGCGGTCGCCGCCACCGGCGAATTGCAGCATCTGGAGATCGCCGTTCGAATTGCCGAAGGCGAGGATGGGCCTCCGTCCGATCCGGCTCCAGATCCGGACCGGCTTGACCGGTCCGTCATCGAAGACGTCCGGCACCGCCTGATACACCAGCACCCCGCAACGGTCGTTCGCTTGATACGACAGCGCCGCGGAGCTGCCTACGACGCGCTCGCCGGGAATGCCGTAAACCTGCCGGGTGATCAGACGCATGAAGTCCCGGTCGCCGCCCGAGACGATGAATGTGCTGAATCCGTGGGACTCGAGATAGCGGAGCAACTCGATCATCGGCCGGTAGCTGCAATCGGTGAAGCGGCGATGAAGAATCGGATGGTCAGTGTCATGGAGATACTTCCCCGCTTCCTCCTGGTAGGTCTCCATCGTCATCCCCGCGAACGATTTGAGGATGCCGCCGAGGAGCACCTTCGCGTCCGAATCGTCTCCGTGATAGTGCTTGTCCACTGCTGTCCCCAGCCAGGCGTAGTCCCTGTCCTTCGCGGCCTTCCAGGGCTGCTGCTCCACGAGGGAGGGGTCCCCACGTGCCACCGTCGCCATCTGCTCCAGGATGAAGCCAAGTTCCACCGGCATCGGCTTTTCGCACCAGAGAGTGCCGTCGTTGTCGAAGACGGCAATGCGCGCTTCTGCCGGCACAAACTCCGGTCCGCCGCGCCTCGTCACCCGGGCAACGAAATCGCTGATGGCGGCCTTGCTGGCGCCGTCATTCCAGGAAGCAAGAGGCTCTGCTGACTTGGACGCCATCATCGCGCGGCTGCCGCTCCGTTTCCGGGCGCTGGATAGATCGTCTTCCAGTCGTCGTTCATGCTGACCACGGTCCAACCCTTTGCCACTGCCCGATCCCCCGAGGCCGACTCTCGCGCTGCAGTGCCGATTCTGTTGTATCGCGTGCCTGCCCACCGTTTTAGGGTTGCCAGAGCTGAGGCGCAAGTTGCCTTTTGGGGAAGGACGAGGATCCTCGATCGGTCTAGATCTGGTGGGCTAATCCGGATGCGACGGAGCGTGAGTATGACTCAGCGACGCGGTTGCACCTAGACCGAGGAGGAGGCTTCCCCGCCCGAGCCATCAACCTGGTACTTCTCGAGGCACGTTCCAGAAAATAGTTGAGGTAGGTGGGGATCACCGCGATGGCACCGAGCTGACCGACATCGGCCCAGTTGGGGAGATGACGCTCCGGGCGATGTCGGCGGCGACCTCAAACTCGAGACTGTGGGCGGCTTCGATGGAGAGGCTACAGCAGGCAGCCGGGGTGGGTAAGGCGGAAGCCTTCCCACCCCGGTAGTACGACGACGTCGAGTTGCTAGAAGAGACTCTTGACCATCCCGCCGACCTCGGGCCCGGCCACACTCGAGATGTAGTCGGTGACTTGGGGGACCAATTGGCTTGCCACCTCGGGGCTGATGCCCAGTTTGCCAAGGGCCGAGTTGACTCCAGCGGTATCCTGAATCGGGGCGTCGGCGCTGACCGCACCGGCGTCTTTGGCTGACTGGATGTAGTTCTGCGAACCGGGAACGGAGCTCGCCACTTTATCGAAGTCGGAAGCGGGCAGCTTGTTCTGAGCATACGTCAGGACCACACCAACTCCGGCGCTGGCCTGGGCCGGAGTTAGACCGAGCGATTTACTGAGCTGGTCGCTGAGCGCCGCCGGCGCCTCCATCCCTGCCGCCATTGCGGAATCGGCCGCCTTGCCGGCCATCGCCGAGTCGGCGGGCATGGCTGCCATCGTCGTGTCCTTGGCGTTGGGGACCTGAGCCGTGGTGGGTTGGGGTTGGGGTGCCGCGGGTGCGGCCTTCGGAGTGGCGGATGGCTCGGGCTCCGACTTATGACAGCCGGTGAGCAACAAGCCTCCGAGGAGAAGACATGTATTGAGAGTCGAATAGGTCATCGTGTTGCCTCCCGGCGTGGGTCCTTCCCGTTCAAATGAGCCATCAAACGCGAGCAGAAATCGGAAGATCTCGAATTTGCGAAACTGTCACTTCTGACAGTTTGTACCACTTCAACCGCCCTTTGGTGCCATAGCCGGCAACGCCGCGCGCGCTAATAACCGGCCGATCTACCCACTGGCCAAGGCAGCCCGAATCGCGGGCGCGAGATCCGTCCCAGCTCGCGACTTGAGGACGTAGCCCCTCGCTCCGGCGTGGGAAGCGTCGAGGACTAAGGCGGGATCGTCGAGAACTGACAGCATGACTACCGCACCACACCCTCCGGACGCGGTGATCTTCCGCACAGTCGCTATGCCGCCCTCTCCGGGCATGGCGACGTCGAGGACTACCACATCGGGATGGAGCTCGCGGACCAGCTCCATCGCCTCCTCGCCGTCCGCGGCCTCTCCGATCACGTCGAAGTCAGGGCTGAGCAGGCGCCGGACGGCATTGCGCAGCGGGGGGAAGTCGTCAACCAGGAGCACTCGTGGCGCGGACATTGAACCCGTCCCGTTGGGAACCCTGCGACGATATCACCGGGTTCTCCCTCGAGAAACTGTCAGTAATGACAGATCCGCGCGATTCACACCTTGAAGGGCAGTCGCCTCGGCTTATTCTCTCTCATGCGGCCGTCCCGGTGGGCCTTCCTGTTTTCGCCGATTCTCATGCCACTCTTGTCCGGCACGCTCATGGCGCAGGAGCCGGCGGACTCGACTGACACGCTTCCCCAGCGCGACCTCATGGATGTCATCAGCCGGGTCATCAAGGGCAAGCCCAAGCTCGCCGACACGGTCGCCTTGCCTTCGCCCAAGGTTGCCTTATCGATTCTTCCGGCCGTATCCGCCAGCCCCTCGACCGGCCTTCTGCTCGGCGTCTCTGGTAACGCGGTGACCCGGTTTGGTCCGGAGCCCGAGACCAGTCTCTCCACCATTTCTGCGTCGGTCAATTACACCACCAAGAGCCAATTCAACATCCTGCTACGCTCTAACGTGTTCACTGCGGGGAACCGCTGGAAGTTCGAGGGGGATTGGCGCTATCTCGACACCAACCAGCCGACCTACGGCTTGGGTCGGGCCCAACCCAATTCTTTCGAATCGCCGATGGATTTCAATCTGCTGCGCTTCTACGAGACGGTGTACCGGGGAATCGGAGAAGATCTCCTGGTGGGTTTCGGCTATCACATGAACGATTACTTCAACATCGAGGATCACAACGCGGAACCCGGGGTGACGACGCCATTCCTCGACTATAACGGAGGCCAGACAGTAGCTCAGACCCTATCCTCCGGTGTCTCGCTCAATCTCCTGAGCGAAACCCGGGACAATCCGATCAACGCGACGAGGGGGCACTACGCCCGCCTGAGCCTGAGGATGTTCCCCACCTGGCTGGGAAGCGATAACGATTGGCAATCTGTCGAAGCGGAAGGCCGAATCTACCTCATGCCGTTTGGCGGACGCAGCGTGCTCGCCCTCTGGGGACTGGCCTGGCTCACCTTTGGTAAGCCGCCCTATCTCGATCTTCCGGCCATCGGCTGGGACTACAACAACCGCACCGGTCGGGCCTATGCTCAGGGCCGCATCCGGAGCAGCGACATGCTCTACGCGGAGGCGGAGTATCGAATCAACCTTTCGCGTGATGGGTTCTGGGGTGCAGTGTCGTTTCTGAACCTCACTTCGACCACGGATCCCGAGCTCAATCGCTGGGAGGCGCCCGATGTCGGCTGGGGCCTCGGGCTTCGGATCAAGCTGAACAAGCATTCCCGCAGCAACATCACCATCGACTGGGGATTCGGGGCCCAGGGAACGGTCGGCATTTTCCTCGGCACCGGCGAGGCGTTCTAGATCTCGAACGCGGCGAGCGGCAGTGCCAGCACCCCGAGCCCCCCGACCCAACACTGCCACCACGGCGGCGACGGAAAACGGACCCGGCCCGTACTGTTTCGCGAGTTCTTTGCGGTTGAAATAGTCCTGGACCTGGGCCGCGACCAGCGACACGATACCGATCACAATCATCACCATGCCGAAGCGCCGGGGAAAGAATTTGTAGATGGTGAAGCCGAAGGAGATCAGCGAGGTTGCGGTTCGACCTAGGCCATCAGGGTGCGTTCGTGGGTGAGGCGGGTGCGCTCCACCGCGAGGCGGGTGGAGGAGTCCAGCTGAGGCGCGGCGGGGTTGGACATGGGAGCCTCTCGCCAATCGGGAACTCGGATATAACGTGGGGGAAAAGCCAGCGCCAAATAGTCCTTTGGTGCAGCGCGTCGCCCGTCCGCATCTCACGCGCTTGCGGGGCGACCCGAGGTTCCCCAACTTACCGGGGGTCCCCTCGGTCTGTTGCGCACCTGCACCCCCGGGTCCGCCATGTCTCTGCTCAAGCGTGCTTTCGGCGCGTTAGCCCTCCTGACGTGTATCCCTGCCGCTGGAGTCCTCCTCGCCCAGGACGAGGAACAGAATCATCTGTACGACAAGTGGCAGTTTTCCGGCGCTGGTGCGGTAGTCTTCTTCGGCTCCGAGATACGGGTCGACGGGCCTAACGGGAACGGTACCACTATCCAGTCGGAGGACGATCTGGGACTCGCGAAGGAGAAATTCCAGGGGCGCCTTGCGGCCCGCTGGCGGCCTGGTCGCCGTCACGAGCTCGAACTGGGGTACCTCTTCGCGCGGCGGAACGGGGAGAAGACCATCACTCGCGACATCGACTATGCCGACACGACCTTTACTGCCGGCATGCACCTCAAGTCGACCTTTAATGCGGACAATGCGTTCCTGAACTATCGGTACGCTTTCATGGCGAAGGAAAAAACCCAGATCGGTGCCGCGGTCGGTCTGGGCGCCATCTTCTTCAAGACAAAGCTGGACGCCGAGGCCGGCGTTGGAGGAGCAACTGCGGAATATTCCAAAGAGCGGAGCCTGACTGGACCAATCGGTTCCGTCGGTCTGTTCGGCCGTTTCCGCCCTGGCGATGACTGGTATATCGAAACCGATGCCCGTGCGATCTGGATCGGAATCGATCGTTTCGACGCTTACGTGGCCGATCTGGGAGGCGCCGTCCGCTACTTCCCTTGGACCACCTTCGGCTTCGAGGCAGGTTACCAGTACAACGGGGTTCGCCTGGACGTGTCGAAGGTGTCCAGCAGACCCAACAGCCTTTCAGGCAGGATCAAATACCATTTCCAGAACCTGCGGCTGGGGGTGGTCTGGGTGCCGTAACTCAACTCGCCTCGACGGTCGGGTTCCCGTAGATTCCCGCCCCATGACGACACCGCGGGAACTTCTCGACCTGCTGCACCACAAACAGGCCCAGGCCGAACAGGGCGGCGGCCCGGAGCGCATCACCCAGCAGCACAAGAAGGGAAAACTCTCCGCCCGGGAGCGGCTCGACCTGCTGCTCGATCCCGGCAGTTTCGTCGAGCTGGACCGCTTCGTTACCCACCGCGCCACCGATTTCGGTCTCGATCAGCAGAAGTACCTGGGAGACGGCGTTGTCACCGGCTATGGCCGGATCGATGGCCGGGTGGTGTACGTCTTCTCCCAGGACTTCACGGTCTTCGGCGGCTCCCTCTCCGAGACCTTCGCGGAGAAGATCTGCAAGGTGATGGATCTCGCGATGCGGAATGGGGCGCCAGTCATAGGACTCAACGACTCGGGCGGCGCTCGCATCCAGGAGGGAGTCGCCTCCCTTGGCGGTTACGCCGACATCTTTCTGCGCAACACCCTCGCCTCCGGCGTCATTCCCCAGATCTCGGTCATCCTCGGCCCCTGCGCGGGCGGCGCCGTGTACAGTCCCGCCATTACCGATTTCGTCTTCATGGTCCGGGGCGTCAGCTACATGTTCGTGACGGGTCCCAACGTGGTGAAGACCGTCACCCACGAGGACGTGAGCTTCGAGCAGCTGGGCGGCGCCGATGTGCACGGCGGTGTTTCCGGGGTGGCCCATTTCGTCCACGCGACCGAGCCCGAGTCTTTGGCGGCGGTGCGCCAGCTGATCGGCTACTTGCCGGCCAACAATCTGGACGAGCCGCCGGGCCGCAGAGGCGCCGAAGCGGATGACCCGGTGGACCGGCGCGATGAGCGGCTGCTCGACATCATCCCCGACAGCGCCAACAAGCCGTACGACATGCGCGAGGTGATCGGCGCTGTGGTGGATCGCCGTTCGTTCTTCGAAGTGCAGCCTGAATACGCTGGGAATCTCATCGTGGGGTTCGCGCGGCTGGCAGGGCAGCCGGTGGGCATCGTGGCCAACCAGCCCGCGGTGCTCGCGGGAGTGCTCGACATCAGCGCGTCGCTTAAAGGCGCCCGGTTCATCCGTTTCTGCGACTGCTTCAACATCCCGCTCGTCACCTTCGAGGATGTCCCAGGCTTCCTTCCCGGTGTGGCCCAGGAGCACGGCGGGATCATCAAGCACGGCGCCAAGCTGCTCTATGCCTTCTGCGAGGCGACCGTCCCCAAGCTCACGGTGATAACTCGTAAGGCCTATGGCGGCGCCTACGACGTGATGAGCTCCAAGCACATCAGAGGCGACATCAACCTGGCGTGGCCCACCGCCGAGATCGCCGTGATGGGCCCCAAGGGCGCGGTCGAGATTTTGTTCAAGAAGGAGATCGATCAGGCCGCAGACAAGGAAGCCGAAACTGCGCGGCGCATCGCCGAATACACCGGCACCTTTGCCAATCCGTACTCTGCAGCCGCGCGCGGATTTGTGGACGATGTCATCGATCCACGAGATACCAGACCGCGCCTCATCGACGCCCTGCGCATCCTGTCCACCAAGCGGGACCGCAATCCGGCCAAGAAGCATGGGAACATTCCGCTGTAGCCGTTCCATCGGGGCACTTCCCACTCCGGCCGCAGATCGCCTTCGACCCTAGCGCAACCTTGGGCTGCTTCATACTTTAGGTGCTTGATGGGCAGCTTACGCTTTCGCCTCGCTCCCGCGCTCGTCGCCGCCGGCTTCGCCGGGGCACCAGGCCTTGCCGCACAGGCGCCGGTAGACCCGAGCGCCGTCCCCCGTGCCGTCGCGATGGACCGGAGTGGACAACGCAGCGCGGCAACGGAGTTTCTCGGTCACTATCTCGCCACCGCGCCCGAAGACGGCCGAGCCTGGTTTGAGCTCGGCCGTTTCTATTGGCTGGACAGCTGGAGTTGGCATCTGGCCGGCCACATCGGCGATCCCCCGGGCGGACTCTACCTCGACTTCGCCGCAACGGCGCTTGATCAGGCCGTCCGCCTCGGCTCCGATTCCGCCTTGGTCTTCCGCGCTCTGGTCGAGATGGGTCGCTCGCTGATCCAGATCGAGGATTCGGGCTGGGAGAACACCCGGGCCGGCGCTCCGGTCTCCGGCTATCCCGAGCTGCCCGGCTTCGTCTCCGAACTTGGCATCAACCTCGTCAATTCCTGTCCTACCAACGGGGTCATCGTTACCGGGTCGGACTTGGAGGCCGTGGGGGTTTGGTACGCGGTCATGGGCAGCGGCCGCCGCACGACGGTGGTCCCGATACTGCCTGAGCTCTACGCGGCCGATGCGAACTATCGCCGCGGCATGGCCCAGTCGCTGGGGATAGATCCGGAGACTCCGGTCGTTGGAATGCTCACCGAAGTCGCCAGCCGGCGTCCGCTCTGCCTCACGCCGACCGCCGATTCCAGCGTTGCCGTGGGAGTGCCCTGGCGTGCGATTCGTCTGGTCCGGGTGGCTGGTCCGGTGGGAGAGCTGACTCCCGACGGCCTGGCCGTGACCGAGCTTCTGATCGCGGGGCGGGGGACCGTGAGCTCCTGGGCCCAGGAAACCCGCGCGGTGTACGAAGCGGCCGGTCGCAGGAATGCCCTTCTCTGCAGCAGCATCCTCACCCAGCTCGGAGACCGCCCGCGCGACGCCTGCGGTCAGTGAGCTGCCTCTCCTTTCCGTGAAACGTGTTCTGGTTGCCAATCGGGGCGAAATCGCCCTGAGAATCATTCGCGCCTGTCACGAAGAAGGGCTTGAGGCAGTCGCGGTGTTTTCCGACGCCGATCGCCTCAGCCCCCACGTTCGGGCGGCCGATCACGCCATTCCGATCGGTCCGCCGCTTCCATCCGAGAGTTACCTCCGCATCGACAAACTGCTCGCCGCTGCTCGCGCGAGCGGCTCGGAGGCGGTGCACCCGGGCTACGGATTTCTGGCCGAGCGTCCGGCCTTTGCACAGGCCGTGAGCGAGGCCGGATTGATTTTTGTGGGACCGTCGGCGGACGCCATTCGGGCGATGGGAGACAAGACCGAGGCCCGCCGCCGCATGGCCGCAGCCGGAGTTCCCATCGTGCCTGGTCTCACCGTCGCGGTGAGTGGGGCGGAGGCGGGAAAGGCGGCGCAGGAAATCGGGTTCCCGGTTCTCGTCAAAGCCTCTGCCGGCGGAGGCGGTCGGGGAATGCGCGTGGTGCGCGAGCCCGCGGCACTGGACGGAGCGCTCGAAGCCGCCGCGTCCGAGGCGCTCAAGGCTTTCGGCGACGCGAGTGTCTACCTCGAGAAATACGTGGAGCGGCCCCGTCACATCGAAATCCAGGTCCTGGCGGATCACCTTCGCACAGCCCATCTGGGTGAGCGCGAATGCTCGGTGCAGCGTCGTCACCAGAAGCTGGTGGAAGAGGCGCCTTCTGTCGCTGTCTCACTGCAGCTGCGAGAGCGGATGGGCGCCGCGGCGGTCGCCGCCGCCAAGGCGGTGGGATACCGCGGCGCCGGGACCTGTGAGTTCCTCCTCGCCCCGGACGGCGCCTTCTATTTCCTCGAGATGAACACCCGGATCCAGGTCGAGCATCCGGTGACCGAGCTGGTCTACGGCGTGGATCTGGTTCGAGAACAGCTGCGGATCGCCCAGGGTCTCCCGATGCGGCTCCCCGAGAATGAGCTCGTCCCCCGAGGGTGGGCGCTCGAATGCCGCATCACCAGCGAGGATCCGGCTCACGGCTTCCTGCCTTCAACTGGACGCCTCGAATACCTCCGGCCCCCCGCGGGTCCCGGAGTTCGCTGGGATGGCGGGTTCGAGACCGGTAACGATATCACGCTCTTCTACGACTCCCTGCTCGGCAAGATCATCGTGTGGGGTCCCGACCGCGCCGAAGCGATCGATCGGATGCGGCGTGCGCTGCAGGAACTGGTCGTCGTCGGGGTCGCGACCAACCAGTCATTCCATCTGCGACTGCTCGGCGATCGCGCATTCCTGGAAGGCGACATCGACAGCCAGTTCCTCGACCGCCGCACCGATCTCATGGAGCCGGGGGATGAACCGCCTCAGATGATTGCCCTCGCGGTGGCGGCGGCCCTCGCTGAGGAAGGAGCTCGGCAGTCGCGGAAGCCCATCCCGGCCGACGGCTCGAACAGCAGCGGAGGCTGGGCCCGGATCGCACGGCTGGAAGGCCTCAGGTGAATCCGGTCGAGCCGGTGCGGGAAACGGTGAACATCGCCCGGATCGCCGCCGGAGGTGACGGAGTCGGTAAGCTGGGCGATGGGCGCACGGTGTTCGTCCCTCGCACCGCACCGGGAGATCTCGTCGAGCTCAACAATCTTCAGCTCCATGGAAGATTCGCCCGCGCTCGACTTCTCCGAGTCGTGGAGCCGGGACCAGGGCGAACCCAGCCGCGTTGTCCTCACTACGAGCAGGACGAATGCGGCGGCTGCCAGCTCCAGCATTTGACGAACGAACATCAGTTGGCGGCGAAGCGGGCGATTGTTGGTGATGCGCTGCGCAGGATCGGCCATCTCGAAGTCGATGATTCCGAGGTCGAGCCATCGGATCGGGAATGGGGTTATCGCAGCAAGCTCACGCTGGCGGTCGCCGCGGCTGGTCGGCGGATCGGGTTGCATCGCTACGATCGGCCGGGCGAGCTGTTTGATCTCACCCGCTGCCACATCACGGCGCCGTCGCTGATGGATTTGTGGGAAGAAGTGCGTAGCCATCGCGGCCTCCTGCCTGCGGCCGCCAAGACGGTGGTGTTGCGGCTCGATCGGGAGGGCGGACGCCACCTCCTCGTTCAGGTTATGGGGCAGCGCAGCTGGAGCGAGGCGCAGGCACTGCACGACCGGCTGGCGGCTCAGGGGAAGACGGCGACGATCTGGTGGTCACCCGAGGGCGGCGCGCCTCGCGTGGTGGCCGGGGCGCCGACCGCCTATCCCGCTACCGTCTTCGAACAGGTTCATCCCGGCCTCGGCGACCAGATCCGCCGCTTCGCGGTGGACCAGCTCGGCGAAATCGCGGACCGGCATGTATGGGATCTTTATGCCGGGATCGGAGAGACCAGCGAGATGCTGACGGAGCGCGGCGCGAAGGTTGAGAGCGTCGAGGTAGATGGGCGCGCGGTAGCGGCGGCGGAGCGTCGGCACAGCGTCCCCGCCGACAGGGTACAGCGCCATGTAGGCCGGGCCGAACACCTGGTTGATCGGCTGCGGAGGCCCGACATGGTGATCACCAATCCGCCCCGCACCGGTATGGACGCCCGTGTCGTTGACGCGATTCGGGCTGCCGGCCCCCGACGGGTGGTCTACGTTTCCTGCGATCCAGCTACTCTGGCTCGTGACCTGGCTCGTCTGACCGCCCCACCCGACTTGTCCGACTCGTCCGCCCTCCCGTCCTACCGCCTTACTGCCCTACGCTCCTTCGACCTCTTCCCCCAGACCGCCCATGTGGAGTCGGTGGCCCTGCTGGAGGCGGTATGAAGTACTTCGTCACGCTTGGCGGCCGGACGCTCGAGGTCGTGGTGGATGGCGAGCGGGTGGAAGTGGAAGGGAAGGTCTTCGAGGCGCACCTCTCCCCGATTCCCGGCACGCCGCTGCGCCATCTCCTGCTGGGCTCGGAGTCCTACACCTTGGCTGTGGAGCGGGCGGATAGCGGATGGGCAGCCGCCTTTCGGGGCGAACGGCATGTAATCGAGGTGCTGGACGAAAGGACCCGGCACATCCGGACCCTGACCGGTGAGGTTGCAAAGGCGACCGGGGCGAGTCAGCTCAGGGCGCCGATGCCCGGTCTGGTACTCCGTATCCAGGTGCAACAGGGACAGGCAGTTGTGGCGGGCCAACCGATCGTGGCTCTGGAAGCGATGAAGATGGAAAACGAGCTGCGAGCGACTGCGGCAGGGGTGGTCCAAAGCATCGCCGTCGAGCCCGGCCAGGCCGTCGAACGAGGGGCAGTTCTGGTGGAATTTGCCGCTCCGGCCACTTGACCCAAACCCTTACTGCTGGCTAAGTTTCAAGTCTGTGCGGTTTTTGGACCATTCCACGCGACAGTAGGATTGATGAACACCTTTTCCGCTAAGCCCAGGGATCTCGCCCATCAGTGGCATCTGGTCGATGCCGCCGACGTGCCGCTCGGCCGCCTTGCGTCCCGGGTCGCCCAGCTCATTCGGGGCAAGCACAAGCCGACTTTCACGCCGCATATGGACGGCGGCGATTTCGTGATCGTGATCAACGCCGAAAAAGTGAAGCTGACCGGCCGCAAGCTCGAGCAGAAGCGCCACTTCCGGCATACCGGCTACATGGGCCACGAGCGCTTCACTCCGGTCAAGAAACTGATCGAGGGTGGCCGCCCCGAGCGAGTGATCGAGCACGCCGTGTTTGGCATGCTGCCCAAGAATTCGCTGTCTCGCCAGAAGCTGCGGGGCAAGCTCAAGGTATACGCGGGTGAGAGTCACCCGCACGCGGCGCAGCAGCCCGCGGCTTATTCCGTCACGCCTCTTCAGAGGAATGCATGACCGCCACGCCTGAATTCCGTTGGCAGGCGGTGGGTCGCCGCAAGACGAGTGTCGCGCGGGTGTACCTCACCCCCGGCACCGGCAAGTGGGATGTGAATGGACGGACCCTGGGTGATTACTTCCCCCGTCCTTCCCTGGTGCAGCACATCCAGCAGTCCTTCACCGCGACCGACACCCTCGGCGCCTTTGACGTGCGGGCGCTGGTCAATGGTGGCGGCCAGTCGGGACAGGCTGGCGCGCTGCGGCTCGGCATCGCGCGGGCGTTGATGTCGGCCGACGGCCAGCACCGCATGAAGCTCCGGACCGCTGGACTCCTGACCCGGGACCCCCGGGCGGTCGAGCGGAAGAAGCCGGGCCGCGCTGGCGCCCGGAAGCGGTTCCAGTTCAGCAAGAGATAGGAATTTCGTAGGGGCGACCCTCGAGGTCGCCCTTATACGATGGGCGACCACAAGGGTCGTCCCAAACCCACGCCGCGGGATTTCCGCCCGGGTGCCCTTCGGGGTCAGGCGGGAAGATGAACGCGGCGGACGATCAACCCTAATTGAAAGACGGCAACATCCGCATGGCACAGCCTCAGTTGCAGGACCTCCTCGAAGCAGGCGTTCACTTCGGGCATCAGACCCGGCGGTGGAACCCCAAGATGCGGCGCTTCATCTTCGCCGAGCGCTCAGGCATCTACATCATCGATCTCCAGAAGACGCTCCGGCAGATCATCCAGGCCCAGGAGCTCCTGAAGAGCGTGGTGCTCAAGGGGGAGGGAGTTCTCTTCGTCTGCACCAAGAAGCAGCTCAAGGGAATCGTGCAGGCCGAGGCGCAGGAGTGCGGCTCGTACTACGTGACCGAGCGTTGGCTGGGCGGCATGCTCACCAACTTTCAGACCATCAAGAAGCAGCTCCGCCGGCTGCGGGAGTTGGAGCAGGGCGCCGCGGATGGCGAGTTCGAGAACTACACCAAGAAGGAAAAGCTTCTGTTCGAGCGGGAGCGGGAGAAGCTGAGCCGCAACCTGGAAGGCATCAAGCAGATGGGCCGGCTTCCCGGGGCTCTCTTCGTGGTGGATGCGAAGAAGGAAAAGATCGCGGTGCAGGAGGCCAACAAGCTTGGCATCCCGGTGGTCGCGATCGTGGACACCAACGCCGACCCCGACGTCATCACGGTTCCGATTCCGGGCAATGACGACGCGATCCGCGCAGTTTCTCTGATCACCGGCGCGCTGAGCGAGATCATCAAGGAAGCCCGGGCCCAGAGCCCGATCCGCGAGGCCGCGGAGGATGCCGAGGCCGAGACCTACAGCACCGACGGCGGCACCGAAGGCGACGTGGATGCCGAGCGGCGCAAGCGCCGGCCCCGCCGCAAGCGTCGGCCGAAGCCGGAAGCGATTGCGGCTCGCTTGAAGCACGACGAGCAGGCGCCCAGCCCGGCGGGCGAGACGGAAGCGTAAACCCGGCGGTATTGGACCGCATACGAGTCGCCGCCGTCCGGCCCTCGGGGCCTAGGACGGCGGTTTCACTATCACATCTGGAAGCACGACATGAGCACGATGGCGATCTCAGCGAAGGATGTAGCCCAGCTCCGCGCCCGGACCGGCGCGGGCATGATGGATTGCAAGAAGGCCCTCGAGGAAGCGCAGGGCGACATGGACAAGGCCGCCGAAATCCTGCGCAAGAAGGGCATCGCGAAGGCCGAGACCCGGACCGAGCGGACCGCCTCTCAGGGTCTCGTGGTGATCGATCCCGCGCCGGACGGGAAGTCCGCGGCGATGATCGAGCTGAATTGCGAGACCGACTTCGTGGCCCGCACCGCTGATTTCATCGGCCTCGCCAAGGAACTTGGCAAGCACGCAGCGGCGCACGCGCCCTTCGGCGTGAACCCGGGCAGCGTGATTGACGCCCAGCCATTCCAGGGGAAGACCGTGGCCGAGGTCGTAAAGGCAATGTCGGGCAAGACCGGTGAAGCGATGAGCCTCAAGCGAGTCGCTCGGCTCCAGGCCAAGGACGGTGTCGTCGGCGCCTACCTGCATCACAACGGCCAGTCGGGCGCCCTGGTCGCGGTTGATGGTCCGCACCACGAAGCGGTCTCCGAGCTGGCGCGCGAGCTCGCGCTGCACGTGGCCTTCGCCGACCCGGCGGGAATCTCCGATGCCGATGTGCCGGCCGAGCTGGTAGAGCGGGAGCGGCGGATCGCGGAAGAGCAGGTCGTGGCCGAAGGGAAGCCTGAGAACATTCGCGGCAAGATCGTCGAAGGAAAGGTCAAAAAGTTCCTGGCCGAGCGGACTCTGATGGGTCAGCCGTTCGTGCGGGACGACAAGAAGCCTGTTGCGGAGCTCGTAAAGGAAACCGCCGCGAAGACCGGGGCGCCGGTCACCATTCGCGCCATCGCCCGCTTCCGGGTCGGAGAAGGCTGATGCGACGGGCCTACGCCCGCGCGCTACTCAAGCTTTCCGGGGAAGCGCTCGCCGGCGAGAAGGGATACGGACTCGACTTCAAAGTGGTCGAGTCCTTCGCCGACGAGCTTCTCACTGTCCACGCCGGCGGAATCCAGCTGAGCCTCGTGGTGGGCGGCGGCAATATCCTTCGGGGAACCACGGCGAGCCGGCAGGGCTTGGACCGCGTCTCCGCCGATTACATGGGGATGCTGGCCACCGTCATCAACGCTCTCGCGGTGCAGGACATCCTCGAACGCAAAGGCGTCCAGACCAGGGTAATGACCGCGATTCGTATGGAATCGCTGGCCGAGCCCTACATCCGCCGCCGGGCGCTCCGCCACATGGAGAAGGGCCGCCTCGTTATCTTTGCTGGTGGAACCGGAAACCCCTATTTCTCGACTGATACCGCCGCCGTTCTCCGGGCATTGGAGATCGAGGCGGATGCCATACTCAAAGGGACCAACGTGGACGGGGTGTTTACCGCGGACCCCAAGAAGGACCCCGCGGCGCGGCTCATTCCGGAGCTGACCTTCCAGGACGCCCTGGTGAACGGGTATGAGGTCATGGACCGGAGCGCCTTTGGTCTCTGCCAGACCAACAAGCTTCCGATCATCGTCTTCAACATGAACCAGGCCGGTAACCTCGACCGCGTCCTGCGCGGCGAGCCGGTGGGGACGATCGTCCAATGAGCACACCGAACAGCATTCCCGAGCTGGTCAAGCACGCCCGCGAGCTGATGCACAAGGCGGTGGAGAATACCCGCCGCGAATTCTCCGGAATTCGGAGCGGCAAGGCGACGACGTCGCTGCTCGACATCATCCGGGTGGAGGCCTACGGCAGCGAGGTCCCGCTCAATCAGGTCGGCCTGGTGGCGGCTCCCGAGGCGCGGCTGCTCACCGTGCAGCCGTTCGACAAGTCCCTCGCCCCAGCCATCGAGAAGGCGATCCGCGAATCCGATCTGGGTCTGAATCCCGCCAGTCAGGGCGGGCTCATCCGGATTCCGATTCCGTCGCTCACCGAAGAGCGGCGCAAGGATCTGGTGAAGGTGATTCACAAGCTGGCCGAGGAAGGCCGGGTCGCAGTGCGTCACGCCAGAGGCGAAGCACACAGCAAAGTGAAGAAGCTGGAGAAGATTGCCGAGGACGAGCGGAGTCGCGGGGAGAAGGAAATCCAGAAGCTCACCGACGATCACATCCGGCAGATCGATCAGCTGATCTCCGCCAAGGAAGCGGAGATCATGGAAGTCTGAACCGATGGGTGAGGATCTGCTGTCGCAGTTGAAGCTGAACGGCGCGGTACCGGCTCACATTGCCATCATCATGGATGGGAATGGACGCTGGGCGGCAAAGCGGGCGCTCCCTCGTCCCCTGGGACACAAGGCTGGAATGAAGGCGGTGCGGGAGGCGGTGGAAGGAGCCCTCGCCGCTGGAGTAGACGTGCTCACCCTGTTCGCATTCAGTCAGGAAAACTGGAGCCGTCCGGCGCCTGAAATCGACGCGCTGATGAGCCTCCTCCAGGAGTATATCGCGAAGGAAATGGCCGAGCTGCGGCAGCAGGGCGTCTCGGTCCGCTTCCTGGGAGACCTGACCCGGCTGAGTCCGTCGGCGCTGCAGGCCGTCGATCGCCTGACTGCCGAGACCGCCGGCGGGGAGGCCCTCGCGCTGAACATCTGTATCTCCTACGGCTCCCGCGCCGAAATCACCCGCGCCGCCCGGATGCTCGCCGAGGACGTTGCGGCTGGCCGCATCAAACCCAGCGAGATCGACGAAGAAGCGGTAAGCCGGCGGCTGTACACCGCGGCCTGGCCCGATCCCGACCTGCTGATCCGGACCTCGGGCGAGCTGCGGATCTCCAACTTCCTCCTCTGGCAGCTGGCGTACGCCGAGCTGTACGTGACCCCGGTCCTGTGGCCCGACTTCACCCGCCGTCATTTGTTCGAGGCGATTCTCGACTTCCAGAAGCGGGACCGGCGATTCGGCAAGGTGTCGGTTTGAAAAAAGTGAGCGGTGAGCGGTGAGCGGTCAGCGGTAGAGCATGGCCTCCAATCTCTTTCAGCGCATCTCCTTCGCCGTTATCGCCATTCCCGTGGCGCTGGGCGTCGTCTGGTTCGGCGGTTGGCCGCTCGTCGGATTGCTCGCGATTGTCGCCGCGCTCGGGTCGAGGGAGTTGTTCGATTTCGCCCATCGGCAACAGATATCTCCGCTTTCGGCCTGGGGCATCGTTTCGGCCGCGGTCCTCCCGTTTCTCGTCTACCTCTCGATCATCACGCCGGGAGGCTGGCTCGCATTCCTGCTGGGTAACTCCTGGTTCCTCGCCGCCTTGTGGCTCGTCGCCACGCTCACGATTGCGCTGGCTCGTCGAACTCCCAGCGATCGGCCACTCGCCGCTACGGCCATCACCGTTTTCGCCGTTGGTTACACCGCCGGACTTCCCGCTACGCTGCTCCCCATTCGGCATTTCACCGAGCCGGGCCGTTCCTGGGCCGGCGCGTGGCTGGTGTTCACCCCGCTCGTTATCACCTGGGTTTGCGATACCGCGGCGATGTTCGCCGGGAAGCTCATCGGCGGCCCCAAGCTCTGGCCGGCCATCAGCCCTGGCAAGACCTGGTCGGGTAGTGTGGCCGGAGTCGTGGCCGCCCTGGCGACGGTGCCGCTGCTCAATAGCCTGGTCCTGGAACGCCAGGGTATAGCTCTCCCGATCACCCAGGGATTGATCTTCGCGCTGGTCCTCGGAATTGTCGGGCAGATTGGCGATCTTGCGGAGTCTCTCTTCAAGCGTGAAGTGGGCCTCAAGGATTCCTCGGCGATCATTCCGGGGCACGGAGGCATCCTGGACCGCTTTGATTCGCTCTATTTCGTGCTGCCGGTCTCGGCGGCGTTCTATCGCCTGGTCGGGATGATCTGATGCGCCACCAGTCCAGGAACGACAGCCAGCCCGCGAGGACGCGGGGAGTCGCCATTCTCGGGTCTACCGGTTCGATCGGAAAGAGTGCGCTGGCGGTGATCGGCAGACAGCGCGATCACTTCCGGATCGTGGCGTTGACCGCTCGCAGCAACGAAGCAGCATTGGGCCGCCAGGTTGCGCAGTGGCACCCGGCTTATTCAGCCCTGGTGAGCAAGACGGGTCCCGAGGCTTTGGTCGAGGCGGCGACTCATCCGGATGTGGACATAGTGCTCAACGCCGTGGTCGGTTCAGCCGGTCTCGACGCGACTCTCGCCGCCCTTCGCGCCGGCAAACGGGTGGCCCTGGCCAACAAGGAAACGCTGGTCATGGCGGGCGATCTGGTGCGGGCAGCCGCTTGTGGCGGCGGCGGTGAATTGGTCCCCGTAGATTCGGAGCACAGTGCCGTCCTGCAATGTCTTCATGGTCGGGAGACCGGCCTCGCGCGAGTGATCCTGACGGCGTCGGGCGGTCCTTTCCGCGAGTGGGAGCCGGACCGCATCCGAGCGGCGACGGTGCAGGAAGCGCTCAACCACCCGACCTGGAGCATGGGCAACAAGGTCACGGTGGATAGCGCGACGCTGGCCAACAAGGCGCTCGAGCTGATCGAGGCCCACCACTTCTTCGAACTGGGCTACGACACTCTCGACGTCGTGGTCCATCCCCAGAGCATCGTGCACGCTCTGGTTGAGTATTGTGACGGCAGCGTCATTGCCCAAATCGCCTTTCCCTCGATGGAACTGCCGATTCTCTACGCCCTCACCTATCCCGCGCGGCTCCCGGACCAGGGTGTCCGCCGGTTCGATCCGGTGCAGGCCGGTGTCCTCACCTTCGAGCCGGTGAGAAGCGATGTCTTCCGCGCCTATTCGGCAGGGCTTTCGGCGGGACGCGCCGGCGGGACTGCTCCTGCCGTGTTCAATGCCGCCAACGAAACCGCGGTGACTGCGTTCCTCGATGGACGAGTGCCGTTTGGTCGCATCTCCGATACGATCGAGCAAGTTCTCGATGAACACGAGCCGGCACCCGCCGGTGATCTTGATACCGTGCGCGCCGCGGACCAGTGGTCCCGGGTCCGCGCCAGTGAGGTGTTGAAGTGATCGTTTTCGAATACCTCTGGCCCCTGGTCGTCACCCTCGGCGTGCTGATCTTCGTGCACGAAGCGGGGCATTTCATCGCGGCGAAGTGGGCGGGGATCTACGTGCACCGCTTCTCGCTGGGCCTCGGTTCACCGATTCCCTGGCTCACCCGGAGGATCGGAGAAACCGAGTATTCGATCTCCTGGCTGCCGCTCGGCGGCTATGTGAAGATGGCGACGGCGGAGGAAGGGGCCGACAGCTCGGCACTCGAGGGTGGTGCCTCGGAGATCGCGCACATACCGCCCGACCGGATGTTCGAGGCCAAACCGGTCTGGAAGCGGATGGTGGTCATCCTGGCCGGCGTCACCATGAACGTGGTTTTCGCCTGGTCCGCATTTGTGTTTCTGGCCGCCAAGAACGGCGAGCAGATCGATCCGGTCACCCGGATCGGCGCCGTTACTGCGGACAGCCTGCCCCCTGGCGCGGAAGCCCTCGCCGCAATGCATCCGGGAGACAGCATCGTCGCGATCGACGACCAGCCGGTGCATTCGTGGAACGAAGTCCAGGAGTTGATCGGCGCTGGCTCGGGCGACTCAGTGGTCGTTCACCTGGCCGATGGGCGAGCACTGCCGGTTCGCATTCATCCCGCAGCACTCGTGGATCGGGTGCGGGTCCTGAACGCGATCGCGCCGGCCCATCGTCCGCTGGTCGAGACGGTGGAGAGCGGCCGGCCCGGCCACAAGGGCGGTTTGCTCCCGGGCGACACGATCCTGGCACTCAACGATTCACCGGTCGAATCGCGCGACATAGTCATACCCACGATCCGCAACAACATCGGAACCCCTTTGAAGTTCCGGGTCGGGCGCGCGGGCGGACCGGTTGATCTCACCATCACGCCGGAAGCGGTCACCGAGGCGGGCAAGCAGGTGGGCAAGATCGGAGTCGCCTTCCGCGAGGCGGTCAACTGGGAGCGCCGGCCCTACACTTTGAGTCAAGCCTTCGGCGCCGGCACGCGGGCGACCCTCGCGGCCTCCACCCAGATCGTGCGCACCGTGCAGGGGCTGCTCTCTGCCCGGATCTCCAGCCGCGAGGTGGGTGGTCCGATTCTGATCGGTCAGCTCGCGGCACAGAGTGCGAGGCTCGGGTTCGACACCTTCCTCGCCTTTATGGCGCTGATCTCGGTCAACCTCGCCATCCTCAACCTGCTTCCTATCCCGGTGCTGGATGGCGGCCAGTTCCTCTTCCTGTTGGCGGAGGTGGTGTTGCGTCGCCCGCCGTCGCTCAAGCTGCGAGAGCGGCTGACGCTTGTCGGTCTGGTGCTCATCGTCTCACTGATGGTCCTGGCGTTCTCAAACGACATTCGCCGGCTGATCGGCATCTAGTCGGGAAGGTGACGCTGCTATGGATCGGTGGAACGTCGCCGCCAAGGTAGCTGCGGCCTCGAGCGCGGTGCTGGCAGTGGGCCTGTTGCTCACGGGTTTCTTCGCCTGGCGCGCTACGGACCGCAAAGTGCTTGGGCTGCAGTTGCAACGGGCCAGCGCCCAGCTCGACGGGAATCTCGCACTGGCCCGGGCCCTGTTCGACCAGCGCTTTCCCGGTCCCTGGCGTCTGGTGGATGCCACGGGCGTGGAACCGCTCGTCGAGCTGTACAACGGCAACGGCCGGCTTGATGGTTGGAAGACCCGCGAACGGCTGAGCGCCCACCTCTACAAGGGCGCGACGCCGATTCTGGGGAACCCCGACGTCGAGCGTATGTTGCTCGAGTTGGACAGCCTCACCGGGATGGAGATGACGGTGGCGCAACGCATCCGGTCGCTGCCCTCTCCCGATTCCACCGTGGGAGACGCGCCGAACGGAAGGGCGCTTCGTCTGGTGACGACAGTGACCCGTGCCGACAGCATGGGCGTGTTGCGCCGCGCCAACCTCACCATCATGCCGACCCGCAGCCCCGTCACTGGCGGGACGGTCGGAGCCGGAGCTGTCTTCGCCTCCGGGGTGGCGTATGGCGGAAGAGCCCAGGTCGCGGGACAGGATCGCTGGACCCGCTACGAGCCGATCGTGAGCCCGGATCGCGGTGTCGTCGGCATCCTGTATGGCGGCATGCGGTTCGATCCCTTCGCGCAGGCGGCGCACAGTGCCTCGTGGACGCTGGCGCGGACCTTCCTGGCGATCGGCTTCGCGTCCGCGCTGGTTGCGATCGTGATCCTCTACCTGATCACCCGGAGATTACTGCGACCGCTCAGCGGAATCGAGCAGGCCGCGGCTCGCATCTCGGCGGGCGATCTCTCCTGCCGCAGCGGGATCCGCCAGGAGGATGAAATCGGTGCTCTGGCTCGAACTTTCGACGAGATGGCGAGCCAGCTCCAGACTCTGCACCAGGGGATCCTGGCGACGACCGATCGGCTTCACCAATCCGCCCGGGGAGTGGACGAGGCTGCTACCGCCGCGGCGCACGCGACCCATCAGGTTTCCGATGCGGCCAGTGAGGTCTCCCGCGGATCAACCGAGATGAGTCAAAAGGCAGCCGAGGTGAACGAGCAGGTCACCGCGGTTCGCCGCTATATCGAGGCGATTGGCGAGAGGGTCGCGGCAGCCGTCGAGAAATCCCGGAGTGCTCGCAGCGTGGCGCAGCAGGGTCACATCGCAGCATCGCAGGTGCTCGCGGCTGGGAATGATGTGCGGCAGACCGTCGCTGAGGCTTCCACCGTGATGCGATCCCTCGGCGCTCAGGCCGACCGGATCAATCAGGTCGTCGAGTTCAGCAAGGAAGTCGCGATCCAGACCAACCTCCTTGCCCTCAACGCTGCGATCGAGGCCGCACGCGCGGGCGTGCATGGACGCGGCTTCCGAGTCGTTGCCGCCGAGATCAAGTCCCTGGCCAAAGAGACCAGGGAATCCTCGGACAGTATCGGCAAGCTGATCGCGGAAACCCGGGAGCAGATGGCGGCGGCGGTCGCGATGCTCGAACGGGTGGAGAAGGAGACCGAAGCGGGACTCGAGGCAGCCCGGAGCAACGATCAGGGGTTCAGTCGCATCTCCGACTCGGTCGCCCTGGTCGTAGGCCGGATCGAAGAGATCAGTGACGCGGCGGGCGGGGTATCACGCAGCATGGATCTGGTGAGCGAGGGGATCGAAGGTGTCGCCTCCTTCGCCCAACAGAGCGCGGCGGCCAGCGAGCAGGTCGCGGCACTCGCGGAGGAGCAGGGCACGACGCTCGGCGCGATCTCGGCGGAAGTTCACGGCCTTTCCGTTTTGGCCGGTGAACTCCAGCTCACGGTTAGCGCGCCGAGCCGGGCCAGTACAACACAACCGGTCATCGAGACCGCCTAGCCGTGGCACACCGGGTGCAAAGACGGGCGCTTCGCATCGTCCGACGGCCATAAGATGTTGACCCGAGTCATCCTCCGTCCGGACTGGCGCGCCAGATTGTCCCTGATGACATTTTGTCCCTCACGAGGAACCGCGAACTCCGCATCATGACGCTTCTCGCACTCGATCAAGTCACCAAGCGCTTCAACGGTATCCCCGCAGTCGACGCGGTCTCCTTCTCGGTGGATCGCGGTCAGGTCGTGGGATTTCTGGGCCCCAACGGGGCTGGGAAGTCCACCACGATGCGGATGATTACCCAATACCACGAGCCCGATCAGGGCCGCATCACGTTCGACGGCAAGCCCCTCTCGGAAGCGGGGTGTGAGGCGAAGCGTCGGGTCGGATACCTGCCGGAGAACAATCCTCTTTACGGCGACATGCTGGTGGCGGAATACCTGCAGTTCGTCGCCCGGCTTCGGGATCTCGAAGGAGCCGATCGCCGGCGCGCAACGGACCATGCCGTCGCGGCGACGGGAATTGACCAGGTGTTCTACCGTCCGATCGGGGAGTTGTCGAAGGGGTACAAGCAGCGAGTCGGCCTCGCCGCTGCCATTCTTCCAGAGCCCGATCTGCTGGTGCTGGACGAGCCGACCGAAGGCCTCGATCCCAACCAGCGGGTAGAAATTCGCCGCCTCATCAATGCGCTGGGACAGGACCGGACCGTTCTGCTCTCTACTCACATTCTCTCTGAAGTGCAGTACACCTGCTCCCGGCTCCTTATCATCAACCGAGGCAAGATCGCCGCGGACGGGCCGGTCTCCGATCTGGTGAGCCGCGCGGGTGGAGAGGTGCGCATTTCGGTCGAGGCGTCGGGGCAGGGAGTCGCTGATGGGCTCGCGGCGCTCCCCGGGGTTCAGGAATGCACTCCGCAAACGGAGAAGGAAGGACGGGTGAGCCTGGTTCTTACCGCCAGCGCCGAGCACGATCTCCGGCCGGAGATCTTCAGGCTGGCTTCATCCAGGGGATGGATCCTGTACGAATTGCATCAGGAAGCCGGGAGCCTGGAAGATCTGTTCCGCCAGCTCACCGCTACCGGGGAGGCCGCATGAAGGCGGTCTGGACCGTAGCTCGGCGAGAGCTCAAGGCGATGTTCGACACCCCGACTGGCTATGTGCTGCTGGTCGTGTTCATCGTCGCCAATTCGTTTCTGTTCTTCCGGCAGGCCTTCCTCTCGAGCACGGCGTCGCTGCGGCCGATGCTGGATCTCCTGCCGTGGCTCTACCTGTTCTTCGTGCCTGCGGTCGCCATGCGGAGCCTGGCCGAGGACACGCGGACTGGTCTGCTCGAGGTCATACTCTCGCAGCCTCTCACTGAGCTCGAGCTGCTGCTGGGCAAGTACCTTGGCACCGTGCTCTTCCTCGGTGTGGCGCTGCTCTGCACCCTGCCGATTCCGCTCGCACTGGCGGTCGGCGCCGACCTGCAGTGGGGCCCGATCGTGGCCCAGTACGTCGGCTCGATGCTGCTTGGCGCGGGCCTCGCCGGAGTGGGTGTCTGGGCCTCGTGCCTCACTCGAAGCCAGATCACGGCGTTCATTACGGCGTTGGCTGTCTGCTTCATCCTGATCCTGGTGGGACTCAATCCGCTCATCGTCGGTCTTCCCCCGCAGCTCGGTGCCGTGGCGGCTCGGTTGGGCGTGCTTTCTCACTTCGACAACATGGGCCGCGGTGTCATCGATCTGCGTGACGCGGTGTACTTCGTTTCGCTGGCCGGTGTCTTTGTGGTCCTGGCGTATGCCGCGCTCATGGGGCGCAAGCTTGCCCCCGCGGGCAGCGCTCGCGGGCGCCTTCGGCTCGGTGCACTGCTCCTGGTCGGCACTCTCGTCGTCGTGAATCTGCTGGGGAGCTACATCGGCGGGCGCCTCGATCTCACTCCGGGACGGGCCTATACCCTGAACCAGGCGACCCGGGAGATTGCGGGTGGACTGCAGGACATCGTCACCATCAAGGTGTTCGCGTCGAAAGAGCTTCCGTCCGAAGTCGCGCTGATGCAGCGCGATCTGGACGATCTGCTTTCGGACCTGCGCGCTGCAGGCAAGGGGAAAATCCGGGTCATCGAGCGCGATCCGGCTGAGGATCCCACGCTGCGGAGCGAGGCGCAGTCGCTGGGCATTCAGCCGGTGCAGTTCAACGTGGTGGGCAAGGCTGAGCTCCAGGTAAAGGAGGGGTACTTCGGCCTCGCGATACAGTATGCCGATGGTGTCGAGCAGATCCCCTTCATTCAGCACACCGATGACCTGGAGTACCGGCTCGCTTCCTCGATCCGGGCGCTCACCCGGGCCAAGAAGCCGGGCATCGGAATCGTCGCCGCACCGGATTACCAGCGCCAAGGGCCTGCCTTTGGCGTGCTCGAGGATCAGCTGAAGAAGAGCTACGATGTCCGGAGCGTCTCTCTGGCGGACTCAACCCAGCCCGCGGCGGATCTCTCAACCCTCATTCTCACCGGATCTCCCGACTCTCTGCCGGCGCCGACTCTCGCGCGGCTCCGCGCCTTCCTGGATCGGGGCGGCAGTGTCCTGGTGTTGGCGGCCGGCGCCGAGGTCTCGCCGCAGATTCCCCGCGCCATGACTCGGGCGCCGGTGTGGAATGAGTTGCTCAAGCCCTACGGGCTGCAGATCCGCGCCGACATGGTGTACGACCTCGCCGCTAACCAGATCGTGCCCTTGCCGAGCGACATGGGGCAGGTGCTCCAGCCCTATCCACTCTGGCTCCGCGCAAGGCCGACCGCCAGTGTCATCGGTGAGGGCGTAGGCGAGGTCTTCCTGCCGTGGACCAGCAGCATTGATACGACCGGTGCCAAGGGTTCTGTTACGCCGCTTCTCCTCACCAGCAACGCGGCGGGGGTCGCGGAGCAGGAGGTGGATATCTCGCCGACCCGGGAATTCCCGCCGGTCGATCTCAAGACCCGCATTCTCGCTGCCACGTCGTCCCTGTCGGCGAAGGACAGCACGGCACCCAAGGGACGAGTGGCGGTCGTCGGCAGCTCCGATTTCGTCTCCGACCGCTACGCCTCCCGCGCCACGTCGAACGTGGTCTTCACCCTGAACGCGATCGACTGGCTGGCGCAGGACGAAGCGCTCATTGCCATTCGGAGCCGTGACCGGCGGCCTCCACCGCTCGTGTATTCCAGTGCGGCGCTCCGCGAGGGTGTGAAGTACGCCAACGTCATTCTCCTGCCCGTGCTGATCATGCTCGGTGGCACGATTCATCTTCTCCGTCGCCGGCGGCAGGCCCAGCAACCGTACCGGCAGCTCTCGCCCGCTTCGGAGGCCGCATGAGCGCCAAACAGCTGCTTCGGATCGCGCTGGTATTACTCGGTGCGATCGCGCTCTGGGGTGCTCTCGCCGTGGCGAAAAAGTCACGGCAGGAACATCCGTCGCGCATGGTACTTCCCGTGCTCGACAGCGCGTCCATCAACCGAATCGACCTCCGCAAAGGCGCCGACTCGGTGGTGTTGATCAAGTCCGCGACCGGCTGGATGGTGAACGGCTGGACCGCGGCTCCCGCGGAAATGACTGACTGGTTTGCCGCTCTGGCCGATACGAATGCCCGGAGCGATCTCGCCGCCCAGAGCGAAGCCCTGCACCAACGACTCGGCGTGGACAGCGCCGGGCGGAAGGTGGTCCTGCAGGCCGGCGATAAGACGCTGGCAACGCTCGTGGTCGGGAACCGAGGGCCAGACTTCGAAGGGATCTACGTTCGCCGCCTGGAGTCGCCCGAGGTGTATCTCTCCCATGCCAGGTGGGCCGAGATGGCGGGCCGCGCGGCCGATGAATGGCGAGACAAGCAGATCGCGAAGGTGCCCGCGGACAGCATAAAGGAAATCGACGTCACCCGGGCTTCCGGGAAGTTTACCGTGGTCAAGGACGGCGGTTGGAAGTTCAAGTCAGGAGGCTCAGGGACGCCGGACAGTGCGGCCTCGGCCCGCCTCGCCGCGGCCTTTGGCGATCTCCACGCCATGGGTTTTGCCAATCCCGCACTCGCCGACACGCTGCGTCACGCCAAGCCTTGGCGT
>Ga0068864_100000683_pt1 | contig 28449 bp, 26 predicted proteins | sample KBSSwiS72_FD_66586 | JGI IMG/M metagenome (GOLD analysis project Ga0068864, IMG submission 66586) | Switchgrass rhizosphere microbial communities from Kellogg Biological Station, Michigan, USA - KBS Switchgrass S7-2 | ecosystem: Host-associated > Plants > Roots > Rhizosphere > Soil ...
TAGCGCAGCGTCAGCGACGGCAGCGCGCGCAGCACCGCCTCGACATCGTTGACGCCGACGCCCCAGCCCATGCGCATGTGCGTCGCCATGATGCGCTGGTGCAGCGCCATGTCGCGCGTGGTCACCGCACCCATCAGCAGGTCGGCGCCGCCCGAGGGGTACTTGGTCAGGGCCTGGATGGAGATATCGGCGCCCAGCGCCTCGCCCTCGCCGCCGAGCGCGAAGGCGTCGAACGCGAGCCCGACGCCCCAGGTGTTGTCGAGGGCGACGACCAGCTCCGGGCGCTCGCGCAGCAGCCGCAGCAGCGCCGGCAGGTCGGGAAACTCCATCGTCACCGAGCCCGGCGGCTCGAGCCAGACCAGGCGGGTCGCCGGCGACAAAGCGGCGCGCAGCGACTCGACATCCATCGGGTCGTAGAAGCGATGGGCGATGCCCCAGCGCGCCAGCTCGTTGCGCGCCAGCTCCTTCGCCGGACCGTAGGCGTTGTCCGGAATCAGCACCTCGTCGCCGCTCTTCAGCAGGGCGGCGTTGACCAGCGTGATCGCCGCCAGGCCGCTCGGCGTCAGCAGCGTCTGCAGGCCGCCTTCGAGGGTCGCGATCCGCTCCTCGAGGATGAAGGTGGTGGGCGTGCCGTGCAGGCCGTAGGTGTAGCCGGTCTTTTCCTTCCAGGTGCGGGCGCGCAGGGCGGCGGTGTTCGCGAACAGCACCGTCGACGCCTTGTGCACCGCCGGCTGCACCGAGCCGAAGCCGGCGGGCGGCCGGTAGGGATGGGCGATCAGCGCGGTGCTGCTGGGCGGCTTTGTCTTCGCCATGCAGACTAGACCGGGACGCCGACCAGATCGTGGCCGTCGACGGCGACGATCTTCGCGCGCGTGAACTCGCCGGTCTTCAGCGTCTTCGAGGCCTTCTCCGGCGGAAGCAGGCGGACCCGGCCGTCGATCTCGGGCGCATCGGCGTAGCTGCGGCCGATCCCGCCCTTTCGTCCCAGGCCGGGAGCGGCATCGACCAGCACCTGCATGGTGGCGCCGACCCGGCGCGAAAGCTTCTCGATCGACACCGCCTCGGCGACCGCCATGACGCGGGCACGCCGTTCCTCGCGCAGCTCGATCGGCAGCATCCCCGGGATCTCGTTCGCGGCGGCGCCGTCGACCGCGGAATAGGCGAAGCAGCCGGCCCGGTCGATCCTCGCTTCGCGCAGGAACGCAAGCAGGTCGTCGAACTCGGCCTCGGTCTCGCCCGGAAAGCCGGCGATGAAGGTGCTGCGCACCACCAGCTCGGGGCAGATCTCGCGCCAGCGCGCCAGCCGCTCCAGGTTCTTCTCGCCGCTTGCCGGCCGCTTCATCCGGCGCAGCACGTCGGGGTGCGAATGCTGGAACGGCACGTCGAGGTAGGGGAGGATCCGGCCGGTCGCCATCAGCGGCAAGATGGCGTCGACGTGCGGGTACGGATAGACGTAGTGCAGCCGCACCCATGCGTCGTGCGGCTCGGCGATCTCCGCCAGGCGCTCGCACAGCTCGAGCAGCTGCGTCTTCACCGGCCGGCCGTTCCAGAAGCCGGTGCGATAGCGGACGTCGACCCCGTAGGCGCTGGTGTCCTGGCTGATGACGAGGAGCTCCTTCACGCCCGACTCGAACAGCGCCTTCGCCTCGGCGAGCACGTCGCCGACCGGGCGCGACACCAGATCGCCGCGCAGGCTCGGGATGATGCAGAAGGTGCAGCGGTGGTTGCAGCCCTCGCTGATCTTCAGATAGGCGTAGTGCTTCGGCGTGAGCTTGACGCCGATGGAGGCCCCGGGCGCAGGCACCAGGTCGACGAACGGATCGTGCGGCTTCGGCACGTGGGCGTGGACCGCGTCCATCACTTCCTCGGTCGCGTGCGGGCCGGTCACGGCGAGCACGCTCGGATGCATCTGCCGCACCAGGTTGCCGCCGCCCTCGCCCGCCTTGGCGCCGAGGCAGCCGGTGACGACGACCTTGCCGTTCTCGGCCAGCGCCTCGCCGATCGTCGCCAGGCTTTCTGCGACCGCAGCGTCGATGAAGCCGCAGGTGTTGACGATCACCAGGTCGGCACCGGCGAAGGTCTTCGAGGTGGCGTAGCCCTCGGCCGAGAGCCGGGTCAGGATCAGCTCGGAATCGGTCAGCGCCTTGGGGCAGCCGAGCGAGACGAAGCCGATCTTCGGTGCGCCTGTCGAGCCGGCGGCCAGGGGCGGGGGTCGAACCAGCGTGTCCTCTGTCATCGCGGGATTTTCGCCGATCGAGGCCGGCGCCGCCCGCAGCGGGAGAACAGAGCCTCGCCCGTCAGCGCTTGGGGGGCGTCTTCAGGGCCGGCAGCCCGGGGAACATCGTCGTCGCCTGCTTGGCCATCTGCTCCTGCATCTTCAGGAACACCTGGCGCGACTGCTCCATGTAGTTGCCCATCAGGCCCTGCACCATCGGCGCCTGGCCGGTGAGGAACTGGTTCCAGAGCTCGGGGCTCTGCGTCTTCGGATCGACCATGCCCTTCGACTGCTCGGCAAGCCGTGACTGGATGTCGGTGAAGGTCTGCAGGTTGGTCTCGAGGTAGGAGCCCATCATCCCCTGCATCGCATGGCCGTAGAAACGGATGATCTGCGACAGCATCGAGGCCGAGAAGATCGGCACGCCGCCGGTCTCTTCCTCGAGGATGATCTGCAGCAGGATGCTGCGCGTGAGGTCCTCGCCGGTCTTGGCGTCGCGGACCTCGAAGTCGAGGCCCTGCAGCACCATCGCCTTGACCTCGGCGAGGGTGATGTAGCTCGATACCTCGGTGTCGTAGAGACGCCGGTTCGGATACTTCTTGAGCACGCGCGTCCCGGGACGAGTGGCGGCGGGCTCCTTCGGCGCACCGGCGCGACGGGTCGTGGGCATCGAGAATCCTGGAGCGGGAATGCCAAGATTCTATGAAGGCCCCCTTCGCCTGTTCGAAGGGGTTTCCCCCGCCCGCGTCCGCCCTAGATGCCGGGCGGCGGGCGCAGGCTGCCGAGGACCGCTTCGAACGCCAGGCCGATCGCGATCAGCCGCCGGTCGGTTCCGAGCGGAGCGTCGATCTCGAGGCCGACCGGCAGGCCGCCCGGCGTCATCCCGGCCGGCAGGGCCAGGCCGGGTATGCCGGCGTTGCTTCCCGGATCGGTATTGCGGATGAAGGTGCCGAAGGTCTCGACCTGGGCGCCGTTGAGCATGAACTTGCCCGAGCCGGCGACCGGATCGATCGCCACCGCCGGCGCGACCGTGGTCGGGAACATCATTGCCTCGAGCCGGTTGGCCGCGAAGTAGTCGGCGTAGAGGCGCTGCATCTGCGGCCGGTGGACGCGGATCGCATCCGCGTAGCCCGGCCCGGCGACGTCGCCCTGGATCGCGCCGAACGCGCCCTTGACGTCGGGGCTGGCGATGGCGGCGGCGATCTCGCGGACGCCGATGCCGGTCACGCCGCTGGCGGCGAGGTAGGCCGGGATGTCGGCGATCGGCTCGTGCAGCGCGACCGGAAACGAGACCTTTTCGTTCAGCGCGCCGAGTCCCGCCGTGTCGACCTCGACGAACGCGACGCCGGCCGCCGCCAGGCGGGCGCGGGCCTGCGACATCACATCGGCCACCTGCGGGTCGAGACCGGCCCAGAACGAGGCGGGGATGCCGATCCTGAGGCCCGACAGCGAGGCCGCGGCGAAGATCGGCGGCTCGTTGGTGATGATCGCGTCGAGCAGGGCGACGTCGGCGACGGTGCGGCCCATCGGCCCGACCGTGTCGCGGGTGTGGCTGATCGGCACCACGCCGGCGCCGTTGTAGCGACGCTCGGCGCCGCCGTTGCCGACCGAGGGACGCAGGCCGACGATGCCGCAGAGCGCAGCCGGGATGCGGGTCGAGCCGCCGGTGTCGGTGCCGAGGCCGGCGGGAACGATGCGCGCCGCGATCGCCGCGGCGGTGCCGCCGGAGGAGCCGCCCGGGATGCGCGAGCGGTCGTACGGGTTCTTCACCGGGCCGGCGAAGCTGGTGAGGTTGGTGCTGGTGATGCCGAAGGCGAGCTCGTGCAGGTTCGACTTGGCGATGACGATGGCGCCGGCGTCGATCAGCTTCTGCAGCGTCGGTGCGTTCGCCGTCGGGCGCACGCCGCGCAGCGCCATGGTGCCGCCGGTGGTCGGCAGGTCGCGGGTGTTGATGTTGTCCTTGACGACAATCGGCAGCCCGGCGAGCACCGGCAGGGTGGCGCCGCTCGCGCGCATCTCATCGACCTTCTTCGCCTGCGCGATCGCCCCCTCGCGGTCGATCGAGATCAGTGCATCGAGACCCTTGAGGCGCTCGGCCCGGTCGAGCATCGCCGTGACGTAGGCCTCGGCCAGAAGCCGCCCGGAGCGGATGCGCGAGAGCGCGTCGGAGGCGGTCATCTCCTGCAACGTCGTCTCGGTCATCGGCGCCGGCGGGGCGGCGCAGCCGGTGAGCAGCGCCAGCCCGGGCGAGGCGCTGCCGGCGACGAGCAGGCCGGTCGACTGCAGCAGGCTGCGGCGAGACGCTCGGTTCAGCATGATCTGTCTCCTCGATGGGACCGGCCGCGCCGGCGATCGTGTTCGTCCGTGACCCGGGATCCGTTCGCCGCCTCCGGGGTCCTTGGCCTTCAGCCGGCGCGCTTGGCCACCAGCGTCAGGATGTCGTAGCTCGCCACCAGCTCGTCGGTCTGGTTGGTGACTTCCACGTCCCAGGCGACGACGCCCTGGCCCCTGCCCTGCGCATCCTTCTTGTTGCGATCGATCTTGCGCTTGCAGGTGAGGCGGGCGCGAATCGTATCGCCGATCGCCACCGGCTTGACGAAGCGCAGGGTATCGAGCCCGTAGTTGGCGAGCACCGGCCCCGGCGCCGGCGAGACGAACAGGCCCGCCGCCGCCGAGAGCACGAAGTAGCCGTGCGCGATGCGCTTGCCGAAGGCGGATTCCCTGGCCGCGATCTCGTCGAAGTGCATGTAGAAGAAGTCGCCGGAGATGCCGCCGAAGGCGACGATGTCGGCCTCGCCGACGGTGCGCCGGTGGGTGAGCAGCGAGTCGCCGACCGCGAGCTCCTCGAAGTGCTTGCGGAACGGGTGGACGCCGCTTTCGTCCAGCGCCGCGCCGCGGACGTATTCGCCGGTCACCGCCATCAGCATCGTCGGCGATCCCTGGACCGCCGCACGCTGCAGGTAGTGCTTGACGGCGCGGATCCCGCCCAGCTCCTCGCCGCCGCCGGCGCGGCCGGGGCCGCCGTGCTTGAGCATCGGCAGGGGCGAGCCGTGGCCGGTCGACTCGGCCGCCGCCTCGCGGTCGAGGATGTGCAGGCGGCCGTGCCACGCGGCCATCTGCGGGATCGCCTTGGCGGCCACCTTCGGGTCGTGCGTCACCAGCGTGGCCACCAGGCTGCCGCGGCCGCGTGCCGCCAGGGCGAGGGCTTCGTCGAAGTCGCCGTAGGGCATGAGCGTGCTGACCGGGCCGAAGGCCTCGACGTCGTGGACGGCGTCGTTCTTCATGCCGTCGCGGCAGAGCAGCAAGGTCGGCGAGAAGAAGGCGCCGTTGGCCGCGCCCTCGCCGAGCGGCGCGAACGATTCGCCGCCGCCGTAGACGAGCTCGTTGCCGCGCTTCAGCATCTCCACCCGCTCGGCCACATCCTGCTGCTGCGCCCGCGACGCCAGCGCACCCATCTTCACGCCCTCGACCGCCGGGTCGCCGAAGACGACCCGCGACAGCCGCTCGCGCAGCTTGGCGGCGACGGCATCGAGATGCTGGCGCGGCACGATCGCGCGCCGGATCGCGGTGCATTTCTGCCCCGCCTTGGCCGTCATCTCCCGCGCCACCTCCTTGACGAACAGGTCGAACTCCTCGTCGCCCGGCTGCACGTCGGGGCCGAGGATGGCGGCGTTGAGCGAGTCGGCCTCGGCATTGAACGGGATCGACTTCGTCAGCAGGTTGCGGTTGCCGCGCAGCTTGAGGGCGGTGTCGGCCGAGCCGGTGAAGGTGACCACGTCCTGGCTGTCGAGCCGGTCGAGCAGGTCGCCGGTCGAGCCGATCACGAGTTGCAGGCTGCCGGGCGGCAGCAGGCCCGATTCGACCATCATCCGCACCATCGCCTCGGTCAGGTAGCTGGTGGCGGTGGCCGGCTTGGCGATGCAGGGCATGCCGGCGAGGAAGGTCGGCGCGAACTTCTCGAGCAGGCCCCAGACCGGAAAGTTGAAGGCGTTGATGTGCACCGCGACGCCGCCGCGCGGCACCAGGATGTGGCTGCCGGCGAAGTGCCCCTTCTTGCCGAGCTGCACCGCCGGCCCTTCGTGGACCACATTGCCCGAGGGCAGCTCGTTGCCGCCCATCGAGGCGTAGGCGTAGAGCGTGCCGGTGCCGCCTTCGATGTCGACCCAGCTGTCGCTGCGGGTCGCGCCGGTATGGCGCGAGATCGTGTAGAGCGCCTCCTTCCTCTCGTTGAGGTAGGCGGCAAGCGCCTTCAGTCGCGCCGCGCGCTGCTGGAAGTCCATCGCCATCAGGGCGGGAACGCCCGTCCTGCGGGCATGGCTCAGCGCTTCGCCGAAATCGATCTCGTCGGCATGGGTGTGATGAATGGCGCTGCCGTCGATGGCGCTTGCCAGCGAGGCGCCGGCGCGCGTACCGACCCATCGGTCGGCGATCAGGCTTTGCAGGATCGAAGGGTCGGACATGGGATGCTCTTCAGGTCAGGGTTGGTACTTCCAGGCGCCGTTCTCGATCTTCACCATCACGCGAGCGCGCTGGTCGAGGCCGAGGTGGTCGGTCGGCGACATGTTGAAGACGCCGTGCGCGCCGTGCAGCTCGCTGACCTTCTCGAGCGCGTCGCGCAGCGCGGCGCGAAACGCCGGCGTGCCCGGCTGCGCCGTCTTCAGCGCCACCGCCGCGGCGGCGCTCATCAGCCGGCCGGTGTCCCAGGCGTGGGCGCCGAAGGTCGAGACCGAACCCTTGCCGTTGGCCGCCTCGTACTTCGCGATGTAGTCGAGCGCGCTCGCCTTGACCGGGTTGTTCGGCGGCAGCTGCTCCGCCACCAGCACCGGGCCGGCGGGGAGGTAGGTGCCCTCGACGTCCTTGCCGCCGACGCGCAGGAAGTCGTTGTTGGCGACGCCGTGGGTCTGGTAGTACTGGCCGGCGTAGCCGCGCTCCTTGAGGGTGCGCTGCGGCAGCACCGCCGGCGTGCCCGAGGCGGCGATCAGGATCGCGTCGGGCTTGGCCGCCACCAGCTTCAGCGCCTGGCCCGTGACCGAGGTGTCGGTGCGCGAATAGCGCTCGCTGGCGACGATCGTCAGGCCCTTGACCGAGGCGACCTTGGAGAACTCGCGAAACCAGCCTTCGCCGTAGGCGTCGTTGAAGCCGATGAAGCCAACGGTCTTGATGCCCCGAAACTGCATGTGGGTGGCGATCGCCAGCGACATCATGATGTCGTTCTGCGGCGTCTTGAAGACCCAGCGCCGCTTGGCGTCGACCGGCTCGACGATCGTCGACGAAGCGGCCATCGAGATCATCGGCGTCTGCGATTCGGAGGCGACGTCGATCATCGCCAGCGAGTTCGGCGTGGTCGTCGAGCCGAGCACGATGTCGACCTTGCTCTCGGTGATGAGCTTTCTCGTGTTGGCCACCGCGGTGGTGGTGTCGGAGGCGTCGTCGAGGACGATGTAGTTCACCTTCTGGCCGCCGATCGTCTGCGGCATCAAGGCGATCGTGTTCTTCTCCGGGATGCCGAGCGAGGCCGCCGGACCGGTGGCCGAAACGGTGACGCCGACGTTGATGTCGGCGTTGACTAGCGTGGCCGCGGCGGCGAGGCCGATCGCGACGACGAGCTTGGCGGGGTGAGGCATGCGGTGTCTCCGTTGTGCATGGGGGAAAGGGGAAGGGAAGGCATGCCCGGCGCGCGCACCGCGCCGAGGCCGCCGAAGAACAGGTCGGCGACCACCGGCGCCATGTCGGCATGGCTGAGCTCGCCGCGCGGCTTCAGCCAGGTGAACATCCAGTTCATCATGCCGAACAGCAGCATCGTCAGCGGCTTGTCGAGCGCGTGCACGCGCAGCTCCGGCCGCGCCTCGGCGATCGCGTCGGCGAAGGCAGCCACGACCTTGCGCTCGCCGTCGAGCACGCGGCGGCGGTCGGCCGGCGGCAGGAAGCGGACGTCCTCGGTCAGGACCCGGTGCTCGGCCTGCGCGCCGGCGTAGACGTCGAGGAAGGCCGTGATCAGGCGCCGGACCCGGGCCTCGGGCTGGTGGGTCTCGGCGCCGACCTCGTCGACCAGGGCCTCGAGGCGGGCGACGTGCGCCGCGGCGATCTCGAGCAGCAGGTGCTGCTTGTCGCGGAAGTAGTGATAGAGCGAGGGCTTGGAGACACCGCAGGCCTCGGCCACCTCGTTCATCGAGGTCGCGGTGTAGCCGCGGCGGGCGAACAGCTTCGAGGCGCGGCCGAGGATCTGCTCGCGCTGGTCGTCGTAGCCTCGGGCGCGTCCGCGCGGCATGGGTGGTCAGCGCCCGCCGGGCCGCCCCAAGGGCGCTGAGCGCGCCGGGAGGCAGCGAACGAAGCGAGCGTGGAGGCTCATGTCGTCCTATCTCTCGTCGAACGAGAGGACGACGCGCTCGGTCAGCGGATGCGCCTGGCAGGTAAGGATGAAGCCGGCCGCGACCTCGTGCTTTTCCAGCGCGAAGTTGCGCTCCATGCGCACCTCGCCCTCGAGCAGCTTGGCGCGGCAGGTGCAGCACACGCCCGACTTGCAGGAGAACGGCACCTCCAGGCCGGCCGCCGCGGCGGCGTCGAGCACGTTGCCCTGGTGCGCATGGAAGTCGATGACGCTCTGCACGCCGTCGCGGATGATGGTCACCTGGGCGTCGGCGGCGTCGCCTTCGCGCACCGGCTGCACTGCCTTCGCGCCCGCGGCATCGGGGATGCCGAAGCGCTCGATGTGGATCCGCTCGGCCGGCACGCCGGCGGCGAGCAGCGCCGCCTCGGCCTCGTCGTTGACGCCGTGCGGGCCGCAGACGAAGGCATGGTCGATCGAGGCCGGATCGACCAGCGTGCCGAGAAACTCGCCGATCTTCTCCCGGCCGATCCGCCCGCCATGGAGCGGCAGGTCGGTCGATTCCTGGGAGAACACGAGGTGCAGCGTCAGGCGCGACAGGTAGCGGTTCTTCAGGTCCTCGAGCTCCTCGAGGAACATGGTCGAGCGGAGCTTGCGGTTGCCGTAGATGAGCGTGAAGCGCGACCCGGGCTCGGCGGCGAGCACCGTCTTCATGATCGAGAGGATGGGCGTGATGCCGCTGCCGCCGGCGATGCCGAGGTAGTGGCGCTCGGCATCGGGCGCCAGCGGCACGAAGAAGCGGCCCTCCGGCGCCATCACCTGGATGATGTCGCCGGGCTTCAGGGATTCGTGGATCCAGGTCGAGAACCTTCCGCCCGGCACCCTGCGGATGCCGACGCGCAACTCGCCGTCGGCGACGCCGGAGCAAATCGAGTAGGAGCGGCGCTCGTCGCTGCCGCCGACGGTGTTGCGCAAGGTCAGGTGCTGGCCCTGGGTGAAGCGGAACGCGTCGCTCAGGTCTCCGGGCACGTCGAACGAGACGATCACCGCCTCGTCGGTGTCGGGGCGGACGCTCTTCACCTTGAGCGGATGGAAGTGGAGGCTGGTCATGGCCGGCTCGGGTTGTCAGATCGGCTTGAAGTGCTCGAACGGCTCGCCGCAGGCGAGGCAGCGCCAGAGCGCCTTGCAGGCGGTGGCGCCGAAGGCGGAGATCCGCTCGGTCTCGAGGCTCGCGCAGCGCGGGCAGGCCAGCGCTAACGGCTTCGAGCGGGGAACGAAGCGAAGCGGCACCGTCGCCGGCGCGGCGACCGGTCCGGGCGGGGCGATGCCGTAGTCGCGCAGCTGGCGCCGGCCCTTCTCGCTCATCCAGTCCGTGGTCCAGGCCGGCGCACGGCGCATCTCCACCCGCACCGGGCCGAGGCCCGCGCCTTCGAGCGCGGCCACGATGCTCGCCTCGATCACCTCGGTCGCCGGGCAGCCGGAGTAGGTGGGGGTGACGACGACGGTCAGGCCGCCATCCTCGCGTTCGATCACGTCGCGGACGATGCCGAGGTCGCGCACCGAGACCACCGGCACCTCCGGGTCGAGCACCCGGTCGAGCAGGGCCCAGGCCCGATCGAGGCGCGAGCCGACCGCCGCGACGCTCACCACACGCCTCCGGGGAAGGCGCGTTGCAGATGCTGCATCTCGGCCAGGATGTAGCCGAGGTGCTCGCTGTGCCGGCCCGACTTGCCGGTGCTGCGGAACGACCGCTCGGCCGGCAAGGCCAGGCCCGCCGCGGCGACGACGTCGTCGAACTCGGCGCGCCAGTCGTCGCGCAGGTCGGACCAGCGCGGGCCGAGGCCCGAGGCGGCGGCCTGTTCGTCGATCTCGTCGCTCTCGAAGATCTCGGCGAAGTACGGCCAGAGGCCGTCGAGGGCAGCCTTCATCCGCGCCGTCGACTCGGCCGTGCCGTCGCCCAGGCGCACCACCCAGTCGGCGGCATGCTCCTGGTGGTAGCGCGCTTCCTTCAGGGCCTTGCCGGCGATGCCGGCGAGCTCCGCATCGGCCGAGCGCTCGAGCTTGGTCCAGAGCAGCTTGAGGAAGGTGGCGAGGGCGAAGTTGCGCAGCATCGTCACCGCGAAGTCGCCGCGCGGCAGCTCGGCCAGCGTGAGATTGCGAAAGTCGCGCTCGTCGCGCAGGAAGGCGAGCTGGTCTTCGTCGTGCAGCGCGCCGCCGAGCTCGGCCTCGAGCTTGCCGGCACGGGTGAGCACCGCCCTCGCCTGCCCGACCAGGTCGAGCGCCATGTTCGTCAGGGCGATGTCTTCTTCCGCGATCGGCGCGTGGCCGCACCATTCGGCCAGTCGCTGGGCGTGGATCAGGCAGGTGTCGCCGATGCGCAGCAGGTACTGCACCGAAGGCTCGCGGGAGACGTGGATCGAGGCTTGCATCGTCCGGGCCTCACATGTGGTCGAGCGACTTGGGCAGCTCGTAGAAAGTCGGATGGCGATAGACCTTGTCGGCCATCGGATCGAAGTAGGCCGCCTTGTCGGCCGGATCGCTGGCGACGATCTGGTCGGAGCGCACCACCCACACGCTGGTGCCTTCCTGGCGCCGGGTGTAGACGTCGCGCGCCAGCTGGATCGCCATCTGCGGATCGGCGGCGTGCAGGCTGCCGCAGTGCTTGTGGTCGAGTCCGGCCTTGCTGCGGACGAACACTTCCCAGAGGGGCCATTCCTTCTTGACGTCGCTCATCACGCAGCCTCCTTCAGCTCGCTCTTGGCGGCATGCGCCAGCGCCGCGTCGCGCACCCAGGCGCCGTCGTCCCAGGCCTTGACCCGCGCCGCGAGCCGTTCGCGGTTGCACGGCCCGTCGCCGCCAACGACCTGCCAGAACTCCTTCCAGTCGATCGCGCCGAAGTCGTAGTGCTGCCGCTCCTCGTTCCAGCGCAGCTCGGGGTCGGGCATGGTGACGCCGAGGATCTTCGACTGCTCGACGGTCGCGTCGATGAACTTCTGCCGCAGGTCGTCGTTGCTGATCCGCTTGATGCCCCAGCGCATCGACTGCTCCGAGTTCGGCGACTCGTTGTCCGGCGGGCCGAACATCATCAGGCTCGGCCACCACCAGCGGTCGACCGCGTCCTGGACCATCGCCTTCTGCGCTTCGCTGCCATGGGTCATCATCGTCAGCAGCGCCTCGAAGCCCTGGCGCTGGTGGAACGACTCCTCGCGGCAGATGCGCACCATCGCCCGGGCGTAGGGCGCGTACGAGCAACGGCAGAGCGGCACCTGGTTCATGATCGCCGCGCCGTCCACCAGCCAGCCGATCACGCCCATGTCGGCCCAGCTCAGGGTCGGGTAGTTGAAGATCGAGCTGTACTTCGCCTTGCCCGAATGCAGCGCCTCGACCAGCTGGTCGCGCGAAGTGCCGAGGGTCTCGGCCGCGGCGTAGAGATAGAGGCCGTGGCCGGCCTCGTCCTGCACCTTGGCGAGCAGGATCGCCTTGCGCTTCAAGGTCGGGGCGCGGCTGATCCAGTTGCCCTCGGGCAGCATGCCGACGATCTCGGAGTGGGCGTGCTGGCTGATCTGCCGTACCAGCGTCTTGCGGTAGTTCTCCGGCATCCAGTCCTTGGCCTCGATGAAGTCGCCGGCGTCGATGCGCTCGTCGAAGCGCGCCTGCCGGGTCGCCTCCTCGGCCGAGCGAACCGCCACGGGCGCGTCGTCGCGGTCCTTGCCCATGGTGTCCATGGCTTGCGTGTACATGCCTTGTTCCCTTCGAATTACTTGCGCCGCTGGTCGATCACGCGGCGCGCCTTGCCGACGAGCGTGCGCTCGAGGCTGTCGGGCGGGCCGACGGTGACCGCGGTGTTGATGCCGATCAGCGTCTTGATGCGATGGCGAAGCGCCGCGCCGACGGCGGCGCGGTCGGCGCCGACATGCGCCGGCAACAGCTCGCAGCGCACCTCGACGTCGTCGAGGTTGCCTTCGCGCGTGACCACGATCTGGTACTGGCCCGAGAGCTGGCCCTGCTTGAGCACCAGCTCCTCGATCTGCGTCGGGAACAGGTTGACGCCGCGGATGATGAGCATGTCGTCGCTGCGGCCGACGATCTTGCCCATGCGACGCATGGCGCGCGCGGTCGGCGGCAGGAGGCGGGTCAGGTCGCGGGTGCGGTAGCGGACCACCGGCAGCGCTTCCTTGGTGAGGGTGGTGAAGACCAGCTCGCCTTCCTCGCCGTCGGCCAGCACCTCGCCGGTCTCGGGATCGATGATTTCGGGATAGAAGTGGTCTTCCCAGATGACCGGACCGTCCTTGGTCTCGACGCACTCGCTGGCGACGCCCGGACCCATCACTTCGGAGAGGCCGTAGATATCGACCGCGTCGATGCCGGCGCTGGCCTCGATCTCGGCCCGCATCGCCTCGGTCCAGGGCTCGGCGCCGAAGATGCCGACCTCGAGGCTCGTCGACCGGGGGTCGATTCCCTGGCGCACCAGCTCCTCCACCAGCACCTGCATGTACGAGGGCGTGACCATGATGATGTTCGGCTTCAGGTCGGTGATCAGCTGGACCTGCTTCTCGGTCTGGCCGCCGGACATCGGGATCACGGTGCAGCCGGCGCGCTCGGCGCCGTAGTGCGCGCCCAGGCCGCCGGTGAAGAGGCCGTAGCCGTAGGCGACGTGGACCATGTCGCCCGGCCGGCCGCCGGCGGCGCGGATCGAGCGCGCCACCAGGTCGGCCCAGGTGTCGATGTCCTTCAGGGTGTAGCCGACGACCGTGGGCTTGCCGGTCGTTCCCGAGGAGGCGTGCAGCCGCGCCACCCGTTCCCGCGGCACCGCGAACAGGCCGAAGGGATAGTGGTCGCGCAGGTCGCTCTTCACCGTGAACGGGAACTTCGCCAGGTCGGAGAGCGACTTCAGGTCCGCGGGATGGATGCCCTTGGCGTCGAACGCCGCGCGGTAGTGCTCGACGTTGGCATACGCATGCTGCAGGCTCCATTGCAGCCGCTCGAGCTGCAAGGCCTGGAGCTCGTCGCGGCTGGCGCGCTCGATCGGCTCGAGCTCGCCCGGGAGCGGTCGCTTCGATGTCATGCGGACTCCTTCGCCGGGATCACCGTCCGGCCGGCGAGGCTGTGCGAGCGGCCGCGCACCAGGGCGACGCGGCGGCCATGCTGGTTGGTGACGACGATGTCGTAGACCCCGGTGCGGCCGGCGCGCGAGGTCTCCGAGGCCGCGGCCGTGAGCACGTCGCCGCTGTGCGCCGGCGCGAGGAAGTCGACCGTCAGCCCGGCGGCGACGGTGACGACGTTGCGCGAGTTGCAGGCGAAGGCGAAGGCCGAATCGGCCAGGGTGGTGATGAAGCCACCATGGCAGATGTCGAAGCCGTTGAGCATGTCGTCGCGAATCGTCATGGTCAGGGTGGCGGTGCCTTCGCCGAGATGGCTGATCGTCATGCCGAGGCCCTTCGAGGCGCGGTCGGCGGCGAACATGTGGGCACCGACGGCGCGAGCGTCGGGCGGGGAAAGCGCGGCGTCCATCGGCTCAGCGGTCGGAGAAGACGGGCGCACGCTTGGCCATGAACGCGGCGACGCCCTCGAGGTAGTCGTGCGCGCCGCCGAGCTCGGTCTGCCATGTCGCCTCGTGGCTCAGGGCGGCAGCGAACTCGAGCTGCTGTGCGGCGTCGATCGCCGCCCGCGTGGCCGCCAGGGCGCGCGTCGGCATCGCCGCCAGCCGCTGCGCCACCGCCCGGACCTCGGACTCGAATACCAGGTCGTCGACGCACTTCCAGATGAGCCCGATCCGCTCGGCCTCTTCCGCGGCAAGCTTGTCGCCGAGCATGGCCAGGCCGAGCGCACGGGCGCGGCCGACCAGGCGCGGCAGCAGCCAGGTGCCGCCGCAATCGGGCACGAGCCCGATCTTGGCGAAGGCCTGGATGAAGCTGGCCGAGCGGCGAGCGATCACCAGGTCGCAACAGAGCGCGAGGTTGGCGCCGGCACCGGCGGCAACGCCGTTGACGGCGGCGATCACCGGCACCGGCATGGACCGCACGCGCAGCGCCAGCGGCTTGTAGAAGCGCTCGACCGTCGCGCCGACGTCGACGGGCTTGGCGCCGGGCTCGAGATTCGGCGCGACCGCCGGATCGGCCAGGTCCTGGCCAGCGCAGAAGCCGCGCCCGCTGCCGGTGAGGACGACGCAGCGGACCGCCGCGTCCGAAGCCGCGGCGTCGAGAGCGGCGGCGAGCTCGCCATGCATCGCCCCGGTGAAGCTGTTCAGCGATTTCGGGCGATTGAGAGCCAGCGTACGAACGCCGGACTCGTCGCTCACCAGGACGAGCGGTTCTTCCACGGGTTGGGTCTCCTTGGGGCGCGCAGCGCACGCTGTCTTCGGACGCAGAATCGAAACAGATCCTACCGACCGGTAGGTAAAGTATAGGCGGCGCCGGGAAGCCGGCGCAAGCCCCAGGATAGACCTCAGCCGTGACCGAGGAAAGCGAGCAGGCGGCGTTCCGCGGCGTCAAGGCCGGCCCGCCGCCGTCCGGCGAGCCGGGCAAGCGCCTCGCTGTCGACCTGCGTCGCGAGCGTCTCCAGGACACGCGGATGAACGTACGACTTCTTGCACACCGCCACGGTGTTGCCGAGCCGGTGCGCGACCTCGGCCAGGAGTTGGTTGGCGCTTCGCCGGCAGCTCGCGTCGGCCGCGCACTGCTCGGCCCACAAGGCCAGCGCATGGACGCTGCCGTGCCAGGTGCGGAAGTCCTTGGCAGTGAAATCGGCTCCGGCCGCCTCGCGGATGTAGTCGTTGACCTCGGCCGAGCCGACGGCGCGCACCGCGCCGCCCTCGTCCTCGTACTGGAACAGGTCCTGGCCGGGCATCGCCTGGCAACGCCGGACGACGCGGGCGACGCGCGGATCGTCGAGGTCGACCTCGTGCTCGATGCCGCTCTTGCCGCGGAACCTGAGCCGGATGCGGCTGCCCCTGACGTCGGCGTGACGGTTGCGCAGGGTCGTCAGGCCGAACGAACGGTTGGTGCGCGCGTATTCGTCGTTGCCGACCCGGACCAGGGTGGCATCCAGTAGCCGCACGAGCGTCGCCAGCACCGTCTCGCGCCGCGGCGCCGCCGCGATCGGCGCGGCCAGGTCGGCCTTCACCCGCTTGCGAATCCGCGGCAGGGCCGCGCCGAACTCGAGCATGCGCTCGAACTTGCCGGCATCGCGCGCCAGGCGCCAGTCGGGGTGGTAGCGGTACTGCTTGCGGCCACGCGCGTCGCGGCCCGTGGCCTGCAGGTGGCCGTTGGGCCGCGGGCAGATCCAGACCTGCTCGTAGGCCGGTGGGACCGCCAGGGCGCGGATCCGTCGCAGCTCCGCGGCATTGCGGATCAGGCGACCGTCGAGGCCGCGATAGCGAAAGCCGTCGCCGACCCGCTCCCGCCGAATCCCCGGCTTGTCGTCGCCGATCCAGACCAGGCCGGGCGGCGCCTCGGTCGGAGCAGCCGGCGGCGACTCCCCACCCGCCGCCGGCCCGGCGCTCACGCGACGGCGACGATCTGCGGCGGTGGTCGCGGCGGATCCCGCACCGGGCCGGGCGAGCCGGGCGAACGCGGGTCGTCGATCGACGGCGGCACGCCCTCCGGATCCAGCGGCGGGATCGGCGGATGAGGCGCGGGCGGCGACGGGGGTTCCGGCGCGGGCAGCCCGGCGCGCATGGGCAGGAGATCGGTCATCGACAGGTCCAGCTCTCATTCCGGCAAAAGTTGCCGCAAGCGATGCCCTCGGGCGGCCAATTCCGCCCGGTTCTCGCGCCCTGCGGTATCGCTGTCACGAGGGGAGCCGAGCGCCGCCAGGCCCTTCGCAACGATGGCACGACGGTTGCGTTACCGCTGCCATCCACAACCCTTGCGCCGGCAAGCGGCGCGCCCGAAGCGACGAATCGAACCGAGACCCTGGCCATGAATTTTCCTGCTCTGCGAACGACTCAGAAACAGCAGCACACGGTCACGCCCCGCCTGCAACATGCGGTGCGCCTGCTGCAGCTCTCCTCGCTCGACTTCGCCCAGGAGGTCCACGATGCGATGGGCCGCAACCCCTTCCTCGAAGTCGAGGACGCGACCCACGACGACACGCCCACCGCAGCCGTCGGGGATGGCGTCGCGGTCGACCTGAAGGCCGGCGAGCTCGACGGGCTGCTCGCTCCGGTCGGCGACTCGCCGTACGAGCGCGACAGCTGGCAGCAATCGTCGTCGAGCGTGCGCACCCAGGGCGCGGAGAGCGATCTCAGCGCCCTCGACCTGATCGCCGCCGACGTCGGCCTGCGCCAGCACCTGCACACCCAGATCAACGTCCTGCCCCTCGAGCCGCGCGACCACGCCCTCGCCTGCGCGATCATCGAATCGCTCGACGACGACGGCTACCTGCGCACTTCGCTGGAGGAGATCGCCGACACCCCGGGCATGCCGCCCGAGGTCGACGCCGAAGAGATGCTGATCGCGCTCAAGCGGGTGCAGTCGCTCGACCCCTGCGGCGTCGGCGCGCGCAATGTCTCGGAGTGCCTGCAGCTCCAGGTCGACACCATCGACGATGCCGGCGAGCGCGAGGCGGCGCGGCAGATCGTCACCGACCATCTCGACCGGCTGGCCCAGCACGACGTCAACGGCCTCGCCCGGCTGCTGAAGAAGACGCCGGCGGAGATCGAGGCAGTCTGCGAGCGCATCCGCCACCTCAATCCGCGCCCGGGCTGGAGCGTCGATTCGTCGACCACGCAATACATCACCCCGGACGTGCTGGTGCGCAAGATCCGCGGCCGCTGGACGGCGACGCTGAACCGGGCGATCGTCCCTCGCGTGCGGCTGAACCAGAACTACGCCGCCCTGTTCCAGGAGTACCGCAGCGCCAAGAACGCCGAGCTGGCCCAGCATCTCCAGGAGGCCCGCTGGACGGTGAAGAACGTGCAGCAGCGGTTCTCGACCATCCTGATGGTGGCCGAGGCGATCCTGAAGCGCCAGCAGCACTTCCTCGAGTTCGGGCCGATGGCGATGAAGCCGCTCGGCCTGCGCGAGATCGCCGAGGAGCTCGGCCTGCACGAATCGACCGTCTCCCGGGTGACCAACAACAAGTACATGGCCACGCCGGTCGGCGTGTTCGAGCTCAAGTACTTCTTCTCCCGCGAGATGGCGACGGCGAACGGCGGTGCCTGCTCGGCGACGGCGATCCGCGGCGTGATCAAGGGCATGATCGAGGCCGAGAATGCGAGCGCGCCGCTGTCCGATGCGCAGATCGCCCGGCTGCTCGTGCGCCAGGGGCTGCGGGTGGCGCGTCGCACCGTCACCAAGTACCGCCAGCTGCTGAAGCTGCCCTCGGTCGAGCGGCGGCGTCGCGTCGCTGCCCCGCAGGTCACGGGCTGATGAAGACCGGCGCCGATCGGGCGATCCGGCGCCAGGGCATACCGATTGCCCGAGGTGATGTAGGCGGCATCCTGTCGCAGAGGTAGGAGAACCCGCTGAAGTGGCAGAAACCGTGAACATGAGCCACCCGGCAGAGCAGTCCGGCGAGGCCGACGCCGAGCGCGCGCTGGCGGTCGCGGCAGCCGCTCCGGCGTTGAGCTGGAGCGCTTCCCGGGCGCAGACCAACGACTGGCTCAGCCCGTCGTGGAGCACCTACACCGGCCAGCCCGTCAGCGAGTTGCGCGGCGAGGGCTGGACCCGTTTCGTCCACCCCGAGGACCTCGAGCGCTGCCTCGGCATCCGCGCCACCAGCTTCGAAGCGCAGAGCCCCTTCACCCTCGACCTGCGGCTGCGCCGCCACGATGGCGAGTACCGCTGGTTCGTCGACAACGGCGCTGTCTTGCGGGGTGGCGATAGCGCGCCGGCCGGCTTCGTCGGCAGCGCAATCGAGATCCACGAGCGCAAGATGCTCGAGGAGACCCTGGCGGATCGAACCCAGGCGCTGCGCCTGGCGGAGCGGCGCCAGGGGCAGTTCCTGGCGATGCTCTCGCACGAGCTGCGCAATCCGCTGGCGCCGATCGCCAACGCGGCCAGCGTGCTGCGCACCCTCGAGCACAGCAACCCGATCCTGGTCCGGCTGCGGGAGATCCTGGAACGCCAGGTCGGCCGGCTCGGCCGGCTGGTGGAGGAACTGATCGACGTCACCCGCGCCGCCCAGGGCCAGATCTCGCTGATGCGCGAGCAGGTCACGGTGGACGGCATCGTCCAGACCGCGGTGGCGAACAGCCACGACCGGCTCAACGCCGGCCGGCACCGGCTCGAGGTCGACGTGCCGGACGAACGCCTGTACGTCCGCGGCGACCCCGGACGCCTGGCGCAGGCACTGGCCAACCTGATCGCCAACGCCGCGAAGTTCAGCTTCGAGCCCGGCGTCGTCACCATCACCGTGCGGCGCGCGGCCAAGACCGTTCACATCTCGGTCAAGGACACCGGGCAGGGCATCGCCCCCGATTTCCTGCCGCATGCCTTCGAGCTGTTCGCGCAGCAGGACCAGACCCTCGCCCGCTCGCTCGGCGGCATGGGCGTCGGCCTGACCTTGGCGCGGCGTATCGCCCAGCTCCACGGCGGCGACGTCGAAGGATTCAGCGAAGGCCTGGGCAAGGGGGCGGAGTTCATCCTCTGGCTGCCCCTGCTCGACGAGTCGACCGCGCCCGCCCCGCCCGCCGCCGCGCCGCTGCGCCTGGGCGAGACCTGCCGCGTCCTGATCGTCGAGGACAACGCCGACGCGCTCGAGAGCCTGCGCCTGCAGATGGAGCTGTGGGGCAACGAGGTCAGCACGGCGCGCACCGCCGAGGAGGCGCTCGAGAAGGCGGCGGCAGCCCGGCCGCAGATCGTCCTCTGCGACATCGGCCTGCCGGGCATGGACGGCTACAAGCTGGTGCCCGCGCTGCGCAAGAAGCTCGCCGGCGTCCCGGTCGTCTTCGCTGCGGTGACCGGCTATGCCACCCGCGACGATCAGGAGCGAGCGCTGGCCGCCGGCTTCGACTCCTTCCTGGTGAAGCCGCTCGAGCCGCAGACCCTGACCCGACTGCTTCGCACCGCCGTCAGCCGGGTCGCCTGAGGCTGCCGGCGCCGGCAGATCAGCGCGTCTCGTCGAGCGCGCCCGGCACGCTGATCGGCTCGTCGTCGCTGGCGTAATCCTTCAGGCGGTTGTAGAGCGTCTTCAGGCTGATGCCGAGGGTGGCGGCGGTCTTCTCCTTGTGCCGTCCGAAGTGCTCCAGCGTCGCCAGGGTCAGCTGCCGCTCGACCTCCGCGAGCGGCGTGCCGACCCGGATGGTGAGCGTCGGCGGGCGGGCGCTCTCCGCCTGGGGGTCCGAGCCGCCCGGCAGGCAGTCCTCGACGATGGTCTCGCCCGGGGTCATCACGTAGGCGCGGTAGACGACGTTGCGCAGCTCGCGCACGTTGCCGGCCCAGCGATACTCGGTCAACCGCTCCAGCACCTCCGGGGCGAACCGCTTCCTCGCGCCCTCGCGCTCGCCGATCTGCTCGAGGAAATGGCGGGCGATCAGGGGCACGTCATCGGCCCGCTCGCGCAGCGCCGGCAAGTGGATCGGGAACACGTTCAGCCGGTACATCAGGTCTTCGCGCAGTTTCCCGCTCGCCACGGCTTGCAGAGGATTGCGGTTGGTGGCGGCGATCAGGCGCACGTCGGCCTCCTGCACCTGGGTCGAGCCCACGCGCATGAAGGTGCCGGTCTCGAGCACGCGCAGCAGCTTCACCTGCAGATCGAGCGGCATCTCGGTGACCTCGTCGAGAAACAGCGTGCCGCCGTTGGTGCGCTCGAAAAAGCCCAGGTGCTGCCGATCGGCGCCGGTGAAGCTGCCCTTCTCGTGGCCGAAGATCTCGCTCTCGATCAGGTGCGGCGAGATCGCGCCGCAGTTGACGGCCAGGAAGGGGCCGGTGCGGCGCCGGCTCAGGTCGTGCACGGTGCGGGCGACGATCTCCTTGCCGCTGCCGCTCTCGCCCGTGATGAACACCGAGACCGCGGTGCCGGCGACGCGGGCGATCTGCTCGTAGACCCGGCGCATCGGCGTCGAAGTGCCCCAGAGCGCGCCGAAATGGCCTTCCTGCTCCAGCTGCGATGCCATGTCGCCGGCGACCGCCTGCAGCGCCGACGGCCGAGTCACCCGCGAAAGCACGCCCTGGAGCTGCTTCAAGCTCATCGGCTTGACCAGGTAGTCGGCCGCGCCGAGGCGGAAGGCCTGGATGGAGGTGTCGAGGCTGGCATGGCCCGTGATCAACACCAGTTCCGCATTGGGCACCGCCTTGGCATCGTTGAACAGCTCCATGCCGCTGCCGTCGGGCAGCATCAGGTCGAGGAGGATGATGTCCGGCTCCTGCAGCGCGAGCTGCCGGCGCGCGTCGCGCAGGGTTCCGGCGGTGGCCACGGTGAAGCCCTCGCTCGCGATCAGCATCGCCATCGTTTCGGCGGCGTCGGCGTCGTCGTCTACAAGAAGGGCATGGGGCACTTGTCGTCCGATCCCGGTTGGTCGTGAGTATGGTGCGAAGAATTCGCCACGGCGCCGCCATCCTAGGCACGGCCGCTGCCGACGACAACCGCGCGTCTGCCGGAGCGCGGGTAGGACATCGCCTACGCGTTCGGCGTTCTTCCACCCCCCATGTTCCACGGAATTGCTCTTGCCGCCGCGGCGAAGACCACTGCGAAGCATCAGGGTGACGCCGTCTCGACTTGAAGAAACTGTATAAGCGGTAAGCCGCGGCCCTGGTCTTCGTAGCGGCTCGGCCGCGGCCTTTGGGTTCTCCCCGGGGAGATCGGGGCCGATGGGACGGCAGAATCGGCCGTGCCCATCGAATTCGTGCTCTTCGCGCTGGTCCTCGCCGGCGTCGCCCTCTTCCACCGCCACACCATGCCGATCGCCCTCGGGGGCGCGGTGGTCATCGCCCTCTACAAGGTGCTGTTCTCGCCGTTTCGCACCGGCGCAGGCATCCCCGGGCTGGGCCTGCACCTGCAGCACGAGTGGGTGATCCTGGTCAACCTGCTGCTCCTGCTGCTCGGCTTCGCCCTTCTCGCCGACCTGTTCGAGAAGAGCCAGGTGCCGGCCGCCCTGCCCAACTACCTGCCCGACGACTGGAAAGGCGGTTTCGTCCTGCTCGTGGCGGTATTCGTGCTGTCGAGCTTCCTCGACAACATCGCCGCGGCCATGATCGGCGGCGCTGTCGCCCACACCGTGTTCCGCGGCAAGGTCCACATCGGCTATCTCGCCGCCATCGTCGCCGCGTCGAACGGCGGCGGTGCCGGCAGCGTGGTCGGCGACACCACCACGACCATGATGTGGATCGCCGGCGTCCACCCGCTGGAGGTGCTGGAGGGCTTCATCGGCTCCGCCATCGCGCTCGTCGTCTTCGGCATTCCGGCGGCGTTCCAGCAGCAGCGCCACTCGCCGATCGTGAAGGACGCCGAGCCGGGGCTGCGCATCGACTCCGTGCGGGTCGCGATCGTCGCCTTCGTCCTGATCGCCGCGATCGTGGTGAACATCGTCATCAACACCCGCTTCAGCGCCGTCGGCGACCGCTTCCCCTTCCTCGGCGCGGCCGTCTGTCTGGCGATCGGCGTGTGCGCGGTGCTGCGCCCGCCGAGCTGGTCGCTCCTGCCGGGCGCGTTCAAGGGCTCGGTCTTCCTGCTCTCCCTGGTGCTGTGCGCCTCGATGATGCCGGTCGAGCGGCTGCCGGTTGCTTCCTGGCAGACGGCGCTCGGCCTCGGCTTCCTCTCGGCGGTGTTCGACAACATCCCCCTGACCGCGCTCGCCCTGAAGCAGGGGGGCTACGACTGGGGCTTCCTGGCGTACGCGGTCGGCTTCGGCGGCTCGATGATCTGGTTCGGCTCGTCGGCGGGCGTGGCGCTGACGAACATGTACCCCGAGGGGAAATCGGTCGGCAAGTGGCTGCGCCACGGCTGGCCCATCGCCCTCGCTTACGTGATCGGCTACTGCGCGATGCTCGCCGTCATCGGCTTCCATCCGGGCAGCGTGCTCAAGGGCAGCGTCGGCGCCGGCTGACGCCGCCCGCGCCTACATCATCGCGCCGCTGCGCTGCTCCTCTTCCTGCTGCAGGGAGAAGATCGAGGTGTAGCCGCGCGACCAGTCGGGCGGGATCAGGCAGGGCCGCGGGTCGTGGTGCGCGAATGCGGCGCGCTCGCCGCGGATGATCGTCTGGTCGTGGGCCGGTTTGATCGGATTCACGGTGTAGGGAAAGGCATCGGCCGAGGTCAGGGTGTAGAGCAGCAGCGGCCGCCCGAGGTCGGAGTCGTTGCGCGGCGAGCCGTGGATGGTGCGGCAGTTGTGCAGGGTCAGCGAGCCGGCCGGCCCGGTCAGGTAGACGGCCTTGGCGAGATCGAGCCGGGCCGTGTCGCGCGGCGAGAGGCAGCCGACCCATTTGCCGGCGTCGTCGTACTGGGTGAGCATCGGCTCGATCCGGTGGCTTTGCGGAATCACCCCCAGAGGGCCCTGGTCCATGCCGCAGTCGTAGATGTAGGTGCCGACAGTGAGCGGCGAGTAGTTGGTGTGCGGCCAGAACGAGATGTCGTAGTGCCACTTCACCTCTTCGCCGCCCTTGCTCCACTTGAAGTTGAGCTTGGAATGGTGGAACTTCACGTTCGGGCCCACCAGGTCGGCGACCGCGTCGGGCAGCACCGACCGGTTCACGTATTCCCAGAACACCGGGTGCTGCTCGGTCGGGTTGCTCACCCGCCGCAGCCGCGGCGCGTCGGGCCGGTGATCGGGCTCGAGATCGAAGACGGCGTCGGAGCGGGTGACTTTGCGGCTCCGCTCGACCATCTCGTCGGTGGCGTCGCGGAGCTTCTTCACCCACTCGTTGCCGATGATGGCCTCGAGCAGGATGTAGCCTTCGCTGAAATAGAACTCGCGCTGCGCCTGGGTCAGCACCCGCGGCGGGATGGCAAGCACCTGCTCGGGCGTCATGGTCGTCTCCTCGTCGGCCGCGAGATGCCGCGGCTCAGGCGCGGAACTCTTGCTTGTCCGTGCCCTGGTAGAGCGCCTTCACCTGCCGGCCCACCGCCTCCGCGTGGGCAGCCAGCGCCTCGGTGTCGAGGTCGGCCTGCGGCCGCGGCTCGGGGTCGAAGTGGTGGTACTTGTCGGTGCCGCGCACCAGCATGGCCGAGTCGCGGACCTTGGTCTGGCGCACGTAGGTCGGGATGTAGCGGATCGCGAAGCCGATCCGCCGGTCGTTGCTGCGGTTCGGCTCCGAGCCGTGGACCAGCTTGATGTGGTGGATCGACATCTCGCCGGCCTTGAGGCCGATCCCGACCGCCTTGCTCTTGTCGACCTCGACCGCGATCTCCTGGCCGCGAGACAGCAGGTTGTCGCGATGAAAGGTGTCGAGGTGCGGAAGCTGGTCGACCGTGTGCGTGCCCGGGATGAACTGCATGTAGCCGTTCCCCGGCGTGGCGTCGGTGAACGCGACCCAGGCAGTGACGACGTCGGCCGGCTCCAGCCCCCAGTAGGTCGAATCCTGGTGCCAGGAAACGAAGCCGGCGCTGCTCGGCTCCTTGATGAAGAAGTTGGTGGTCCAGCAGAGGATGTCGGGGCCGATCACGTCGGCCACCGCGTCGAGGATCGCGGGATGGTGGACCAGCTCGTCGGCCCAGGTGAACAGCAGATGCGTCTTGTGCCGCAGGTTGCCCTGGATCGGCGCGCCCGTGGCCGATTCGTAGGCCTCGAGCCGGGCGCGGTATCCGGCGGCCTCGGCCGCGCTCAGGACCCGGATCGGAAAGACGCAGCCGTCGCGCCGGAAGTCGGCGACCTGTCGATCGGTGAGGTGCATGGTTCTACTATATCTGTGATATGTCAGCGTCGTCAAACACCGACCGAACGGGTCTCAGGCGAGACCGCGATCAGAAGCCGCGGGTGATGATGCGCTTGGCGAAGGCGGCGGCGTAGTCGATCTGCAGGTCGCAGGCGACCGCCGCCGCCTGCTCGTCGCCGGTGGCGATCGCGCGCAGCAGCTCGGCATGCAGTCGCGCCACTTCCGACAGGTCGTTCAGCTCCTTGTGGTGCATGAAGTAGAAGCGTCGCGACAAGGTGTAGAGCGGCGCGATCGCCTGGGCCGAGAACCGGTTTCCCGCACAGCTCGCGGTGAAGGTCTTGGCGACGAAGTACTGGCGCAGCATCTCGACCACGTCGCCCGCCTTGCCCGCCTTGAGCAGCGCCTGCGCCATCGCCGCCAGCGTCTTCTTGTCCTCGGCCGAGGCACGGCGCGCGGCGCGAGTGGCGATCAGGCGCTCGAGCTCGCGCCGCGTCTCGAGGACCAGGAGCTGCTCCTGCTCGTTGACCTCGGCGATGCGGATGCCGTGCCGCTTGATGATCAGCACGAGGTGGTACTCGGCGAGCCGCTGCACCGCCTCGCGCACGGGCGTGCGGCCGATGCCCAGCGACTCGCTCAGCATCGCCTCCGACCAGAGGCTGCCCGGCGGCAGCTTGAGGGTGACGATCATCTCCTCCAGCGCGCTGAAGGCCTGATCCGAGAGGCTGCTCTTGACGGCGGGTGGCTCTGGCTTTGCGGCTCGCATGCTGGCGTGAAAACCCGAATGCCGGCGCCTTCGGACTTCTAATATGGTATCAATATATCGAAGGGAGACAACCTCATGGAGCGTCGCAAATTCATCCAGGCGTCGGTCGCGGGCGCCGTCGCCGCCCCCGCGATCGTCAAGGCCCAAGCGGCCGCGAAGTGGAAGATGCAGTCCATGTGGAGCTCGGCCGAGCTCACCTACAAGGCCTTCGAGGATCTCTGCGCCCACATCAACAAGCTTTGTGCCGGCAAGCTCGAGATCACGCCGTTCGCCGCCGGTGCCGTCACCGGAGTGTTCGAGTCGCTCGACGCCGTTTCTGCCGGCGTGCTCCAGGGCCATTCATCCTGGGCCGGCTATTTTTCCGGCAAGGATCCCGGCCTCGCCGTGATCAGCGACTTCGTCTTCGGCTACCAGCATCCCTGGCAGGCCGAAGCCTGGTACTACCAGAAGGGCGGCCTCGACATGCTGCGCGAGGCTTATGCCAAATACAACGCCTATCCGGTCGGCGTGAGCTGGTGGGGCGTGGAGTCGATCGTCGCCAAGAAGCCGATCAAGAGCATGGCCGACTTCAAGGGCGTGAAGTTCCGCTCGCCGCAGGGCATGACGGCGGAGATCCTCACCAAGCTCGGCGCCTCGATCGTCGTCCTGCCCGGCGGCGAGGTCTACTCCGCGCTCGACAAGGGCGTGGTCGACGCCGCCGACTGGGCCACCATCTCGATGAACCAGCGCATGGGTTTCCACGAGGTCGCCAAGTACCCGCTGATCATCGACCACTCGATGCCGGTGCAGGAGTTCACCGTCAACCTCGCCACCTGGAAGGCGCTGCCTGACGACGTGAAGATGCTGGTCTCGGGCGCGGTGCGCGAATGGACCTGGGACCAGGTTCAGCGCGTCGCCGTCGACGACGTACGCGTGCTCAAGGAGCTGAAGGCCAAGGGCGTCGAGCGCATCCGCTGGGACGATGCCGAGATGCACAAGGTGCGCGAGCTGGCGCACAAGACCTGGGAAGACTGGTCGAAGAAGGGCCCGCTCGCCAAGAAGGCCTACGACTCCCAGGTCGCCTGGCTGCGTGACCTCGGACTGATTGCGTGAGCGAAAGCGGAGCAGACAACCCAGGCAGCGCATCGAACGGCCTTCCGAAAGGGAGCCTTGAACGTTTTTGCGATCTGATCGATCGCATCAACGAATGGGCGGGCCTGTTCTGGGGGTTCACGATCGTCGCCGTCACGGCGGCCGTGATCTACGAGGTCGTGGCGCGCACCGTGTTCGGCGCGCCGACGAGTTGGGGCAACGAGACGACGATCTACCTCTCGGCGATGGCCTACCTCCTCGCCGGCGGCTACGCCTTGCTCTACCGCCGTCACGTCCGCATCGACGTGCTCTATGAGGCGCTCCGGCCGAGCACACGGGCCCGCCTCGACGCCTTCACCTTCGTCTTCTTCGTCGCCTACATGCTGACGCTGATCTGCGTCGGCGGGGCCGACGCCTGGAACTCACTGCAGATCGGCGAGACCACGAGCACGCCCTGGAACCCGGTGGTCTGGCCGGTCAAGGCGGCCATTCCCGCCGCCGGCCTGCTGCTCCTGCTGCAAGGCGTGGCCAACCTGATCCGCGACATGGGCTGGGCTCCGGGCGGGACGGCGCGATGAGCATCGAGTTCCTCAGCATCCTGTTCGTCGCCATCTTCGCGGTCACCCTGCTGACCGGGCTGCCGCTCGCCTTCGCGACCGGGGCGGTGGCAGTGGTGTTTGCCGTCGCGCTGTTCGGCTTCCCCGGCCTGACGCTGATCGTCAGCCGCATGTACACCCTGATGGGCAACTACGTGCTCGTCTCGGTGCCGCTCTTCATCTTCATGGCCTGCATCCTCGAGCGGGCGGGCATCGCCGAGGCGATCTTTCGCGCGGTGCACGTCTGGGCCGGGAAGCTGCGCGGCGGCCTCGCGGTCGCCGTGATCATCTCCTGCGCCCTGATGGCGGCGATGGTCGGCGTGATCGGCGCCGAGATCGTGACCATGGGCGTCGTCGCCCTGCCGGCGATGCTGGAGAAGAACTACAAGAAGGACCTCGCCCTCGGCTGCATCTGCGCCGGCGGCGGGCTGGCGACGCTGATCCCGCCGAGCGTCGTCTTCATCATGTTCGGGCTTACCGCGGGCGTGTCTATCGGCCAGCTTTACATGGCGGGGGTGATCCCGGGGCTGATGCTGGCGGCGCTCTACATCGCCTACATCATCGTCCGCTGCAAGCTGCAGCCCGAGCTGGCGCCGCCCGCCTCGGCCGAGGACCAGGCGATGCCGCTCAGCGAGAAGCTCGCCCTGCTCAAGGAGTTGATCCTGCCGGGGCTGGTGGCCTTCAGCGTGCTCGGCTCGCTGTACATGGGCTGGGCCACGCCCACCGAGGCGGCCGGCGTCGGCGTCGTCGGCGCGGTGATCGCGGCAGCGTGGAACCGCAGGCTCAGCTGGCAGGGGATCCGCGCCGCGGTCGTCGACACGACCAAGGTGACGGCGATGCTCTACTGGCTGTTCTTCGGCTCGTCGGCGCTGATCGGCGTCTACACGCTCGCCGGCGGCACCCGGCTGATCCAGGAAGCGATGACCAACCTGCCGGTCGGGCCGATGGGCGTGATCCTGATCATGATGCTGATCTGGATCATCCTCGGCTGCTTCATCGACTGGATCGGCATCCTGTTGCTGACCGCGCCGATCTTCGTCCCGGTGGCGAGCAAGCTCGGCTTCGACCTGGTCTGGCTCGGCGTGCTGTTCTGCATGAACATGCAGATCTCGTACGTCTCGCCGCCGTTCGGGCCCGCCGCCTTCTACCTCAAGGGGGTCGTGCCGTCGCACATCTCGCTCGGCGACATCTTTCGCTCGATCGTGCCGTACATGGCGCTGCAGGTCGTCGCGCTCGGGATCGTGATCGCCTTCCCGCAGATCGCGCTCTGGCTGCCCGGCACGATGGCGAAGTAGGGCGAATGGAGCGCCGGCTCGACGAGGTGGTCGACGTCATGCGCGTGCCGCTGTCCGGCGACGCCGCGGTGGCCGTGCTGAGAGTCGGCGAGACGGCACCGGAAGAGGTCGAGTGCGACGTCCTGGTTGCAGGCGGCGGCCTCGGCGGCGTCGCCGCCGCGCTCGCGGCAGCGCGGCGCGGCTGTCGCACCTGCCTGATCGAGGAGACCGACTGGCTCGGCGGCCAGTTGAGCTCGCAGGGCGTGTCGGCGCTCGACGAGCACGAGCACATCGAACGCTGCGGCGGCACCGAGAGCTACCACGGCCTTCGCGACGCCCTCCGCGAGCATTACCGCGCCGCGGCCGGCGAGGCCGGACGCGGCGCCGATCTCAACCCCGGCGACTGCTGGGTCAGCCGCCTCGCCTTCGAGCCGGCCGTCGGCGCAGAGCAGC